>Ga0156629_139_pt2 | contig 57919 bp, 45 predicted proteins | sample RifOxyC3_FD_110703 | JGI IMG/M metagenome (GOLD analysis project Ga0156629, IMG submission 110703) | Burkholderiales bacterium RIFOXYC12_FULL_65_23 | reverse complement strand
CCGGGTCCGTGTTCTTCACGCTCTGCGCGTCGATGATCAAGAATGCGCTGCAGGCGTTGCGCCCCAGTTTCTCTCGGGCCGCGCCAACCTGATTTTTTTAAAGCCTGCTCAAGCAGGCTGCCGCCCTCGCGCGGCTCGCTCCAGATGGCGAAGTACGAGTGCACCGTGCGCCACTTGGGAAAGTCGCTGGGCAGCGCACGCCACTGGCAGCCCGTGCGCAGCAGGTACAGCACCGCACAGAACACCTCGTACAGCTCCACTTTGCGTGGAGCTGTCTTCTTTCGCGCGCTCTCTAGCAACGGCTTGATGACCTCGAATTGCTCGCGCTTGATATCGCTTGGGTAGCCTTTTCTCACCCCCCGAGCATCTCATGACTCGGAGACTTTGAACACGTTCTCAGAACTCGAGGTTGTCGATCAGGCGCGTTGCCCCGATGCGCGCCGCGCCGAGCGCGACCAGCTCGCCGGGCTGGAACTCGTGGCCTTGCGGGACCTGCAGGTCGACGCGACGTCGCACCGTCAGGTAGTCGGGCTGCCAGCCGCGTGCGGCCAGCGCCTGCATCGCGTGCTGCTCGAGCGCGGCCAGGTTGTGCTCGCCGCCCAGTACGGCCGCGATCAGGGTTTTGAGTGCCAGCGAGAGCTGGATTGCCTCGGTGCGTTCGGCCTCGGACAGATAACCGTTGCGCGAGCTCAGGGCCAGGCCGCTGCCGGCGCGCTCGGTGTCGACGCCATGCACCGTCACCGGCAGCGCGAACTGCTGCACCAGTTGGCGGATCACCATCAGCTGCTGATAGTCCTTCTTGCCGAACACCGCGTGGCGCGCGCCTTTGGCCTCGCTGAACACGCACTGGAACAGCTTCATGACCACGGTGCTGACGCCGGTGAAGAAGCCCGGACGGAAATGGCCTTCGAGGATGTCGCCGAGTGCCGCTGGCGCGTGGACCTTGAAGGTCTGCGGCTGCGGATAGAGCTCTTTTTCCGACGGCGCGAACACGATGTCGCAGCCTGCTGCTTCGAGCTTGGCGCAGTCGGCTGCCAGCGTGCGCGGGTAGCTGTCGAAGTCCTCGTGCGGCAGGAACTGGAGCCGGTTGACGAAGATGCTGGCAACGGTTACGTCGCCCAGCTGGCGGGCGTGGCGGATCAGCGCCAGGTGGCCGTCGTGCAGGTTGCCCATGGTCGGCACGAAGGCGGGCGAATCGAAGCGGGCCAGCTGCTGGCGCAGCTCGGCGAGGGTATGGATGACTTGCATGGGGTCTGTCGGCGGAGTCGGTCTGAAGGCGACGGAAGGAGGGACCGGATTTACCAGGCGTGCAGCCGGTCGTCGGGGAAGCTGCCGTCCTTGACGGACGCGACATAGGCGGCCATCGCGTCGCGCACGCTGTCGTTGCCGGCCATGAAGTTGCGCACGAACTTGGGCGTCTTGCCCAGGCCCATGCCGAGCATGTCGTGCATCACCAGCACCTGGCCGGCCGTGCCCTTGCCCGAACCGATGCCGATGGTGTGGCAGCGTGGCAGCTCGGGCGTCAGTTCGGCCGCGAGCGCCGCCGGCACCATTTCGAGCACCAGCATGTCGGCGCCGGCATCCTGCAGCGCCATCGCATCGCGCCGCAGGCGCTGGGCATCGCTGTCGCTGCGGCCCTGGACGCGGTAGCCGCCGAGCGCATGCACCGTCTGCGGCGTCAGCCCGAGGTGGCCGCAGACCGGGATGCCGCGCTCGACCAGGAAGGCCACGGTCTCGGTAGTCCAACCGCCGCCTTCGAGCTTGATCATGTGCGCGCCCGCGTGCATCAAGGCCGAGGCGCTGCGGATGGCCTGCTCCTTCGACTCCTGGTAGCTGCCGAAGGGCAGGTCGGCGACGATCCAGGCCGTGCCCTGGACCCGGCGCAGGCCGCGTGCGACGCTTTCGGTGTGATAGCACATGGTATCGAGCGTGACCCCGACCGTGCTGGAGAGGCCCTGGCAGACCATGCCGAGCGAGTCCCCGATCAGCAGGGTCTCGACCCCGGCGCTGTCGGCCGCGGCGGCGAAGGTGGCGTCGTAGGCCGTCAGCATCGTGATCTTCTCGCCGCGCTCGCGCATTTCGTGCAGGCGCGGCAGGCTGACCGGCTTGCGCTGCGGCAGCGAAGCAGCCGTGGGCAGGGTGCCGTAAGGGGTGCTGGCTAGCGTCTCGCTCATTTTTGAACTTTCTTCCGATTCTGTCCCGTGAAGCCGAAAGTCTAGTCTATCCGGATGCATTTCTGCCGCATTGGCTTCTTGCCTGCTGCCACACGAGCGCGCTTGCGATGCGGGACAATAGAGGCCCAGCGCGGTCGTCGATCCCGGAGGGCGCACCGCATGCATGGCCGGCTTTTGCTGCCGGCAGCTACAGCCCAACAGAGAGCATAGAGAGATGGACAAGGTCATCGAGGTCGATTACGAACAGCCGGCTTGCACCACGCGCCATGCCTGGGCGCGCGTGCCCGAGGAGCCGAGCCAGCAGGAGCGCGCCGCGCTCAAGGACAAGATCCGCCGCCTGCTGCAGGAAAAGAATGCGGTCATGGTGTCGCACTACTACGTGCACCCGGACCTGCAGGATCTGGCCGAGGAGACCGGCGGCATCGTCAGCGACAGCCTCGAGATGGCGCGCTTCGGCCGCGACCACGCGGCGCAGACGCTGGTGGTCTCAGGCGTGCGCTTCATGGGCGAGACCGCCAAGATCCTCTCGCCCGAGAAGACCATCCTGATGCCCGATCTCGACGCGAACTGCTCGCTCGACCTCGGCTGCCCGATCGATGACTTCGCGGCCTTCTGCGACCAGCATCCGGATCGCACCGTCGTCGTCTATGCCAACACCAGCGCGGCGGTCAAGGCCAGGTCCGACTGGCTGGTGACCTCGAGCTGCGCGCTCGAGATCGTCAGCGCCCTGAAGGACAAGGGCCACAAGATCCTGTGGGCACCCGACAAGCACCTGGGCGGCTATATCCAGCGCGAGACCGGCGCCGACATGCTGATGTGGCAGGGCTCGTGCATTGTGCACGACGAGTTCAAGGCCTCCGAGCTCGAAGCGCTGATCCAGCAGCACCCGGGCGCCAAGGTGCTGGTGCACCCCGAGAGCCCGGCCGATGTGGTCGCGCTGGCCGATGCGGTCGGTTCGACCTCGGCGATCCTGAACGCTGCCAAGTCGATGGACGCGAAGGAATTCATCGTCGCGACCGACAACGGCATGATGCACAAGCTGCGCACGCTGAACCCCGGCAAGACCTTCATCGAGGCGCCGACTGCCGGCAACAGCGCGACCTGCAAGAGCTGTGCGCATTGCCCCTGGATGGCGATGAACAGCCTGGCCGGCGTCGCGCGCGTGCTCGAGAGCGGCCTGAACGAGATCCATGTCGACCCCGAGCTGATCCCGCGCGCGCGCCAGCCGATCGACCGCATGCTGGCCTTCACCGCCGCGCACAAGGCCGGCCAGGACGCCGGCGCGCTGGTGCCGAACATCGGCGCGGCATGACGACGCCGGCGCTCACGGCGCTGATCGACTTTTCCCAGCCGCAGGGCGGGGCGGGCCAGCGGCTGCGCCACGCCTTCGGTGCGCCGCTGCGCCTGCTGCAAGCCGACACAGAGGCCCAGGTCAAGCCGCTGCTGGAGCAGGTGCAGGCCGAGGCGCAAGCCGGGCGCTGGTGCCTGGGCTATGTCGCCTATGAAGCCGCGCCTGCCTTCGATGCCGCGCTGCGGGTGCATGCCGCCACTGGCCCGTTGGCCTGGTTCGCTGTCTTCGACCAGGCCCTGGACTGGCCGCTCGATTGCGAGCTGCCGCCAGCCGCTGCCGATACGGCGCAGCAGGCGCAAGAGCCGCAAGAGCCGCAGCCACCGGCCCAGGCCCGCTGGGGTGCCGGTCCCGAGCGCGCGGCCTTCACGCGCGACATCGAGGCGATCCAGAGCGCGATCGCCGCTGGCGACTGCTACCAGATCAACCACACGGCCCAGCTCACGGGTGAACTGCTGCAGGGCAGCGCGCTCGCGCTGTATGCGGCCTTGCGCCGGGCCCAGCCGGGCGGCTATTCGGTCTTCTTCGACACCGGCGAGCGCCAGCTGCTGTCGGTCTCGCCCGAACTGTTCTTCGACTGGGACGGCCAGCGGCTGCTGGTGCGCCCGATGAAGGGCACCGCCGCCCGCGGCGCCACGCCCGAGCAGGACCAGGCCCATGCCGACGCCTTGCTGGCGTCCGCCAAGGAGCGGGCCGAGAACGTGATGATCGTCGACCTGATCCGCAACGACCTGTCGCGCGTTGCGCTGCCGCATTCGGTCAAGGTGCCGCGCCTGTTCCACCTGGAAGCCTTGCCTACCGTCTGGCAGATGACCTCGGATGTGACGGCCGACAGCCGGCCTGGCACCACCCTGGCCGATGTCTTCACGGCGCTGTTTCCCTGCGGCTCGATCACGGGCGCGCCCAAGGTCCAGGCGATGCGGCTGATCCATGAACTGGAACCGGTGCCGCGCGGCGCCTACTGCGGCGCGATCGGTGTCGTGCAACCGGGCGGCCGCGCGACCTTCAACGTCGCGATCCGCACTGTCACTGCCCAGGGGAATCAATTGAGCTGCGGCATCGGCAGCGGCATCACCTCGGGCGCTACCGCTGAGGGTGAATGGCAGGAATGGCGCCACAAACGCGCCTTCCTGGATCGCGCCAGCGAACCGTTCGAGCTGCTCGAGACGCTCGCGCTGGCCGACGGTATGCTGCGCAATCAGTCCGAGCATCTGGCGCGGCTACAGCGCGCAGCAAACCATTTCGGCTATGCGCTGGATCAGTCCGCCTTGCGCGCCAGCCTGGACCAGCTGATCGCCAGCCATCCGCAAGGGCTGTGGCGGGTGCGCCTGCTGCTCGACGCGCAGGGCCGGGTCCAGGCGCAGGCCTTCGCGATGGAGGCCAGTCCGGCCGAAGTCACGCTGGCGCTGGCCGACCAGCCCTTCGAGGCCGCACAGAGCGAGTTCGTGCGCTACAAGACCACGCGACGCGCGCATTACGACGCGGCAGCGCCAACGCAGCCCGGCGTGTTCGACGCCATCCTGTGGAACGGGCAGGGCGAACTGACCGAGTGCACGCGCGGCAATATCGCGCTGCAGATCGACGGCGAATGGCTGACGCCGGCCCTGTCCTGCGGCCTGCTGGACGGCGTTGGGCGCGAGGTTGCGCTGCGCGAGGGCAGGGTCTGTGAAGCCGTGCTGCGGGTCGAGGACCTGCAGCGTACGACCGGCCTGGCCTTCCTCAACAGCCTGCGCGGCTGGATTCCGGCCCGGCTGGCCTGATTACATCTGCTGCACCGCGACCTTGTCGCGCAGCTCGACCTGCTGGTTCTGGTCGTTGACGAACACCAGCTTGGGCTTGTGGCCGGCGACCTGGTCCTCGTGCACCTGGGCGAAGGCCGCGATGATCAGCAGGTCGCCGACGGCGGCGCGGCGCGCGGCCGAGCCGTTGACCGAGATCATGCCGGTGCCGCGCTGGCCCTTGATCGCGTAGGTCACGAAGCGCTCGCCGTTGTCGACGTTCCAGATATGGATCTGCTCGTTCTCGCAGATGCCGGACGCATCGAGCAGGTCCTCGTCAATTGCGCAGGAGCCTTCGTAGTGCAGCTCGGCATGCGTGGTCTTGACGCGGTGGATCTTGGATTTGAGCAGGGTACGGAACATGGTGATCTCGGGCAAAAATGGTGCGCTATTTTGACAGAAGCGCCTAAACGGGGCCATGTCAGGCCCCGTTTTCTTGCAGCGGCCTGACGCCGATCAGACCTGGCGGTAGACCTCGGCGCCCATCTTGACGAACTCGATCGCCTTGACTTCCATGCCCTTCTCGATCGCCTGCGACTCGGCCAGGCCCTGCTTGGCCGCGAAGTCGCGCACATCCTGCGTGATCTTCATCGAGCAGAAATGCGGGCCGCACATCGAGCAGAAATGCGCCACCTTGGCCGATTCCTTCGGCAGTGTCTCGTCGTGGAACTCGCGCGCCTTGTCGGGGTCGAGGCCGAGGTTGAACTGGTCGTCCCAGCGGAACTCGAAGCGCGCCTTGGACAGCGCGTTGTCGCGGATCTGCGCGCCCGGGTGGCCCTTGGCCAGGTCGGCGGCATGGGCGGCGAGCTTGTAGGTGATGATGCCGGTCTTGACATCGTCCTTGTCGGGCAGGCCCAGGTGTTCCTTGGGCGTCACGTAGCACAGCATGGCGCAGCCGTACCAGCCGATGGTCGCCGCGCCTATGCCGCTGGTGATGTGGTCATAGCCCGGCGCGATGTCGGTGGTCAGCGGGCCCAAGGTGTAGAACGGCGCCTCGTCGCACTGCTCGAGCTGCAGGTCCATGTTCTCCTTGATCAGGTGCAGCGGCACATGGCCCGGGCCCTCGATCATCACCTGGACATCGTGCTTCCAGGCGACCTGGGTCAGCTCGCCCAGGGTCTTGAGTTCGCCGAGCTGGGCCGCGTCGTTGGCGTCGTAGATCGAGCCCGGACGCAGGCCGTCGCCCAAGGAGAAGGCCACGTCGTAGGCCTTCATGATCTCGCAGATCTCCTCGAAATGGGTGTAGAGGAAGTTCTCCTGGTGATGCGCCAGACACCACTTGGCCATGATCGAGCCGCCGCGGGAAACAATCCCGGTCATGCGGTCGGCTGTCAGCGGCACATAGCGCAGCAGCACGCCGGCGTGGATCGTGAAGTAGTCCACCCCCTGTTCGGCCTGCTCGATCAGCGTGTCCTTGAAGATCTCCCAGGTCAGGTCCTCGGCCTTGCCGTTGACCTTCTCCAGCGCCTGGTAGATCGGCACGGTGCCGATCGGCACCGGACTGTTGCGGATGATCCACTCGCGCGTCTCGTGGATGTTCTTGCCGGTCGACAGGTCCATCACCGTGTCGCCACCCCAGCGGATGGCCCAGGTCATCTTGTCGACTTCCTCGTTGATCGAGCTGCCGAGCGCCGAGTTGCCGATGTTGGCGTTGATCTTGACCAGGAAGTTGCGGCCGATGATCATCGGCTCGCTTTCGGGGTGGTTGATGTTGTTCGGGATGATGGCGCGACCGCGCGCGATCTCGCTGCGCACGAACTCGGGCGTGATCTCGGCCGGGATCGCGGCGCCGAAGTTCTGCCCCGGGTGCTGGCGCGTCAGCAGGCGGGCCATCTTCTCGCCCAGCGGACCGGTGGCTTTCAGCGAGGCGACATAGTCCTGGCGCTTGAGGTTCTCGCGGATCGCGACATATTCCATCTCGGGCGTGATGATGCCGCGACGCGCGTAATGCATCTGCGTGACATTGCCCGTGTGGTTGGCACCGGCCTTGGCGCGGCGCGGCTGGCGCTGCAGCTCGGGAAAGCGCAGCTCGTCGAGCTTGGGGTCGGCGGCACGCTGGCGGCCGAACTCGCTGCTCAGGTTGGCCAGCAGTTCGGTATCGCCGCGCTTCTCGATCCAGCGCTGACGCACTGCGGCCAGGCCACAGCGGATGTCGATCTTGGCGTTGGGGTCGGTGTAGGGGCCCGAGCAGTCGTAGACATAGACCGGTGGGTTCTTCTCGCCACCGAAGCCGGTCGGGGTGTCGGACTGCGAGATCTCGCGCATCGGCACCTGCAGGTCGGGGCGCGAGCCCTGCACATAGACCTTGCGCGAGTTGGGCAGCGGCGCGATGGCAGCCGAATCCACCTGGGCGGAGGCGGCGAGGAATTTCTCAGCGGGGGCGTTCATGGGGCGAGTCTCCTGGGCGGTTTTTGCTCCGAAGGTCGCCCCGGCCGGTGGCGCACCGACAGGCGCAAGGGCCAGTTCGGGCATCCACAAACACAGGGTAAGACAGCTCTTCTTCCGCCGGTATGAACCGGATCAAGTTCGCGGGTTTGGCACTGGCCATCTCAGCCCGCAACATGCGGACACCCCGGAGCAAGCGACCATTGTAAGCATGGATCGGCCACCGCGGGTGGAGGGTGCCGGGCTGGCTGTGGGCAGCTGGGGGAATGCTGCGCAAAATGCCAAAAACCCCGACAATGGCCGTTGAACGTTGCAACAGGAGTACCCGCGCGATGAAATGGTCCTACCTCTGCCTGCTGATCGCGGGCTTGCTGCCAGTGGTCTGCGCCGGCATTGCCAAAGCCGGTCTCAAGGACTACGACAACCACAATCCCCGCGCCTGGCTGGCCCAGGCCACTGGCTTTCGGGCGCGTGCCAATGCCGCCCAGGCCAACAGCTTCGAGGCGTTCCCGTTCTTTGCCTCGGGCGTGCTGCTGGCGCTGCATGCCGGCGTCGATTCGGCAAGGGTGGATGCACTGGCCGTGGCCTTCGTGCTGGCCCGCCTGGGCTATATCGCGTGCTATCTGGCCGACAAGGCCACCTTGCGCTCACTGGTCTGGACGGTGGGCATGGGGTGCGTGGTTGCGTTGCATTTGAGTGCTTTGATGGGGGGGTGAGGGGATTGTTACCCGTTGCAGTCCTTCGAGAAACGCTAACCGATGACCGGTTAGCAGCGGTTTCGGTTTTTAGCTTCTCGACCACGAATCCGTAACAACGACCAAAAACGATCGCTCACAAAATGAAGTTGAAGGCCTGCATCGGAATGTACGCGGATGTCCAGCATATCTGCTTCCGTGCCTCCTAGAAAAGGCAGCCCTCTTCTCAGAAGCCTCAGGCTAAGAAAGACAGATAAGCAAGATGTTTGACGTTACCCCAGATGACATTGCTCAGCTAAACGATGTGGACCTGCGGACGCTTGTCGGTCGCCTGTGTGAGGCTGAGCTTGCAAGCCGGGGACTGTCTACCGCTGCGGTGACTTGGGGCGGCAATCAGACTGCTGCTGATGGTGGTCTAGATGTGCGTGTCGCGCTGCCGCTAGGTACTTCCATCAACGGCTATATCCCACGGTTCTCGACAGGATTTCAGGTTAAAACGCCAGACATGGCGAGGGCGGCTATCCTCGCTGAGATGCGACCGGATGGTGTGATCCGGCCTGCCATCCAAGAACTCGCCGAGGAGGATGGCGCCTACGTCATCGTCAGCTCGCACGGCTCCACGGCCGACATCGCACTGCGCAATCGACGGGATGCGTTGCGTGAGGCTTTAACTGGAGTCGTTAACGCTGCTCAACTCCACACCGACTTTTATGATCGCACGCGCTTGGCGACCTGGGTGCGGCAGCACCCAGGTCTGATCACCTGGGTCAAAGAGAAGGTGGGCCGAGCGCTCGTTGGCTGGCGTCCATACGGTTCATGGAGTGGCGCGGCAGAGAGCGCTGACGCCGAGTATTTGCTCGACAACAAGTTGCGGCTCCATCTTGGCAGGCACCACGACGAGCCTGCGCAACCTGTCAGTGACGCCATTGACGAACTGCGCGCCCAACTAGCCCAACCAGGCAAAATGGTACGCTTAGTTGGGCTGTCGGGAGTGGGAAAAACTCGCTTTGTCCAGGCTCTCTTCGACGCGCGCATCGGCTCGCGTCCTCTCCCGCCGTCGCTTGCCGTCTACACCAACCTGTCGGACAACCCGGACCCACAGCCGACAGGCCTCGCCTCAGATCTGATCGCGAACCGCACGCGTGCGATCCTGATCGTGGACAACTGCCCTCCGGATCTCCACCGCAGGCTCTCGGACCTATGCGCCGCATCTGGCAGCACGGTCAGCGTCGTCACGGTCGAGTACGACGTGCGTGATGACCAACCAGAGGGGACGCAGGTCGTAACTCTGGACACATCTTCGCCCGAGCTGATCGAAAAGCTGGTTCGACGCCGCTATTCACACTTGTCCGAGGTCAATGTCCGCACGATCGCCGAGGCGTCGGGCGGTAATGCCAGGATCGCAATCGCCCTCGCCGGGACTGTCGAGCAGTCGGAGACGGTCGCCGATCTTCCGGATGACGAACTCTTCCAGCGCCTATTTCGCCAGAGGCACGATCCCAACGACGCGCTACTCCTCGCAGCCCAGGCATGCTCGCTCGTCTATTCCTTCCAGGGCGAAGCAATGACAGGGGATGAGGCGGAGCTGCCGCGCCTGGCGGTACTTGCGGACCAAGCGCCTACGGAACTCTATCGGCATGTTCGTGAGTTGTTCCGGCGGGACCTCGTCCAGCAACGCAGTGTGTGGCGGGCCGTGCTTCCACACGCCATCGCGAACCGGCTTGCCGCCCGCGCCCTCGAGGACACGCCGTATGACCTCATCGATCAGCAGCTTGTAACGGGCGGAACGGATCGACTTGTCCGGTCCTTCTCGCGGCGGTTGTCATTCCTGCATGACCATCCCCGTGCCGTCGCCATTGTCGATCGATGGCTTGCACCCGGTGGCTTGCTCGGTAACGCGACGGCTTTCAACGACCTCGGCCGAGCGATGTTTGAGAACGTAGCCTCAGTGTCACCTGGGTCTGCGCTCGCGGTTCTGGAGCGGGTAGGCTCCAGCGATCCCGATGCAGCTGTGTGGGTCTTCAAACGGCACCGATCGCTGCTGCGTTCTCTGGCCTATGACCCGCCCCTGTTTGAACGAAGTGCCTTATTGCTGGTACTGGCGGCGACGCAAAGCTCGAACGAACGCGAGAGCAAAGACGCTTCGGACACGTTCGCGTCGCTCTTCACTATCTATTTGTCTGGGACGCACGCCACCATCGAGCAGCGTCTCGGGGTAATCGAGCAGCAGCTTCGATCCGGCAAGCCGAAGCAGTGCTCGCTTGGGTTGGATGCTTTGGACAAGGTTCTAAAAACGACGTACTTCAGCTCGCACCATCGTTTCGAGTTCGGAGCGCGGTCGCGGGATTACGGCTACCGACCCAGAAGTGAAGACGACGTCACCAGATGGTACGGCGCCGCGCTGGCGCTGATCGAACGATTGGCGTTTACCGAAGGAGCGCTCGTGCCTGAGTTGGGCGGTCTGGTGGCACGAAACTTTCGCGGTCTATGGACCATGGCGAATACGTTCATCCATTTGGAAGGTATTGCCCGACGGTTCGCCGCGAACGAGTTCTGGCGAGAAGGCTGGGCCGCATGCCGGCAGACCATGAGTTTCGACAAGGACCGGCTACCCCCGGTCAACTTCTCTCGTCTGTCCGCTTTGGAAGCCGAGTTGAAGCCGAGCAATCTCTCGGAACGGGTGCGAGCGGTAGTTCTAGGCGACAGGTTGGGCGGGGGCGACTTGGAGGACATTGATCTTGAGGGCGACATCGAGAGCAAGTTGGAGAGGCTTGAGGCGATCGCCATCGAACTCGGTGCGACGGTAGCCGCCGATGAAGCGGCATTCGCAGATCTTCTACCCGACCTTCTCCGTGGCGGGAACCGGGCTTGGGCGTTCGGCCGTGGGCTCGCCAGCGCATCGGAGGACAGCCGCGCCACCTGGTCAAAGCTCGTGGAGAGTCTTGGACAAATCCCACTAGAGCAGCGCAACGTCCAAGTGCTCAGTGGCTATCTCGCTGAGCTCTGGGAGAACGACAAAAATCTCGCGCAGAATCTCCTCGACGCTGCTCTCGAACAGCCAGACTTGATCGCGCTCGTTCCCGTACTGCAATCGGCGGTGCAGCTTGATGCACGTGGTGTCGAGCGACTGAAGCGGGCTCTTAACTCGGCTCAGGCACCGGTTTGGATGTACAGGAATCTGGCGTGCGGGCGGAGAACTGACCAACTGGGAAGCAGCGATCTGAAAGCTCTGCTCCTGCTCATCGCCGAACAGCCTGACGGGTTCAATGTGGCGCTGGAGATCCTGTACATGCGCTTCTTCTCAGACCGTACGGCACAGAGGCAGCATGAGCCCGAACTGCTGGAGGTCGGTCGAGAGCTGCTGCGGTGCGTTAGGTTTACGCAGCGCAGTGGACGTGACCACCACAATTTGGCGGAAGTCGTGCGCATCTGCTTAGCAGGGCCAGAAGCCGCTCCATTGGCGGCTGAGTTAGCCAACCAGATGAGGCTAGCCGTTGCAGCACACGAAACCTACTCGTACGACAACGCCGATCTAATGAAAGCCTTGCTAACGGTTCAGCCGGCTGCCGTTCTAGATGCCCTGTTTGAGGTAGACGACAGGGAGCAGCAGGAGGGTGTCAGGGTATTAGACTACCTGCGTGATTACCGGTCTAATCCAGCGGACGAGATTTCGCGCGAGGAGCTGATTGCTTGGTGCAACCGAGACCGCGACAGGCGCTTTGTGCTCGCGGCCTCTTTTGTCTCGTTCGCACGTCGCGCTGAAGAAAGTGGGTCCCAGGTCTGGTCGGAGCACGCGAAGGCTCTCCTTGGTCATGCCCCCGACCCCGGGAGCGTACTTGCCGTATTTGTTGACCGATTTCGACCGATGAGTTGGAGTGGCTCCCGCGCCACGCTGATGGAAGCGAATGCTCGTTTGCTCGACAGCTTGGAGGAGGCTACGGGAAACCTCACATTGATCGTAGCTGAGGCCAAGGCCCAACTCATGCGCGAGATTGATGAGGAGAAGGCGTCGGAGACTGCAAAGGATCAAGCTAGGGATGAGCGGTTTGAGTGAGGTGGAGACCCGCAGGAGCATCATGGTCTGCTTATCGAACGCAACTACATAGACATAGGCAAAAATCCTACTTTGATTAAAAATTCGAAAGGTGGCAATCACCCAAAACCGGCCCTCGGTGGTCAGCGCGCGTAGAACACCACTCCAACCCGGTCGATATGCTCGCGCAGCGCAGGGTTGTCGATCTGGGCATAGATCGACAGGTCGATCATGTAGGGCAGCAGCAGATCGTCGAGCAAGTCCATCAGCCGCAGCAGGTCGCGATAAGTCAGCGTGTCGCCCTTGAGCGTCAGGTCGATGTCTGAGCCACGCTTGTAGTTGCCCTTGGCGCGCGAGCCGTACAGCAGCGCCTGCTCGACCGCCGGGCAAGCGGCCAGCACCTGCTGTATCGCTTCGATGGCCTGGGCCGGCAGGCCGGTGCGTGCGGCCAGCTCGCTCATTCGACGTCCTGCTGGCTGGCCAAGGCGGAAAACCGTTCAGCCATCGCGACGAAGGCGGGGTAGAAGCGCGTCAGCGTGTCCTGCTCGATGTTTTCCGCCACCTCCTGGTTGTAGGTGTGCGAAGTCAGGTCGCGCGCCTTGATCATGTCCATCCAAGCCTGGCCGTCCTCGATCAGGCCGTTCTGGAACGCGCTGCGCGTGGCGTCCCGGGAGCCGATCAGGTCACTGAGCCCTTGCGCTTCCAGATAGTCCTTCAGCACCTTCCAGCCCAGTTCGTGGGTGAACTCGAAGCTCTGGATCAGCCCCTGTTTTTCCAGCTTGCTCAAGGGGCGCTGATGCGCCAGCTCGATCGCCTCGGTCAGTGTCTGCAGCGCCTTGCCGTAGTTGTGAAAGCGCTGTTTCCAGCGGATGTCGGGGGAGTTCATGCCGCTAGCGTGCCTTCAGGGCACCAGCACCGTCGGCACCGCCTCGGCCAGCAGCTCGGGGTAGTCGCGGCTGAAGTGCAGGCCGCGGCTTTCCTTGCGCACCTGGGCCGAGCGCACGATCAGGTCGGCTACTTGCAGCAGGTTGCGCAGTTCGAGCAGGTCGCGCGTGACATGGTAGTGGGTGTAGAACTCGCGGATCTCGGATTGCAGCAGCGCGATCCGGTGTGCCGCGCGCTCGAGCCGCTTGGTCGAGCGTACGATGCCGACATAGTCCCACATGAAGCGGCGCAGCTCGTCCCAGTTGTGCGACAGCACGACCTGTTCGTCGGCGTCGATCACGCGGCTGTCGTCCCAGGGCTTGATCGCCGGGATCTCGGCGCAGGCTTGCGAGGCCATGTCGGCGACTGCGGCGCGTGCGAACACCATGCACTCGAGCAGCGAGTTGCTGGCCAGCCGGTTGGCGCCATGCAGGCCGGTGCAGCTGGCCTCGCCCACCACGTACAGGCCGGCCAGGTCGGTGCGCGCATTGAGGTCGGTCACGACGCCGCCGCAGGTGTAGTGCGCGGCCGGCACGACCGGAATCGGCTCCTTGGTGATGTCGATGCCGAGCTCGGCGCAGCGCGCCAGGATGTTGGGGAAATGCTCGCGCAGGAATTCCGGGCTCTGGTGCGAGATGTCGAGGTAGACGCAGTCCAGGCCATGCTTCTTCATCTCGAAGTCGATCGCGCGTGCCACCACGTCGCGCGGCGCGAGTTCGGCGCGTTCGTCATGCGCGGGCATGAAGCGGGTGCCGTCGGGCAGCTTGAGCAGGCCGCCTTCGCCGCGCACCGCCTCGCTGATCAGGAAGCTCTTGGCGTCGGGGTGATAGAGGCAGGTCGGGTGGAACTGGATGAATTCCATGTTGCCGACCCGGCAGCCGGCGCGCCAGGCTGCCGCGATGCCGTCGCCGGTCGCGGTGTCGGGGTTGGAGGTGTAGAGGTAGACCTTCCCGGCGCCGCCGGTGCACAGCACGGTGTGCGGCGCGACGAAGGCCTCGACCTGGTCGGTATCCTCGTTGAAGGCGTAGGCGCCCAGGCAGCGGCGCTCGGCGCTGTCCGTGCCGCCGACGGCGTGCTTGTCGCTCAGGATCAGGTCGGCCAGCACATGGCTCTCGAATACCTGGACGTTGGGCGCCAGCCGCACGCGGTCGATTAGCGTGTGCTGGACGGCGGCGCCGGTGGCGTCGGCCGCGTGCACGATGCGGCGGTGGCTGTGGCCGCCCTCGCGCGTCAGGTGCAGCTCGCCCTCGTGCAGGGTGAACTGGGTGCCCATCTCGCGCAGCCAGGCGATGGCCTCAGGCGCGTGCTCGATCGTAAAGCGGGTCGCGCCCTCGTCACACAGGCCGGCGCCGGCGACGAAGGTGTCCTGCACATGGGCCTCGAAGCTGTCGTCATCGGCCAGCACGGCCGCGATGCCGCCCTGGGCCCAGCCGCTCGAGCCGTCGGCAATCGTGCGCTTGGTCAGGATGGCCACTTGCAGGTGGCTGGGCAGCAGCAGGGCGGTGCTCAGGCCGGCCAGACCGCTGCCGACGATGACGACGTCGAAGCGGCGGGTGGTGGGGGCGGACGGGTGTGAGGTGGCGTTCATGGTGGCAAGCTTCAGGCTGGTGTGTAGGCCAGCCGGACATAGATAGGGGCGAAGGCTTCGGCCTGGGTGATCTCGATCAGGGTTTCCTTGGCCAGTTCGAGCATCGCGATGAAGGTCACGACCAGCACCGGCACGCCCTGGTCGAGCTCGAACAGCTCGGCGAACTCGACGAAGCGTCGGCCCTGCAGTCGGCGTAGTACCTGGCTCATGTGCTCGCGCACCGAGAGCGCCTCGCGGCTGATCCGGTGGTGCTGCACCAGCTTGGCGCGGCGCAGGATGTCGCGCCAGGCCTGCTGCAGCTCGCTGGCGGCGACGTCGGGCAGCCGCAACTGCTGCGCCTGCTCGACATGGACCTGTGCGGCCAGGAAGTCGCGTCCGAGCTGCGGCGCCTGGGCCAGCTGGCGCGAGGCGATCTTGATCTGTTCGTACTCAAGCAGCCGGCGCACCAGCTCGGCGCGCGGGTCCTCGACTTCCTCGCCGGCGGCGGCCTGGCGTTGCGGCAGCAGCATGCGCGACTTGATCTCGATCAGCATCGCGGCCATCAGCAGGTATTCGCTCGCCAGCTCGAGGCTGCGCGCGCGCACCTGCTCGACATAGCCCAGGTACTGGCGCGTGAGCTCGGCCATCGGAATGTCGAGGATGTTGAAGTTCTGCCGGCGGATCAGGTACAGCAGCAGGTCAAGCGGGCCCTCGAAGGCGTCCAGGAAGATCTCGAGCGCATCGGGCGGGATGTAGAGATCGGTCGGCAGCGCGAACAGCGGCTCGCCATACAGGCGTGCAAAGGCCACCGGATCGACCGGCTCGATGAGCTCGGGCAGGCCGATTGGCCGGTCGGCCAAGTTGTCGGTCAGCGGTTCGTCCAGGGTGGGCGCGTCGTTCATTCAGGCCCGCGCCGGGGTTCAGCGCAGCGTCGGTTCGGTCTGGTAGACGTAGGGTTGCTGCTGGACACGGCCTTCGTTGGCGTCGGCGTTCCAGTCGCGGTCCACGCTTTGTTCCCACAGCAGGGCGCGGCCTGCGCGTTGCTGCGCGTCGAGTTCGGGTTGCTTGGCCTTGAGCGATTCGATGAACTGCGTGGCTTCGGAGGTGTAGTGGGGGCGTGCGAAGAGGCTCATGTCAGTATCGGACCACGGTGTAAAAAATGGGATTTTACCCAGCGGCCCGTTGCCTGGGCCAGCTCGGGTTTCAACAGCAGGTGCGCAGCCGCACGGCCAGGCCTGAACGCAGCAGCAGGTCGCGCGGTTGTTCGTTCAGATGCAGGATATCGAGCCTGCCGCCACGGCGCTCGAGCGCCTCGACCAGCTGCTCGAGCGCATCGACGCCGGTGGTGTCGAGCGCGACCAGTCGGGTGGCGTCCAGGCTCACATCGAGCTGGTCCGGGCCGGATTCGACGGCGGCCAGGATCGGGTCGATCTTGGTCACGGCGCCGAAGAACAGCGAGCCGTAGAGCTGGTAGCTCAGCAGCCGCTCGGTGCGCGACACCAGCTCGGCGCTGAACAGGCTGCCCTGGCGCCGCACGAACAGCAGGCAGGCCAGCACCAGGCCGAGCTCGACCGCCAGCGTCAGGTCGAACACGACCGTGACCAGGAAGGTCGACAGCAGCATCAGGCGGTAATGCGGGCTGAACTGCTTGAGGCGCGCGAACTCGCGCCACTCGCCCATGTTCCAGGCCACGAACAGCAGCACGCCGGCCAGCACCGCCAGCGGCACATGGCTGGCCAGCGGTGCGGCCAGCAGCACCACCAGGGCCAGCGCCAGTGCATGGACGATGCCGGCCAGCGGCGAGCCGGCACCGGCACGGATGTTGGTGACGGTACGCGCGATGGTGCCGGTCACCGGCATGCCGCCGAAGAATGGCACGACGAAGTTGGCCACGCCTTGCGCCATCAGCTCCTGGTTCGGGTCATGCTTGGCGCCGGGGCGCAGCTGGTCGGCCACGCGCGCGCACAGCAGCGACTCGATCGCGCCCAGAGCGGCGATCGTCAGCGTCGGCGTCACCAGCTGCTTGACGCTGGTCCAGCTGAAGTCGGGCAGGGCCAGGGTCGGCAGGCTTTGCGGGATGCCGCCAAAGCGCGAGCCTATGGTCTCGACCGGCAGCTGCAGCACCCAGGCCGCCAGCGTCAGCGTGACCAGCGCGACGATCGGGGCTGGCAGGCGCGAAGTCGCGCGCAGCGCGCTGGCACCCTGCAGCCGTTCGAGCTGCAGCCGGAACGCCGATTCGCTGGCCCAGATCCGGGGCCAGACGAACAGTCCGACCACGCAAAGCGCCCCGAGCCCGAAGGCATAGGGGTTGAGGCTGTCGAGGTGGCGCCAGAGGGTGGCGATCTGGCTGAAGAAGTCGGCCGGCATCTTGTCGACTTGTAGGCCGAGCAGGTCGCGCAGTTGCGACAGCGCGATCAGCACCGCGATGCCGTTGGTGAAGCCAATCACCAGGCTGACCGGCACATAGCGCACCAGATTACCCAGCTTGAGCAGTCCCATCAGGAACAGCAGCACCCCGGCCGCGGCGGTCGAGATCAAAAGGCTGCCCAGGCCGTGGCGCTCGACGATGCCGTAGACGATCACGATGAAGGCGCCGGCCGGGCCGCCGATCTGCACCGAGCTGCCGCCCAGCAGCGACACCAGCAGGCCGCCGATGATCGCGGTCCACAGGCCAGCCTCGGGCTTGAGGCCGCTGGCAATCGCGAACGCCATCGCCAGCGGCAGCGCGACGATGCCGACCGTCAGGCCGGCGCCGGTGTCCCGCGCCAGTTGCGCGCGGTCGTAGCCGCGCAGGTCGTCAAGCAGTCGGGGGCGGAAGCGGGCAAGTGGCGGCAGGTTCATACCCCCTCACTTTAAACCCTGCCGCCCTCGTGGTCACTTGGGGTTTGTCAGTGGATGCGCATGCCCGGCTGCGCGCCCGGCCAGGGTTGCAGCACATGGATGCCGGGCTGGGCCTTCTCGTCGGCGTGGCTGGCGGCCAGCACCATGCCCTCGCTGACGCCGAACTTCATCTTGCGCGGCGCCAGGTTGGCGACCATCACGGTCAGCTTGCCGATCAGGTCCTCGGGCTGGTACATCGAGGCAATGCCGGAGAAGACATTGCGCATCCGGCCCTCGCCGACATCGAGCGTCAGGCGCAGCAGCTTGGTCGAGCCTTCGACCGGCTCGCAGTTCTCGATCCGCGCGATGCGCAGGTCGATCTTGCTGAAGTCGTCGATGCTGATGATCGGCGCGATTTCCTCGCCGCCCGGGATCAGCTTTTCCGGCTCGGGGGCGGCCGGCGGCTCGAACAGGGCTTCGAGCAGCTTGATGTCGACGCGCTGCATCAGGTGCTGGTAGCTGCCGATCACATGGCCGGCACCCAGCACCCGGGTCGCGTTGTCGAAGTCCAGCGGCGCGCATTGCAAGAAGGCCTCGACATTGGCGGCCAGCGCCGGCAGCACCGGCTTCAAGAGCGCGGTCAGCACGCGGAAGGCCTCGACGCAGGTGCTGCAGACATCCTGCAGCCGCGCTTCCATGCCTTCCTTCTTGGCCAGTTCCCAGGGCTTGTTGGCGTCGACATACTCGTTGACGCGGTCGGCCAGCGCCATCACCTCGCGGATCGCCTTGCCGTATTCGCGCTCGGCGTACAGCTCGACTATTGAGCCAACGGCGGTCTGCAGGTGATCGAGCAGGGTCTCGCCATCAGGCGACACGGCCGCCAGCTGGCCGCCGAAGCGCTTGGACAGGAAGCCGGCTGCGCGCGACGCGATATTGATGTACTTGCCGACCAGGTCCGAGTTGACGCGGGCCGCGAAGTCGTCCGGGTTGAAGTCGACGTCCTCGTTGCGGCTGTTGAGCTTGGCTGCCAGGTAGTAGCGCAGCCACTCGGGGTTCATGCCGAGCTTGAGGTATTTCAGCGGGTCGATGCCGGTGCCGCGGCTCTTGCTCATCTTCTCGCCGCCGTTGACGGTGATGAAGCCGTGCACATTGACCTGGCTCGGCGTCTTGCGGCCGCTGAAATGCAGCATCGCGGGCCAGAACAGGGTGTGGAAGTAGGTGATGTCCTTGCCGATGAAGTGCACCTGCTCGACCGCCGGGTCGGCGATGTAGCGCTCGTAATCGACGCCGATCTTGCCGAGGTAGTTCTTCAGCGAAGCCAGGTAGCCGATCGGCGCGTCGAGCCAGACGTAGAAGTACTTGCGCGGCGAACCCTCGGGCAGGTCGGGGATCTCGATGCCGAAGTAGGGCGCGTCGCGGCTGATGTCCCAGTCGCCCAGGCCGCCATTGCCTTGCTCGTCCTTGGCGAACCATTCCTTGATCTTGTTGAGCACCTCGGGCTGCAGCCGGCCGGACTCGGAAGTCCAGTTCTCCAGGAACTCGATGCAGCGCGGGTCGCTGAGCTTGAAGAAGTAATGTTCGGAAGTGCGCAGCACCGGCGTTGCGCCCGACAGCGCCGAGTAGGGGTTCTTCAGCTCGGTCGGCGCGTAGACGGCGCCGCAGCTCTCGCAGCTGTCGCCGTACTGGTCCTTGGCGCCGCATTTCGGGCATTCGCCCTTGATGAAGCGGTCCGGCAGGAACATGCTCTTCTCGGGGTCGAAGAACTGCTCGATCGTCTTGCTGCTGATCAGGCCGTTGGCCTTCAGGTCGCGGTAGATCTGCTGCGCGAGTTCATGGTTCTCGGGGCTGTCGGTCGAGCTCCAGTTGTCGAACCTGACGTTGAAGCCGTCGAGGTACTGCGCGCGGCCGGCCGCGATGTTGGCGACGAACTGTTGCGGCGTGATGCCGGCCTTCTCGGCCGCGATCATGATCGGCGCGCCATGCGCGTCGTCGGCACCGACGAAATGCACCTCGTGGCCCTGCAGGCGACGCAGGCGCACCCAGATGTCGGCCTGGATGTACTCCATGATGTGGCCGATGTGGAAGTTGCCGTTGGCGTAGGGCAGGGCGGTGGTGACGAAGAAGCGGCGATTCTGACTGGGCATGCGGTTTGAACCTGTCGGCGTTGACTAAGCCAATGATTTTATCGGTGCGCGCGCCGCCATTGCCCTGGTCCCCGCTGGGGACATGGGTATCGGGGTCTGATGCCGCTTGCGGGCACAATGAGTCCCATGTTCAGCTGGAGAAAAAACTTGGCCATCGACCAACAGGCGCTGCTGGCAGCGCTGCAAACCGTCACCGACCCCAACACCGGCAAGGACTTCGTGTCCACCAAAGCCTTGCGTCACCTGCAAGTCAAGGGCGACAGCGTCGCCTTCGAGGTCGAGCTTGGCTACCCGGCACAAAGCCAGATCCCGGCGCTGCGCGAGGCGCTGGTCCAGGCCGCGCGCGGCGTCGCCGGCGTCGGCAATGTCTCGGTCGCGCTCCGCACCGTGGTGACCGCGCACGCGGTCCAGCGCGGCGTGGCGCTGCTGCCGGGTGTCAAGAACATCATCGCGGTCGCCTCCGGCAAGGGTGGCGTCGGCAAGAGCACCACTGCCGCCAACCTGGCCCTGGCGCTGGCCGCCGAGGGCGCGCGCGTCGGCATCCTCGACGCCGACATCTACGGCCCGAGCCAGCCCACCATGATGGGCATCACCGGCCGCCCCGAGAGCCTGGACGGCAAGCTGATGGAGCCGCTGCAGAACTACGGCGTGCAGGTCAACTCGATCGGCTTCCTGGTCGACAAGGACGAGGCCATGATCTGGCGCGGCCCGATGGCGACCCAGGCGCTCGACCAGCTGCTGCGCCAGACCAACTGGAGCGACCTCGACTATCTGATCGTCGACATGCCGCCCGGCACTGGCGACATCCAGCTCAGCTTGAGCCAGCGCGTGCCGATCACCGGCGCCGTGATCGTGACCACGCCGCAGGACATCGCGCTGCTTGATGCGCGCAAGGGCGTCAAGATGTTCGAGAAGGTCGGCGTGCCGATCCTGGGCGTGGTCGAGAACATGGCGGTCCATGTCTGCTCCAATTGCGGCCATGTCGAGCACCTGTTCGGCGCCGACGGCGGCCAGCGCATGGCGACCGAGCTCGGCCTCGACTACCTCGGCGCGCTGCCGCTCAAGCTGCAGATCCGCGAGCAGGCCGACAGCGGCTGCCCGACCGTGGTCGCCGACCCGGACGGCGAGGTCGCCGCGCTCTACAAGGCGGTCGCGCGCCAGGTCGCGGTCAAGGTGGCCGAGCGGGCCAAGGACTTCTCGTCCAAGTTCCCGACCATCACGATCTCCAAGAACAGCTGAACCATGCCGACCGGCGCGCCAAACCGGGTCGAAGTTGCCGTCGTGATGCGGCGCGAGCCCGTCAGCGGTCCGATGAGCCGCTGGCAAAGCTGGCGCTGGCTGCTGGCTGATGTGCTGACTGGCGAGGCGCTCGCGGCGCTGGACCTGCCGGCAGCGGCCGGGCCGCTGCCGCTTGAGCCCGCAGCCGGCGAGCGGGTGGAGCGGGACCAAACGGATCAGGCCAGTCACTGGCTCTACCCGGGCCTGGCGCTCGAGCTGCATCCCGACGACCTTGAGGGCTATTACCTCAACCTGAGCTCGCCCCAGCCCTGCTGCTGGGTCATGTGGCGTCCCGACGAAGCGGTCTTGCCTGACGGTGCGCCCGCCCCGCTGCCGCAGATCGCGACCCTGAGCTACCACGATGCCGGCCGCTGGCTCGACGCGCAGGAGCGGGTCGAGCAGGTGCCGGCACCGGCGGCCGTCATCGCCTGGCTGGCGGCCTATGTCGAATCCCGCTACCGGCCCGAGCCCAAGCGCCGCCAGCGGCCAGCCAGCTTCCAGTCGCTGGCCGACCGCTTCGGCAATCCGGTCAGCATCAGCACCGGGGAGCGCCGCCGCCGTGGCGGCGACGCCGCATGACGGCAGAGTCCGACGGCTTCCTGGGCCGCTGGGCCAGGCGCAAGTCGCAAGCGCGCTCCGGCGCGCCGCTGCCGCCCGAGCCTGAGTCCGCATCACCTATATCCCCTGCAACTCCCGCTGCGCCTGCGGGCCGGCCCCTGGTCCAGCCTTCGAGCCCGGGTTTCGCAACACCGACCCCAAGCGGTCTTGCTGCCGATCCCGCCGCCTCGCCCCGATCTGCCGGACCGGCGGGACAGGTCGAGCCGGCCGCGCCAGCGCCGCCCCCGCCCACGCTGCAGGACGCGCAGCAGCTCACGCCGGCCTCCGACTTCCGGCCCTTCGTGGCGCGCGCGGTCGCGCCCGAGGTCCGCAACGCCGCCTTCAAGCAGCTGTTCACCGACCCGCATTTCAATGTGATGGACGGTCTGGACATCTACATCGACGACTATTCCAAGCCCGACCCGCTGCCGCTGGCGGTCGCGCGCGAGTTGCTCGCGGCGCATTTCCCGCCTGCGCCAGCGCCCACGGACAGCGCAGCCACAGCAGCGCCGAACGCCGCAACAGGGCCAGCGCCAGAGCCGGTTGCCCAAGCGTTGGCCCCCAGCGCCGCCCCAGCCAGTGCCGCCACCCGACCCGAGCCCGAGACACCCGCCAGCGCGGTCGCTCCCGGACCCGAAGTTCCCGCAACGGCCCAGCAGCCTTCCGATCCCGCACCATGACCACCCTGATCTGCAACTGCAACCGTACCCTCCCGCTCGACGCGCCGGCCCTGGGTCGCGCGCTGGGCGAAACCCTGGTCGAGCACAGCACCCTGTGCCGCCGGGAGGCGCCGGCCTTCCAGCGTGCAGCCAGGGATGGCAGCCCGGAGCCGTTGCTGGTCGCCTGCACCCAGGAGCGCCGCCTGTTCACCGAACTGGCGGCGCAGACCGAGGGCGCGCCGTCGCCCGAGCTGCGTCCGATCCGCTTCGTCAACCTGCGCGAGACCGGCGGCTGGGGCCGCGAAGGCAAGCAGGCCACCCCGAAGATGGCGGCGCTGCTCGCGCTGGCCCAGCTGCCCGACCCCGATCCGGTGCCGACCGTGAGCTTTCGCAGCGAGGGCCGGTTGCTCGTGATCGGACCGCTCGAGCGCGCTGAGGCGCTGGCGGCCCGGCTCGATGACGCGCTCGAGCTGACCCTGTTCGCCACCGGCGGCGCCGGGCGCCAGGAGCGGCGCCATCCGGTGCTGGCCGGCCAGCTGCAGCGCCTGAGCGGGCGGCTCGGCGCCTTCGAGCTCGAGTGGAGCGCGAACAATCCGATCGCGCTCGACCTCTGCACCCGCTGCAACGCCTGCGTCGATGCCTGCCCCGAAGGCGCGATCGGCCTCGACTACCAGATCGACCTGCAGGCCTGCAGCGGCCACCGCGACTGCGTGCGCGTCTGTGAGGCGGGCGGCGCGATCGATTTCCAGCGCGCGCCGCAGTCCCAGCGCGAGCGCTTCGACCTGGTGCTGGACCTGCGCGAGACCCCTGCCTTCAGCCAGCACCAGAAGCCGCAGGGCTATTTCCACCTGCCGCCCCGGGCCGATGCCGAGACCCAGCTCGCCGCACTGCTGAGCCTGCGTGACCAGGTCGGCGAGTTCGAGCAGCCGCGCTTCGTCAACTACCAGTCGCGCCTGTGCGCGCATGGCCGCAACGGCAAGACCGGCTGCAGCGCCTGCATCGACATCTGTTCGGCCTCGGCGATCTCGAGCCGCAGCAGCGGCCCTGACAAGGCGCGGGCCCAGATTCATGTCGACCCGCACCTGTGCGCCGGCTGCGGCGCCTGCAGCACGGTCTGCCCGAGCGGCGCGCTGTCCTACAGCTACCCCAGCCTGGGCCACCAGGGCGACAAGTTGCGCCGTCTGCTGTCGACCTATGCCCGCGCCGGCGGTCGCGACGCCGTCCTGCTGCTGCACAGCGACGAGGCCGGCAGCCGGTTGATCGACGACTGGGGCCGCGCCGCCCGGCTCGACCGCAGCCTCAACGGTGTGCCGGCGCGCGTGCTGCCCTGGCCGCTGCGCCATGTCGCCAGCCTCGGCATCGAGTTCTGGCTGTCTGCGGTGGCGCAGGGCGCCAGCCAGGTCTGGCTGCTGACCACCGACGCCGAGGCGCCGGACTACTTGCGCGCGCTGCGCGAGCAGCTTGAAGTGGCCCAGTCGCTGCTGACCGGACTGGGCTATGCGGGCGAGCATTTCCGCCTGCTGCAGGCGCGCGATGCGCGCGACATCGCCGCGCTCGACGCCGAGGCCAGGGTTGCACCGGCGCAGGGCGTACGCGAGCCGGCCCGCTTCGCGCTGCAGGCCGACAAGCGCGCCACGCTCGAGATGGCGCTCGAGCATCTGCAGCGCCAGGCGCCGCGCTCGCCGCTGCCGAGTGCGATCGCGCTGCCGGCGGCGGCACCGCTCGGGTCGGTGCGCGTCGATGCCGATGCCTGCACGCTGTGCCTGAGCTGCGTCAGCGCCTGCCCCGCCGGCGCGCTGCAGGACAACCCCGGCCAGCCCCAGCTGCGCTTGATCGAGAAGAACTGCCTGCAGTGCGGCCTGTGCGTACGAACCTGCCCCGAGCAGGCGATCACGCTCGAACCGCGCCTGCTGCTCAAGCCCAGCCGGCGCGAGCTGCGCGTGGTCGCCGAGCAGCCGGTGTTCCGCTGCATCCGCTGCAGCACCTCCTTCGGCACCGAGCGCGGCATTGCCGCCATGATCGCGCGCCTCGGCGCGCACCCGATGTTCCAGGGCGCCGCCGCCGACCGGCTCAAGATGTGCGGCGACTGTCGCGTCATCGACATCCATACCGGGGCCGAGTCCCGCATTACCGACCTGTGAGCGCCGCGATGAACGACTTGCCCCTGTCCTCCGCCCTCGACGAGGAAACCGCCCGCGCCGAGCTCTACGGCCTGCTGGCCGCGCTGTTCTATGCCCCGCCCGCGCCCGAGCTGTTGGCGCAACTGCGCGTCGCCCCGACCGAGGCGCCCAGCGCCGGCGCCTACCTCGAGGAGCCCTGGCGCGCCCTGGTCGCTGCCGCCCGCGCCGCCAGTGACGCCGCGATCCAGGACGAGTTCGATGCGCTGTTCGGCGGTGTCGGCAAGCCGGTGGTCAGCGTCTACGGCTCCGAGTACCTGAGCGGATTCCTGAACGAGAAACCGCTGGCCGCGCTGCGCGACGACCTGGCCCGGCTCGGCCTGGCGCGCGACGCCGGCATGCCCGAGACCGAGGACCATTTCGCCTGCCTGTGCGAGGTGATGCGCTACCTGATCGCGGGCGACGAGGTCGAGGTCTGCAACCTGACCCAGCAGCAGGCCTTCTTCGCGCGTCATCTGCAGCCCTGGAGCGAGCGCTTTTGCGATGCGATCGCCGCCCGGCCGCAGCAGCCCTTCTATGCGGCGCTGGCCGGCTTCACGCGCGCCTTCATGGCCATCGAGGCGCAGGGCTTCGACCTGCTCGACTGAGAGCCAACTCCCAGCCGGCCAGCCGGCTTTGTTGCACTGCAGGATTGCAGCCGCTCCGGGTAGGCGTTAAAGTGACATATGGGTGTCGTGCATATGTGTGGACACAGTCGTTGCAGCCGTGCAGGCTGTCGGAGAACAACATGAAAACCGATTCCTCCACTCCTGGCCTGAGTCGCCGGCGCTGGTTTGCCGGTGCTGGCACGGTGGGCGCCGTCGCGGCCGTGGCCGCCGTCCTGCCCGCGACCGGGCTGATCCCGAAGGACGCTGTCACGTCCGATCCGGCCAAGCCCGAGCCGAGCGGCTACCGGCTCTCGGCCCATGTCCAGCGCTACTACCAGACCACTCGTCTCTGAGCTGGCTCCCTTCCGCAGGCCTGAGCAGGCCCTTATTTACGGGCGAGGTGATTCCATGATGTTGACCCGAAAGACTACTCGCGGCGCCAGCGGCGCAGCTTTCAATGGCGGCGCCCTGGTGCAGCGCCTGCAGCATGGCCTGGCGCAGGCGCTGCCGACGATGGACCGGCGCGGTTTCCTGCGCCGCTCCGGCCTGGGCCTGGGCGTCGGCCTGGCGGCTGGCCAGCTCAGCCTGGTGCGCAAGGCCGAGGCCGCCGCCGATGCCAAGACCGACGGCGCGCGCAAGATCGAGGTGCGTCGCACCGTTTGCAGCCACTGCTCGGTCGGCTGCGCCGTCGATGCCGTGGTCGACAACGGGGTCTGGGTGCGCCAGGAGCCGGTGTTCGACTCGCCGATCAACCTCGGCGCGCATTGCGCCAAGGGCGCTTCGCTGCGCGAGCATGGCCACGGTGAATACCGGCTGCGCTACCCGATGAAGCTGGTCAAGGGCAAGTACCAGCGCATCAGCTGGGACCAGGCGCTGACCGAGATCTCCGACCGGATGAAGGCCTTGCGCGCCGCCAGCGGCCCCGACAGCGTCTACTTCATCGGCTCGTCCAAGCACAGCAACGAACAGGCCTATCTGCTGCGCAAGTTCGTCAGCTTCTGGGGCACCAACAACTGCGACCATCAGGCGCGCATCTGCCACTCGACCACGGTCGCCGGCGTTGCCAACACCTGGGGCTACGGCGCGATGACCAACTCGTACAACGACATGCAGAACAGCAAGGTCGCGTTGTACATCGGCTCGAACGCCGCCGAGGCGCACCCGGTCTCGATGCTGCACATGCTGCACGCCAAGGAGCATGGCTGCAAGATGATCGTGGTCGATCCGCGCTTCACCCGCACCGCGGCCAAGGCCGACGAGTTCGTGCGCATCCGTTCCGGCTCCGACATCCCGTTCCTGTTCGGCATCCTGCACCACATCTTCAAGAACGGCTGGGAAGACAAGGCCTACATCAAGGACCGGGTCTGGGGCATGGACAAGGTGCGCGAGGAGGTGCTGGCCAAGTGGACGCCCGACAAGGTCGAGGAGGCCTGCGGCGTCAAGGAAGAGCAGGTGCTGCGCGTCGCCACCATGCTGCACGAGCACCGTCCCGGCACCGTCGTCTGGTGCATGGGTCAGACCCAGCACACCATCGGCAATGCGATCGTGCGCGCGTCCTGCCTGCTGCAACTCGCGCTGGGCAACATCGGCAAGAGCGGCGGCGGCACCAACATCTTCCGCGGCCACGACAACGTGCAGGGCGCGACCGACGTCGGCCCGAACCCCGACTCGCTGCCGGGTTACTACGGCCTAGCCGAAGGCTCCTGGAAGCATTTCGCTGCCGCCTGGGGCGTCGACTACGAATGGATCAAGGCCCAGTACGCCGAGGGCCAGATGACCAAGCCCGGCATCACGGTCTCGCGCTGGATCGACGGCGTGCTCGAGAAGAACGAGCTGATCGACCAGGGCCCGAACCTGCGCGGCGTCTTCTACTGGGGCCACGCCCCGAACTCGCAGATGCGCGGCCTCGAGATGAAGCGCGCGATGGACAAGCTCGACCTGCTGGTGGTGGTCGATCCCTATCCTTCGGCCACTGCCGCGATGGCGGCCATGCCGGGTGATGCCGCCGACCTCAATCCGGACCGTGCGGTCTACCTGCTGCCGGCGGCGACCCAGTTCGAGACCAGCGGCTCCTGCACCGCGTCCAACCGCTCGCTGCAGTGGCGCGAGAAGGTGATCGACCCGCTCTGGGAGAGCCGCAGCGACCACATGATCATGTACCAGCTGGCGCAAAAGCTCGGCTTCGACCAGGAGCTGGTCAAGAACGTCAAGCTGCAGCAGGTCAAGGGCCAGGACGAGCCGGTGATCGAGGACATCCTGCGCGAGATCAACCGCTGCGTCTGGACCATCGGCTACACCGGCCAGAGCCCGGAGCGGCTGAAGGCGCACATGCGCAACATGCACGCCTTCGACGTCAAGACCCTCAAGTGCAAGGGCAAGGTGGTTGATGCCGAAACTGGCTATGACCTGACGGGCGACTATTTCGGCCTGCCCTGGCCCTGCTACGGCACGCCCGAGCTCAAGCACCCCGGTTCGCCCAACCTCTATGACACCTCCCAGCATGTGATGGAGGGCGGTGGCAACTTCCGCGCCAACTTCGGCGTCGAGAAGGACGGCGTCAGCCTGCTGGCCGAGGACGGCTCGCACTCGAAGGGCGCCGACATCACGACCGGCTACCCCGAGCTCGACCATGTGCTGCTCAAGAAACTGGGCTGGTGGGACGAGCTGACCGATGCCGAGAAGGCCAAGGCCGAGGGCAAGAACTGGAAGACCGACTCCAGCGGCGGCATGATGCGCGTCTTCATGCAGAACCATGGCTGCCACCCGTTCGGCAACGCCAAGGCACGCGCTGTGGTCTGGAACTTCCCCGATGCGATCCCGCAGCACCGCGAGCCGATCTTCGGCATCCGCCCCGACCTGGTCGCCAAGTACCCGACCCATGACGACCAGAAGAACCGCTGGCGCCTGCCCATCCTCTACAAGTCGCTGCAGCAGAAGAACGTCGAAGAGAAGCTGCACGAGAAGTTCCCGCTCATCATGACCTCGGGCCGCTTGGTCGAGTACGAGGGCGGTGGCGAGGAAACCCGCTCGAATCCCTGGCTGGCCGAGTTGCAGCAGGAAATGTTCGTCGAGATCAACCCGGCCACGGCGGCCGCGCGCGGCATCCGCAACGGCGGCCGGGCCTGGGTCACCAGCCCGACCGGCGCCCGGCTCAATGTGCAGGCATTGGTGACCGAGCGCGTCGCGCCCGACACCGTGTTCCTGCCTTTCCACTTCTCGGGCCGCTGGCAGGGCAAGGACCTGCTCGAGCATTACCCCGAGGGCGCGCACCCGATCGTGCGCGGCGAGGCGGTCAACACCGCGACTGGCTATGGTTATGACATCGTGACCATGATGCAGGAAACCAAGACGCAGATCTGCAACGTCGAAAGGGCATGAAATGGCACGCATGAAATTCATTTGCGACGCCGAGCGCTGCATCGAGTGCAACGGTTGTGTCACCGCCTGCAAGAACGAGCACGAGGTGCCCTGGGGCGTCAATCGTCGCCGTGTCGTCACGCTCAATGACGGCGTGCCGGGCGAGAAATCGATCTCGGTCGCCTGCATGCATTGCAGCGATGCGCCCTGCATGGCGGTCTGTCCGGTGCAATGCTTCTACCGCACCGACGAGGGCGTGGTGCTGCACGACAAGGATGTCTGCATCGGCTGCGGCTACTGCAGCTATGCCTGTCCCTTCGGTGCGCCGCAGTTCCCGGGCCAGGGCACGTTTGGCGTGCGCGGCAAGATGGACAAGTGCACCTTCTGCGCCGGCGGCCCGGAGGAGAACGGCAGCCAGGCTGAGTTCGAGAAATACGGCCGCAACCGCCTGGCCGAAGGCAAGCTGCCGGCCTGCGCCGAGATGTGCTCGACCAAGGCGCTGCTCGCCGGCGACGGCGATGTGGTGGCCGACATCTTCCGCACCCGGGTCGTGCAGCGCGGCAAGGGCGCCGAAGTCTGGGGCTGGGGCACCGCCTACGGCAGCAAGCCGGCCAAGCCGCAGGGAGATGCATCATGAAGCCGCGCCTGCTGACCCTGGGCGCTCTGTTGTGCGCCGCCTTCGCGCTGTCGGCCTGCGGCGAGAAACCGCAGCAGCTCGGCGGCGGCATCAAGTCCGACCAGCCAGCCCACCAGGGCGTGGGCCAGAGTCCCTATGCGCAGCCGGGTTGGCAGGCGGGCGATGCCAACGGCTGGACCCAGCAGCTGCGCGCGCGCGCCCAGTACGGCCAGAACGAGTACAGCCGCGCCAGCCAGCCCTGAACCGGAGCGAGCCATGAACCGGATTTCTTCCCCTGCCACCTCGCCGCTGCGCGCGGGCCTGCTTGCCGCGCTGCTGCTGACGGGCGGGCTGGCGCTTGCCGCCGAGCCAGAGCCAGCGGCTGCAGCGGCGCCTGCGCCCGCTGCAGCCGTGCCGGCCCCGGCCCCGCTGGCTGGCCCGACCGCGATCCGCAGCGCCAACATCCTGACCTTGCAGGACGCCAGCGCCGAGCCCGGCTATGCCGAGCAGAGCAATGCCCAGCGCGCCCAGGTCCAGCCCGGCAACAACGCGCCGGTCTGGCGCCAGGTCGGGCAGGGCGTCAGCGGCACGGTCAACATGCCCTATGCCGAATATGGCACCCTGATTCAGCCCACAGTGCAGTATCCGGGGACACGCGCGGCCAGTGCCGGCGAGGCCTGGCGCCAGCTGCGCAACCAGGTGCTGCTGCCCTATGGTGCCGCCCTGCTGCTGATCGTCGCGCTCGCGCTCGGGCTGTTCTACTTCACCAAGGGACCGCTCGGCCAGGAGCATCCGCCGGGCCAGGGCCAGGCCATCGAGCGCTTCACGCCGTTCGAGCGCGCCGCTCACTGGAGCAACGCTGCTGCCTTCCTGACGCTGGCGCTGTCGGGGCTCGTGATGGCGTTCGGCAAGTTCTTCCTGCTGCCGGTGCTCGGCAGCACGCTGTTCGGCTGGCTGGCCTATGCGCTGAAGAACCTGCACAACTTCGTCGGGCCGCTGTATGCGGTCTCGCTGCTGGTCATGATCGCGACCTTCGTCAAGGACAACATCGCGAATCGGGCCGATTTCCAGTGGCTGCTGCGCGCGGGCGGCATGCTGGGTCAGGGACAGGTCCCCTCGCACCGCTTCAATGCCGGCGAGAAGGGCATCTTCTGGTGGGCGGTGACCATTCCCGGCCTGCTGCTGGTGGCCTCCGGCCTGGTGCTCGACAAGCTGGTGCCGGGGCTGGACTATTTCCGCGCCGACATGCAGCTCGCGCACATGGTCCACGCCGCGCTGGCGCTGCTGTCCTGTGCGCTGATCGCCGGTCATATCTACATGGGCACGGTCGGGACGCGCGGGGCCTACCGCGCCATGAGGACCGGTTATGTCGAGCCCGGCTGGGCCCGTGAGCACCATGAGCTCTGGTATCAGGACATCCAGTCCGGCAAGATCCCGGCCCGGCGCAGCCAGTCGGCGCCCGCCAAGCCTCGGGTGCCCATCTCCGTGAACCCCGTCTCCAGGAGCAACCCATGACCGCGAAAACCGCGCCACTTCTGGTCCTGCTGGCCTGGCTGCCGATCGCCGCGCTGGCCAAGCTGCCGACGCCCGAGCTCAGCCCAGAGGACCAGGCCAAGGCGGCCGAGACCAAGGCCAAGGCGGCATACCAGACCAAGGTCGATGGCTACAAGACCTGCCTGGCCTCCGAGAAGGCTGCCGCGCATTACTTCAAGACCCATCCCCAGGCGGCCAAGCCGGCGGCAGCGCCTGCCTGTGCCGACCCCGGTCCGTTCGTCGCCGCCGCACCGGCAGCTGCCGCGCCTGCGGCCAGCGCGGGTGCGACCCCCGCTGCAGCAGCGGCACCTGCACCGGCCGCCCCCGCCCCCGCACCGGTGGCCAAGACCAGTGCCAAGAAGCCCTGAACTGACCCAGGCCGTTGCGCCGCAGACCTGCCAGGTCACGGTACATGACGAATACGGCCAGGCGCGCGAGATCGCCATTCCGGCCGAACGCGACCTGACGATCTATGTCGACAAGCGCGAGCTCGTCACGCTGATGACGCTGGGTGCTCATCCCGAGTGGCTGGTGCTGGGCTACCTGCGCAACCAGCGCCTGCTGCGCTCGGTCGACGAGATCGAGTCGATCACGGTTGACTGGGACGTCGGCGCCGCTGCAGTCAAGACCCGCCACGGCATCACGGCGATCGAGGACCGCACCGCACGCCGCGTGGTCACGACCGGCTGTGGCCAGGGCAGCGTCTTCGGCGGCCTGATGGACGAGGTTGACCGGATCGAGCTGCCGCCCGAAGCCCGATTGCGCCAGTCCGACCTGTACGCGATCGTGCGCCAGATCCGGCAGCAGGATTCGGTCTACAAGCGCTCGGGCTCGGTCCATGGTTGCGCGCTGTTTCGCGGCTCCGAGCTTCTGCTGTTCGTCGAGGATGTCGGGCGCCACAACGCAGTCGACACCATCGCGGGCTGGATGTGGCTGCAGGACCCGGCGGCGATGCAGGGTGCCGACAAGGCCTTCTACACCACCGGTCGCCTGACCAGCGAAATGGTGATCAAGTCGGCCCAGATGGGGATTCCGGTCGTGGTCTCGCGCAGCGGCACGACCCAGATGGGGCTGGCCGTGGCCGAACAGGTCGGACTCTGCGCGATCGGTCGCGCCACCAACGAGCGCTTCCTGTGCTTTTCTCATCCGCAGCGGCTGCTGCGCGACGTCGAACCCGGCATCGAGCCGGCGCGCGCGGCACCGGCTGTCCGCCTGGCGGCGCTGCCGGCCTGAGCTGCGCGCCGGTACGGCGCCACCATTCAGCGCCGGTCCAGCACGGGACCAGCTCGGGTTCAGCAGCGGAGCGGGCGGCGCTTCTGGGTATAGATCTCTTCCCAGATCTCGGTCTCGACAAAGTGGTTCTTGTCGATCTGGTCGGCCACTTCGTAGAGCGAGAACTGCATGTTCTGCAGCTCGGCCAGCAGATCGTCCAGTGCCCGTTCCTCCTTGAGTCGCTCGGCCACCTGATGCCCGAGCAGCTCCATCACGTCGATGGTCATCGGCATCACGTACAGCACATGGTCCTTGATGCCGGTCATCAGTTCGCGGTCGTACAGTTCCTCGTCCCAGTGAGCCAGGGTGGTGCCGGGGCCGTAGTCGGTCTCGACCCGGTAGTCCGCCAGCGCCGGCAGCCTGGCTACCGAATCGGACTTGAAACGGCCGGTCTGCGGATCGAACAGGCTCAGCCAGTGGTCCCAGCCCATGCCCAGCGTGTGGCCGATCTCGTGGATCAGGGTGCCGACGATCTCGACATCGCTGAAGCTGTCGAGGAAGTTGGTGTTGAACTCCACCGAGCCATAGACCACGTTCTTTTCGGTATACGGCTTCCAGGCGCGCGCGATGGTGTTGCCAAAGCTCGTGAAGACGCCGATCCGGATCACGATCGATTGCTGCGGGATCAGGTAGCGGTTCCAGAAGTTGCAGGCCAGCCGGGCCAGCGCGTCGAGCTTGCCGTTACTGTCCGAGGTGATCTTGTAGGTGATCAGCGTGGTCTTGACGACCGGCGCCGCCGGTTCGAGGTAGCTGCTGTAGCACCAACCCTCGAGTACGCCGCAGCGGATGTAGAACCATTTCTGCTCGACCTTGAGCTTTTCGACCTTTTCGCCGCGCGGCAGCACGCCGACGATGGTTGCCTTGAGTGCGGGGCTCTGGCGCACGTTGAGCGATGTGGCGGTGACCCGATATTGGTTCATGCGGATACTCCTCGGTTGAGAAAAGCTGGGCTGATGGTCGGCGGCTCGCAGTCGGTCAATTTTTGGCGCTTAGTGCAGGATTCACTGCCGGTTCTCGATCAGTTCTCGCAGGGGCTGGGGCAACCGCCTGCGCAACTTGGCGCCGACAGTGCGTTCATGTCGCTGCCAGAGCAGCCCGAGCCAGATCACGCCCAGCCCGATCGCGCTCAGGGCAAAGGGAAACAGCAGGCTGTCGCCGAACACATGCCGGGCCTGGTAGCCGAGATAGCCGGCCGCACCCAGTCCGCCAAAGACGGCGAAGACGCGCCGGCCCAGCAGGGCGGCCAGCGCGATCAGCGCGAGGTTGATGCAGAAGTAGCCGAGCTTGCCGAGTTCGCTGTCCGACTCCAGCAGCGACAGGCCGCACCAGAAAGTCAGCACGCCGAACAGGTAGAGCCAGAACGCGTAGTCCTGGTCGTGGCGTGTCCTGACATCGACCCAGAAGGCCAGCAGCAGCATGGCGGTACCGAAGACGAGCGAGACGAACTTGCGCAGCTCCCAGTTCAACTCCGGGTCGCTGCTGTCGAACAGCAAGGGCGTAATGTCCATGCCCAGGTACCAGAGCGTGACCGCGACCGGCATCACCATGAAGGGCAGGCGGTAGTGCCACAGCATCAGCGCGCCCGTGGCCAGCGTGGCGAGCTCCATCATCAGCCAGCGCCAGTCGATCAGCTGGTGGTAGTCGCGGTAGACCCGGCCTTCGGCCCAGCCACCAAGCGCGACCTGCAGGCCGTAGACCGCCAGCGGCGTGAGCGAAACGACGAAGGCGGCCGCGATGCCGGCCGGAATCGGCTGCTGACAAGCCAGCCAGTAGCGGGCGAGCCAGAGCCCGCCGCCGGCGTAGGCCAGCGCGATGAAGAACAGGCCCCAGCCGCCGAAGCGCTCCCAGCCCAGGTTCATGAACAGCGTCATGGCGCCGATTGCGATCAGGCCGCCCAGGTAATACAGCACATGGGTCAGGCGCAAGGCAGGCCGCTCCTGCGCGTGCGCAGACAGGAAAGCCCACAGGCCGTCGGCCTGAGCAGCGCTGATCAGCCCGCGCGAAACGGCTTCGTCGAGCTGGCTGTGCTTCAGTTCCATGGTTCAGAACTGCGTGCGGCCAGGCTGAGCGTTTGGCTTTGGCGTCGCCACCTGTCCGGGCTGAGTCAGCCGTTGCACCATCTGCATGATGGCCTTCATCTGCGGCGCAGACTTGTAGGCGTAGTGGCTGCCGCTGTAGCCCCACCAGTCCCAGCAGCCCTTGGGGTTGTAGGGCTGGAAGGCCGACTGGTTGACCTGGGGGTAGAGCACCAGCATCCGGTTGCTGTCGGCCCAGCGGTTGTAGCCGGTCTCGGTGTAGAAGCGGTTGCCCACCGACTCGGCCGATTGCACGCAGCCATGCAGCGCGACATGCACCTTGCAGCCCGGTCCGGCCTCGGTGCAGCTGCGTGGCACATAGAGGTAGCCGGTGTCGGCCATGCTGGTGCTGCTCGCGGCATAGGCGCGCTGGTCGAAGGCGATGATCTGGCCCGAAGGCGTGCCAGCCGGTGCATTGAGCGGGCCGTAGATATGCTGCAGCAAGGCGCCGGCCTGGTCGTAGGGGCGTTCCTGCCCCTTGTCGCCGACCTCGCAGTGGCTGATGTAGGGGCTTTCGTTGGCCGCGCAGTCGTTGCCCTGGCCGGGGGCAATCACCGCATGGCCGGCGGGAAGGTTGTTGACGTACTTGAGGTTCTGCGGCTTGACTCCGACTTGCTGCAGGAACGACACCGTGGCGTCCACGGCCGGCTGGCGCTGGATGGTGTCCTGGGTACCGCTGAACACATAGACCCGGTCGTCCGCGAGATGACTCAGCGGATCGATCTTGCGCGCGCGAGCAAAGTCCTTGGCAAAGCCCGCCATGATGGCCGGGTTCGGCGGGAAGAACGGCACCTGGCCCATGCAGATGCTCGCGTAGGCCATGTTGTTGGCCGCGCAGTAGTAGGGTCCGCCCGCGATCACGCCGGCGCCGATGATGTCCTTCGAGTAGGCCACCTGCAGCTGAACCGCCATGTAGGCGCCCGACGAGAGTCCCGAGACCGAGGTCTGGGTCCGGTCGGCCTGGTAGGCCTCCAACGCGGGAGCAGGGGCCTGGGCCAGCGCGCCGGTGCACAGCAGCGCGAGGCAGACTGCAGCGGCAATCTGGCCCAGTCCGCCCTTTGTCCTGCTATCGCTGGTCGTTCGGTTCTTGTGCAATCGCTTCATCGATGGTTCTCCCGGGTCTGCTGATCCGCTGGCCAGCTGCTGCAGCTCGACCGTAGTTTTTGATGGAAATGAAATGCTTTTGGGCCATCCTACTGGGGTGGCATGAAATTGACAATCGTTGTTTGGCTCGAACTGCGAGGCGTTGTTTTCCGCTGCTGCGCAGAGCGAGCCGCCCGATAATCTGGATTTCCCCATGCTCCTGAAGGAGCCCGTCATGTCTGATCTGTTCGCCCAAGAGCCCGTTGCCCCCCTGGCTGAAGCCCTTCGCCCCAAGACGCTCGACGAGGTGGTCGGCCAGTCCCATCTGCTGGGCGAGGGCAAACCGCTGCGGCTGGCCTTCCAGTCCGGCAAGCCGCACTCGATGATCTTCTGGGGACCGCCGGGGGTTGGCAAGACCACCTTGGCACGCCTGACGGCCACCGCCTTCAAGTGCGAGTTCATCGCCCTGTCCGCGGTGTTCTCGGGCGTCAAGGACATCCGGGCTGCCATGGAGCAGGCCCAGCAGAACCTGGCCATGGGCAAGCGCACCATCTTGTTCGTCGACGAGATCCACCGCTTCAACAAGTCGCAGCAGGATGCGCTGCTGCCCTATGCGGAAAGCGGCCTGGTCACGTTCATCGGCGCCACCACCGAGAACCCGTCGTTTGAAGTGAACTCGGCCCTGCTGTCGCGGGCCCAGGTCTATGTGCTGAAGTCGCTGACCGACGAGGAACTCAAGCAGCTGCTGCAACATGCCCGCGAGCAGGTCCTGGGTGATCTGGAGTTTGACGACCAGGCCTGCGACACCCTGATCGGCTATGCCGACGGCGACGCCAGAAGGTTCCTGAATCTGCTCGAGCAGACCCAGACCGCTGCCAGGACTTCCGGCATCACCTTGATCACGGCCGACTTCCTGCAGAACGCGCTGACCTTGAATTCAAGGCGCTTCGACAAGGGTGGGGACAACTTTTATGACCAGATCTCGGCCCTGCACAAGTCGGTGCGCGGCTCGCATCCAGACGCCGCGCTCTACTGGCTGACCCGAATGCTGGACGGCGGGGCGGACGCCCGCTATCTGGCGCGGCGCATCGTGCGCATGGCCTGGGAAGACATCGGGCTGGCTGATCCGCGTGCCATGCAGATTGCCAACGACGCGGCACTGACCTACGAGCGCCTGGGCAGCCCCGAAGGTGAACTGGCGCTGGGCCAGGCCGTGATCTATCTGGCCGTCGCGGCCAAGAGCAATGCGGGCTACAACGCCTACAACCAGGCCAGGGCCTTCGTCAAGCAGGACAAGAGCCGTGAGGTGCCGGTTCATCTGCGCAATGCCCCGACCAAGCTCATGAAGGAGCTGGGCTACGGCCACGAGTACCGCTACGCCCATGACGAGCCCAATGCCTATGCGGCGGGCGAAACCTACCTGCCCGAGGGGATGGAGGAGCCTGGCTGGTACCAGCCAGTGCCTAGGGGGCTGGAGCTCAAGATCGGCGAGAAGCTGGCGCTGCTGAAGAAATGGGACGAGGCGGCTGGGGAGGGATAAATGACAGCTGTCGGCTTCGCGGCCGGCGAGAGCTACCTGCCCGAGGGTCCGTCAAGTCCCTGCTTCCACCGCCCGGTCGAGCGCTGACTCGAGAGCAAGATCGCTGCCCAGTTGCGCGAGCCGCAAGAGTTGAACCGCCAGCCGCGCGAAAAATTAGAATAGACGGTTTGTGCGCAGGCCGCGCACGCCCCCAACCTGAAGTCCCATGACGCAAGAACACCACGCCCATCCGGCCGAAGACCATAACCAGCTGATCGCCGAGCGCCGCGAGAAGCTCAAAGGCCTGCGTGCCGCCCAGGAAGCCGGCCAGGGCCCGGCCTTCCCGAACGACTTCAAGCCGCAGCATCGCGCCGAGCAACTGCTGGCCGAGTACGGTCACATGAGCAACGAGATGCTTGAGCCGATGAAGGTGCGCGTCTCGGTCGCCGGCCGCATGATGCTCAAGCGCGTGATGGGCAAGGCCAGCTTCGCGACCGTGCAGGACTCGTCCTTCGGTCCGACCGGCGGCCGCATCCAGGCCTACATCAACAACGAGGGCGTCGGCGAAGCCGTCCACACCGCCTTCAAGCACTGGGACCTGGGCGACATCATCGCGATCGAGGGCGAGCTGTTCAAGACCCGCACCGGCGAGCTCACCGTCAAGGCCGACAAGATCCGCATGCTGACCAAGAGCCTGCGCCCTATGCCCGACAAGTTCCACGGCATGCAGGACCAGGAGACCAAGTACCGCCAGCGCTATGTCGACCTGATGATGGACGAGCAGGCACGCAAGCGCTTCATGGCGCGCAGCCTAGCCGTCACCAGCATGCGCGAGTTCATGGTGCAGCACGAGTTCCTCGAAGTCGAGACGCCGATGCTGCACCCGATCCCGGGCGGCGCCAACGCGCGCCCCTTCGTGACGCACCACAACGCGCTCGAGCAGGACATGTTCCTGCGCATCGCGCCCGAGCTGTATCTCAAGCGCCTGCTGGTCGGCGGTTTCGAGCGCGTGTTCGAGATCAACCGCAACTTCCGCAACGAAGGCATCAGCGTGCGGCACAACCCCGAGTTCACCATGATGGAGTTCTACGCGGGTTACTGGAACTACCTGGATCTGATGGTGTTCACCGAGGACCTGATCCGCCATGCCGCGCACCGTGTCTGCGGCGGCGCCAAGCTGAGCTACCAGGGCAAGGATGTGGATCTGGAAGCGCCGTTCGAGCGCCTGACGATCCGCGAGGCCATCCTCAAGCACACCGAGGCTGGTGACAACGTCGATGACCGCGACTGGCTGATCGCGCAACTGCGCAAGCTCGGCATGGACCCGGTCAAGGACCGGCTCGACAGCCGCAGCCTGGCCGGCTTGCAGGTCATGTACTTCGAGGAGACTGTCGAGGACAAGCTCTGGAACCCGACCTTCATCTGCAACCATCCGACCGAGATCTCGCCGCTGGCACGCGCCAGCGACAGCGATCCGAGCGTGACCGAGCGCTTCGAGCTCTACATCACCGGGCGCGAGGTCGGCAACGGCTTCTCCGAGCTCAACGATGCCGAGGACCAGGCCGCACGTTTCCACGCCCAGGTCTCGAACAAGGATGCCGGCGATGACGAGGCCATGTTCTATGACCACGACTTCGTGCGCGCGCTCGAGCACGGCATGCCGCCGGCCGGCGGTTGCGGCATCGGCATCGACCGCCTGATCATGCTGCTGACCGACAGCCCGAGCATCCGCGACGTGGTGCTGTTCCCGGCGCTGCGCCGCGAGGGCTGATCGCTGGCGTCGGCCATCCTGCGCGGGTGGCCGGCTCCGGCGACTGCAAAATGCCTGGTCATCCGGTTTCCTTAGAATGACCCTTTTGTCATCTTGGAAATAGGCGATGGACAAGGCAAGGTACAGAATCTGGGTTCAGTTGCTGCTGACGATCGCAGCAGCCTTGGTCTTGGTCTGGTCAGGCGTGATCGTCTGGCAAGGCTATGCCTACCGCGAGGCCGCCATCAAGCAGGCCGAGGATTATTCGCTGAGCATGCACAGCGCCACCATGGCCGGTCTGACCGGCATGATGGTGACTGGCACGGTCGCGCAGCGTGACGTGTTCCTCGACCAGATCAAGCAGCTCGGCACCATTCGCGATGTGCGTGTGTTGCGCGGCGACAGCGTGATCCAGACCTTTGGTCCCGGCAACGACAAGGATGACCGCCAGCCCGATGCCGTCGAGCAATGGGTGCTGAAGAACGGCCAGGAGCGGGTCCAGGTCGAGACCGATGCCCAGGGCGAGTACCTGCGGGCGGTCCGCCCCGCCCTGGCCAAGTCCAACTACCTGGGCAAGAACTGCATGCAATGCCACCTGGTGCCGGAGAACACGGTGCTCGGCGTCGTCGGCATGAAGGTGTCGCTGGAAAAGGTCAATGCCGAACTGGCCGACCAGCGCTTCAAGTCGATCCTGATGGCCATCATCACGAGCATTCCGGTGCTGATGCTGATCTATCCCTTCATTCGCCGGGTCGTGACGCAGCCGCTGGCCAAGGGGGTCGAGGTGGCACAGGGCATCGCGGCCGGCGATCTGACGCAAGAGATCAAGGTCGATTCGGGCAACGAGATCGGCGAGCTGCAGCAGTCGCTCAAGGACATGAACGACAGCCTGGTCCGGGTCGTGGGGCAGGTGCGCGCCGGCACCGACACGATCTACCAGGCCGCCAGCGATATCGCCAGCGGCAATGCCGATCTGTCGGCGCGCACCGAGGCGCAGGCGGCTGCGCTCGATCAGACGGCGGTATCGATGCGCGAGCTGACCGCGATCGCCAACCAGAATGCCGACAGCGCGAGTCAGGCCAACCAGCTGGTACAGGCGGCTTCCGCGGTGGCGCTCAGGGGCGGCTCGGTGGTGTCTGAGGCCGTGGACAAGATGGAGGCGATCAATTCCGCTTCGAGCCGGATCGTCGACATCATCGGCGTGATCGATTCGATCGCCTTCCAGACCAATATCCTGGCGCTCAATGCCGCGGTGGAAGCGGCCCGCGCTGGCGAGCAGGGGCGCGGCTTTGCCGTCGTCGCCTCCGAGGTGCGCAGCCTGGCGCAGCGCTCGGCCAGCGCCGCCAAGGAGATCAAGCAGCTGATCGACGCCTCGGTCGAGCAGGTGGGGGCGGGGCGTGCGCTGGTGTATCAGGCCGGTAGCACGATGAACGACATCGTGGCGAGCATCCGTCAGGTCACTGACATCATGGGCAGTATCGTCACGGCCAGCGCGGGACAGACCGCCGGCATCGAGCGTGTCAATGGCGCCATGTCCGACATCAACGCCGTGACGCACCAGAACGCCGCGATGGTCGAGCAGGCCTCGGCGGCTGCGAAGTCGCTGCAGGACCAGGCGGCGCACCTGGAGGAGCTGGTCGGCTTGTTCAAGCTGACCGATCCGGCGTAGGCTTCGAGCGTCTGGCGCATCTTCTTCATCGCCGCGACATTGAGCGCGCGCGTGCGCTCGGCATCGATTGGTTGGTGATCTGCACCCCAGCGCATGCCCAATCATGCCTTCCCAGCAGACCGGGCGTCCTATAGGATGAACTTGGATGGGGAGGTCGAGATGATCTGGATTGTGGTGATGGCCGGTGGCCAAGCCGCGTCTTCTCCCTCAGAACAAGATCAAGCAAGTGCAGGGAGGAAGAAAATGAAGATGCGTCAGCGGGTCGATCTGTCCAGCCAGCGGGAGGACGGTAGGGTCAGCAGACGGGTGGCCTTGCTTGGCGTGCTCGCGCTGGCGGGTTGCGGCGGTGGCGGATCTGCCGCGCCGCTGACCTTGAACGAGGCCGCCCGCCGGGTCGCCGACCTGAGTTCCCGCATGGACCTCACGGCCGCCGAGGTCGCCAGCCTGCAGACCGAGGTGCAGGCGAGCGGTGTGCAAGCCAGGGCGATCGAGAGAATCTTCGTCGACGGGGCCGGCTATATCACGGCCTCCGACACGGCGCTGTCCGCCTTCCTGGCTGAGGTCGCGAGCTTGAAGACGGTGGCCGAGCAGTTGCAGCGTGATCCGACCAATGCCGCGCTGGCTGATGCGCTGGCGCTGGCGGCCGACAAGGTGGATGCACAAGCGCTCCAGGTCGAGTCGGCCTCCGACGGCATCTTGCGCCTGCTGGCGGATGCCAGGATCTCGATTGCCTCGGCCAGTGCGGCTCGCCTGGCTCCGGCCTATGACGCGTCCACCTGCCGCGGCCTGCTGGAGCAACTGGGCCAGATTGCCCAGGCGATTGCCAACAACCAGAACAATCTCAACGCGCTTTCTTCCCAGCTGGCGGGCGACCGGCAACGGCTCCAGAATGCTCAGGCGCTGCTGCCGCAATTGCGCAACAACCTGGAGACGGCAAGGCTCAGGACGCTCGATGCCCTGCAGGTGCTCAGGGCCGCGCTGATCGCCGTTGCTGCAGCATGCGCGAGCGGATCGCTCCGGGCTTGTGCGCTTGCCACGCTGGCGTTGGATCAGGCCGCCAGCCGGGCCGAGCAGGCTTCATCGAACTATGCCAGGGCGCGCGATGCGCTGCGGGATGTCGAGAACCGTATCGCTGCCTTGACCACGGGCATCGCCAACGCCGAAAACGCGATTGCCAACCTGCAGGCCGCGATCGCGATACTCGAGCGGGATGCGCAGGCGCTGAATCCGCAGATCCAGGAAGCCTGCACTTCGGGCGGGGTCTGGGTCGGCTTCTGACCACAGCGGGGAGCGGACCCGGAGCGGTCCGCCGTCAGCGGGGGGGCTGGGGCGGCAGCCGTCAGGCGTAGGCTTCGAGCGTCTTGCGCATCTTCTTCATGGCGGCGACCTCGATCTGGCGGATGCGCTCGGCGCTGACGCCGTATTCGGCCGCCAGTTCGTGTAGCGTCATGCCGCCCGAGCCGTCGTCGTTGACCTTGAGCCAGCGCTCGGCGACGATGCGGCGCGAGCGCGGGTCGAGCGCGTCGAGCGCCTCGCTGATGCCTTCGCTGGCCAGCAGGTCGCGCTGGGTGGCCTCGAGCACAGCGGTCGGCTCGTGGCGGGCGTCGGCCAGCCAGGCGATCGGGCCGTAGGCTTCCTCGCCGTCATCGCCCGGGCTCGGGTCGAGCAGCACGTCGCCGCCCGACATCCGGGTTTCCATCTCGATGACTTCCTCGCGCTTGACCTTGAGTTCCTGCGCGACGACGCCGATCTCGTGTTCGCTCAGGCGTTCGCGGTGGGTGTCGGCCTCGGCGGCGCCGGCCTTGAAGCCCTGCTTCATCGAGCGCAGGTTGAAGAACAGCTTGCGCTGGGCCTTGGTCGTGGCGACCTTGACCATGCGCCAGTTCTTCAGGATGTATTCGTGGATCTCGGCCTTGATCCAGTGCAGCGCGTAGCTGACCAGGCGCACGCCCTGTTCGGGGTCGTAGCGCTTGACCGCCTTCATGAGGCCGACGTTGCCTTCCTGGATCAGGTCGCCATGCGGCAGACCGTAGCCCAAGTACTGGCGCGAGACCGATACCACCAGGCGCAAGTGCGACATCACGAGCTTGCCGGCGGCTTCGAGGTCGCTGTTCTGTTGCAGGCGGCGTGCGTAGTCGCGTTCTTCCTCGGCCGAGAGCAGGGGGAGCCGGTTGACCGCGCTGATGTAGGCGTCGAGGTTGCCCAGGGCGGGGAGCGTCAGCGAGCTGTTGCCCCAACCGCTTGCAGGTTGGGTCAGGGCTTGGGTGGTGGCGATGGCGGTCATGTCTTGGCTTCCTCCTTCCCTTGTGGGGATGCTCGAATGTTAGCACTCTGTTGGATCGAGTGCTAAGAGGAAAGTTCCAATCCCGCAAGGCAGATTGGGGTTATAGCGCAGTTTTGCAAGCAGGTCACCTGCCTCAAGGCAGCAGCAGCCCGGGCAATCCGGTCGCCAGCAGCGGCAGCCAGGCGATGGCCAGGGTGCCGAGGAAGATGGCCAGCAGCGCCGGCAGCACGGCCAGCGCGACGAAGCGCACCGGCTTGCCGAACATCGCCGACGAGAAGTAGATGTTCATGCCCGCCGGCGGGCAGAGGAAGCCCATTTCCATCGCAGCCAGGAAGATGATGCCGAAGTGCACCGCGTCGATGCCGTAGCTCAAGGCCACCGGCAGCAGCAGCGGCACCAGCACCACGATGGCGGCAAAGATCTCCATCAGCGCGCCGGCCAGCAGCAGGAACAGGGTCAGCGCGAGCAGGAAGACGAACTTGTTCGGGATCAGCGCCTGCACCGCCTCGATCGCGGCGTCCGGGATGCCGGCATCGATCAGGTAGTTGGTCAGGCCCAGTGCCATGCCCAGGATCAGCAGCACGCCGCCGATGATCTGGGCCGATTCGCTCAGCGCCTGGCCCAGCAGGCGCCAGGACAGTTCGCGGTGTGCCAGCGCCTGGGTCAGCACGGCGTAGAGCGCGGTCAGCGCGGCGCTTTCGGTCGGCGTGGCCAGGCCGCTGACCAGTGAGCCGATCGCGACGAAGGGCGCCAGGATTTCCCATTTGGCGTTCCAGGCCGCGGCCAGGATCTGGCGCCGGTCGCGTGGTGCCGCAGGGCTGGGCTCGGAGCTGGGTTTCGCCGCCTGGCCGCGCTTGAGGTAGCCGCCGAAGATCAGCAGGAAGCCCACCATCACGGCAGCGGGCAGCAGGCCGGCCAGGAACATGGTGTTGATCGGCACCCGGGCGATGATCGCGTACATGATCAGCGGCACCGAGGGCGCGAGCAGCACGCCCAGGGCGCTGGCGCTGGTGACCAGGCCGATGCCGCGCCGCTCGGGGTAGCCGGCTTGCTTGAGAAGGGGCAGCAGCAGGCCGCCGAGCGCCAGGATCGTGACGCCGCTGCCGCCAGTGAAGGCCGTGAAGCAGGAGCACAGCACGGCCGCCGCCAGCACGGTGCCGGTCACGCCCTGGCCGAACAGGGCGACGAACAGGTCGCCCAGGCGCTTGGCGGCGCCGGTGCGGGCAAACACCAGGCCGGCCAGCGTGAACAGCGGCAGCGCGGGCAGCGACGGGTTGACCGTGATCTGGTAGTGCGACAGCGCGACGGAGGCCAGCGGCATGCCGTCTTGCCAGAACAGCAGCAGTGCCAGGCCGCCCAGGGCCGAGAAGATTGGGGCTCCGGCCAGCAAGGCCGCCAGCAGCAGCAACAGGCCCGGCCAGATCGTCAGCGCGCTGCCGTCGAACTGCCAGGCCAGCAGCAGGCCGGCCAGCGGACAGAGCAGGCCAGCGGCCAGCTGGCCCCAGGGCATGGGCAGGCAGCGCGCGCCCAGCTTCGCGCCCAGCAGCGCAAAGCCCAGCGGCATGCTGGCTTGCACCCACCACAGCGGCAGGCCGTAGGCCAGCACGTGCGAGACTTCCATTTCGCTGGCGACCAGGCGCCAGCTCGCCATCGCGAGCATGCCGCAGACCAGCGCCGCCACGCCGTTGGCAAAGGCGTGCAGCACGGCGTTCGGACGTGCGCCGTCAACGCGGGCGCCACCGGCCAGCGTTGTCAGGTGCCCGTGCCGTTCGGCGGCCAGCGCGCCGAACATCGCCAGCACCAGGCCCAGGTGCTGCACCAGCACCGGCGCGTTCTCGATGCCGCGTCCCATCAGCGGGCGCAGCAGGATCTCGAGCGCCGGGATCAGTGCCATCAGCACCAGCGCCAGCGACGACAGCAGTTCGTCGGCGCGCTCGATCCGTTTCAGGCGAGTGGTCAGCACAGCGCTCACTTTCACTTGCCCTTGCCGGCGCGGTAGGTTTTCAGGTGCGCCATGACTTCATCGAAGGTCTCGGCCGGCACCATGGTGCCGCGAATGCGCGGGTAGAGCTGTTCGGCCAGCGCGGTCCATTCCTTCATCTGCTCGGCATTCGGGCGGTGCACGACCAGGCCGCGCTTCTTCATCGCATCGACCGCTTCCTCGACTTCCTGCCTGGCCTTGGCGCGCAGCTGGATGCCGGCCTTCTCGCTGGCCGAGCGCAGGGCGTCCTGGGTGGCGGGGCTCATCTCGTCCCAGGCCTTCCTGGTCACCACCAGCGCGCCGACGATTGGCGCCCAGTTGATCTCGAGCATGTGCGGTGCGCTGGTGTAGATCTGGGTCGCGAGCGCGAAGTAGGGCGTCGCCGGTACCACGTTGATCATGCCGGTCTGGATCGCGGGCAGGATGTCGGTGGTCTCGAGCGGCACCGGGGTGTAGCCCAGGCTCTTCATGATGCCCTGCTGGTCGGGCTCGGAGCCCCAGGCGAAGAACTTCATCTTCTTGTAGTCGTCCGGGCGCAAGGCGGCTTCCTTCGAGAAGAACCTGACCCAGCCCGCGTCGCCCCAGGTCAGGACGATGAAGCCCTTGTCGAGGAACTTCTTCTCCATCGCCGGGCGCATCTTCTCGCGCACATAGTCGACTTCCTCCCAGTTGCGGAACAGCAGCGGCATGATCTGCAGCGCGGCGATCGAGGGTTCGATCTCGCGCAGGCCCACCACCGACAGCAGGGCGCCCTGGAGCTGGCCGATGCGCATGCGGCGCGCCATCTCGGCCTCGCCGCCCTGGCTGCCGTCGGGATAGACCAGGTACTTGCCATTGCCGCCCTGGGCCGCGCGCCAGCTTTCGCCGATTTCCAGCAGCTGGCGGTGATAGAGCGAGTTCTTCGGCACCAGGGTGCCGATGCGCAGCGACTGGGCCGCCGCGGGCAGGCTGCCGAGTGCGGCTAGAGCGAGCAGGGCCGAGGAAGCGAGTTTTTGCCAGCGGCGCTGGCGCGGGAGAGTGGTCATGGCTTAGGTCAGGTCAGAACAGGTCGGCGGCGGTTTCCAGCAGCCACTGGGCGCGCTGCTGCATCACCTGGTTGGACAGGTCGCGGCGCTGGGCGCTGGCAGCAAGTGCCTGCTGCAGCAGGGCCTCGAAGGCGGGTCGGTCGCCGTCGGGCAGCGCGAGGGTTTCGGCCTTGGCGACATAGGGGCCGGCACTTTGGCCCGCACTGGCCGCAATCGCCTGATCGAAATAGCGCGCGGCCTGCTGGCGCGATCCGCCGGTACGGGCCGCTTCGAAGTTGCCCATCAGGCTGGCGAGCGCGCCGTCGCCGAAATCAGGCGCGACCTGCCAGGCGAGCCCAGCCAGGCGCACCGCCAGCGGCAGGTCGGCCACCACTTCGGGATCGTCCTTGGACAGCGCGATGTAGGCGCCCCAGGAGGCGGAGCCCCAGTAGGCGAGGCCGGCTTGCGCTGGCGTGATCCGCGGCCAGCGCTTCGGATCGGGCTGGGCCAGCGCTTGCGCAAAACCGGGCTGGGCCTGTTCCAGCGCCGTCATCGCATGTCGGTGCGCGCGCAGGTAGAGCCGCCTGGCTCGCTGGTCGAGCTGGTGCGCCTTTTTCGCGTCCTGCGCGGCGAGCTTTTCGGCCTCGAAGGCGACGAAGGCGTAGGCGTATTGCGTGAAGCCAGCCGCGACCGATTCGGCCAGCTTGAGCTGGCCCGGCGCTTCGCGCAGCAGCGATTCCGACAGCTTCAGGTAGAAGGCGCTGGCCTCGCGCGCGAGCTCGAGGTCTTCCTCCTGCGCCTGGCCCTGGCTGGCGAGTGCGTCGCCCACGCCCTGCACGATGAGTTGGCGTGGCGAACAGGCGGCCAGCGCGCAGCACAGCGTCAGCAAGGCCAGTGAGAGAAAACGGTTCAGGTAGCCGCAAGGCATGATCACGGGGCTCCCTGTGTGGGGCGGTCGACGAAGGATCGGATCTCGCAGGGTTGAGTTGCGCGATCTCTAAACCAGAAATCTACCCGCGGTGCGTGAAAAAACCGTGACTTGTCAAACTTGGCACTGCTGCGCTGTGCCGGCCCAGGTCAGGCCGCAGGGGGCACGGGCTTGACCGCCTTGCCCGCGCCGGGACGCTGGGCATGGTAGATGCCTTGCGAGCCCGAGCAGAGGTAGCTGGTCGCGCAGCCGAGCGCCGCCGGCACGCCGAGAGCGGCGCCGAACAGCTCGACCGCCATCAGCGTGCAGGCCAGCGGCGTGTTGGCCGCGCCCGCGAACACCGCGACCAGGCCGACTGCGGCCAGCAGATCCAGCGGCAGTTGCAGCAGCGGCGCCAGTGCGTTGCCCAGCGTGGCGCCGATGAAGAACAGCGGCGTGACCTCGCCGCCCTTGAAGCCCGAGCCGATCGAGGCGACCGTGAACGCGAGCTTGCCCGCGAAGTCCCAGGCCGGCAGCGGCTGCTCGAAGGCCTGCCCTATTACCGGCAGGCCCAGGCCCAGGTAGCGCTCGGCGCCCAGGCTCCAGGCGAGCGCAGCGATCACGCAGCCGCCCAGCAGCGGGCGCAGTGGCGCCCAGGCGATGCGGCGCTTGAACTGCGCCGCCAGTGCGTGGCTGGCGCGTGCGAACAGCCTGGCCGTCAGGCCGAACAGCATGCCGGCCAGCAGCAGTGCGCCCAGTTGCAGCAACGACAGCTGGCCGAAGGGTGCTACCGCGTAGTGCGAATGCGTCACGCCCCAGAGCAGCGCGACGCGGTCGGCCAGCAGCGCCGCGACCAGGCAAGGCAGCAGCACGGCGTGATGCAGGCGACCGACTGCCAGCACCTCGAGCGCGAACACCGCCCCGGCCAGCGGTGTGCCGAACACCGAGCCAAAGCCGGCCGCGATGCCGCACATCAGCAATACCGGGCGTTCCTCGCGCGCCAGCTTGAAGGCGCGCGCGAGCTGGTCGGCTAGTGCGCCGCCCATCTGTACCGCCGTGCCTTCGCGCCCGACCGAGGCACCGAACAGGTGCGAGATGACGGTCGCCAGCAGCACCAGCGGCGCCATGCGCAGCGGCAGCGCTTGGCGTGGCTGGTGGATCTCGTCGATCAGCAGGTTGTTGCCACCGTCCGAGCGGCCACCGAGCTTGAGATAGGCCCAGCCGACCGCAAAGCCCGCCAGCGGCAGCCCGGCCAGCAGCCAGGGCTTGGCCAGGCGCGTTTCCGTGGCCCAGTCGAGCGCGTGCAGGAACAGCGCCGAGGCACTGCCCGCGAGCAGCGCGACAGCGGCGGCCAGCAGCAGCCCGCGTCCGAGCGCGCTCAGGTTGGCGATGGGCTGGAGGCGGGAATTTGCGGGATCTGGCTTCATGGGCTAAGCGCCGATCTTATCGGCAGCGCTCGCTGATCGATCGCGCGGAGTCCTGGGAGCGGCCCACTGCGATGCCGCAGGCCGACCTAGAATGAGCCGAGCTGCGTTCAGGGAGGACTCCATGCTGATTGCCGCTATCACAGCATTTGTCGCCATTGCCGCTGTCAAAGCGAGGGCAGGCTGGCTCCGTCCGGTCTGGTCCGGCGGCTTCATTCGGTCCGTGCTGGCCTGGCTCGCGCTCGTATCGGCCGGCCTGGGCCTGGCAGTCCCGGCCTGGGCACAGGATGGCGCTGCCTTGCGCGCGCGCCAGCTGGAACTCCGCTCGGCCCTGGCCGACAACGCCTTCGGTCGCCCGCTGGTGCTCGAATCGGTGCAACAGGGCGACCGCCTGAGCGGCGAGATCCATGCCGTGATCGCGCAGCCGTTTGCGCTCGCGGCGGCGGCGCTGCAATCGCACCAGGCCTGGTGCGACATCCTGATGCTGCACCTCAACGTCAAGCATTGCCTGGCGCTCGGCGCAGGCGCGGACCGCCGGCTGCAGATCGCGATCGGGCGCAAGCATGACCAGCCGGTGGCAGATGCCTTCGCTCTGGGACTCGGCTATCGCATCCTGGCCAGCCAGCCCGACTACCTGGCGCTGCGGCTTGAGGCCGCCGACGGGCCTTTGGGCACGCGCGACTTCCGGATCGGGCTCGAGCTGGCGCCGTTGCCCGCGGGCGGCAGCTTCCTGCGGCTGAACTATTCCTATCGCTACGGGCTGGCGGCCAGGCTGGCGCTGCAGGGCTATCTGGCTACGCTGGGCCGCGACAAGGTAGGTTTCAGCGTCGTCGGTCGCGCCGCCGACGGCAGCCCGGTCCATATTGAAGGCTTGCGTGGCGCGGTCGAGCGCAACACCTTGCGCTACTACCTGGCGATCGAGGCCTATCTGGGCGCGCTGGCCTTGCCGGCGGCACAGCGGCCCGAGCGCCGCCTGCAGGCCTGGTTCGACGCGACCGAGCGCCATCGACTGCAGCTGCATGAGCTCGAACGCGACGATTACCTGGCGATGAAGCGACGCGAGCTCGCGCGCCTTGCCGCCGGCAGCGCTGCGGCCAACTGAGGCAGCCGGCTGATGTCAGCGCCGATCCCGCGCCCGCGCCCGCGCCTGTTCCTGGCCCTCTGGCCCGATGCCACCGTGCGCGCCGCCTTGCGCGAGCAGGTCCTGAGCTGGGGCTGGCCCGACGCCGCCCGCCGCTACGACGAGGCCGACTGGCACCTGACGCTGCATTTCCTGGGCAACCTGCCGTTCGAGCGGCTGGCCGGGCTCCGCGCCGGCCTGGCAGTCGATGTCGAGCCGTTCGAGCTGGTGCTGGACCGGGCCGAGCTTTGGCGCAGCATCGCGGTGCTGACTTGCGAGCAGGTTCCGCCTGAGCTGTTGCGGTTGCATGCGGCGCTCGGCCAGGCCTTGCAGCGGCTGGGCCTGGAGCCCGATGCCAGACCCTATCGGCCGCACCTGACCCTGGCGCGCTCGGCCGTCGGCGCGCAGCTTGCGCTCGAGCCGCCGCGGATTGCCTGGCCGGTGCGGGGCTATGCCCTGGTGCGTTCGACCGGTGACCCGCGCTGGCGTTACGATGCGGTGCAGCAATATCCTGACCCTCAATGCAAACCCGAACCCCACTTGATCCGATGATGGCGTCGATCCGCAAGACTCGCACCGCTGGCCATGCCGGCCGGGCGCTGGCTGGAGTCGCGCTGGTGCTGGCATTGGCGCCTGGGTGGGCTACGGCCGAGCCGACCCTGGCTGCGCGGGACGATGCCAGCGCTGCCGCCTTGCCCCCGCTCTTGCTGCCGGCGCAGTGGTCGCAAGCGCCGGAGCCAATGCTGGAGCCAGTGCCGAAGCAAATGCCGGCGGTCGATACCGGCCGGTCCAGCTCTGGGTCAGCGCCGACCGAAGTCGCGCTCTGGTGGCGTGGCTTTGGCGACCGTGAATTGATGGCGCGGGTCGAGCAGGCGCTGCAGGCCAACACCAGCGTGCGCAGCGCACTGGCCGCCTTGGAGCAGGCGCGCGCGCTGCGCGATGTGGCGCAGGCCGGTCGCTGGCCTGAAGTCGGCGCCAGCGCCTCGGTCCAGCGCAGCCGCTCGGGCGATGCCGCGGTCGGCAACAGCTGGCGCGCCGGGCTCGACGCGGCCTGGGACCCCGACCTGGCTGGTCGCCAGCGCGCCGGTATCAGCGCTGGCGAAGCCGAGCTGCAGGCCGCGCGCTACGGCCTGGAGCAGGCGCGGGTGGAGCTGGCGGCCGAGGTCGCGCTGAGCTATGTCGAACTGCGCGGCCTGCAGGCGCGGCTCGCGATTGCACGCGCCAACCTGGCGGCCCAGCAAGACACCTTGCAGATCACCGACTGGCGGGTGCAGGCCGGCCTGGCGTCGTCGCTCGATCTGGAGCAGGCGCGCGCCGCGACCGAGCAGACCCGGGCCCAGATACCGGCGCTGCGCACCAGCTTGAGCAAGACCGCGCATGCGCTGGCGCTGCTGGGTGGCCAGGTGCCAGCGGCCAGTCAAACGCTGCTCGAGACGGTCCGACCGGTGCCGTTGCCGCCGACGGGCCTGGTCCTGTCGTTTCCGGCCGATACGCTGCGCCAGCGCGCCGACCTGCGCGCGGCCGAGCAGCGCGTGCTGGCGGCGCTGGCGCGGGTCGAGCAGGCCGACGCGGCGCGCTGGCCCAGCTTCCAGCTCGCCGGCTCGCTCGGGCTGGCCGCGGCGCGTCCGGCCGACCTGTTCGAGCTGGCCTCGCTGACCCGCACCCTGCTGGCGGGACTCAGCGCCTCGCTGTTCGATGGCGGCGCGGCGCGGGCGCAGGTGCGGGCCCAGCAGGCCGCGCTCGAGCAGTCGCGCATCGGCTACGAGGCCGCCTTGCTGGGCGCGCTGCAGCAGGTCGAGGACGCATTGGCCGCCTTGGCGGGCGACCGCGAGCGCCTGGTCCGCCTGCAGGCCGCAGCCGAGGCGGCGGCCAATGCCGAGCTGCTGGCGCGTCAGCGCTACGCCAGCGGCCTGATCGATTTCCGCACCGTGCTCGATACCCAGCGCACCCTGCTGTCCGCGCAAAGCGAGCTCGAGACCACCCGTGCCGCGCTCAGCGCCGACCATGTGCGCCTGTACCTGGCACTCGGTGGCGGCTGGACGCCCGATGCCGCCCCCCAGCCCTGATTCCACATGACCACTACTGACGCCTCCACCCCGCCCACCACCGATCCTGTCGCGCAGCTGCTGGGCGACGACCGCCCGCCGCGCGGCTGGCGCCGTCCGTTCTGGTGGGCGCTGGCGCTGCTGCTGCTCTTGTTGGCGGCCGGCCTCTATTACTGGTCGGGGCGCCAGGCGCAACAGGCCCAGCCGGCCTATGTGACCGAGCCGGTCGGACGCGGCGACATCACGCTGACGGTCTCGGCCAACGGCACGGTGCAGCCGACGCGCTCGGTCAACATCGGCAGCGAACTGTCGGGCACGGTGCGCCGGGTCTCGGTCGATGTCAACGACAAGGTCAAGCAAGGCCAGCTGCTGGTCGAACTCGACACCGCCAAGCTGTCGGACCAAGTCAGCCGCTCGCGCGCCGCACTGGCGGCGGCCCAGGCCCAGCTCGCGCTCGCCACCGCCACGCTGAAGGAGTCGCAGGCCAGCCTGGTCCGGCTGGAGGAGGTTGCGCGCCTGTCGGGCGGCAAGGTGCCTTCGGCGGCCGAGCTCGACGCCGGTCGCGCCGCCTTGGAACGCGCCCGCGCCAGCGAGGACAGCGCGCGCGCCGGCATCCAGCAGGCCCGCGCCACCCTGTCTACCGACGAGACCAACCTGTCGAAGGGATCGATCCGCTCGCCGATCGACGGCATCGTGCTCGAGCGCAAGGTCGAACCCGGCAACGCGGTGGCAGCCTCGCTGCAGGCGGTCACGCTGATGACGATCGCCGAGGACCTGCGCCGCATGCGGGTCGAGGTCAGCGTCGACGAGGCCGATGTCGGCGCGGTCCAGGTTGGCCAGAAGGCGCGCTTCAGCGTCGGCGCCTATCCCGCGCGCCAGTATCCGGCCGAGGTGACCCGGGTGTCCTTCGGCCCGACCAAGACCGACAACGTCGTGACCTACACCACCTACCTCGAGGTCGACAACCAGGACCTGAGCCTGCGCCCGGGCATGACCGCCAGCGCCAACATCGTCGCCACCGAGCGCCAGGGCGTGCTGCTGGTGCCCAATACCGCGTTGCGCTTCACGCCGGTCAACGGCCAGACCCAGGGCGGCGGCGTGCTGTCGATGATGATGCCGCGTCCGCCCACCAGCGCGCGCAAGACCGCGCGTGCCGACAGCAAGGCCGGCGCCAAGAAGGTCTGGGTGCTGCGCCAGGGCCAGCCGGTCGCGGTGGCCGTCAGCGCCGGCATCAGCGACGGCCGAGTGACCGAGGTCGTCGGCGGCGAGCTCAAGGAAGGCGATCTGGTCATCACCGACCAGCGCGGCAGCGGAGGCAAGTCTTGACATCGACCTCGATCCCGACCGCCGACCAGGCTGAGAAAGCCGATGCGGAGCCTGGCGTGCCGCTGATCCGGCTGCGCGGCATCAGCAAGACCTACGGGGCGGGCGAGACCGCGTTCCAGGCCCTGAAGGGGGTCGATCTCGACATCCACGCCGGCGAGTTCGTCGCCATCATGGGTCCGAGCGGCTCGGGCAAGTCGACCACGATGAACATCCTGGGCGGGCTCGATCAGCCCAGCGCCGGCCGTTACCTGTTCCGTGGCGTCGAGGTCCAGTCGCTCGCGCGCGACGAACGCGCGCGGCTACGGCGGCGCTACTTCGGCTTCGTGTTCCAGGGCTTCAACCTGCTGGCGCGCACCTCGGCGCTGGAAAACGTCGAGCTGCCGCTGGTCTACCGCGGCGAGCCGGCCGTCGCCCGTCATGCCGCGGCGCAGCAGGCGCTGGAGCAGGTCGGCCTGCTGCCCTGGGCCGGCCATACGCCAGCCGAGCTCTCGGGTGGCCAGCAGCAGCGGGTGGCGATTGCCCGCGCCATCGTGACCAAGCCCCAGGTGCTGCTGGCCGACGAGCCGACCGGCAACCTCGACAGCCAGCGCGGCCACGAGATCATGGAGCTGATCCAGCGCCTGAACCTCGAGCAGGGCATCACGGTACTGATGGTCACGCACGAGGCCGATATCGCGGCCTACGCCGGGCGCATCGTGCGCTTCGTCGATGGCCGCATCGCCAGCGACAGCCCGAATCCGGACCGGATCGGGCTCAAGCCGGCGCGGGTTGATGCGGTTGATGTGGCTGCCACGGAGGCGCACTGATGTTCTTCACCACCCTCGTGCTGGCCTGGCGCTCGATCCGGCGCAACCTGCTGCGCAGCTTCTTGACCGTGCTCGGCATCGTGATCGGAGTCGCGGCGGTGATCACCATGGTCACGCTGGGCCAGGGCGCGACGCTGTCGATCCAGAACCAGATCGCCGGCCTGGGCAGCAACCTGCTGCAGGTGCGCCCGGGCCAGCGCCTGATGGGCGGCCCCGGCAGCACCGGCTTCTATGGCCCCTCCTTTCGCGAGGCCGATGCCGAGGCGATCGCGACCCAGATCGGCGGCGTGCGCGCGGTCGCACCCGAAGCCCGCACCAGCACCACCGTGGTCGCCAACGGCCGCAACTGGAGCAGCAGCGTGATCGGCAGCCACAACGCCTGGCTCGCCACCGGCAACTGGCAGCTGCGCGAAGGGCGCGAGTTCAGCGCCGACGAGCTGCGCGCGGGCGCTGCCGTCTGCCTGATCGGCGAGACGGTGCGGCGCGAGCTCTACGGCAGCCGCAGCGGCGTGGGCGAAGCCTTGCGCGTGCGGCAGATGTCCTGCGAGGTCATCGGCCTGCTCGAATCCAAGGGGCAGGGTGCCTTCGGCAACGACCAGGACGACCTGGTGCTGCTGCCGATCAAGACGCTGCAGCGGCGCGTGACTGGCAACACCCGGGTCCAGACCCTGCTGGTGTCGATGCAGGACGGCAGCGACCCGGCCCGCGTCAGCGCCGGCATCACCGAACTGCTGCGCGAACGGCGCAAGCTGGCCGAGGGCGATGACAACAACTTCAACGTGCTCGACACCAAGCAATTGGCCGACACCCTGTCGGGCACGACCCGGATCATGACCACGCTGCTCGGCGCGGTGGCGGCGGTCAGCCTGCTGGTCGGCGGCATCGGCATCATGAACATCATGCTGGTCAGCGTGACCGAGCGCACGCGCGAGATCGGCCTGCGGCTGGCGATCGGCGCGCTCGAGCGCGAGGTGCTGCTGCAGTTCCTGGTCGAGGCCGTGGTGCTGTCGAGCCTGGGCGGCCTGATCGGCATGGCGCTGGCCGCCCTGGCCAGCTTCGGGTTGGCCAGCGTGATGGACATGCCCTATGTGTTCCAGCCCGCCATCAATGCCCTGGCCTTCGTGTTCTCGGCTGGCATCGGCGTGTTGTTCGGCTACTTTCCGGCCCGGCGTGCGGCCAGGCTGGACCCGATCGAGGCGCTGCGCCACGAATAAGGCGCCGGCTGCGCCGGCGGTGCGAGTCAAGCAGCGGCTTCCTCGGGGGAAGCCCGCATGCCCTTCACGATGTTGAAGTGATAGTATTGGCTTGGGGTTGGGACGTTTTGGTTACTAACCCCAATCAAAAGTCCATCGCATGAGCCTGAGGTCAGAATTCAAGCGGGCTGGCAGCCAGCTCTTGCTGGCGCTCCTGTTGTCGGGGCTCCCCTGGGCCGCCTGGGCCACGCACGCCGTCCGCGTCGGGGTGTACGAGAACGAACCCAAGATTTTTTCTGACGCGAACGGCCAGCTCTCGGGCATCTTCGGCGACCTGATCAACGAGATCGCCCGGCGTGAAGGCTGGACCGTCGTCCCGGTCCCCTGTGCCTGGGAGGACTGCCTGAATGCGCTGCAGGAAGGGGGCATCGACCTGATGCCCGACGTGGCTTACAACGAGGCCCGCGCCCGCCTGTTCGACTTCCATCAGGTGCCTGCCTTGCACAGCTGGTCGCAGCTGTACCGGCACGAGGGCGTCAGCATCGTGTCGATGACCGACCTGCAGGGCCGACGCGTGGCGGTGCTCGACGGCTCGGTGCAGCAGGAATACCTGAGCGCCATGCTGGACGGCTTTGGTTTGCGGACCGAACTGGTGCCGGTGCCTTCGCTGCACGAGGGCTTTGCCCGGGTCGAGAGCGGGGAGCTTGACGCGGTCGCGGCCAATCACCATTTCGGTGACCGCAACGCCCGCGCCCACCGCCTGCAGGAAACGCCGCTCATGTTCCAGCCCTCGCGGCTGTTCTTCGCGACCGGCCAGGGTCGCAACGCCGAACTGCTGGCAGCGATCGACCAATACCTGCAGCCCTGGCAAAGCGAACCGTCGTCGATCTATTTCACCGTGCTCAAGCGCTGGGGGCTGCCGCCCACGCCGTCGCAGATCCCGCGCTACCTCTGGTGGAGCTTGTTCAGCGTCGCCACCCTGCTGGCACTGGCGCTGGGCCTGGCCGCCTGGCTGCGGCGCGAGGTGGCGCGCCAGACCCGCTCCCTGCGCGCCAGCGAGGACAAGCTCGCGACCATACTCAACAGCGTCGACGGCTACATCTTCATCAAGGACACGCAGCTGCGCTACCAGTATGTCAACCAGAAGGTGGCCGAGCTGTTTGGCCGACCCGCTGCGGCCATCGTGGGCTGCAGCGACGAGGAGTTCTTCGATGCGGCGACGGTGCAGACCCTGCACGAGATCGACCGCTCCGTCATCGACGGCGGCATGCGCGTCGCCGGCGAGGAGGTCAACGCGACCCGGGACGGGCGGGGCAGCCGGCTCTACTATGTGGTCAAGCAGCCGTTGCGCGAGCCCGATGGCCGTGTCTATGCCTTGTGCGGCATTTCGACCGACATCACCGAGCTCAAGCAGGCACAGGCCGAACTCGAGCGTTATCGGGAGCATTTGCAGCAGCTGGTCAATGAGCGCACCGTCGAGCTCGAGACCGCGACCGCCGCGCTGCGCGAGGCCGGCGCCGAGCAGCTGGCGATCTTCGATGCCGCGACGGCGGGACTGATGGCGGTCAAGGATCATCTGATCCACCGTTGCAACCGCACCCTGGAGCATATGTTCGGCTACGGCCTGGGCGAGATGCTGGGCCGCAGCATCCGCATCTTCTATCCCGACGAGGCGGCTTTTGCCGAACTCAGCGCGCGCCTGACCCCGATGCTGCTCGAGCAGCACCGCTTCATTGACGAGTGTGAGCTGGTGCGCCAGGACGGCAGCCGTTTCTGGGCCCGCCTGTCGGTGCAGGCGATCTATCCCGACCAGCCAGAGCAGGGCTTCTTCGGCATGGTGCAGGACATCACGGCCGAGCGCGAGGCGCTCGAGGCGATGCGCCAGGCCAAGGAACTGGCCGAGCAGGCGGCGCATGCCAAGGCCGATTTCCTGGCCAACATGAGCCACGAGATCCGCACGCCGATGAATGCCGTGATCGGCATGACCTACCTGCTGCAGAAGACCTCGATGACGCCGCAGCAGTTCGACCATCTGCACAAGATCCAGGTCTCGAGCCAGCACCTGCTCGGCGTGATCAACGATATCCTGGATTTCTCCAAGATCGAGGCCAACCGCATGAGCCTGGAGCAGGTCGAGTTCGAGCTCGAGCCCGTGCTCGACAACGTCGTCAACCTGTTGGCCGAGCGCGCCGAGAAGAAGTCGCTCGAACTGGTGCTCGAACTCGCGCCCGAAGTGCCGACCCGCCTGGTCGGCGACCCGCTGCGCCTGGGTCAGGTGCTGATCAACTTCGGCAACAACGCGGTCAAGTTCACCGAGCGCGGTACGGTCAGCCTGTGCGTGCTGCTGCAGGAGCGCAGCGACGACACTGTGCTGCTGCGCTTCGAGGTCCGCGACACCGGCATCGGCATCCTGCCCGAGCAGCGGGACCGCTTGTTCCAGAGCTTTCAGCAGGCCGACAGCTCGATCACGCGCAAGTACGGCGGCTCCGGCCTGGGCCTGGTCATTTCCAAGCGCCTGGCCGAGCTCATGGGCGGCGAGGTCGGAGTAGAGAGCGTGCCGGGGCGGGGTTCGACGTTCTGGTTCACCGCCAGGCTCAGACTGGGTAGCGGCGTGCCCGCGCGGCCTGCGCTGCAACTCAGCTTGCAGGACCGGCGCGTGCTGGTGGTCGATGACAACGAGCAGGCGCGCGAGGTGCAGGCCGGCATGCTGCGTTTCATGGGCTTCGACGTGACCAGCGCCGAGTCGGGCCCGCTGGCACTGGCCGAACTTGAGCGCAGCGAGCAGGCGGGTCAGCCCTACGACATCGTCTTCCTGGACTGGAAGATGCCCGAGATGGATGGCCTGACCGTGGCGCGCGAGATCGCCCGGCTGCCCTTGAGCCAGCAGCCCAGGGTGCTGATGGTCACCGCCTACGACCGCGACGAGCTCGTGCGTGTCGCCACCGACGTCCCGATCCATGATGTGCTGGTCAAGCCCGTGACGCCCTCGACCCTGCTCGATGCCGTCATGCGTCTGCTGGGCACCTGGCAGGCGCTGCCGCACAGTTCGCTCCAGGGCGCGGCTGGCGGCCTCGATACCTCCGTTCTGCGCGGTGCCAGCGCCTTGCTGGTGGAGGACAACGAGATCAACCGGGAAGTCGGGCAGGCCTTGCTCAATGAACTGGGCCTGCAGGTCGAGCTGGCACCCGATGGCGCGGTGGCGCTCGAGAAGGTGCAGCAGCGCCGCTATGACGTGGTGCTGATGGACATGCAGATGCCGGTGATGGACGGACTGACCGCGACGCGCGAGATCCGCAAGCTCAGTGCGCTGAACGACTTGCCGATCCTGGCGATGACGGCCAATGCGATGGCGGGTGACCGCGAGCGTTGCCTCGAGGCCGGCATGCAGGACCATATTGCCAAGCCGGTCGATCCGAACGACCTGGCGGCCAAGCTGCTCAAATGGGTCAGGCCCGGCCCGCGCAGCGCGCTACCCGCCGATGCCGCCGAGGCTGACAGGGCCGTCGAGCTCGCCGCCAGCCGGTTGCCCGGGTCCTCCGGCGAGACGCCTGTTTCGCTGTCGCTCGACGGCATCGTCGGCCTCGACGCGGCGCAGGGTCTGCGCCAGTTGCAGGGGCGCGAGGCGCTCTACCTCAAGCTGCTGCGCCAGTTCGTCTCCGACCAGGCCGACATGCCCGCGCGTGTCGCGGCCGCGATCGCCGCCGGCGACTGGACGCAGGCCGAACGGCTGGCGCATACGGTCAAGGGCGTTGCAGCGCAGATTGGCGCGCCGTCCCTGCGCGACCTGGC
>Ga0156629_176_pt2 | contig 62544 bp, 57 predicted proteins | sample RifOxyC3_FD_110703 | JGI IMG/M metagenome (GOLD analysis project Ga0156629, IMG submission 110703) | Burkholderiales bacterium RIFOXYC12_FULL_65_23 | reverse complement strand
TGTCCGCGATGAGTTTGGAATCACTGTCCGCCATCAGTGGAATGCGCAGCAATGGGCGATCAGATCCTCCAAACTACCGAGCAGCCGTCAGCGGCGGAGAAGGCGCCTGAGGCGTGGATGCATACAGATAGCCGCGGAGAAAAGCAGGCATTCACAAGCGAGCCGCCGCCAGGGCTGAAAGCGAAGTGCCAGGCACTCTACCCCGGCCAGCCGCAGCAAGAGCCGTTGGCTGATGAGCAGTGGTTGAAACGGTGGACCGGCAGAACCGGGCGGCGTTTGAAGCCAGGGCCCGAGCGGGATCGCCTGCTTCGCATCTTCCGCTTTGCAGAGCACGCTCACGGCATCGGGGGCAAAGCATGAAACGCTGGGACGCCCAAGGCCTCACCGCCACCCAGCGCGCCATCCTGAATCGACTCAAGCTGATCGGACCGATGACGATCCAGGAGCTTTGCACCGAGCTCGAGATCTCCCGCGACGGCGCCCGTAAGGCAGTCAACGGTCTGCATGAGGCGCGCCCCTCTACATCCGCGACTGGCCCTACCAGGGCACCCAGCGCTCGCGCCAGTGGGCGCTGCGCACGGTGGGCCAGCAGGATGCCCAAAAGCCGCCGGCCTGCACCAGGCCCGATTACGACCGGCGCTTTCGCGAGCGCCACAAGATCACGATTGCTCGGCGCAAGTCCCTGCTGCCGCCGAGCCCATTTCAAGGACTGATGACATGACCAAGCAGGTCACACCCATCCGGCAGGCCGGAAACATCTTGCAACAAAACACACAAATTGAAACATCTGCTGCAACCGGTGCTGCGACAGTCGATCCAGCCTACCGCTGGGTGCTGCTCGCAGAGCATTGCCGGCAGACGGGCGAGACGCCGCAAATGGTCCACACCCGCCGCAAGCGCGGCATCTGGCTGGATGGGCGGCATACGAAGCTGGCATCCAAGCGCCGGCTCTACGTCAACGTCGAGGAATACAACAAATGGGTGGAAAATTCGAGCTGCCGACCGGGGTGAAGCTGCGCAAGCTGGTCAGCGGAGAGCGCCTGCAGATTGCGTTTTCATGGATGGGCAAGGAGTGCCGCGAGCTGATGCCGCCCGGTAGCATCACCAAGGGCTCGATCCTCTACGCCGGCAATCTGCGCGCCGAGATCCGGCGCAAGATCGCTGACAGCTCGTTCCGGTATGCCGACTACTTCCCCGACAGCCCGCGCGCCAAGGAGACGCAGCCGGACAAAGAGCTGATGGAGGTGCTGCTCGACAAGCAGCTCAAGACCTACAAGCGCCAGGTCGAGAATGGCCAGCTCTCGCCCTCCACTCTCGCCGGCTACGCCAAGGCCATCGCCAGCACGCGAATGAAGCGCTGGCATGGCGTGCGGGTCAACGAGGTCACGCCCTCAGACCTGCGTGACTGGATCAGCGAGATGGACTGCACCAGCAAGTTCATCCGCAACCTGATGATCCCGCTGCGCTCGGTGCTAGAGGACGCGCTCAACGACGGCATGATTGAGTTCAACCCGTTCGAGCGCCTCGCGCTGGGAAAGCTGATCCGGCAGACCGCCCGGGCCAGCGACTACGTGATCAGCCCCTACACCGCAGCCGAGCGCGAGACGCTGCTGGCTGCATGCCGGGATGATGAGCGGCCTATGGTGCGGTTCTGGTTTGAGACCGGTCTGCGCCCCGGCGAGCTGCAGGCGCTGCAGTGGGACGGCATCGACTTCAGCCGCCGCGTCGCCAAGATCACGCAGAACCAGGTTGCCGGGGTCACCAAGTCGCCCAAGACTGCGGCGGGCCGGCGCGAGGTGGATCTGAGCGCCGATGCCATCGCCGCACTACTGGCAGCCCGTGCGAATCGGTGCGAATCGGCGCGAATCTGGCTCAACCCGGCGACGCGCGAGCCGTGGGAGAACGATGCCCAGTTGCGCAAGACGCTGTGGCAGCCGCTGTGCCGGCGCGCTGGCATCACGTACCGAAACCCGTACCAGGTGCGGCACACCTATGCCTCGACGCTGCTGACCTCTGGGCACAACCCATGGTATGTCGCCGCGCAGCTCGGCCACGAGGATGTCGAGATGGTGTTTCGCACCTATGGCAAGCTCATCCCTGACGACTACCAGAAGCCGGCGCCCAAGCTGCGCGCGGTCGCCTGAACCATCGGTGCGAATCCGGTGCGAAATCGGTGCGAATCGGTAGCCAACGATGGCCCACATTCAGGACGAAAAAAATCCCCGCCAAGAGGGTCACTCATTGGCGGGGATTGGCTTATATGGTGGAGCTGGGGGGATTTGAACCCCCGTCCGCAAGCCTTCTCCGCGCAGTTCTACATGTGTAGTCGTCTGATTTGAGTCTCGCCAGATGCATCGCGCAGCGACACGCTATGCACCCAGCCAGCAACCTTGGATCTCGTCACCAGGCAAGTTGCCCGCATGATGACCAGCCTATGAAATTTTCCTTGCAGCCGGGACAGTCTTACGACTGCCCTTGCCCAGCCCATTGGCCGACTGTTGCAAGGCTCACCGGATTAAGCGGCGAGTGCGAAACGTTCGTCGTTTGCAGTTAGTTTTTTTCTGCGGTTTTACGAGGTGACAGAACCTCGACATGCCCTGCTGCGTGTCCGAACCCACGTCGAAACCAGTGCAGCCCCTGAGCCTGTTAGTTTACGCCAGATCGAAAAAGTTCAAGAGCTCGAGCGGATTATTTATCACGGCGTCAGCGCCCCAGGCCGAGACATCGCCCAGCGCGCCCAGGTAGCCGTAGGTGGCGGCGACCGTGGGCATGCCGGCGGCACGTCCCGCAACGATGTCGCGCTCATCGTCGCCGACATAGAGACAGGCCTCGGGCGCCAGGCCCAGGCGGCGCGCCGCCTCAAGCAAGGGCTCCGGATGCGGCTTGGCATGCGGCGTGGTGTCGCCGCCGATCACGGTGGCAGCGGCATCGAACAGCGGCAGCGCCGCGGTCAGCGGCAAGGCAAAGCGCTCGGACTTGTTGGTCACCACGCCCCAGCGCTTGCCGCCGGCCTGCAGCGCGCCGATCAGCTCGGCGATGCCGTCAAAGGCGCGGGTACGCTCGGTCAGGCAGGCCTCGTAGTTGGCGAAGAACTCCTGGCGCAGCGCCTCGAACTCGGGGTGATCCGGGCCGTAGCCGAAGGCGATACCGATCATGCCGCGCGCCCCGGCGCCAGCCATTGGCCGGTATTGCTCGTAGGGCAAGGAGGGCAAGCCACGCTTGAGACGCAACAAGTCGGCTGCATGGCCGAGGTCGGGCGCGCTGTCGACCAGGGTACCGTCGAGGTCGAACAGCACCGCCTGCAGATGGGTGAAGCGGCTCATGCGGGCTTGCGGGTGGCGATCATGTAGTTGACGCTGGTGTCGCCGCTGAGCCAGTAGCGCTTGGTCAAGGGGTTGTACTCCATGCCGCGCGTGCCCTGCAGGTCGAGTCCGGCGGCACGGCAGTAGGAGGCAAGCTCGCTGGGCTTGATGAACTTGGCGAACTCGTGCGTGCCGCGCGGCAACAGCTTGAGCACATACTCGGCGCCGACAATCGCGAACAGGAAGGACTTAGGGTTGCGGTTGAGGGTCGAGAAGAAGACCCAGCCGCCCGGCTTGACCAGCTCGGCGCAGGCCTTGACAACCGAAGCCGGGTCCGGCACATGCTCGAGCATTTCCATGCAGGTCACGACATCGAAGCTGGCCGGGCGCTCGAGCGCCAGCGCCTCGACCGCGACCTCGCGGTAGCTGATGTTACTCAGCCCCGATTCGAGCGCGTGCAACTGCGCCACCTTGAGCGACTTGGTGGCCAGATCTATACCCAGCACCTCGGCGCCCTGGCGTGCCATGGCCTCGGCCAATATGCCGCCGCCGCAGCCAACGTCGAGTACCTGCTGGCCGGCAGCCAGCGTCGCCTGCTTGGCGATCCAGTCCAGACGCAGCGGGTTGATCTGGTGCAGGGGTCGGAATTCGCTCTCGGGATCCCACCAGTGGTGTGCCAGCTCCGAGAACTTGGCCAGCTCGGCCGGGTCCACGTTCATGTTCTTGTCCATGGCTGAATTATGCGTCGGGGCAGAAAAAAACCGCGCCGAGGCGCGGTCTTTTCGAATCCCGGATTAGGGGGATTACTTGGTGCCGACGACTTCGATTTCGACGCGGCGGTTCTTGGCGCGGCCAGCCGAGCTCTTGTTGTCAGCGACCGGCTGCTTCTCGCCCTTGCCTTCGGTGTAGACGCGGTTCTTTTCGATGCCCTTGGACACCAGGTAAGCCTTGACGGCTTCCGAACGCTTGACCGACAGCTTCTGGTTGTAGGCGTCGGAGCCAACCGAGTCGGTGTGACCGACAGCGATGATGACTTCGAGGTTGATGCCCTTGACCTTGGAGACCAGGTCGTCGAGCTTGGCCTTGCCTTCGGGCTTCAGGACAGCCTTGTCGAAGTCGAAGAAAGCGTCAGCAGCAAAGGTGACCTTGGAGGCAGCAACCGGAGCCGGTGCGGCCTTGGGAGCCGGAGCAGCGACAGGTGCCGGTGCGGGAGCCGGTGCCGGAGCAGCAGCGGGCTTCGGCACGATGGCGCCGTCGCAACCCTGAGCAGCAGTAGCCGGGGTCCAGTTGGCGTCGCGCCAGCACAGTTCGTTGGTGCCGTTCTTCCACACCAGGTCGCCGGTGCCGTTCTTCCAGTTGTCGACGGTTTGTGCGCCGGCGGCGGTTGCCAGTGCGGCGGTAGCGAACAACATGGCCACTTTGTTGAGCTTGATCATGGTTTCCTCGGTTTTGTTGGCGCAGATGCCTGCGAATTGGGTTGCACGCCCCGACAGTTCCTACCGGCAGCGGGTATTTATCATTGTGCCACAAGCTTAGTCCGCTCCAAGCCGGATCGAGACCGGCCCGGAGAGCGCCGCCCACTAGCTGCCGATTGTGTTGCGATACCGCAACAAGGCGCCTGAAAACCGGTTCGACATATTCCTTGAACGCGGGCTGGCGCGGCGACTTAAAATAAGAGGTTATCTTCTACCAGACGACCTTCCGGTCCCGTCGCGCCAATGATCTCTTTCGCCAAGGAAACCCTGCCCATCAGCCTCGAGGAGGAAATGCGGCGCAGCTACCTCGACTACGCGATGAGCGTGATCGTCGGGCGTGCGCTGCCTGATGCGCGTGATGGCCTCAAGCCCGTGCACCGACGCGTGCTGTACGCGATGCACGAGCTCAACAACGACTGGAACCGCCCGTACAAGAAGTCGGCCCGCATCGTCGGTGACGTGATCGGTAAGTACCACCCGCACGGCGACTCGGCGGTCTACGACACCATCGTGCGCATGGCGCAGGACTTCAGCCTGCGCCACATGCTGGTCGACGGCCAGGGCAACTTCGGTTCGGTCGACGGCGACAGCGCCGCAGCCATGCGCTACACCGAGATCCGCCTGTCCAAGGTCGCCCACGAGATGCTGGCCGACATCGACAAGGAAACGGTCGACTTCGGCCCCAACTACGACGGCTCCGAGACCGAGCCGCTGGTGCTGCCGACCCGACTGCCGAATCTGCTGGTCAACGGCTCGGCCGGCATCGCGGTCGGCATGGCGACCAACATCCCGCCGCACAACCTCAACGAGGTGGTCGACGCCTGCCTGCATCTGCTGGGCGCGCCGCAGGCCACGATCGACGAGCTGATGGAGATCATTCCGGCGCCGGACTTCCCGACCGCCGGCATCATCTACGGCATCAACGGCGTCAAGGACGGCTACCGCACCGGTCGCGGCCGGGTCGTGATGCGCGCCAAATGTCATTTTGAGGATATCGACCGTGGTCAGCGGCAGGCGATCGTGGTCGACGAGATCCCGTACCAGGTCAACAAGAAGACCCTGCTCGAGCGCATCGCCGAACTGGTGCACGAGAAGAAGATCGAGGGCATCAGCCATATCCAGGACGAGTCCGACAAGGACGGCATGCGGGTGGTGATCGAGCTCAAGCGCGGCGAGGTGCCCGAGGTCATCCTGAACAACCTGTACAAGCAGACCCAGCTGCAGGACACCTTCGGCATCAACATGGTGGCGCTGATCGATGGTCAGCCCAAGCTGTGCAACCTGAAGGACCTGATCGAAGTCTTCCTGCAGCACCGGCGCGAGGTCGTGACGCGCCGCACCGTGTTCGAGCTGCGCAAGGCGCGCGACCGCGGCCATGTGCTCGAAGGCTTGGCGGTGGCGCTGGCCAACATCGACGAGTTCATCCGCATCATCCGCGAGTCGCCGACGCCGCCGCTGGCCAAGGCCGAGCTGATGACGCACAGCTGGGACAGCGCGCTGGTGCGCCAGATGCTGACCCGGGCCAAGGCCGACGGCAGCGTGGTCAATTCCGACGACTACCGCCCCGAGGGCCTGGAGCGCGAGTTCGGCATGCAGGCCGAGGGCCTGTACCGCCTGTCCGAGACGCAGGCGCAGGAAATCCTGCAGATGCGGCTGCAGCGCCTGACCGGCCTGGAGCAGGACAAGATCGTCGCCGAGTACAAGCAGGTCATGGCCGAGATCGACGACCTGCTCGACATCCTGGCCAAGCCCGAGCGGGTCTCGACCATCATCGGCGACGAGCTGCGCGTGATCAAGACCGAGTTCGGCCAGACCAAGGCCGGCGCACGCCGCAGCGAGATCGAGCACAGCGCGCAGGACTTGAGCACCGAGGACCTGATCACGCCGACCGACATGGTGGTGACGCTGTCGCACAGCGGCTACATCAAGAGCCAGCCTTTGAGCGAATACCGGGCCCAGAAGCGTGGCGGCCGCGGCAAGCAGGCCACCGCGACCAAGGAAGACGACTGGGTCGACCAGCTCTTCATCGCCAACACCCATGACTGGCTGCTGTGCTTTTCCAACCGCGGCCGCCTGTACTGGCTCAAGGTCTGGGAAGTGCCGGCGGGTTCGCGCGGTTCGCGCGGCCGCCCAATCGTCAACATGTTCCCGCTGCAGGAAGGCGAGAAGATCAACGTCGTGCTGGCGCTGACCGGCGAGATGCGCAGCTTCCCCGAAGACCGCTACATCTTCATGGCGACCGCCATGGGCACGGTCAAGAAGACCTCGCTCGACCAGTTCTCGAATCCGCGCAAGGCCGGCATCATCGCGGTCGATCTCGACGAGGGTGATTTCCTGATCGGCGCTGCGCTGACCGACGGCGCGCACGACGTGATGCTGTTCTCCGACGGCGGCAAGGCAGTGCGCTTCGACGAGAACGATGTGCGCCCGATGGGCCGCAACGCACGCGGCGTGCGCGGCATGGCGCTCGACGAAGGCCAGAGCGTGATCGCGATGCTGGTGGCCGAGGACGAGCAGCAGAGCGTGCTGACCGCGACCCAGAACGGTTACGGCAAGCGGACTCCGATCGCCGAACACACCCGCCACGGTCGCGGCACCAAAGGCATGATCGCGATCCAGCAATCCGAGCGTAACGGCAAGGTGGTGGCGGCGACGCTGGTGCATGCCGACGACGAGATCATGCTGATCACCGACACCGGCGTGCTGGTGCGCACCCGGGTCAGCGAGATCCGCGAACTGGGACGCGCGACCCAGGGCGTGACGCTGATCGCGCTCGACCAGGGCGCCCAGCTGTCGGGTCTGCAGCGCATCGTCGAGAACGATGCCAGCGCCGATGTGGCTGACATGGCCGACGTGGCGGATTCCGAGGTCGCCGATGCGGCTGACGCGGACGATGCCACCCCCGCTGGCGAAACCAGCGCCGACTAACAGCACCCGCACCGAAAGCCCTTACATGAAGCGACCCTACAACTTCTCCGCCGGCCCGGCCACCATGCCCGAGGCCGTGCTGCAACAAGCCGCCGCCGAGATGCTGGACTGGCATGGCAGCGGCATGGGCGTGATGGAAATGAGCCATCGCGGCAAGGAATTCATCTCGATCTACGAGCAGACCGAGGCCGATCTGCGCGAGCTGCTGGCGGTGCCGGCCAACTTCCGCATCCTGTTCATGCAGGGCGGCGCGCTGGCCGAGAACGCGATCATCCCGCTGAACCTGGCACGCGGCGGCGCGGCCGACTTTGTCGTGACTGGCAGCTGGGGGCAGAAGTCGTACCAGGAAGCCGGCAAGTTCTGCAATGCGCGACTGGCGGCATCGACCAAAAGCAACGGCTTCACCACCCTGCCCGACCCGGCCAGCTGGCAGCTCGGCGCCGACAGCGCCTATGTGCATATCTGCAGCAACGAGACCATCCACGGCGTCGAGTTTCATCAGCTGCCCGACCTCAAGGCGCTGGGCTGCAACGCGCCGCTGGTGGTCGACTTCTCGTCCAACGTGGCCTCGCGCCCGGTCGACTGGAGCCGGGTCGGCCTGGCCTTCGGCGGCGCGCAGAAGAACCTCGGGCCGGCCGGCCTGACGCTGGTGATCGTGCGCGATGACCTGCTCGGCCACGCTGTGCCGCAATGCCCGAGCGCCTTCGACTACAAGCTGGTCGCCGAAGCCGGTTCGATGTACAACACGCCGCCGACCTATGCCATCTACATGGCGGGCCTGGTGTTCCAGTGGCTCAAAGCCCAGGGCGGCGTGGCAGCGATCGAGGCGGCCAACATCGCCAAGGCGCAAAGCTTCTACGACTACCTCGACGGCTCGCAGCTGTACGAGAACCGCGTCGCCAAGGATTGCCGCTCGCGCATGAACATCCCGTTCTTCCTGCGCGACGAGAGCCGCAACGACGCCTTCCTGGCTGGCGCCAAGGCGGCCGGGCTGCTGCAGCTCAAGGGCCACAAGTCGGTCGGCGGCATGCGCACCAGCCTCTACAACGCGATGCCGATCGAAGGCGTGCAGGCGCTGGTCGCCTACATGCAGGAATTCGAGCGCACCCAGGCCTGAGAAAGCCCAAGCTCCATGACCGACAACACCCCCCAACCGGCCGGCCCGGTGCAGAGCGCCGCCCTGGGCGAGCTGCGCATCCAGATCGACGCGCTCGACCACCAGCTGCTGCAGTTGCTGAACCAGCGCGCACGCGTGGCCGAACAGGTCGGCGCCATCAAGCGCGCCGAGGGCTCACCCTTCTTCCGCCCGGACCGGGTGGCGCAGGTGATCGCCAAGATCGAGGCCGCCAACCCGGGGCCGCTGCTCAACGCCCATGTGGCAGCGATCTGGCGCGAGATCATGTCGGCCTGCCTGGCGCTGGAGTCGCCGCAGCGCGTCGCCGTGCTGGGCCCGCAAGGCACCTTCACCGAGGAAGCCGCGATCGAGTTCTTTGGCAGCGCCGCCAACCTGATTTATTGCGACAACTTCGACGAGGTGTTCCACGCCACCGAATCGGGCACCGCGCAATATGGCGTGGTCGCGATCGAGAACTCGACCGAGGGCGCGGTGGCGCGCACGCTCGACCTGTTCCTGCGCTCGCCGGTGCATGTGATCGGGCAGGTCAGCCTGCAGGTGCGGCACAACCTGCTGCGCCAGCAGAACTCGCTCGACGGTATCGAAGTCGTGATGGCGCACCCGCAGGCGCTGGCGCAATGCCAGAACTGGCTGTCCAAGCATCTGCCCAACGCCGAGCGCCGCGCCGTTTCGAGCAATGCCGAGGGCGCGCGCCTAGCCGCGACCCATCCGAGCTGGGCCGCTCTGGCAAGCGAACGCGCTGCCAGCCAGTTCGGGCTGCACATCGTCGCGCATGCGATCCAGGACGAAGCCTTCAACCGGACCCGCTTCGCGGTGATCTGCCTGCCCCAGACCATGGCGATGCCGCCGGTCACCGGCAAGGACTGCACCAGCCTGGTGGTCTCGGTGCCGAACAAGCCCGGCGCGGTGCATGACCTGTTGGTGCCGCTGAAGAAGAACGGTGTCTCGCTGACCCGCTTCGAGTCGCGCCCGGCCAAGTCGGGCCAGTGGGAGTATTACTTCTACATGGACATCGCGGGCCACCCGGCGCAACCGGCGGTCGCCGCCGCGCTGAATGAGCTCAAGGACCTGTGCGCCTTCTACCAGGTGCTCGGTGCCTACCCGACTGCCGACTGATCCGGCGCGCTGCGCCTGCCATTTCCGAAGACTCCTGAAGATTCCACTATGTTCGAGCAACTCGGTCTGATCGGCTGCGGCCTCATGGGCGGCTCCTTTGCGCTCGCGCTCAAGGAGGCCGGCCTGGTGCGCCAGGTGGTCGGCTACAGCAAGTCGGCCCGCACGCGCGAGCGCGCGCTCGAGCTCGGCGTGATCGACCTCGAAGCCGCTACGCTGGAGCAGGCAGTCGCAGGCTCGGATCTGGTGCTGCTGGCGGTGCCGGTGGCAGCGACCGAATCCAGCCTGGCCGCGATCGCGCCGGTATTGGCGCCACGCGCGCTGCTGATGGACGTCGGCTCGACCAAGGGCGATGTGGTGGCTGCGGCGCGCCGCACGCTGGGCGAGCGGCTGAGCCGCTTCGTGCCGGCACACCCGATCGCCGGCAAGGAATCGGCCGGTATCGAGCATGCCGAGGCCAGCCTCTACCGCGAGCGCCAGCTGATCCTGACCCCGCTGCCCGAGACCCACGCGCCGCTGGTCGAACTCGCTGCCGAGCTCTGGACCCTGCTGGGCAGCCAGGTGCTCGAGATGAGCCCCGAACGGCATGATGCCGCCTACGCCAGCGTCAGCCATCTGCCGCATCTGCTGGCCTTTGCCGCGATGAACGCGATCCTGGCGCAACCGCAGGCCGACGAATGGCTGGCGCTGGCCGGACCGGGTTTTCGTGACTTCAGCCGCATCGCGGCCAGCGACCCGAGCGTCTGGCGCGACATCCTGCTGGCCAACCGCGAGCAGGTGCTGCTGCAGTCGCGCCAGTTCCGCGCCGCGCTCGACGCGCTAGAAGCCGCCATGCTGGCGCCAGACGCCGACGCGCTGCAGTCGCTGATCGCGCAGGCGAGCCAGGCGCGCACCGGCTGGCAGCTCGGCGGCCTGACCTACAACCCCTCTGAAGCCGTAGCGGCCTGACCCCTCCATGTACTCGACCCATTTCCTCGACCTGCCGCCGCTGCGCGCGGCCGGCGGCAGCGTCACCCTGCCCGGCTCCAAGAGCATCTCGAACCGCGTGCTGCTGCTGGCGGCGCTCAGCGCGGGCGAGACCACCCTGCACGACCTGCTCGACTCCGACGACACCCGCGTGATGCTGGCCGCACTCGAAACCCTGGGCTGCGGCATCGAGCGCCTGGGCGGCCACAGCGTCAAGGTGCGCGGCCTGGCCGGCGCGCTGCCAGTCAAGTCGGCCGACCTGTTCCTGGGCAACGCCGGCACCGCGATGCGCCCGCTGACGGCCGCGCTGGCGCTGCTGGCAGCGCAACAGGGCGGAGCCTTCGAGCTGCGCGGCATTGCGCGCATGCACGAGCGCCCGATCGGCGACCTGGTCGATGGCTTGCGCCAGCTCGGCTGCCCGGTCGACTACCTCGGCAATGACGGCTACCCGCCGCTGCGCCTGGGTCATGGCGAGCCGGCCGCGCTGCAACTCGATGCCCCGATCCAGGTGCGCGGCAACGTATCGAGCCAGTTCCTGACCGCGCTGCTGCTGGCGCTGCCCTTGGTCGCGACGCAGGACATCGTGATCGAGGTGGTCGGCGAGCTGATTTCCAAGCCCTATATCGAGATCACGCTCAAGCTGCTGGAGCGCTTCGGCGTCACCGTGCGGCGCGAAGGCTGGCAGCGCTTCATCATCCCGGCCGGCAGCCGCTACCGCTCGCCGGGCAGCCTGCATGTCGAGGGCGATGCGTCATCGGCGAGCTATTTCGTCGCACTCGGAGCGATCGCGCCGTCCGAGCAGGGCATCACGATCCAGGGCGTGGGGCTGGATTCGATCCAGGGCGACATCCGCTTCGTCGAGGCCGCGCAGGCGATGGGCGCTGTCGTGACCGGCTCGGCCAACAGCCTGCAGATACAGCGCGGCGCCTGGCCATTGAAGGCGATCGACCTCGACTGCAACCACATTCCCGATGCCGCGATGACGCTGGCCGTGATGGCGCTCTACGCCGACGGCACCACCACGCTGCGCAACATCGAGAGCTGGCGCGTCAAGGAGACCGACCGTATCGCCGCCATGGCCTGCGAACTGCGCAAGCTAGGCGCCAGCGTCGAGGAAGGCCAGGACTACATCCGAGTCACGCCGCCACCGGCCGACGGCTGGCAGCCGGCCTCGATCCACACCTACGACGACCACCGGGTCGCGATGTGCTTCTCGCTCGCTGCCTTCAACCCGGCGCAGCTACCGGTGCGGATCGAGGACCCGAAATGTGTCGCCAAGACCTTCCCGGACTATTTCGAGGCCCTTTTCGGCGTCGTGCAGGCTGATGCCGCCGACATCCCGGTGATCTGCGTCGACGGTCCGACCGCTTCGGGCAAGGGCACGCTGGCGAGCCAGCTGGCCGAGCGCCTGGGCTACGCGCTGCTCGACTCGGGCGCGCTCTATCGCGTGACTGCCTTTGCGGCGCTGCAGGCCGGGCTGACACTCGAAGCCGGCGACGAGGCGGCGATCGCCGAGCTCGCGCGCGCACTGCCGGTCAGCTTCGATGGCGATCGCGTGCTGCTGTCGGGCCAGGATGTGACCGATGCGATCCGCAGCGAAACCGGCGGCATGAACGCGTCGAAAGTCTCGGCATTGCCGGGCGTGCGCGCGGCGCTGGTCGAGCTGCAGCACAGCTTTCGACGCCTGCCCGGACTGGTCGCCGACGGTCGCGACATGGGTACGGTGATCTTCCCCGAGGCGCCGCTCAAGGTGTTTCTGAACGCCAGCGCCGAACAGCGCGCCATTCGACGCCATAAGCAGTTGATTTCCAAGGGAGTCAGTGCTAGACTAGAAGACCTGTTAGCCGACTTGGTCGAGCGTGACTTGCGCGACACCACGCGCAAGAGCGCTCCGCTGGAGCCGGCCCAGGACGCCTTGGCGCTGGACAACTCCGAGCTGGGCATCGAGGAATCGGTGCAGCTCGTGTTGTCTTGGTGGCAAGGTCGGCGCCCGTTCGCGAGCGCCTGAAATTGAGCGCTCCGCCCGGGGCGCTCGTGTATTTGGCCCATTCGGGCCAGGCCCCGAAGGCCCCGCCGGACAAGATCCGCAGGCCCCAGGGATCTCAACCTGCAACCCGCGACGCCGGCTCTGGCGACGCGTATTGGCATCTGCCGCGCGCCTGTTCCCCATTCAGCTGGGCGCCCGGTTTAGGAAAAACATGTCTGAATCTTTTGCCGCCCTGTTTGAAGAATCCCTGCAACGTGCCAACATGCGCGCGGGCGAGGTCATCACTGCCGAAGTCGTTCGCATCGAGCACAACCATGTGGTCGTCAACGCCGGTCTGAAGTCCGAAGCGTATGTGCCGATCGCAGAATTCAAGAACGACCAGGGCGAACTCGAAGTCCAGGTCGGCGACTTCGTCTCGGTCGCGATCGACTCGGTCGAAAACGGCTACGGCGACACCCTGCTGAGCCGCGACAAGGCCAAGCGCCTGGCTTCGTGGATGGCCCTGGAAAAGGCCCTGGAATCCGGCGAATTCGTCACCGGTACCACCGGCGCCAAGGTCAAGGGCGGCCTCAAGGTCATGGTCAACGGCATCAGCGCCTTCCTGCCGGGCTCGCTGGTCGACAGCCGTCCGACCAAGGACCTGACCCCGTACGAGAACAAGACCCTGGAATTCAAGGTCATCAAGCTCGACCGCAAGCGCAACAACGTCGTGCTGAGCCGCCGTGCCGTGGTCGAAGCCTCGATGGGCGAAGAGCGCGCCAAGCTGATGGAAACCCTGCGCGAAGGCGCGATCGTTTCCGGCGTGGTCAAGAACATCACCGAATACGGTGCCTTCGTTGACCTCGGCGGCATCGACGGCCTGCTGCACATCACCGACATGGCATGGCGCCGCGTGCGTCACCCGTCGGAAGTCGTGACCGCTGGCCAGGAAATCACCGCCAAGGTCCTGAAGTTCGACACCGAGAAGCAACGCGTCTCGCTGGGTCTGAAGCAGATGGGCGACGATCCGTGGCTGGGCGTTTCGCGCCGCTACCCGTCGAGCACCCGCATGTTCGGCAAGGTCACCAACATCGCCGACTACGGCGCCTTCGTCGAGCTGGAACCCGGCATCGAAGGTCTGGTGCACGTGTCCGAAATGGACTGGACCAACAAGAACATCGCTCCGAACAAGATCGTGTCGCTGGGCGACGAGGTCGAAGTCATGGTGCTCGAGATCGACGAAGACAAGCGTCGCATCTCGCTGGGCATGAAGCAGTGCAAGGCCAACCCGTGGCAGGAATTCGCGCAGAACACCAAGCGCGGCGACCGCGTCAAGGGCCCGATCAAGTCGATCACCGACTTCGGCGTCTTCGTCGGCCTGGCTGCCGGCATCGACGGCCTGGTTCACCTGTCTGACCTGTCGTGGAACGAAACCGGCGAAGCCGCTGTCCGCAACTACAAGAAGGGCCAGGAAGTTGAAGCTCTGGTGCTGGGCGTGGACGTCGACCGCGAGCGCATCAGCCTGGGCATCAAGCAGCTCGACAGCGACCCGTTCACCACCTTCGTGTCGATCAACGACAAGGGCCAGACCGTCACCGGCAAGGTCAAGACCGTTGACGCCCGTGGCGCCGAGATCGACCTGGGCGAAGAGATCGTGGGCTACCTGCGCGCTTCGGAAATCTCGCGCGACCGCGTCGAAGATGCCCGCAACGTGCTGAAGGAAGGCGACGAAGTGACCGCTGTCGTGGTCAACATCGACCGCAAGACCCGCAACATCCAGCTGTCGATCAAGGCCAAGGACATGGCTGAGCAACAGGAAGCCATGGCTACCCTGAGCCAGACCGCTGGCAACGCCGGCACCACCAGCCTGGGCGCCCTGCTGCGCGCCAAGCTGGACAGCAACAACGGCTAATCCCTAACCGTTAGCGCCAGGGCCCGGCGCGCTTATCGCGCCGGGCCTTTTTCTTTGCTCTCCAGATTCACAGACCCATGACTCGCAGCGACCTTGTAGAAGCCCTGGCGGCACGCTTTGCCCAACTCGGACAGCGTGATGCCGAACTCGCGGTCAAGGCCATTCTCGAAGCCATGGTCGACGCGCTGATGCAGGGCCAGAGGATAGAGATCAGGGGTTTCGGCAGTTTCTCGGTCAACCACCGCCCTGCCCGCATGGGCCGCAACCCGCGCTCGGGCGAGAGCGTGGCCATTCCCGACAAGCGCGTGCCGCATTTCAAACCCGGCAAGGCCTTGCGCGAGCAAGTCGATGCCGCACCGCGCAGCGGTGCCTCCGGCTGAAGTCCGCGCCGCTACAATCCCCGCATCACCGGGGGAATGTGCGTGAAATACCTTCTGTGGCTGCTCAAGGCAGCCATTTTCTTTGCTCTGTTCGCCTTCGCACTCAACAACCAGGACCCGGTCCTGCTCAGGCTGTTCGGCGCCCAATGGGAGGCGCCACTGGTCCTGCTGTTGCTGGCCGCTCTGGTCGTCGGCGTCTTCCTCGGCATGGCCGTGATGCTGCCGCTGTGGCTGCGCGCGCGCCGGGCGGCCAAGGCGCTGTCGAACAGCCCGTCTGGCGTCCCTGCCAGCCCCACCCCTTCCGAGACTACCCATGGCATTTGACTTCAGCTGGCTGCTCTGGGGCCTGCCGATCGCCTTCGTGCTGGGCTGGCTGGCCTCGCGCTACGACCTGCGCCAATGGCGCGCCGAGCGCCAGCAGAACCCGAAAGCCTATTTCCGCGGGCTTGATCTGCTGCTGAGCGAGCAGCAGGACCAGGCGATCGACGCCTTCATCGAGGCGGTGCAGAACGACCCCGAGACCTCGGAGCTGCATTTCGCGCTCGGCAACCTGTTCCGCCGCCGCGGCGACTATGAGCGCGCGGTGCGCGTGCACGAGCACCTGCTGCAGCGTGGCGACCTGGGGCAAAAGGACCTGCAGCGGGCCCAGCATGCGCTGGCGCAGGACTTCCTGAAAGCCGGCCTGCTCGACCGCGCCGAGGCGGCGCTGCGCAAGCTCGAGGACAGCCCCTACGCCACCGAGGCGCTGCTGGCCCTGCTGTCGATCTACGAGCGCTCGCGCGACTGGGAGCATGCGGCCGAGACCGCGGTCCGGCTCGAAACGATAGGCTGCGGCTCGTTCGAGCTCCGGCAGGCGCATTACCGCTGCGAACAGGCCGATCTGCTGCGCAAGCAGGGCAGCACGGTCGAGGCACTGGCGATGCTGGAGGCGCTGGTGCAGCGCTCGCCCAAATCGGCGCGGGCCTGGATCTCGCTGGCCGACCTGCGCCAGTCGCTCGGCGATACCCAGGGCGCCCTGCAGGCACTGCATCAGCTCGCGGCCCAGGTACCGCAGCATCTGCCGCTGGTCGCGCACAGCCTGGCGCAATGGTCCAAGCTCGGCCCGCAAGGCCAGGATACCGAGCAACTGCTGCGCGACTGGCGCGAGCAGCATTCGCCCTCGCTCGACGTGACGCAGGCACTGGCGCTGCTGCAGCCCGATGGCGCGCAGGCGCGCGCGCTCTACATCGAGCATCTGCAACGCGAACCGTCACTGGTCGCGGCCGCCTTCTGGCTGGCGGGCGAACATTTCGGCCAGCCCGAGGAGGAAAAGCGCGTCAAGCAGGCCTTGGAGCGTGCCTGCGAGCCGCTCAAGCGCTACCGCTGCGCCGCCTGCGGCTTCGAGGCGCGCCAGTATTTCTGGCAATGCCCGGGCTGCCAGAGCTGGGACAGCTACCCGCCGATCCGGGTCGAAGAACTCTAAATCCTGTAATTTGTCGCCATGAATCTCGAAAAAGTCGTCTTCGGTTTCTTCATCGTCCTGGCCGCCACGCTGAACTTCGGCTTCTTCATCGGCGAGATCGACAACCCCGCGCATCACCATATCTACGAGCTGTTCGCCGCCGTGGTGGTCAACCTGATCGCGACCATATTGAAGCTCGGCGACCGCACGCAGATCGGCGCGGTCCATCTCTCGACCAGCCTGGTGGCCGACTTGCAGCTGATCGCGGCAGCGATGGTCTGGGGCTATGCGGCCCATGTCGCGCAGACCGGCATGACGCCCGAGGTCACGACCAGCATCGTCTCGCTGTCGGGCGGCGCGCTGTTTGCCAACGTGATCTCGGTCGTGATCCTGATCGCCGAGACTATCATGCAGCGCCGCTGAAGGCCGGCGCATGAAAGCCGGCCAGGAAATCAGCACCATCTTCCTGCTGCTGCGGCGCGTGCGCGGCACGCTGATCGCGCTGGTGCTGATCTACGCGCTCTCGGTGCTGGGGCTGACGCTGGTGCCAGGTCCACCGGACGCCAATGGTGCGGTCACGCACATGAGCTTCTTCCACGCCTTCTATTTCGTCAGCTACACGGCCACGACGATCGGTTTTGGCGAGATCCCGAACGCCTTCTCGGAGCAGCAGCGGCTCTGGACCCTGGTCTGCATCTACCTGTCGGTCATCGGCTGGGCGGTCTTCATCGGCAAGCTGCTGCAGATTTCCGCCGACGCCAACCTGCAGCGCGCGATCCGCACCAGCCGCTTCGCGCGCGCGGTGCGCAAGCTGCGCGAACCGTTCTACATCGTCTGCGGCTACGGCGAGACCGGACGGCTGATCTGCCACGCACTGGACCAGCTGGGATACCGCGTCGTCGTGCTCGAGCTCAATGGCGAGCATCTGGCCGAGCTGGAGCTGCAGAACCATATCGCCGACATGCCGGCCCTGGTCGCGGATGCAGCCAACCCGACCCTGCTCAAGCTGGCCGGACTGCAACACCGGCAATGCCGCGGCATCGTGGCGCTGACCGATGACGATGACGCCAACCGCAGCATCGCCTTGTCGACCCGCCTGCTGGCGCCGGAGCTGCCGGTGCTGGCGCGCGCCAGCGGTCGGGCGGCGGCGGCCGACATGGCGTCCTTCGGCACCCACCATGTGATCGACCCTTACCTCAAGTTCGGTCATTACCTGGGGTTGGCGATGCATGCGCCGGCGGCCTACCAGCTGCTGCTGTGGCTGACCGGCCTGCCCGGCACCACGGTGGAACGCCACCGCAGCCCGCCGCACGGACACTGGATCCTGCTCGGCTTCGGCAGCTTCAGCCAGGGGCTGGCCGCCACCATCGCCAGCGAGGGCATGCCGGTCACGGTGATCGACCTGCAGCCGCCGACCGCGTCCAGCGCCCAGGTCAGCTGGGTCCAGGGCGATGGCACCGGCGCCGAGGCGCTATTGAAGGCCGGTGTCGCCCAGGCCGCCGGCATCGTCGCGGCAACCTCCAGCGACGTCGACAACCTGTCGGCCACCTTCACCGCGCGCGAACTCAATCCCGGCCTGTTCACCATCGTGCGCCAGAACAATATGGGCAACCGGCCCTTGTTCGAGCGCTTCGATGCCGACCTGACCATGGTGCCGAGCGAGGTGATCGCGCACGAATGCCTCGCGATCCTGACCACTCCGATGCTGGCCCCCTTCCTGCGGCTGGCGCAGACGGCCGACTGGTGCGAGTCGCTGCTGCAACGGCTGACGGCCCAGCTCGGCTGGGAGGCGCCCGAGGTCTGGAGCCTGCGGATTTCTGCGCAGCAAGCGCCAGCGCTGCATCACAGGCTCAACCTCGACGACAGCCTGCGTCTGGGCGATCTGCTGAAGGACCATGCCGACCGCAGCCAGGCCTTGCTGTGTGAAGTGCTGCAACTCGACCGCGAAGGTGAGCCAAGCCGGCTGCTGCCGCCAGCGGACCTGCTGCTGCGACCAGGCGACCAGCTGCTGCTGGTCGGACGCCGCCGCGCCCGGTCTCGGCTGGACCTGACGCTGAACAATGCCCATGCGCTCGAATACGTGCTGACAGGCCGCGAATCCTCGGGCAGCTGGCTGTGGCAGCGGCTGTCACATGACAAGAAGACCAGGTGAATCGCTGATCGACATCGCCCATCACGTGGCAGTGCCGCGGCAGAGCCGGCAAGTCACCTCGACCACCTGATCGAGCTTGAAGGGCTTGCCGACGAAGTCATTCATGCCGGCCGCCAGGCAGGCCTGACGATCCTCCTCGGTGACGTTGGCGGTGATCGCAACAATCGGCAGGTCTTGCCAGCGCCCATCGGCTCGAATGGCACGCGTGGCCTGCAGGCCATCCATGTGCGGCATGCTCACATCCATGAAGACCAGATCGAAGCCTTGAGGCTGCTCGTGCAGAGCCGCCAGCGCCTGGAGCCCATCCTGCGCCACCTGAACCTGTGCGCCTTCCTGGCCCAGTATCCCCTTCATGATCAGGTGGTTGACCGGGATGTCATCTGCCACCAGGATGTTGAGGCCCTGCAGCCGCTGGCCGATCCGGGACTGCGCGGCCACCTCCTCTGCGGTGGTACGGTCTCGGTCGGCTATGGCAGCCGGATCGGCAAGCTCCAGCGGCAAGCGGACCGTGAAGCAGCTGCCTTGGCCCGGCACGCTCTCGACCCGGATATCGCCGCCCATGGCCTCGACCAGACGCTTGGTGATCGAAAGACCCAGGCCCGTACCACCAAAGCGCCGGGTGGTGGTGCTTTCGCCTTGCTGGAAAGGCAGGAACAGCTGGTCGATCTGCTGCGCGGACATGCCGATGCCACTGTCGCTCACGGCCAGCTCAAGGCACTCGCCGAGCGGCTGCTGCGGGGAAACCGGCAGGCGCTGCACACGCAGGACCACCTCGCCATGCTGGCTGAACTTGACGGAGTTGCTCAGAAGATTGAGCAGCACCTGGCGCAGGCGCAGGCCATCGCCCAGCACCCAGTCGGGCAGTCCGGCGGCCGCCTGCACCCGCAGCGGGAGCAGCTTGGCCTCGGCCGCTGGCGCTAGCATGGCCAGGATGTCGCGCAGCAGACTCGGCAGATGCACCGGTTCATGCAGGATCTCGAGCTTGCCGGCCTCGATCTTGGAGTGATCGAGGATGTCGTCGATGATCTGGCGCAGCAGCTGGCCGGAACTGGACGCTGTCTCCAGATGCTGGCGCAACACCTCGTCGAGCGGGCAGCGCAGGGCCAGTTGCAGACTGCCCAGCACGCCATTGATGGGCGTGCGGATCTCGTGGCTCATGACGGCAAGAAACTGGCTCTTGGCGACGCTGGCCTCCTGGGCCTTGACCTTTTCAGCCTCGAGCGCGAAGTTGAGCCTTTGCAAGTGATCGTTGGCCGCCTCACGCTCGCGCAAGGCGTCCTGCAGGTCCAGGGTACGCTGGCGTACCGTTTCCTCGAGGATCCGGGTGTGATCACTGAGCATGTCGGCCATCCGGTTGAAGGCCCTGGCGGTCTCGGCCAGTTCGTCCTCGCCGCGCACCGGCACGCGGACCGAAAAATCGCCGCCAGCCAGGGCCTGGCTGGCATCGCGCAACTTGAGCAGCTGCCCCGTCAGCACCCCGCCCAAGACAAAGGAAAACACGGCCACCAGTGCCATTTCCAGCGCCGACAGCGCGAGATACCAGTGCCTGGCCTGGCCCAGCAGGTCCTGCAGGCGCCCCACATCCATGCCGAACTGTATCTGGCCAAAGCTCTGGCCCGCCACCTCCACCGGCAGCACATGGTCATAGAAGGCGTCACCGCTCAGGTCCAGCTGCGCCTCGTGCCGTACCGGCTGAACGGGAAGCTGGCCCACCTGGGCAATCAGGATGTCGCCGGGCCCCAGCACGCGCATATAGCTGATGTCGCCCGTTGTCATGACATCCTTGACCACAGCGTCCACGGTGGCGACGTCCGATGCGACCATGGCATCGCGCAGGCTGGCCACCAGCAAGCGACTGATGCTGGCCATGCGGCGCTCGACGTTGTCCTCGTTGGAACTCTGCAACTGGTTCATGCCGTTCCACACTAGGACGGCAAGCAGCACGGCCTCGATCAGTGCGATGCCGACGATGGTCTTGGTGCGGAACTTCACTGCCTGACCGCAGTGGAACCCACTGGCTGCTTGAGCCTGAGAGCGCGGATGGAATCCCATTCGCTGTCGGTCGCCGTCACCAGGCCCTTGAAGTTCAGGGGTTCGAGCAGCGCGCGTCCAGCCTCGTCACCGTCCAGTGCGATGAAGGCCTGGCGCAGGCGCTCGGCCACCTCGGCACTCACGCCTGGGTGTATCGCCAGCGCGTGCGGGGTGTAGGCCGGAGTGCGGGAGAGCACGCGCAGCTGCGACGCAACCTCCGGCTCCATGGCTTCGAGCGTGCGCTGGATGCCGCCACCCGCCTCGAACAGACCGCTGGCCACACCTTTGTAGACGCTGTCATGGGAACTGACGAAGCGGGCCTCGATTGCCACGTGGTGGCGAGTGAATTCGGCCCGAGGCAGGATGCTGGCAGCAAAGGCCGCAGGCGCCGGGAAAGCCACGCGCTTGCCCTGAAGCTGCTCCAGGCTCTGGACCGGACTGCTCTTGGGTACCACGATGATGCCCACGAGCTTGCGGTCCTTTTCTTTCAGAAAGGCCTGATAGCCGGGCTTGTTGCTGAAGACCGTGTAATGGTAGGGATTCATGTAGGCGAGGTCGAACTCGCCCTTCATGACGCGGTCCTCGAACGCCGGAATATCCGAAGCGGTACGAAACGTCAGTTGCACGCGAGCCCGTCGTCCCACTTCCTGCAGCAGCGGAATCCAGGCGCGGGCGAGTTCGCTGGCCGCCTGCTGCGGCACGATGCCCACGCTCAAGACGGGTGGCGCGGACTGTGCACGGGCGACGGAACCCCACAGCAACGACCAGACAATCAGCAGCCACGAGCAGCGCCAGCGAAAAGCGAAAACCCGTGAACGCCACATGGGGGAGGATGCAAGACACTGACTCATTCGGATGCGAATTCCAAGGGGTTGGGACCCGAAAAATAAAAAGCGCCCGGAGGCGCTTTTTACGTGGGGTACGATCAAGCTGCCGAAGCAGTTGATCAAGCGCCCAGCTTTTCCTTGATGCGTGCCGACTTGCCGCTGCGCTGGCGCAGGTAGTACAGCTTGGCGCGACGGACGTCACCGCGGCGCTTGACTTCGATCTTGGCGATCAGCGGGCTGTAGAGCGGGAAAGTACGCTCGACGCCTTCGCCGTTCGAGATCTTGCGCACGATGAAGCCGGAGTTCAGGCCACGGTTGCGGCGAGCGATCACGACGCCTTCGTAAGCCTGCACGCGCTTGCGGGTGCCTTCGATCACGTTGACGCTGACGATCACGGTGTCGCCGGGAGCGAAAACGGGGATTTCTTTGTTCAGGCGAGCAATTTCTTCTTGCTCGAGGATCTGGATCAGGTTCATGATTTACCTCGGTTTTCGTTCATATACGGCTACGCTAGGGGCCTCGACGACAAACAACAGGTCAAGGCGGCCGCCAGAGGACCGAAAAGCCTTGGATTATAGCCTATCGCCTGGTTTTGTCGAGCGGATGGGCACGCAACCACTGCTCGTCCGCCTTGCTGAGGGCGCCGCGGGCACGCGCGGCATCGAGCACGTCGGGCCGCCACTGGGCGGTCTGGCGCAGGCTTTGCTGGCGGCGCCAGGCCTCGATCTGGCCATGGTGGCCCGACAGCAGCACGGGCGGCACCGGCTGCGCACCGTGCGGACCCTGCCAGACTTCGGGCCGGGTGTAATGCGGGCAGTCGAGCAGGCCGTCGAGCGCCGGGTTGAAGCTGTCTTGCTGGTGGCTGCCGGCGTCGTTCAATACCCCGGGCTGGAGTCGCGCGACCGAATCGAGCAGCGCCATGGCGGGAATCTCGCCACCCGAGAGCACGAAGTCGCCCAGGCTGAGCTGGACATCGACACAGGCGTCGATGAAGCGCTGATCCAGGCCTTCGTAGCGACCGCAGATCAGGATCGCCCCCTGCTCGCCGCAAAAACGCTCGACCACCGGATGCGCCAGCCGCTGGCCCAGCGGCGAGAACAGCACGGTCGGCGCGGAATCGCCCCCCCCGCACTCGGCCGCCCGCTCGGCACGGATCGCCTGCCAGCAGCGGTACAGCGGATCGGGCTGCATCACCATGCCGGGACCGCCACCAAAGGGGCGGTCGTCGACGCGGCGGTAATTGCCCTCGGCGAAGTCGCGCAACTGCCACAGGCGCACATCGACCTGGCGGCTCTCGAAGGCGCGCCGGTTGATGCCGTGACTCAGGAAAGGAGCGAACAGCTCCGGAAACAGGGTGATGACGTCGAAACGCATGGTAGGCGGGAGCGCCCGCAGCGCTTCAGTAGTCAGGTTGCCAGTCGACCGTGATGCGCTTGCCCGGCAGATCGACCTGGTCGACGTAGACCGAGACAAAGGGGATCATGCGCTCTTGCGTCTTGTCGTCCTCGGTGTATTCGAGGCAGAGCACCGAATTCGGGCCGGTCGACAGCAGGTCGCGCACCACACCCAGATGCACGCCTTCGCGGTTGATGACGTCGAGGCCGAGCAGGTCGACCCAGTAGTATTCGTCGTCGCTCTTGGCTGCTGGGAAGTCGGCACGCGCGACATGGATGCGCGCGCCCTTGAGCGCTTCGGCGGCATTGCGGTCGGCAATCGCCTCGATCCGCGCCACCAGGCCATCGGCATGGGTCTTGACCTCGTCGACGACGACGGTCACGACACCGGAAAATGCATCGAAGCCACGCGCGAAGCGGGCTTCGGGAGGAATCAGGAACCAGCGCTTGGCAGCCAGCAGCACTTCGGGGTCGGCGCTGTGCGAATGCAGTCGCAGCCAACCCTTGATGCCCCAGGCTTCCTGCACCCGGCCGAGCTCCACCGCGTCAGGCGGCAGAACGGCTGGTTCGAGGCCGGGCAGCTGAGCCATGATTAGGCGGCAGCAGTGGTAGCGGCAGCAGCCTTGGCGGCTTGCTTGACCAGGCGCTCGACGACGTCGGAAGCCTGGGCGCCCACGCCCTGCCAGTAGGTCAGGCGGTCCTGGGCGATGCGCAGCGGCTCTTCGCCACCACGGGCCAGCGGGTTGTAGAAGCCGATGCGCTCGATGAAGCGGCCGTCACGACGGTTTTGCTTGTGAGCGACGACGATGTTGTAGAACGGACGGGCTTTGGAACCGCCGCGGGAGAGTCGGATAACGACCATGGTTTGTCCTTCGGGTGCTGTGGTGACGGGGCGCCATCGCCCTGTCGCAATTTTCCGCAACGCCTGAGACACCGACTGACCACCCGGCCAGCGAAACGTTGCAAAGCCGGTCATTATAGCCGGATCGCCCCGGCGAGCAAAAGGTCGATCAACTGCCGGCCAGAGCGGCCGTCAGCAGCATCACGGCGCTGAGCGTGAGCAGGCCGAGCGCGGTGGAGAGCCCCACCACCGCGGTGGTGAGTTCCTGCTCGACCCGGTAGCGTTGCGCGAACAGGAAGACGTTGGCGCCGGTCGGCAGGGCCGCCGCGAGCACGATCACCTGCCAGGCCAGGCCGCCCAGGCCCAGCGCCCAGCCCGAGAGGGCCACCAGCAGCGGCAGGCCCAGGTTCTTGCAAGCGGCCACCGGCAGCGCCGCGCGCCAGTGGCCCGCCAGCGGCGTGAGTGCCAGGCTGATGCCGACCAGCACCAGCGACAGCGGGCCGAAGGCATTGCCGAGCAGTCGCAGCGGCTGGTCGACCAGCGGCGACAGGCTCCAGCCGGTCTGGGCAAACAGCAGGCCGGCGGCAATCGGCAGCGGAATCGGGTGCAGCAGCGAGGCGCGCATGGCCGACCACACGGTCTTGAGCAGGCGCGGGGCCTGCGCGCTGTCCCGGCTGGCCTGGCGTGCCTGCGCCAGCTCGATCAGCACCGAGGCGGCGGTCAGGATGATCAGCGAATGCACCGAGACCAGGGTCAGCAGCGTCACGAGGCCGGGCTTACCATAGGCCAGCTCGACCAGGATCAGGCCGATCATGACGTTGTTGGAAAAAGTCCCGCCCAGCGCCAGCACCACGCTGCGCGGCGTGAAGCCGCGCCAGCCGATCTGCGCCAGCAGCCAGGCCAGCGCCACCGGAAAATACGCCAGCACGGGCCTGGGGTCGAGCTGCTCGAAGCGCACCGCGCTCATGGTGCGAAACAGCAGCGCCGGGATCAGCAGCATGAAGACCAGGTTGGACAGGCCGCGCACGGCCTCCGGACCGACCCAGCGCATCCGGCCGGCCAGCCAGCCGGCACCGACCAGCAGGCAGACCGGGATCAGCGAGGCCAGGACCGGGTGCTGGGCCAGCTCCACCCCGCTCAGTCCCGCAGCCAGCCGGCGAAGGCGCGCTGCAGCTTGGCGACCTTGGGCGCAGCGACCGCCAGGCAATAGCCCTGGTTCGGGTTGCGCGCGAAGAAGTCCTGGTGGTAGTCCTCGGCCGGCCAGTAGTTGGCCAGCGGCTTGACCTCGGTCACGATCGGCTGCGCGAAGGCGGACTCGCGTTCGAGCTCGGCGATGAAGTCGCGCGCCTGCGCCTCCTGCTCGGGGCTGCAGCAATAGATGCCGCTGCGGTACTGGCTGCCGACGTCATGGCCCTGGCGATTGAGCTGGGTCGGGTCATGGATGGCAAAGAAGATCGCGAGCAGCTGCGACAGCGGGATCACTTCCGGATCGAACTCGAGCTTGACGACCTCGACGCAGCCGGTGTGGCCGCTGCAGACCTGCTCGTAGCTCGGGCGCGCGGGCTGGCCGTTGCAGTAGCCGGACTCGACGTCGAGCACGCCCTTGACGCGCACGAAAACGGCTTCAGTGCACCAAAAACAACCTCCACCAAGAACAATAGTTTCTGTCATTTTTCTCTCCTAAGTCCTTGTTTTACAAGGATTCACAGCCTTTTCAGCACAAAAACACCCCCTGGCAATCATTGGCTGTTCACTGTAAAATTCACCTATCAAACAACCAAATTTTAGAGGTCAACTGTGGCAAGTTCACCAGTCAGAGGCATACAAGAAATCCAATGGACTCGCAAAGACGGAACTGTCGGAACTGCCTACCGTGTAAGGATAACCCGTAAAGACTTTAAGGGACAGAGATCAAAAGTTTTTGATAATTTCAACGAAGCAAAAGAGTATTTAACCCTATCCAAAACAGTCAGAGGAAAAAGGTTAATTTATTCAGTTGAACAAACAGAAGAAGAAAAATATAAATTAGATAACGAAAATAGAAATAATTTCACTTTTGAACATTTCACAAGGTTATACATTCGTGATTACATTGAAACAAAACCTTCTGCAACTGAACTGCAAAGAAGGTCAAAAGCGAATATTATTTCTTTCTTCAATACCATTTTGAGAACTTCTATTCTTGATAGAACTAGCACCTATCAAGAAAAAGAAGAATTAGGCATTGGTGATCCAGAAAATCCAATTTATAAATTTTTTGGGACTTATGACATTAGGAAGATCAATCCTATTGACATAAATAACTATATTAGAACAAGAAAACGAATGGGCATGAAGCCCATTAGCATTCAAAGAGAAATCACTCAAATTTCTAATGTATTCAACAAGGTTAAATATTTCTCTGAATTTCTGGAAGGTTTAAAAAATCCTTGTCGAGATTACGATAGGGATTTGATTAAAAATAACTCACTAAAGAGAGAGAGATTTTTATCAGACGAAGAAATCAAATTTATATTTGACGACTTCAAAAATTATAGCAATTCAGAGCTTTACCAAATATGTAATTTGTCCTTAATAACCTCAATGCGAAGAAGTGAAGTTATCACTTTAAAGCAAGAGCAAGTTAAAGAAAATTACATTCAACTTATCCATACAAAGTCAGGCAAACCTAGAAAAGTTTATCTAACAAAAGAAGCTCAGGAATTTTTAGCTACTCTAAAACCGAAAACAAAAGACGGTCGATTCTTCACCTATACGATCACAGGTTTTGATCGAATTTTTAGGGCTCAGGTTTTGAGATTAAAACTTGATTTAAAGTTTCACGATTTTAGAAAAACCTCTATTTCAAGAACAATTTCAAAAGCTGACGGCAATAGCCTGCTTGTTGCAAATATTCTAGGTTTTTCGTCAGTTAGAAAATTTGACGAACTGCATGTTCGAAGTCGTTTAATGACCACCGATACACAATTGGGAGCATTGCGAACCTTTGGACATGACAATCCAGATATTACAAACAAGCACTATTTAACCCCAATTTTGGACGATGTTAACAAAATTAAAAAATTGAATGAATTAAAAGAAAAACAGAAATTAAACAACATTAACCCCGAAGAAAAAGAAGAACTACTTTTTCTTTTAATTGAACTAACAAAAACGAATGTTTAAGCATAAAAGTAGACAAAAAAAAGCACCTTTGAAGGTGCTTTTTTCAGGATTAAAATTAATGACTTACTGATTTTGAAAATAAATTCATTACAACAACCCCAATAATTATTAACCCAATTCCAACCATTGCAGGCAAGTCTATTTTTTGATCATAAAGAAAATATCCAACTATCGAAACGAGAACGATCCCAATAGCAGACCACATTGCATAAGCAATGCCAACAGGAATATCTTTTAAACTCAAAGATAAAAAATAGAATGCAACAACATAACCAGCAATGGAAATGAGGCTCGGCCAAAGTCTTGTAAATCCTTCCGCACCTTTCAATGCAGAAGTTCCAACAAGCTCACCAACTATAGCTAACACTAAATAAACCCACTTCATTGCAACCTCCTTTGTGTCGATCTATTTTAAGAAAATTTTTCAAAGAAAGTCAAACGCCAACAAAAAATAAATAATTTGACAATATGCGAAATTTCGTCGCAAGTTGCATGAGGTTGCGCATAAAAAAAGCCCCATTTCTGGGGCTTGATTTTTTTGGATAACCTGTTTTAATGAATAGTGACCAAACCATAACAAAAAAAGGTGTCCTATGTCATTAAATATAATCAACAATAATTCAAATGTCAATAACCCAGAAAAAGAACTTGATTACTTCACACTCAACAAGCGAGTATTCAATGAGCTTGTTTTAACAAGTAGGCCAAAACTCGTTTTATATCAAATAATTTCATATCTTGCTTGCAAGGTCACTTATAAAAATGGTCTTGTTGGTGTTCATAGTGAAATTCATAAAACAGGTTTAGCAAAGGAACTAGGCATAAACGACGGTCATATAACAAGATATCTAAAACAACTCGAAGAGTTAAACTTCATTAAATTATTCAACACTACCCCACTTGTCTTGCAGGTGTTAGAAGTTCCACAGGCACCCGTTTTTAACGACATTAAAGGGTTATTGCTCTATGTTCATATGAACCCACAGCAATTTAATTTTCATAGAAATTTGAATAGAAAAACAGCATTCTTTGAAACTTTCAAGGAATATAATTCTCAAATTCTTGTTGAGAAAATTAAAAATGCAGAAGTTCCAGAAGATCACCCAAGCAATCCAACAACTGAAGAAATAGAAGACATTTTTGGTTTCAAAAAATAATCCCTGAAAGGGGATTATTTACGGCCTCATAGAAGTAAAAAGCTCATAAGTCAATAAACCAAAAACTCAGGGAAGCCCTTCAAGGAAGCCCCAAAGATATTGATTTAAAAGGCTTCACGATTGATCGGTGAAGCCCCTCATGGAAGTCCCTATAAATCTCATGGAAGCCCCACAGGTATTGATTTAAAAGACTTCACGATTGGTCATGGAAGTCCTTTTCGTATGTTTGATAAAGAATGTTTGACAGATGCAGGATAAATACAATCATTCTTCTATTAAATACATACCAATCATTGAATATATATTAAACACTTAAACCTAGAATTAAAAATGATTTCCCTGCGACGAAAATTTTTCACCGTCCAAATACAAAAGCCACTCAATGAGTGGCTTTTTTGTTTTAGAAGGACCTGGGCGAGCCAGTCCAATTCACTACCGTGATCAACTTCGGAAACTTACTTCCATTGATCGTCAATAACTTCTTCTTGTTTTGCTTCTGGCTGGCAATTTAATTCAACCAAGTCAATCATGGTAGCTTCAATCTCTTTTCCATAATTATTAGAAAGTTGAAGCAATTTTTCATAAACCTCTTCCCCAAGCACCTTCTTTAAAATTGTAAGTTTCTGCTTCTTTTCTTTTTCAATAAAAATATCAACAGCATTTCTTACCACCAAAGACATATTTGAACAATTGGGCTCTACATGCTCTTTGTTCAAATATTCAATTTGGTCAAACCTCAAAAATACTGAAATCTTTGTGTGCTCTTTTTCAAATTTGCTCTTAACCTTGCTAATTTTTTCTTGTTCTAAATTTTCCATAAATTCTCCTTGATATTAATTTATGGTAGCAACTCAAAATAAGTAGGCAAGAGGTCAAGGCTATCGAATCGGATTTAATCGGACGGGTCTTGTGTCTTCGACACCTTTCAATTTATCTAAAAAAATCAATCGGATTAAATAAGACAAACAACATAAAACAAATCGGATTAAATTAGACCACTCTAAAAACCTATCTTCTCCAATCGGATTAGCAACCACTTTTCTAAATTAAATTCTCTTTACTTTGTCTTCTCAAATCAGCTATCGACTTTTTTAACGGCTATTTACAATCAAAAATAAAACCCTATGATTAAACCAAGGATAAAAATTTAATTCAAGCAAGGCTACTAGCTGATACGGGCTAAAATAATTTTCAATTATTTTTCCCTTTCAGTTAGACTTTTCTGGGGTTCCCCCAGTCCCCTTTTAAGGAATTAATAAAAAGAAGAAGAGATTAAATCGGAGGCAAATTATGGAAGATAAAAATAAAAATATATGTAAGCCAAAAATAAAGTCAGGTAGAACCAACGACGATCACACTTACAAAAGAACATACAGCCTAGATATTAAATTAAGTCCATACGAGAAGGAATTAATTGAAAATAAATATGACCAAGCTGGCTTCAATTCAATGTCTTCTTATGTCAGACATTGTATTTTTGACGGAACAGAAGAAAGAATTGATAATTTTTTGAGTGAAAGATTTAATTTCAAAATCTTACAGCAACCATTTTTGACCGAACTAAATCGAATCGGAAGCAATGCCAATCAGTTAGCCAGAAAAGTAAATTCAAATAAATTTATCACCAAAGAAGACAAAGTTTTTATCAAAAATCAACTTGATCTATTTATTGGCGACATGAAGGCAATTAAAGATTTGATTGAATCACAAACTGAAAGTCATAAAAAATAAGAAGGTATTTTTATGGCTGTAATGAGTTTCAACAAATCATCTAAATCAATAATGAGTGCTGTAAATTATTTTGAGTCTGATAAGGATCACACTAACACCATTAGAAAATTTAAGCCTATCCCAATGTTTGGGGATAGAGATCGCATTGAGAAACTTGAAAAGTTAGCCAAAGAATCTGGAATTGAAAACACACACACTTCTTTAACAATTTCTTTTCGTGATAATGAATTCTCTGAATTTAAAAATCCAGATGGTTCCTATGATCAAGAAAAATTGATCCCAGCAATGAGAGAAATTATTAAAGATTTTCGTGAAACTTGGTTTCCAGGAATGAAGAACGATGAAAATTTTGCCGACTTCTGGAATATTCACACTGACAAAGGAAACATTGAATTAAATTGTGCCTTCTTAAAAATGGAATTAACCACAGGGAAGGCATTCAATCCGTTTCCACCAGGTGAGCTTAACAAGGATATGAGGGATTGCTATGTTGATCTACTCAATGACAAATTTGGGTTTGATAGAGTAGTAAGAAATCCATTTTCCATTTCTCATAATGAAATGGAATTGAAAGAGATACAGAATCCAAGCGAAACAGCCAAAAGATTTAAAGAGGTTGTTAAGCCCAAAAAGAATGAAATCCAAAAATTTCTAACCAGTCAAATTCTTGACCATAAAATTAATTCAAGAGAAGAATTGATTGAAACTTTACAGCAATATGGTGAAGTTAAATTTCTTGAAAAAGAAGAAGATAAAACAAGGTACAACTATATTTCATTTATTCCAGAAGGATCAGAAAAAGCTATTCGTCTTGATGGTCCTATGTTTAAGAAAAATGTAGATTTTAATGAATTAAGAACCGATTACAAAAACAATGTAGCAATGGAGAAAAATGATTCATTGAAGCAGTTATCAAATGAAGAAAGAACTTCAAAGATTGAGAAGTTGAACAAGCACAAAGAAATTCAGAAGGGTTTTAATGAAAAATTAAAAGGTTCAGGTGTTAAAAAAATCAAGAAGAACACTGGTAGAAAATATTTACCCAAGAGCAAACAGTCCAAGACTGTAAAAAATATCAAGAATAAAAATTCTAATGATAGTCAGGTTAAGCAACAACCTAAACAGCCACAATCAGCAGAAGAACAACCTGACTATGTAAAAATTAACACAGAGAAAAGAATTAAAGAAGAAAAGGTTTCTTTAAAAACTGATGAAGCTCAGGTCAAACAAGATAATAAAGATCAGGTTAAAAGCAAACCTACTGATCCTATAATAATTAAAAATAACGACAACAAAGAATCCAAGTCTGAAAGTTTCAAACCTTCAATATCTGCTTTTAGCCAAGTAGCTACAAACTCAAATGCTTCATTGTTAACGGTTCAGATCAATCAAGTCTTATTTTCAAAATTAAGTCTTGAATTACAAATCGGCAGTTTGAGTATTTACAAAGAATCCGATATTAAGAAAATTTTTGAACTCAAACAAAAAATTGCTGAACTAGAACAGCAGATCGCTACTTTAAAAGCGAAACAAGAACAAGCAATTGAAGCAGAGCTTATAAACCAAAATGCCAACAGGTTTAAGAATAGCAATAGCTCTATGAAATTGAGAGTTTGATTCCTACTTCATTTCTATGAATGGATCATTCACAGAAATAAAGCAGGCCCATTTAAAACCACCCCATAGAAGCGATTTAAACGGTCATAGATCCGTTTTTCCCGATAGGGTGAGGGTCTATCTATGGACCAGCTCGTCTGGGTCCTTCTAACTCGTGAGGTCCTTGGGGACCGGCACCAGCCAAGGGGACATGCACAGTGAAAAATTCACCAATTGAAGAACCAATAAAAAAGAGCCAATAAAATTGGCTCCTTATAGATCAAAGACTTATATTTGTTTTGTTGCGATAAAACTACATAACTAGGTTTATAGACACCAGAAGCAGCCGCCCCCGAGCACCAGGGTTTCAGGTGATGACATGACAGGCGTCCTTTCTTGTACGAACTCGATAACCTTTGACTGATGGTACACATTATCAAAATCATGGAGTTACGCCTGGGCTATATTCGTTGCACGACAAAGAGAGGGCCTCGGCCGGGCCAATTGACCCGTTGCCAGCCAGGCCGCCGATACGCCAGCCACTCGCTAAAAAAATCAAGATGACATCGTGGAAACGCTGGGCCTTGCTGGCCTTGTTGACTCTGGCGCTCGCGCTGGGGCTGCTGCGCGCACTCGACAAGCGCCAGCAGCAGCAGGATGCCGCTGGCCGGCTCGCCGCCAGCTCGCAGGCACCGAGCGCCATCACGCTGTCCGGGCAGGATCTGTTCCGCGCCGAAGCGGTCGAGCTCCGGCGCAGCCTGCCGTTCACGGGCACGCTGAAGGCGGTGCATTCGGCCACGCTCAAGGCGCGCGTCGCGGGCGAGCTGCGCGGCCTGTCGGTGCGCGAGGGCGACCGCGTGCGCGCCGGCCAGCTGCTGGCGCAGGTGGACGCCACCGAGGCCCGGGCAAGGCTGGCGCAGGCCGAACAGCAGGTCCTTGCGAACCGGGCCCAGCTCGCGATTGCCCAGCGCCAGCAGGACAACAACCAGGCGCTGGTCAGGCAGGGCTTCATCTCGTCGACGGCGGCGCAGACGTCCGAGCTCAACCTCGAGACCGCGCGCGCCAACCTGCAGGCGGCGCAGGCCCAGCTCGACATCGCGCGCAAGGCGCTGGCCGACACCGAACTGCGCGCGCCGATCTCGGGCCAGGTCGCGGCCAGGCTGGTCCAGGACGGCGAGCGGGTGCCGGTCGATGCGCGCGTGCTCGAGATCGTCGACAGCCGCACGCTGGAGATCGAAGCCGCCCTGCCCCCGGCCGATGCGCTGCAGCTGCGGATCGGCCAGCCGGCCGACTGGTCGGTCGAAGGCATGAGCCAGCCGTCTCGGGCCCGGGTCGCGCGCATCAATCCCGCCGTGCAGACCGGCAGCCGCAGCTTGCTGGCCTATCTGACGGTGCCGGCGCAGGAAGGCCTGCGCCAGGGACTGTTCGTGCAGGGCCAGATCGATACCGGGCAGCTGCGGGCCGTCGCCGTGCCGCTGTCGGCGCTGCGCAGCGACCAGCCCCAGCCTTATCTGCAGCTGCTGCAAGACGGCCAGGTGGTGCACCGCCAGGTGGTGCCGGGCCAGCAGGGCAAGGTCGGCGGCGAGGCCATGGTCGCGATCGACGGCCTGGCGCCCGGCACGCTGGTGCTGCGCGCGAGCGCCGGCACGCTGGCCGCCGGCACCCCGGCCCGTGCCGTCCCGTCGGCGGCACAGCCCGACGCTGCGGCAACACGCTGAGCGAGGAAGCTTCGCATGTGGTTCACCCGCGTCTCGCTGCGCAATCCGGTCTTCGCGACCATGGTCATGCTGGCCTTCGTGGTGCTGGGGCTGTTCTCGCTCCAGCGGCTGCAGATCGACCAGTTCCCGAATGTCGACTTTCCGGTCGTGGTGATCTCGACCGAGTACCCGGGCGCAGCGCCCGAAATCGTCGAATCCGAGGTCACGCGCAAGATCGAGGAAGGGGTCAACGGCATCGCCGGCATCAACACCCTGACCTCGCGCAGCTACGAGAACCAGTCGGTGGTGGTGATCGAGTTCCAGCTCCATGTCGACGGGCGCAAGGGGGCCGAGGATGTGCGCGAGAAGATCGCGGCGCTGCGCGCCAGCCTGCGCGACGAGGTCGAGGAGCCCCGGGTGCAGCGCTTCGATCCCGCCAGCCGGCCGATCTGGTCGGTGGCGATCCTGGCTGACCCGAGCCAGGGCCGGGCGCCCGATGCGGTCGAGCTGACCCACTGGGCCGAGCAGGTGTTCAAGAAGCGGCTCGAACATGCGCGCGGCGTCGGCGCGATCACACTGGCGGGCGCCAGCCGGCGCACGGTCCAGATCGAGCTGCAGCCGGCAGCACTCGAGGCCTTCGGCGTGACGCCGGAGCAGGTAGTCAGCACGCTGCAGCAGGAAAACCAGGACCTGCCGGTCGGCGCGCTGCGCACGCTCGAGCGCGAGCGCATGGTGCAGATCGAGGCCCGGGCCGCGCGGCCGCAGGAGCTCGAACGCCTGATCGTGGCACGCCACAACGGCCAGTCGGTGCGCCTGGGCCAGGTGGCACGCGTGCTCGACGGCGCGCAGGAAGTCGACAGCCTGGCGCTCTACAACGGCCAGCGCACCTTGCTGCTGCAGGTGCAAAAGGCGCAGGACGAGAACACCCTGGCCGTCATCGACAGCCTGACTCAGGTGCTGGCCGAGATCGGCCCGGAAGTCCCGGCCGGCATCCAGCTGGCGACCATCGGCGACACGGGACGACCGATCCGGGTCGCGGTCGCCAACGTCACCCGCACCCTGATCGAGGGCGCGCTGCTGACAGTGCTGATCGTGTTCCTGTTCCTGAACTCCTGGCGCTCGACCGTCATCACCGGACTGACGCTGCCGATCGCGCTGATCGGCGCCTTCCTGTTCATGCACCTGTTCGGCTTCACCATCAACATGATCACGATGATGGCGCTGTCGCTGTGCGTGGGGCTGCTGATCGACGACGCGATCGTGGTGCGCGAGAACATCGTGCGCCATGTCCAGATGGGCAAGACCCCGTTCCAGGCCGCGCTCGACGGCACGCAGGAGATCGGGCTGGCGGTGTTGGCGACCACGCTGTCGATCGTCGCGGTGTTCCTGCCGATCGGCTTCATGCAGGGCATCGTCGGCAAGTTCTTCCACGAGTTCGGCATCACCATCGTCGCGGCGGTGCTGATCTCGATGTTCGTGAGTTTCACGCTCGACCCGATGCTGTCGAGCGTCTGGCATGACCCCGAGATCGAGCCGCACGACCGCCTGCGCCCGCGCCGCACGCTCTACGACCGGACCCTGGGCCGGCTGACGCAGGCGATCGACCAGGCCCAGGAGCGCCTGGTCGAGGCCTACCAGGGCCTGCTGGCCTGGTCGCTGGCGCACAAGAAGAGCACGCTCGCGATCGCGGCCAGCACGCTGGTAGCGGCCTTCGCGCTGCTGCCGCTGCTCGGCAGCGAGTTCGTGCCCAAGGCCGACTTCTCGGAAACCAGCATCGCCTTCGAGACCCCGGTCGGCAGTTCGCTTGAGAGCACCGAGACCAAGGCGCGCGAGGTCGAGGCGATCGTGCGCAGCCTGCCCGAGGTGCGCTACACGCTGACGACGATCAACAGCGGCAACGCCCAGGGCAAGACCCGCGCCAGCCTCTATGTGCGGCTGGTCGAGCGCGACCAGCGCAGCCGCAGCGTCGACGAGCTGTCGGCACTGCTGCGCGAACGGCTGCGATCGGTCGGCGGCATCACGGTCACGCAGGCCGGCCTGCTGGACCCGGTCGGCGGCCAGAAGCAGATCGAGTTCTCGCTGCAAGGGCCCGACCTGCAGCAGCTCGACCGGCTGGGCCAGCAGGCGCTGGCACGCATCCGTACCATCCCGGGGCTGGTCGACCTCGACAGCAGCGCCAAGCCGAACAAGCCGACGATCTCGGTGACGCTCAAGCGCGACGCGGCCTCCGACCTCGGCATCGGCACGGCGCAGCTCGCGGCCAGCCTGCGCACCCTGGTGGCGGGCCAGAGCGCGGGCAACTGGCGCGCGCCCGACGACGAGACCTACGACATCCAGGTGAGGCTGCCACTGGCCGGACGCAGCACACTCGAGCAGCTGCGCGCGCTGCCGCTGGTGATCGGCAGCAACGCCGACGGCTCGGCGCGCGTGGTCAGGCTGTCCCAGGTGGCCGAGGTCAGCGAATCGACCGGCGCCAGCCAGATCAACCGGCGCGCGCTGACGCGCGAGGTCACCATCACCGGCAACGCCTATGCGCGCTCGATCGGCGAGATCTCGGCCGACATCCGGCGCGAACTCGACGCGCTGCAGCTGCCCAGCGGCTACCGCTACAGCTTCGGCGGCTCGACCAAGAACATGGACGAGTCGATCGGCTACGCGGCGTCGGCGCTGGCGCTGGCCATCATCTTCATCTACATGATCCTGGCCAGCCAGTTCAAGAGCTTCCTGCAGCCGCTGGCGCTGATGAGCTCGCTGCCGCTGACGCTGATCGGCGTGGTGCTGGCGCTGCTGCTGTTCGGCTCCAGCCTGTCGATGTTCTCGGTCATCGGCATCGTGATGCTGATGGGGCTGGTGACCAAGAACGCGATCCTGCTGATCGACTTCGCGATCCGCGCACGCGAAGGCACGCCCGACCATCCGGCCATGGAGCGCGAGGCGGCCCTGCTGCTGGCGGGCCGGGTGCGGCTGCGACCGATCCTGATGACCACACTGGCAATGGTGTTCGGCATGGTGCCGCTGGCGCTGGCGATCAGCGAAGGCTCCGAGCAGCGCGCGCCGATGGGCCAGGCCGTGATTGGCGGCGTGCTGACCTCGACGCTGCTGACCCTGGTCGTGGTGCCGGTGGTCTACTGCTACATGGACGATCTGGGGCGCTGGTTCCAGCGCCTGTGGTCGGGCCGTTCACATGAAGATGACAGCAGCGCGACCGGGTCCTGAGGCCTGGCTTCAGTAAAATGGACCAGAATCGGCAAACATACCCACCGGAGTATATACATGAGCACTGCAATCGCCTTCGACTTCGACAAGGCCCGCTTCAACATGATCGAGCAGCAGATCCGCCCCTGGGATGTGCTGGATGCCAAGGTGCTGGCCTTGCTGGGCGAGGTCAAGCGCGAGGATTTCGTGCCTGAAGCCTACCAGCCCGTGGCGCTGGCCGACCTCGAAGTGCCGCTCGGCAAGGGCGAAGGCCAGTGCATGCTGGCGCCCAAGGTCGAGGCGCGCCTGCTGCAGGACCTCGCGCTGCAGCCCGGCGACAGCGTGCTCGAGATCGGCACCGGCTCGGGCTATCTGGCCGCACTGATGGCGCGCCAGTGCGCCAGCGTCGTCAGCCTCGAGATCGACCCGGCGCTGGCCCAGCAGGCCCGCGCCAATCTGCAAGCTGCTGGCGTGAAGAACGTCGACGTCCGCACCGCCGACGCCACGGCCGACCAGTTTGCCGCCTGCAACGCCGGCGCACCGTTCGACGCGATCGTGCTGAGCGGCTCGGTGGCCGAAGTGCCGCCGGAACTGCTGGCCCTGCTCAAGACCGGCGGTCGCCTGTGGGCCGTCGTCGGCCGCGCCCCCGCCATGCGCGCCACCCTGGTGCGCGCGGTCGCTGGCGCCCAGCATGTCGAGCAGCCCTGGGATGTCAGCGCGCCGCGCCTGCAGCATTTCCCCGAGTCCAGCCCGTTCAAGTTCTGACCGGACCCGCGCCGTGATCAAAGCGATACGCCCTGCGCAGCTCAAGGACTGGATCGCGGCCTGCCAGGTCGAGGACCCGCAATGCCGACCCCTGGTGCTCGACGTGCGCGAGCCCTGGGAGCTGCAGACCGCCAGCGTCAAGCCCGACGGCTTCGAGCTGCTGGCGATGCCGATGGCCAGCATTCCGGCGCGCCTGAACGAGCTGCCGCGCGAGCGGCCGATCGCCTGCCTGTGCCACCATGGCGGGCGCAGCGCGCAGGTGACCTACTTCCTGCTGAACCAGGGCTATGACGAGGTGGTCAACCTGCACGGCGGCATCCACGCCTGGTCGCAGGAAGTCGATCCGTCGGTGCCGCAGTACTGAGCCCCTCCCCTTAGCCTCCAACGGTCGATCTGCCATGCCCCTGTCCCATGCTTTCCCAACGACCGCCCGACCGGAGCGACGCCTGGCTGGACCGACGCCGGCGCTCGCCCTTGCCGCGCGCGCGACGCGCCTGCTCGGGTCGATGGCATTGGCCGGAGGCTGCGCACTGGCAGCCCAGGCCCAGAGCCTGACCGAGCTGCACGAGACCGCCAAACGCTACGACGCGGCCTACCTGGCGGCGCAGGCGCAATACCAGGCCAATCTGGCCAAGGCCGAGCAGGCCCGCGCCGGTCTGCTGCCCAGCGCCGCGCTGGCGGCCACGGCCAACTTCAGCGATCTCGACAGCAGCGTCGACACGCAGGACAAGAACTACAACAACCAGACGCTGCAGCTGTCGGCCAGCCAGCCGCTGTACCGACCAGCCAACCGGCTGGCCCATGAGCAGGCGCGCAAGTCGCTCGAGGCGGCCGAGGCCCAGCTTGAGGCGGCCAGCCAGGAACTGGTGGTGCGCAGCGCCCAGGCCTACTTCGACGTGCTGGCGGCGCAAGACAGCCTGGCCTTCGTGCAGGCACAAAAAGCCGCCGTGTCCGAGCAGCTGGCAGCGGCCAAGCGCAACTTCGAGGTCGGCACCGCCACCATCACCGACACACGCGAGGCCCAGGCCCGCTTCGACCAGACCGTGGCACAGGAGATCGCGGCCGACAACGAGTTGCGCGTCAAGCGGCTGGCGCTCGACCAGCTGGTCGGCCGGACGGGGGTGAACCCCTGGCGCCTGGCCAGCGGCGTGACGCTGCCCGCGCTCGAGCCGGCCGAGCTGGGTCGCTGGCTGGAACGCGCGGAAACCGCCCATCCGCAGGTGCGCCAGGCCAGCACCGGACTGGAAGTGGCCAAGCTGGAGACCGCCAAGGCGCAGGCCGGCCATCTGCCGACGCTCGACGCGGTGGCGCAATACCAGGCTGCACGCACGCCCTCCTCGGCCAGCAGCCTGCCGCCCTATCTGCGCAACAAGACGGCGTCGATCGGCGTGCAGTTCAACCTGCCGCTGTTCGCGGGCTACGCGGTGCAAAACCGGGTCAAGGAAACGCTGGCGCTCGAGGACAAGGCGCGCAACGACCTCGACGCGGCGCGGCGCGGCGTGGCGCAGGCCACGCGTGCGGCCTATTACGGCGTGGTCTCGGGCCAGGGCCAGGTCAAGGCGCTGGAAGCCGCGGTGGCATCGAGCCAGAGCGCGCTCGAAGCGACCCAGCTCGGCTACCAGGTCGGCGTACGCATCAACCTCGATGTGCTCAACGCGCAAAGCCAGCTGTTCCAGACCAAGGCCAGCCTGGCCAAGGCCCGCTACGACCTGCTGGTCGGCGGACTCAAGCTCAAGCAGGCCGGCGGAGTGCTGCAGGGCGAGGACCTGCAGGCGGTCAATGCGGCCCTGATGCCGTGATGACAAATGTCGTGATACGGGCCTCGATGCAGACCGGACTGCCGCCATGACGCGGCAGCAACTGTGCCTGCCGCAGGTGACGCTGTGCTGCGTCGACACCCGGAGTCCGGCCGAAGCCGTGCATGCCCTGCGCCAGTCGATGCGCCAGATCGACTTCGGGCGCGTGCTGTACCTGGGACCGGCCCGTGCGCGTACGATGGGACTGGAGCTGAGCGGCATCGAACTGGTGGCAATCGAGGATATCACCAGCATCGAGGCCTACTCGCGCTTCATGCTGCATGGGCTCGGACCGTACATCGATACCAGCCATGTGCTGGTCGTGCAATGGGACGGCTTCGTCACCCACCCGGAGCGCTGGCAAGACCGGTTCCTGGATTACGACTACATCGGACCGCCCTGGCATTACAAGCATCAGGCCGCTGCCGTCGGCAACGGCGGTTTTTCCCTGCGCAGCCGCCAGCTGATCGATGCACTGGCGCTGCTGCCCTACGACGGCAGCGAACCGGAGGACAGGGTCATCTGCGTCAACTGGCGCGAGCAGCTGGAACGCGAGCACGGCATCCGCATCGCCCCGGTGGCGCTGGCCGCGGAATTCGGCATCGAATACGGCCCCTGGCGCCCCGCCTTCGGCTTTCACGGGCTGCACAACTTTGCCCATGAAATGACAGCGCAGGACCTGCAGGACTGGCTGCTCTCAGTCGACGACGCGATGGTGTTGACCAAGCACGGCCGCCAGCTGATCAAGGCCCTGATGGCCAGCGGCAACCCGGCACTGGCGCTGGCCTTGGTACGCCGACGCAGTCGCCGCCTGGGCTGGACCAGGGACCAGCTCCAGCTCTATCTGCGCGTGCGGGCGCAGCAGCTGAAAGCGGCATTGCCACGGCGCCACTGACGCCAGGAAGCCCTCGCCGGCGGCAGCAGCCACCCACTCGGGCTGGCGCCCAAGGCGCCGCAGCGTTTACAGATTGGCCGACTGGATCCGCACCATGCCGGCATAAGAGCCGTTTTTGGCCATCAGCTCCTCGTGGCTGCCCTGCTCGATGATGCGGCCGTCGGACATGACGCAGATCAGGTCGGCGTTGCGGATCGTGCTCAGGCGATGCGCGATCAGGATCAGGGTCTTGGCGTGGCGCAGGTCCTCGATCGAGCGCTGCACCACGGCTTCGGACTCGGAGTCGAGCGCCGAGGTCGCTTCATCGAAGATCCAGATCGCGGCGTCGCGGTAGAGCGCGCGCGCAATCGCCAGCCGCTGGCGCTGGCCGCCCGACAGCATGCTGCCGTTGGTGCCGACCGGCGCATCGATGCCTTCGGGCAGCTTGGCGACATGGTTCCAGAGGTTGGCGGCGCGCAGGCATTGCTCGACCTTGGCCCGGTCCACGCCGAGCGGACTGGCATAGGCCACGTTCTGCGCGATGCTGCCATCGAACAGTACGATGTCCTGCGACACGACGGCAAAATGGCGCCGCAGGCTGGCGAGCTGGAGCGACTCGATCGGCTGGCCGTCGAGCAGCACTTCACCACTGTTGACATGGGCAAAGCGCAGCAGGGTGTTGACTACCGTGGTCTTGCCGGCACCCGATGAGCCGACCAGCGCGACCGTGGTGCCGGGGGCAATCTGCAAATCGAGGCCATCGAGCGAAGGCGTGGCCGCCTCCTCGTATTGCACCTTGACCTGCCTGAAGTCGATCCGACCCTGGCAGACCGGCAGGTCCTGGGTGCCGTGATCGGGCTCCTGCGGCGCATCCATCAGGCTGAAGGAGCCACGGGCCGTGATCAGCGCGCTGTTGATCGGCTGGTAGACATCGGTCAGATGGCGCATCGGCGAGATCGTCATCAGCAAGGCGGTGACGAAGGACACGAACTCGCCCACCGTGGCCGAACCCTGGCTGGCCTGCCACAGCGCCAGCGTGATGATGGTCGACACGCCGATCGCCGCCACCACCTGGGTCGCCGGCGTCACGAGCGCGCTGGTCGCGACCTGCTTCAAGGTCATGCGGCGGTATTGGGAGGCCTCGGCGTCGAAGCGCTTGAGCTCGAAATCGGCTGCATCAAAGGTGCGCACCACGCGCCAGGCGCGCGCATTGTCATCGACCGTGCTGACCAGGCGCTGCTGCGAGAGGTACTGCTCCTGGCCGACCTTGCTCAGGCGCTTTTGCACCAACTTGATCGTGATGCCGAGCAGCGGCATCGAGATGAAGGACAGCAGCGTGAGCTGCCAGTTCAGATAGAGCAGGTAGCCGACCAGGAACATCAAGGTGGTCGCATCCTTGACAAAGGTGATCAGCGAGTTGCCGATCACCTGCGAGGCGGACTGCGGGTCGTTGATGACCTTGGTCACCGCCACCCCCGGGCTGACATGGGTGAACAGCTTGGCATCGGCGCGCAGCAGCGCGCGCATGAGGTCGCGCCGCAGGTCAAGCACCATGGCCGAGGTGGCCGAGGTCATGACATAAGTGCCCGAGAAGTTGAACACCCCGCGCACCAGGAACAGGCTGATGATGATCAGGGGCACCGACCAGAGCGGAAACTTCAAGCCATCCTGGAAGCCCGAGTCGATCAGCTTCTTGAACAGTGCCGGGATCACCGGCTCGACCGCCGAGCCGAGCAGGAAGAACAGCAGCGAGGCGCCCAGCATGCGCCACTGGCGCCGGGCATAGACCATCAGGCGCCGGCCGGTGTCCTTGAGTTCGGCCTGCTTCATGCGGCCACCGCCATCTGGGGGGCCGCAGCCGTGACCAGGTCCAGCACCTGCTCGACGGTGACGGCGGAAAGCGACTCGGCCTGGACATTGAACAGGTGTTCAGGGTCATGGTCCAGCGTGCGCCGGTGCCCGATCAGCACGAAGGTCGGAGTGCCCACGGCCGCGGCCACGTTGACCATGCCGGTGTCGTTGCCGACGCAGACATCGGCCAGCTGGAGCGCCGCGGCGCTGCCCAGCACCGGCGCATCGGTCAGGACGGCCAGGCCATGGCGCGCCGCCTGCGGCACCAGGGCTTCGATGTCGCGGGCCAGTTGCGCCTCGGCCGGGCCGCCGAGCAGCACGACGCCGGCGCCGCGCTCGATCAGGCGCTGGGCCAGTTCGGCATAGGGCTTGATGCCCCACTGCTTGTGGGTTTCGCTGGTACCGATCGCAAAGGCATAGAGCGGCCGGGGCAGTTGGGCCAGGCGCTGCTGCATGGCGCGCAGCTGCTCGTCCGGCACCTCGAGCCGGGGCACGATCGGCTGGGAGCAGAAACCATGCCGCACCATCAGCTCGCTGGCCTCGTGGTAGGCCGCGACCGACGGCCCCTGGTAGGCGCGGACAAACGGCCCTTGGTTCAGGAAGATCCGCTGCAAGGGCTTGTAGCCAAAGCCGATCCGCAGCGGGATGCCGCTCAGGCCGGCCACCAGGCCGCGGCTGATGCGACCCGAGAACAGCACGATGCGGTCGAAGCGCCCCTGCTTGAGCTGCTGCGCCATGCGCCACATGCCCAGCAGGCCGGCGTGGCGTCCCTGGCGCTTTTCTTCGCGCCGCGGACGGTGGTCGTGATCGATCACGGCCTCGACCCAGCTCTCCTTGCCGATGAAGGCGCGCGTCAGCGTGGAGGGCTGCGCCACGATGGTGACCTGGCCGCCCTGGCTCTGGCCAGCAATCGCCTTGAAGTACTGGATATGCCAGATCAGGTCGCCAATGCCGGTGTACTGCAGCAGGACCACGGTACGCGGGCGCTTGTCGTTGGTGGGAAGCATGGATAAGCAGGAGGGGGGAAGGAGGCTGGTATTTTGCCTGACGCCACCTGCCATCGCTCGGATGGAGCCGGTGCAGCCGACGCAGGCGGGCTGCCGTTTACCCTGACAATAGCGGGATTGCATGTCTGGCAACCCGTCATGAATTCCCTCTTTTTGCACAATCTGGCTGAGCAGATCGCCCTGCTCCAGTCTCTGCAGCCCCTGGATGGCGCCGTAGCCCAAGCTGGCGCACTCGCCACGCAGTCGCTGCGCGCCGGCGGCAAGCTGATGTTCTGCGGCAATGGCGGCTCCGCGGCCGACAGCCAGCATCTGGCGGCCGAACTGACCGGTCGCTTCATCAAGGACCGCAAGCCGCTGGCGGCGCTGGCGCTGTCGACCGACAGCTCGGCGCTGACCTGCATCGGCAACGATTACTCGTTCGACGAGGTGTTCGCGCGCCAGTTGCAAGGCCTGGGTCGCGCCGGCGATCTGCTGATCGCCATCTCGACCTCGGGCAATTCGCGCAACGTGATCCGCGCGGTCGAGGAAGCCAGGGCCCTGGGCATGTCGGTGATCGGCCTGCTCGGTCGCGACGGTGGCGCACTGCGCGATCTCTGCGATGTCGCCATCGTGGTGCCGAGCCAGGTGACGGCACGCATCCAGGAGTCGCATATCCTGATCGGCCACACCCTGTGCGGCCTGATCGAACAGCAACTCGGCCTGGTGTGAGCGTGGCAATGACCGTGAATCCCTGTCCCGAAAAAGCGGTGCTGGCAGCCCGCCGCGTGCTGGTGGTCGGCGACGTGATGCTGGACCGCTATTGGTTTGGCGCCGTCGAACGCATCTCGCCCGAAGCGCCAGTGCCCGTACTGCATGTGCAGCGCGAGCAGGACCGCCTGGGCGGCGCGGCCAACGTCGCGCTCAACGTCAAGACCCTGGGCGGCCAGGTCACGCTGCTGAGCATGCTGGGCCAGGACGAACCCGCGCAGCGGCTGCAGGCCCTGCTGCACCAGCAAGGCATCGCGACCGTGCTGGGGCAGGACCCGCGCCTGCAGACCATCGTCAAGCTGCGCGTGATCGGCCGCAACCAGCAGTTGCTGCGCATCGACTTCGAGCAGGAGCCGGTGCACGAGGTGCTGGCGCAGATGCTGGCCGACTTCGAGCGCGAATTGCCGCGGCACGACGTGGTGCTGTTCTCGGACTACGGCAAGGGCGGGCTGGCGCATATCCCGCGCATGATCGAGCTCGCACGTGCCGCCGGCAAGCCGGTGCTGGTCGATCCCAAGGGCAGCGACTACGCGCGCTACTGCGGCGCCAGCCTGATCACGCCGAACCGCGCCGAGCTGATGCAGGTGGTGGGCAGCTGGCAGGACGAGGCCGAGCTTGAGCGCAAGGCGCAAGGCTTGCGCGAGCGCCTGGGCCTGCAGGCGCTGCTGCTGACGCGCTCCGAGGAAGGCATGTCGCTGTTCGAGCCTGACCGGGTCTCCCATGTCAAGGCCCAGGTGCGCGAGGTGGCCGATGTCACCGGCGCTGGCGACACCGTGATCGCCACCATGGCCTTGATGCTGGCCTGCGGCCTGGCGCTGGAGCAGGCGATGGAGATCGCCAACCGCGCCGGCGGCCTGGTAGTGGCCAAGTTTGGCACCGCCACCGTCAGCTACGAGGAGCTGTTCGCATGAGCGCCCTGACAGACAAGGTCTGCCCGCGCGCGGATCTGCCGGCACGCATCGCTGCGTTGCCACGCCCGATCGTCTTCACCAACGGCGTGTTCGACGTGCTGCACCGCGGCCATGTCAACTACCTGCACCAGGCCGCCGCGCTCGGTGGCTCGCTGATCGTGGCGGTCAACTCGGACGCATCGGCCCGCATGCTGGGCAAGGGCCCGGACCGGCCGCTGAACCGGGCTGAGGACCGCGCGGCCGTGCTGGCCGGGCTGGCCTCGGTGGCACTGGTGACCTTCTTCGACGAACGCACACCAGTCGAGCTGATCCAGGAAATCCGGCCCGACCTCTATGTCAAGGGCGGCGACTACGACATGGAAACGCTGGAGGAAACCCGGGTCGTGCGCAGCTGGGGCGGCGACGCGCTGGCGATTCCCTTCGTCGATGGCTACTCGACCACCGCGCTGGTCAAGCGCATCCGCGCCGGTGATGGCACCGAAGCCAGTGCTGCGGCGCCGCGCAAGGCGGCCTTCCTGGACCGCGACGGCGTGATCAACCGGGACCGGGCCTATGTCAGCCGCTGGGAGGATTTCGAATTCGTGCCGGGTGCCGTCGACGCCATGCGCCGGTTGAAAACAGCCGGCTACGCGCTGGTAGTGGTGACCAATCAGTCCGGCATCGCCCGCGGCTACTACAGCGAGGCGCAATACCAGGCCTTGACCGCCGCCATGCAGCAGGCGCTGCTGGATGCCGGCGCCGCCGTCGATGCGGTCTACCACTGCCCGCACCACCCCAAGGGCAAGGTGGCGGAACTGGCCATCGACTGTGACTGCCGCAAGCCTGCGCCCGGCATGATCCTGCGCGCGGCCAAGGAGCTGAACCTGTCGCTGGCCGATTCGATCCTGGTCGGCGACAAGCCGTCCGACATCGAGGCCGCGCGCGCCGCTGGCGTCGGCCGGGCCTATATCGTGCAATCGGACAACGCCGAATCGACCACCGGGCTGGCCGGAGCCGATGCGGCCCATGCCGACCTGCAGTCCTGCGTTACCGCCTTGCTGCCGGACTGAGCCACCCCGATCCATGACCGCACAACGCTTCCTGATCGTCCGTACCTCCGCCATCGGCGACGTGGTGTTCGCCTCGCCGTTTGCCGCCGCACTCAGGCGCAAGTACCCGCAGGCGCATGTCGCCTGGCTGGTCGAGCCCGGCATCCACGAGCTGCTGGCAGCCGACCCGAACATCGACGAGCTGATCCTGTGGCCCAAGGGCGAGTGGAAACAGCTCTGGCAGCAGCGCCGCTTCGGCGAGCTGCTAGGCCGCGTGCGCGCCTTCGCCAGGCTGCTCAAGGGCAAGCGCTTCGACACCGCGATCGACCTGCAAAGCCTGCTCAAAAGCGGCTGGCTGACCTGGCTGACGGGTGCGAAGCGCCGCATCGGGCTGGGCTCGCGCGAAGGCAGCCAGTGGCTGATGACCGAGGTCATTGCCAAGGGTGGCGACGAGCGCCGCATCAGCTCGGAATACCTGTATCTGGCCGAGCAGCTCGGACTCGAAGTCGGCGATTTCCTGCCGCAGCTGCATGTCGCCGCCGAGACCGAAGCCCGCACCCAGGCGCTGCTGTCCGAGCATGGCATGGTCCCCGGCCGCTACGCGGTGTTCGCGCCGTTCACGACCCGACCACAGAAGCACTGGTTCGAGGACGCCTGGCAGGCGCTGGCGCCACAGGTGCGCGACGAGCTCGGACTCACCCCCGTGATCCTGGGCGGCCCGGCCGACCGGGCTGCGGCCGAGCGCATCGTCGCCGGCACGCCCGGCGTGGTGTCGCTGGCGGGCGCGACCCGGCTGCCGGAAGCCGCAGCGCTGATCAAGCACGCGGCGCTGGTGATCGGCGTCGATACCGGCCTGACCCACATGGGCACTGCGTTTGCCAGGCCGACGGTGGCGCTGTTCGGCTCGACCCGGCCCTACCTCGACACCGGCCGGCGCAATGGCCGGGTGATCTGGCTCGGGCTCGAATGCTCGCCCTGCCGGCGGCGCCCGACCTGCAACGGCGCCTATACCTGCCTGCGCGACATCCGCCCGGACCAGGTGCTCGAACAGGCGCGCGCCGCCTTGGCAAGCCAGGACCAGCCATGAAGGTGCTGCACATCGAATCCGGCCGCCATCTGTACGGTGGCGCCAAGCAGGTGCTCTACATCATGGAAGGGCTGGCCCAGCGCGGTGTGGAAAATCTGCTGGCCTGCCCGCCGGGCGCGCATATCGCGCAGCCGGCGCGCGCCAGCGCCCAGGTGTTCGAGCTGCCGATGAAGGGCGACCTCGACTTCGGCCTGGTCGGTCGGCTGCGGCGCCTGATCGCGGCCGAGCAACCCGACCTGGTGCATATCCACAGCCGGCGCGGCGCCGACCTCTGGGGCGGGCTGGCAGCCAGGCGTGCGGGCGTGCCCTGCGTGCTGTCGCGCCGGGTCGACAACCCGGAGCCACGTTGGCTGGTCAAGCTCAAGTACCGGCTGTACGACCATGTGATCACGATCTCGCAAGGCATCCGCCAGGTGCTGCTGGCCGAAGGGCTGGCGCCCGGGAAGGTCAGCTGCGTGCGCAGCGCGGTCGATCCGAAACCCTACTTGATCGATTACGACCCGGCTGGCTTCAAGGCGGCACTGGGACTGGCACCCGATGCGCTGCTGGTCGGCACCGTGGCCCAGCTGATCCCGCGCAAGGGCCACCGCCATCTGCTCGCCGCCATGCCCGCGGTGCTGGCCAAGCACCCCAGGCTGCAGGTCCTGATCTTCGGCCGCGGCCCGCTCGAGGCCGAGCTGCGGCAGGCCATCAGCGACCAGGGGCTGAGCGGCCAGGTGCGGCTGCTGGGTTTTCGCGACGACCTGCCGGCCGTGCTCGGCTGCCTGGACCTGCTGGTGCATCCGGCCGACATGGAGGGCCTGGGCGTGTCGCTGCTGCAGGCCTCGGCCGCGCGGGTGCCGATCATTGCCACCCGGGCCGGCGGCATGCCCGAAGCGGTGCGCGACGGCCAAAACGGACTGCTGATCGCCCCCGGCGATGTGGCGGGCCTAGCCGCCGCCATGAACCGCCTGCTCGACGATGCCGCGCTGCGCCAGACCATGGGCCAGGCCGGTCGCCAGCTGGTGCTCGATGAATTCTCCATCGATGCCATGTGTGAAGGCAACCTGGCCGTCTACCGCCGATTGCTCAACGCATGACCCGCCTGCTTTATTCCGCCCTGCTGCTGCTGCTGACCCCGCTGGCCCTGCTGCGGCTCTGGCTGCGCGGCCGGGGCAACCCCGACTACCGCAAGCGCTGGGGCGAGCGGCTCGGCTTCGTGCCATTGCGGCCCAAGCGCCAGCGCCTGTGGCTGCACGCGGTCTCGGTCGGCGAGACGATCGCCGCCGCGCCGCTGCTGCGCGCCTGGCAGGCCGCCCATCCCGACTGGGCGCTGCTGGTCACGACCACGACCCCAACCGGTTCGGCCCAGGTGCGGCGCCTGTTCGGTGACAGCGTCGAGCATTGCTACCTGCCGTTCGACCTGCCCTGGCTGGTGGCAAGGTTCCTGCGCCGCAGCCGGCCCAGCCTGGCCATCGTGATGGAGACCGAGATCTGGCCGAATCTCTACGCCTGCGCACAGCAGCGCGGACTGCCGCTGGTCATGGCCAATGCCCGGCTGTCGGACAAGTCGTTCAAGGCCTACCGCCGGCTGCGCTGGCTGGTCGCGCCGACCCTGCAGCGCGTCGCGCTGATCGCGGCGCGCGGGCGCGAAGATGCCGAGCGCTTCGTCGCGCTCGGCGCAGCGGCTGGGCAGGTCGAGGCGCTCGGCAACCTCAAGTTCGACCTCGAGCGCTCGCCGCAGGTGGTCGCAGCGGGCCGGGCCTGGCGCGACTGGCTGGGTCAGGGGCGCCCGGTCTGGATCGCCGCCAGCACCCATCCGGGTGAGGAAGAACAGGTGCTGGCGGCGCACCGGCTGCTGCTTGAGCAGCAACCGCAGGCGCTGCTGCTGCTGGCGCCACGCCACCCGGAACGCGCCGAAGCGGTTCTGGCGCTGGTGCAGGCCGCCGGCCTGCAGCCGCTGCGCCGCAGCGGACTCGGCCCCGTGCCGCAGTTGCCGCCGCTCGGCCTGCCAGCCCCAGGTACGGGTGCCGTGCTGGTCGTCGACACCCTGGGCGAGCTGATGGCCTTCTACTCCGCCAGCGACCTGGCCTATGTCGGCGGCAGCCTGGTGGCCAACGGCGGCCACAACCCGCTCGAGCCGCTGGTGCTGGACCTGCCGGTGCTCAGCGGACCGCAGGTGTTCAACTTCCGCGAGGTCTATGCCGAGCTGCAGGCGCTCGATGCCGTGACGCTGGTCGATTCGGCGCAGGCGCTCGGCCAAGCCCTCGTCTCCGCATTCGAGCAGGGGGTTCCCAGCCCGGCCGCCAACCCAGCCGTCGCTAGCTGGATGCGCCAGAACCAGGGCAGCACCGCGCGGCTGATCACACGCGCACAGCAGCTGGCTGGCCTGTCGGCCTGATACTGGGCCCAGGCTACCGGCAGACAGGCGCTGCCGGCTGATCAGCTCACGGGCCGGCGGACTCCTCTCAGTGCGCCGAAGCCCCGACCACCGCGTCGGGCTTGACGCGCAGCAGCAGCGCCATCATCTCGGCCTCGATGCGGTGCAGCGCGTCCTGGGTCTGGCCCTCGAAGCGCAGCACCAGCACCGGCGTGGTATTCGATGCCCGGATCAGGCCGAAGCCGTCCGGCCAGTCCACGCGCAGGCCGTCGATGGTGTTGACCTGGGCCGGCGCCGCGAAAGATGCGATCGCCTGCAGTTCAGTCACCCGCTGATGCTGCTCGCCGTCGGCGCAGGCGACGTTGAGCTCAGGGGTGGAAAAGCTGGTCGGCAGGCCCTCGAGCAGCGCGCCAGGGTTGGCGTGGCGGCTAACGATCTCGAGCAGGCGCGCGCCGGCGTAGCTGCCGTCGTCGAAGCCATACCAGCGTTCCTTGAAGAAGATATGGCCGCTCATCTCGCCGCCCAGCGGCGAATCGACTTCCTTCATCTTGGCCTTGATCAGCGAGTGTCCGGTCTTGTGCATCAGCGGCACGCCACCGGCTTCTAGGATGGCGGGCGCCAGGCGCTGGCTGCACTTGACATCAAAGACGATCTGGCCACCCGGCACGCGGCTCAGCACATCCTGCGCGAACAGCATCATCTGGCGATCCGGGTAGATGTTCTGGCCGCTCGGCGTGACGATGCCGAGGCGGTCGCCGTCGCCATCAAAGGCCAGGCCCAGGTCGGCGCCGGTCTCGGCCAGCTTGGCGATCAGGTCGCGCAGGTTCTCGGGCTTGGACGGGTCGGGATGGTGGTTCGGGAACTCGCCATCGACCTCGCTGAACAGCTCGACCACCTCGCAGCCGAGCGCACGGAACAGCTGCGGCGCCGAAGCACCCGCCACGCCGTTGCCACAGTCGACCACGACTTTCAGCGGGCGCGCCAATCGGATGTCCGACACGATGCGCGCGATGTAGTCGTCCTGCACCGCGACCTGGCGCACGCCGCCGCCAGCACGACGCGGCGCATCCTCGGCCTCCATCGATTGACGCAGCGCCTGAATCTCGTCGCCGTAGATCGCGCGTCCCGCCAGCACCATCTTGAAGCCGTTGTGGTGCTTGGGGTTGTGGCTGCCGGTGACCTGGATGCCAGAATTGCACAGCACATTGGCCGCGTAGTAGGTCATGGGCGTGGTGACCATGCCGATGTCGATCACCTGCACGCCGGCCTCGACCAGGCCCTCGATCAGCGCTGCGGCCAACTCCGGGCTGCTCAGGCGACCATCGCGGCCGACCGCGACCTGGGTCTCGCCCAGGCCGAGCGCGCGGGCGCCAAAAGCCAGGCCGAGCGCACGCGCGAAGTCGGTATTGAGCGCATCGGGCACGACGCCGCGGATATCGTAGGCCTTGAAGGCCGTGGCAGGAACTTGCATGAACTGGAACGCCTGTGGTTGAAATGCTTGCCATTGTAGGAAATCCAGCTGGCTGATCCGTGACAGGCCTGGGCGTATGATGGCGGGTCACACGATCACTACCCGATGAACCCGGCCGCTACCGCACTTTATTCCACCCGCTGGCACAGCCCCGTCGGCGAGCTGCTGCTGCTCTGCCACGAACAGGCGCTGTGCGGCTGCTGGTTCGGCGACCAGGCGGGCATTCCGGACTGGACCGCAGCGGCGCTGGACAAGCCCGACCATCCGCTGCTGACGCGCGCCTGTACCCAGCTGCAAGCCTATTTCGAGCGCCAGCGGCAAGATTTCGAGCTGCCGCTGGACTACTCGCATGGCACGGAATTCCAGCAGTCGGTCTGGCAGGCGCTGACCCTGATCCGCTACGGCCACACCACCCCTTATGGCCAGCTCGCGCAGGCACTGGGGCGGCCACGCGCGGTGCGCGCGCTCGGGGGCGCGGTCGGTCGCAACCCGCTGGCCATCTTTCTGCCCTGCCACCGTGTCATCGGTGCCAATGGCAGCCTGACCGGCTACACCGGCGGACTGGCGCGCAAGACTTTCCTGCTGCAACTCGAGCAAGCCCAAGGACTCCTTCTCCCTTGAAATTCCAACGATCCCTGAGCGCAGATTTCCTGCTGCTGGCCGCTGTCTGGGGCAGCTCCTTCCTGTTCATGCGCGTGGGCGCACTCGAGTTCGGTGCCTGGAGCACTGCCGGCCTGCGCATCGGCATCGCCGCGCTGGCCATGCTGCCGCTGCTGCTGTTGCGCTGCGACCTGCAGCTGGTGCGACGCAAGGCAGTCCCGCTGCTGCTGGTGGGCATGCTCAACACCGGCATCCCGTTTGCGCTCTACTGCTACGCGCTGCAGCACATCAGCACCGGACTGACGTCGATACTGAATGCCAGCTCGCCGCTGTTCGGGGCGCTGGTGGCCTGGATCTGGCTGCGCGAGGTGCCCAACCGCTGGCGCGTGCTCGGGCTGGCACTGGGCTTTGTCGGCATCACCTTGCTGTCCTGGCACAAGGTCAGCGTGGGCGGCGAGCAGACCGGCTGGGCCGTGCTGGCCTGCCTGGGCGCGACCCTTTGCTATGGCATCAGCGCCACCTACACCCGCAAGCACCTGGAGGGCGTGCCTGCGCTGGCGATCACGGCGGCCAGCCTGATCGGTGCGGCGCTGCTGCTCGCCGTTCCGACGGTCTGGTACTGGCCGGTGCAGATGCCGAGCCTGACAGCCTGGGGCGCGCTGATCGCGCTCGGACTGCTGTGCACGGCCTGGGCCTATGTGCTGTTCTACCGGCTGATCGCCGAAGCCGGGCCGGCCAAGGCGCTGACCGTGACCTTCATGGTGCCGCTGTTCGCGCTGCTCTACGGCGCGCTGCTGCTGGGCGAACAGGTCACGCTGGCGATGGTCGGCTACGGGCTGGTGATTCTGCTCGGCGTCGCGCTGTCGACCGAGTTCATCCAGCCCGAGCGCTGGATCAGGCGCCAGCCGCGTCCTTGACGCATTTCTTGACGAAGCTGTTCTTGGCCGCGCCAGCCAGCTTCTTCTCGCCCGCCTGAGCTTCACAGGCCGCAGCCTGCGCGTCCTTCTCGCATTTCTTCATGAAGCTGTTCTTGGCCGCGCCGGCCAGCTTCTTCTCGGCGGCAGTGGCGCTGCAGCTAGGCCCCTCGGCGGCGGCCGAGAAGGCGATCAGGGAAGCAAACAGGGCCAGGACTATCGGCTTGAGCATGGTCGACGCTTTCATGACAGGTTTCAGACAGCGGCCTCCGGGGACCCAGACTGCACCGCTTCCTTGAGCTTGGGGCTCGCATGAAAGGTTACCACGCGGCGTGCGTCAATCGCTACCACCTCGCCGGTGCGCGGATTGCGCCCCGGACGCGGGGCCTTGGTGCGCAACTGGAAATTGCCAAAGCCCGAGATCTTGACATCCTGGCCCTCGACCAGGGTCTCGGCGATCAGCTCGAAAAAGCCGTCGACCATGTCCTTGGACTCGCGCTTGTTGAGGCCGATCTGCTCGAACAGGATTTCCGACAGCTGGGCCTTGGTCAGGGCGTTGCCGCCCTGCTCTGCACTCTGGTGCTCGTTGTGTGGCATGGCGGTCACTTTCAACGCAGGCGTGCGCCGACTTGCTGCTGCAGCGCGGCCAAAGCGGCCTGCACCACGCCGTCGATCTGCTCGTCGGTCAGCGTCGCTTCCGAGCTTTCGAGCGTCAGGCGCACGGCCAGGCTCTTCTCGTCGGCAGCCAGTCCGGGCGCCTCGACGCCCTTCTTGGCGCGGTAGACGTCGAACAGCACGGCCGACTTGAGCAGGCCGTCGACGTCCGAGCCACGAATGGCTGCCATCAGCGCGGCATGGGTCACCGACTCGTTGACCACGACCGCCAGGTCGCGCTCGACCGGCTGGTGGCGCGGCACCGGCTGGGCCTGGGCGACATCGCGCGCCAGCACGGCCGGCAGGTCTAGCTCGAACAGCACCGGCGCCTGCTGCCAGCCTTCGGCCTGGCGCCAGCGCGGATGCAGTTCACCGACGAAGCCGATCGCCACGCCGTCGAGCAGCACGCGGGCGCAGCGGCCCGGGTGCATGGCCGGATGCTCGGCCGCCTCGAAGGTCGGCACGCGCGGCGCCAGCAGCGCCTCGACATCGCCCTTGACGTCGAAGAAATCGACCGCGCGCGCCGGCAGGCCCCATTGCTGCTGCTCGGCGTCACCCCAGGCCAGCGCGGCAACGCGCATCGGCTGGTCAAAGCCGGCCACCGTGGTCTCGCTGTCGAGCACGCTGGCATCCTTGCGGAACACGCGGCCGAGCTCGAACACGCGCACGCGCGCGGCCTTGCGGTCGGTGTTGAACTTGAGCACGTTGAGCAGGCTGCCCAGCAGCGAGCTGCGCATCACGCTGAGCTGGCTGGCGATCGGGTTCAGCAGCTTGATCGGGTCGGCATTGCCGGCATAGTCGCGCTCCCAGCGCGCCTCGACGAAGCTGAAGTTGATCGTCTCCTGGTAGCCCTGCAGCGCGAGCTGGCGGCGCAAGGCAAAGGCGCCACGGCGGCTTTCGGGGCGAACCTGGGCCGTCACGGGTGCCTGCGGCGGCGTGTGCGGCAGGTTGTCGTAGCCGATCACGCGCGCGACTTCCTCGATCAGGTCTTCCTCGATCTGCAGGTCGAAGCGGAACGACGGCGGCGTGACAGTCACAGTGCCCTCGCCTTCGGTCACCGGCAGGCTCAGGCTGCGCAGCGCATCGGCGCATTGCTGCTGGCTCAAGGCCATGCCGATCACCTTGTTGGCGCGCGCCACGCGCAGCGTGACAGGCTTCGGCGTCGGGACATTGATGACCTGGTCGACCACCGGGCCGACCTGGCCGCCGCAGATCTGCTGCACGAGTTCGCTGATGCGTTCGAGGTGCTCGACGATCTGCTGCGGATCGACGCCGCGCTCGAAGCGGTGACCGGCGTCGGTGCTGAAGTTGAAGCGGCGCGAACGGCCAGCGATCGCCTTCGGCCACCAGAACGCGGCCTCGACGAAGACATTGCGCGTCTCGTCGCCGACGGCGGTGGCGTCGCCGCCCATGATGCCAGCCAGCGACTCGACCGCCTGCGCGTCGGCGATCACGCCGACCTGCTCGTCGAGCGTGACGGTGTTGCCGTTGAGCAGCTTGAGCTGTTCGCCCGCGCGGCCCCAGCGCACCTGCAGGCCGCCGTGGATCTTGTCGAGGTCGAAGATATGCGAGGGACGACCGAGCTCGAACATCACGTAGTTCGAGATATCGACCAGTGCCGAGACGCTGCGCTGGCCGCAGCGCGCCAGACGCTCGACCATCCAGGCCGGGGTCTGCGCCTGCGGATTGATGCCCTTGATGACGCGACCGGCAAAGCGACCGCACAGGTCAGCCGCCTGCACCTCGACCGGCAGGGTATCGGTAATCTGCGGCGCCAGGGTCGGGAAGGCCGGAGCCTTGAGCGGCGCGCCGGTCAGCGCGGCGAGTTCGCGCGCGATGCCGTAGACGCTCAGGCAATGGGCCAGGTTGGGCGTCAGTTTCAGCGTGAACAGCTGGTCGTCGAGCTTCAGGTAGTCGCGGATCGACTGGCCGACCGGCGCGTCATCCGGCAGCTCGAGCAGGCCGGCGTTCTCTTCCGACAATTTCAGCTCGCGCGCCGAGCACAGCATGCCGAAGCTCTCGACGCCACGCAGCTTGCCCTTGCCGATCTTGAACGGCTTGCCGTCCTCGCCGGGCGGCAGCTCGGCGCCGACCAGCGCGGCCGGAATCTTGATGCCGACGCGCGCGTTCGGCGCACCGCAGACGATCTGCAGCGGCTCGGCCTGGCCGACATCGACCTGGCACACGCGCAGGCGGTCGGCATTCGGGTGTTGTTCGGCCGCGACGATGGTGCCGATCACGATCTTCTGGAACGGCGGCGCCACGGGCACCAGCTCCTCGACCTCCAGGCCGGCCATGGTCAGCTTGTCGGCCAGCTCCTGGCTGGTCAGCGGCGGGTTGCAGAACTCACGCAGCCACGATTCGGGGAATTGCATAACTCTCTACTCTCGGAAACGGGTTGCGGATCAGCGGAACTGGCTCAGGAAGCGGATGTCGCCGTCGAAGAACAGGCGCAGGTCGTTGACGCCATAGCGCAGCATGGTCAGGCGGTCCGGGCCCATGCCGAAGGCAAAGCCGATGTAGCGCTCGGGGTCGAGGCCCATGTTGCGCACCACGTTCGGGTGCACCTGGCCGCAGCCGCCGACTTCGAGCCAGCGCCCGGCCAGCGGACCGCTGGCAAACGCGATGTCGATCTCGGCGCTCGGCTCGGTGAAGGGGAAGAAGCTCGGACGGAAGCGCAGCACCAGGTCATCCGACTCGAAGAAGGTGCGGCAGAAGTCGGTGAAGACGAACTTCAGGTCCTTGAAGCTGATGTTCTCGCCGATCCACAGGCCTTCGCACTGGTGGAACATCGGCGAATGGGTCGCGTCGCTGTCGACGCGATAGGTGCGGCCCGGCACGATGACGCGGATCTCGGGCATCGCGCCGCCAAACGGCAGGTCGGCCGGCGCACCGGCCGCCTCGCGGTGGCGCTTGACATGCTGGACCGCATGGCGCACCTGCATCGGGCTGGTGTGGGTGCGCAGCAGGTTGGGCTCGCCGTCCTTCACGCCTTCGACGTAGAAGGTGTCGTGCATCGAACGCGCCGGGTGATCCTCGGGCGTGTTGAGCGCAGTGAAGTTGTACCAGTCGCACTCGATCTCGGGACCGTCGGCGACCTCGAAACCCATCGAACCGAAGATGGCCTCGATGCGCTCGAGCGTCAGGCTGACCGGGTGCAGGCCGCCGTTGCCGCGCACGCGGCCCGGCAGCGTCACATCGAGCGACTCGGCCTGCAGCTGGCGCTGCAGCTCGGCCTCGGCCAGGGCGGCACGGCGCTCGTTGAGGGCAGCCTCGATCGCCTGCTTGGCGACGTTGACGGCCGCGCCACGGGTCTTCTTCTCTTCCACGCTCAGGGCAGCCATGCCCTTCATGAGTTCGGTCACGCGACCGCTCTTGCCCAGGAACTGGGCCTTGGCGTTTTCCAGGTCGGCGGGGGTGGCAGCCTGCGCGAACAGTTCGCGCGCGGCGCTCACCAGGGCATCGAGGTCGTTCATCTCAAGGTCCAAAGCGGATGGCAAGGCCATCCAAAATGAAAAAGGGCCAGTGCCTTATCGGCGCTGGCCCTCAAATGCTCGGGTTTCAGGTTGCGCTAAAACCCGGCGTCCATCAGGCGGCCAGCTTGGCCTTGACCTGCTCGACGATAGCAGCAAAAGCTGCCGGGTCGTTCACGGCCAGATCGGCCAGCATCTTGCGGTCGACTTCGATCGAAGCCTTCTTCAGGCCGTTGGCGAACTGGCTGTAGGTCAGGCCCAGGGCACGCGCACCGGCGTTGATACGAGCGATCCACAGACGGCGGAACACGCGCTTCTTGTTGCGGCGGTCACGGTAAGCGTACTGACCAGCCTTCATCACCGCCTGTTTGGCGATGCGATAGACGTTACCGCGGCGGCCGCGGAAACCTTTGGCTAAGGCCAGGACTTTTTTGTGACGGGCACGTGCGGTGACACCACGTTTGACGCGAGGCATAGTTCTCTCCTAGTTCGTCGTTGAATTACAGGCCCATGCCGGGCAGCATCTGTGCCATGTGACCCATATTGGTCTCATGGACATTCACCGCACCGCGCAGATGGCGCTTGTTCTTGGTGGTCTTCTTGGTCAGGATGTGACGCTTGAAGGCTTGACCGCGCTTGACGGTACCACCCGGACGAACGCGAAAACGTTTCTTCGCACTGCTCTTGGTCTTCATCTTGGGCATTGGAATGCTCCTTATGGTTTGTGCTCGTGAGGCGCCGCGAACCTGATCGCAGTCTTGTTGGCCCCGAGCCACTTGGTAGTGCGCCACGGAATCAACCGTGACACATTGCGGTACCGAAGTACCGCGGGACCCCGTCCGGCGACCAACCGATCAGGACCCGAGAAACTCATACTGGATCAGCTCGCGGCCGGAGCCGGAACTGCAGCTTCTGCTGCCGGCTTGGCAGCGCCGCCGCCGGCCTTCTTGCGGCCCGGTGCGATCATCATGATCATCTGACGGCCTTCGAGCTTGGGGAACTGCTCGACGATGATGGTGTCGCCCAGTTCGTCACGGATGCGCTGCAGCAGCGCCATGCCGATTTCCTGGTGCGTGATCTCGCGACCGCGATAACGCAGCGTGATCTTGCACTTGTCGCCTTCTTCCAGGAAGCGGCGCACATTGCGCATCTTGATCTGGTAGTCGCCTTCATCGGTACCGGGACGGAACTTGATTTCCTTGATCTCGATGACCGTCTGCTTGGCCTTCGCTTCCGCAGCCTTCTTCTGTTCCGCGTACTTGAACTTGCCGTAGTCGATCAGACGACAGACCGGCGGGTTCGCCATGGCGGCAATTTCCACCAGGTCGACGTCCAGGTCGCCTGCCATGCGCAGGGCTTCATGGATGCTGACGACACCGATGGCTTCGCCTTCAGGGCCCGTCAGGCGCACTTCGGGCGCCATGATCTCACGGTTCAAGCGATGCGCGCGCTCTTCGCGTTGGCGACGGTCGCGGAAGTTGGGGTTGGTAGCGATGGTAAGACCTCGATTCGTAAAGCCGCAGCGCGGCACTTGTGCCGCGCATGCCGATACCCAGGCGCAGTTATGGCGCCGGAGTCAAGGCGGCAAGTTTAAGCCTTGTTGGCGATCTCCGCAAGGATGCGAGCGGAAAAATCTTGCAGCGCCAGCACGCCGAGGTCCTGGTTGCCGCGTGCACGCACCGCCACCGCACCGGCCTCCTTCTCCTTGTCGCCGACGACCAGGATGTAGGGCAGCTTCTTCATCGCGTGCTCGCGCACCTTGTAGTTGACCTTTTCGTTGCGCAGATCCAACGCCACCCGCACGCCCTGGGCTTCGAGCTTGGCCGCCACTTCGCGGCAATAGTCGGCCTGGGCATCGGTGATGTTGAGCACCGCGACCTGGACCGGCGCCAGCCAGACCGGCAAGGCGCCGGCATGCTGCTCGATCAGGATGCCGATGAAGCGCTCCAGGCTGCCGACGATCGCGCGGTGCAGGATCACCGGGCGCTGGCGGCTGCCGTCCTCGGCCACGTATTCGGCGTCGAGGCGCTCGGACAGGTTGAAGTCGACCTGGATCGTGCCGCACTGCCATTCGCGACCGATCGCGTCCTTCAGCGTGTACTCGATCTTCGGGCCGTAGAAGGCGCCGTCGCCCTCCGAGATCACGAACTCGCAGCCCGAATGGCGCAGGCTGGCCATCAGCGCCTGCTCGGCCTTGTCCCACAGCTCGTCGGAGCCGATGCGCGCGGCCGGACGGGTCGAGACCTTGTACAGGATGTCGCTGAAGCCGAAGTCGGCGTAGACCTTCTTGAGCACCTGGGTGAAGGTGTCGCACTCGGCCAGGATCTGGTCTTCGGTACAGAAGATATGGCCGTCATCCTGGGTGAAGCCGCGCACGCGCATGATGCCGTGCAGGCCGCCCGAGGGCTCGTTGCGGTGGCACTGCCCGAACTCGCCGTAGCGCAGCGGCAGGTCACGGTAGCTCTTGATGCCCTGCTTGTAGATCAGGATGTGACCCGGGCAGTTCATCGGCTTCAGGGCGTAGTCGCGCTTTTCCGATTCGGTCACGAACATGTTGTCGCGGTACTTGTCCCAGTGGCCGGTCTTCTCCCACAGGCCCTGGTCCAGGATCTGCGGACCCTTGACCTCCTGGTAGCCGTGGTCACGGTAGACCTTGCGCATGTACTGCTCGACCTGCTGCCAGACGGTCCAGCCCTTGGGGTGCCAGAACACCAGGCCCGGCGCGTGGTCGTCGATGTGGAACAGGTCGAGTTCGCGGCCCAGCTTGCGGTGGTCGCGCTTCTCGGCTTCTTCCAGTCGGGTCAGGTAGGCCTGCAGGTCGTCCTTGCTGGCCCAGGCGGTGCCGTAGATGCGCTGCAGCATCTCGTTGCGATGGTCACCGCGCCAGTAGGCGCCGGCCACCTTCATGAGCTTGAAATGCTTGAGCTTGCCGGTGCTCGGCACATGGGGGCCGCGGCACAGGTCCTCGAAAGCGCCTTCGCGGTACAGGCTGACATCCTCGTTGCTCGGGATGCTGGCGATCAGCTCGGCCTTGTAATGCTCGCCCAGGCCCTTGAAGTAGTCGACCGCCTCGTCGCGCGGCAGCACGCGGCGCTGCACGGCCTCGTCCTTGTTGGCGAGTTCGGTCATCTTCTTCTCGATCGCGACCAGGTCATCGGGCGTGAACGGGCGCTTGTACGAGAAGTCGTAATAGAAGCCGTTGTCGATCACCGGACCGATCGTGACCTGCGCCTCGGGGAACAACTGCTTGACCGCGTAGGCCAGCAGGTGGGCGCTCGAGTGGCGGATCAGCTCCAGGCCGTCGGCGTCCTTGGCGGTGACGATGGCCAGGCCAGCGTCCTGCTCGATACGGTAGCTGGTATCGACCAGTTTGCCGTCAACCTTGCCGCCCAGCGCGGCCTTGGCCAGGCCGGAGCCGATCGAGGCCGCGACCTCGGCCACCGTGACCGGGCCGGGAAACTGGCGAAGTGAGCCGTCGGGAAGCGTGATGTTCAACATAAGGATGTCCAGAAACGGAAAACGCGGCCCGGGCCGCGTTGAGGAAAGCTCAATGCTAGTGCCCGATTTTTACACAAAACGGCTGCCGACCTGCCGGCGGCGCGGGCGCGGACTCAGTCCTGGTACAGCTCCAGCGGCAGGCCATCGGGGTCGGCAAAGAAGACAAAGCGGCGCCCGGTGTACTCGTCAACGCGGACTTCCTCTACCGCGACCCCGCGCGCCTCAAGCTCGGCCTTGCAGCGCGCGACATCATCGACCGCGAAGGCCAGATGGCGCAGACCGCAGGCTTCGGGGCGGGTCGGCCGAGCCGGCGGCTGCGGGAAGGAGAACAGCTCGATCTGGCTGCCGTCGGGCAGCGCCAGGTCGGTCTTGTACGACTGACGCTCGGCGCGGTAATGCTCGGCGATCAGGCGCAGGCCCAGGGTCTCGGTATAGAAACGCCTGGAGCGCTGGTAGTCCGAACAGATGATGGCGATGTGGTGAATGCGGCGCAACATAGACCGGCCAGTATCGAAGCCGGCTGCAGCCGCGTCAAGCCGCTGGCGCGACCGTAACCCCGTCGATACCGTGGCGCTGCAAGGCCTGCGCCACGAAGCCGGACGCCTTCATGGCCTCGACGAAGGCCGCGACATGGTCCGCTGCCTGCTGGCCCGCCGCCTTGGCGGTTCCCATCGCCTGCCGGATCACCATGAAGCGCCCGGGCAGCAGGCGCAGGCCGGGCAGGCGCGCCGCATCCATCTCGAGCTGCTGCTTGACGCCGGCAGCGACCTCGAGCCCCTGCTCCAGGAAGGCCGGCACCACATCAGGCGACGAAGGCGCGCGCACGATCTCGGCGGCCTTGAGTTCGCGACTCAGGAACAGGTCGTAGGCGCTGCCCTTGCCGACGGCGACGCGCAGGCCGGCGCGGTCCACTTCGTCATTGGCCTGCAGCGGCGACTCGTCGCGCACCAGGTAGGCGCCCTCGATCAGCAGATAAGGCGCGGTGAAGGCGATCTCGGCGCCGCGCGCGGGGTCAACCGCGAAGAAACCGACATCCGCCCTGCCCTCGTTCACGGCAGCGACCGAATCGGCGGCTTTCTCGACCAGCAGGAATTCGGCTTCGACGCCGAGGCGGCGCGCCAGCTCCGACGCCAGGTCAACCGAGACGCCGACGGGCTGACCGGACCCGGCATCACGCCTGGCAAGGATGGGATTGCCAAGGTTGATGACGGCGCGCAGGCGGCCGGTCGGGACCAGGGAGGAAAGAACGGAAGGGTGGGCTATCATGATTCAGACAAGGATCGGAACGACAGGATTCTCATCTTGAACGATTTCAGGCCGCTGACGACACCCGGCCGATCCAGCGCTGGAATCGGTCTGGCCTGACCTCACGCTTCACTCAAAAGGACCCGCTGCAATGAAAGCCATTCACCTGCGTGCCCCGGCCGCACTCGACCAGCTGCAACTGTGCGACGACACCGATCCGGGCGTGCCGGGTCCGGGGGAAATCCGCGTCCGCATTCATGCCAGCTCGCTCAACTTCCATGACTACGCGGTGGTGATCGGTGCCATGCCGACGGCCGATGGCCGCATCCCGATGTCGGACGGCGCCGGCGTGGTCGAAGCGGTGGGAGCCGGAGTGGAGGAATTCCAGGTCGGCGACCATGTCGTCTCCTGCTTCTTCCCGGGCTGGCTCGACGGCGGGCCCAAGGTAAAAGACTTTTCCACCGTGCCGGGCGACGGGGTTGACGGCTATGCCTGCGAAGTGGTCGTCAGGCCGGCGCATAGCTTTACCCGCGCCCCGGCGGGATTCAGTCATGCCGAGGCCGCGACCTTGACGACGGCGGGACTGACGGCCTGGCGCGCGCTGGTGGTCAATGGCGGACTCAAGGCCGGCGACACGGTGCTGGTGATGGGCAGCGGCGGGGTTTCGGTGTTTGCGCTGCAGTTCGCCAAGCTGATGGGCGCCACCGTGATCGCGACCTCGTCCTCGGACGACAAGCTCGAACGCCTGAAGGCGCTGGGCGCCGACCACGTTATCAACTACCGCACCCAGGCAGACTGGGGCGCCAAGGCGGTCGAACTTGCGGGCGGAAAAGGCGTGGACCATGTGGTCGAGATCGGTGGCCCGGCGACCTTGCCGCAGTCGATCGCCGCGCTCAAGGTCGGCGGCCATATCGCCTTGATCGGGGTCCTGACAGGACTCAGCGGCGAGGTGCCGACGGCAGCCTTGATGGCCAAGCAAGGCCGGCTGCAGGGCCTGATCGTGGGCAACCGCGAGCAGCAGATCGAGATGGTGCGGGCCATTGAAGCCAACCAGATGCGCCCCGTGATTGACCGCAGCTTCCCGCTGGAGCAGATTGCCGACGCCTTCCGGTACCAGGCCTCGGGCCGGCATTTCGGCAAGATCGTGCTCGAGTTCTGAGCCCCGATCCGATCAGATTTGGTCGGCGTCGTTCATCGGATAGGGGTCGGCCACGTAGGCCGGTCCCTTCATCGCCAACACGATGAAGGCGTAAATTCCGACCGTGAGCAGCACCGTCCAGTGCAGGATGATCAGGCTGATCACATAGATATCGACCATGCCCGGCATGCCTGGGCCTTCGCTGCTGAAGCCGAGCCAGATTGCGAGCCGGGCCAGCAGGGACGGCAGCAGCAGCAACAGCGTGCCGACCCAGGCGATCCGGGGCAGGCGCCGCAGAGTGACCCGCTCGGCACCAGCTGGGGTTTGCTGGAAACCCGGGAGCTTGTTGAATAGGCCGGACATGGGTGTCGATTGAGGAGTTCGGGGGCTGCTGGGGGCGAGCATGGGTTTTGATGCTACAAGGCCAGGCCATTATTGTCCAGGACAAATACAGGAAGCTGTACCGATCTTCAGCGCGGCCAGTACTGTCGTCTGTCGCGCTCACCCAAGCGGGAATGCAAAAGCAATCCGCCTTTCTCCTTCCTGACAGAACGGCAGCTTTTCGATCCAGTGAACGCGAGCTGCCAAGCAGTTGCGGGCGTAGCCAGTTTCCGCTGCAAGCCGCTTGCAGAAATGGCAAATGGAAAGTAGGCTGCTTTCATACTGCACCGCACCAAGCGTCTTCCCAGGATGCGCGCCGAGTGCGCAAGCAGCACCTGAGC
>Ga0156629_137_pt1 | contig 69166 bp, 61 predicted proteins | sample RifOxyC3_FD_110703 | JGI IMG/M metagenome (GOLD analysis project Ga0156629, IMG submission 110703) | Burkholderiales bacterium RIFOXYC12_FULL_65_23 | reverse complement strand
CGCGGTCTATTCGCCCGCCATGACCGACTTCATCTTCATGGTCAAGGACAGCTCCTACATGTTCGTGACCGGCCCCGAAGTGGTCAAGACCGTCACGCACGAGGAAGTGACCGCCGAGGAGCTCGGTGGCGCCGTGACCCACTCGACCAAGTCCGGCGTGGCCGACCTGGCGTTCGAGAACGACGTCGAGGCGCTGTTGATGCTGCGCCGCCTCTACAACTACCTGCCGCTGAACAACCGCGAGAAGGCTCCGCTGCGCCCGAGCGGCGACCCGATCGACCGCAAGGAATTGAGCCTCGACACCCTGGTGCCGGACAACCCGAACAAGGCCTACGACATGAAGGAGCTGATCGTCAAGACGGTCGACGACGGCGACTTCTTCGAGATCCAGCCCCATTACGCCGCCAACATCATCGTCGGCTTCGCGCGCATGGACGGCCAGACGGTCGGCATCGTGGCCAACCAGCCGCTGGTGCTGGCCGGCTGCCTCGACATCAAGAGCTCGATCAAGGCGGCGCGCTTCGTGCGTTTCTGCGACGCCTTCAGCATTCCGGTCGTGACCTTCGTCGACGTGCCCGGCTTCATGCCCGGCACCAGCCAGGAATACGGCGGCATCATCAAGCATGGCGCCAAGCTGCTCTACGCCTACGCCGAATGCACGGTGCCGAAGATCACCGTCATCACGCGCAAGGCCTATGGCGGCGCCTACGACGTGATGAGCTCCAAGCACCTGCGTGGCGACGTCAACCTGGCCTGGCCGAACGCCGAGATCGCCGTCATGGGCGCCAAGGGCGCGGTCGAGATCATCTTCCGCGAGGAAAAGAAGGACCCGGCCAAGCTGGCCGAGCGCGAAGCCGAGTACAAGACCCGCTTTGCCAACCCCTTCGTCGCTGCCGAACGCGGCTACATCGACGACGTGATCCTGCCGCACGAGACGCGCAAGCGCATCTGCCGCAGCCTGGTCATGCTCAAGGACAAGAAGATCGAAAACCCGTGGCGCAAGCACGGCAACATCCCGCTCTAAGCGCCTGAGGAGATACAGCATATGTTCAAGAAGATCCTGATCGCCAACCGCGGCGAAATTGCCTGCCGCGTCATCGCCACCGCCCGCAAGATGGGCATCCTGACCGTTGCGGTCTACTCCGAGGCCGACAAGGAAGCGCGCCATGTGCGCCTGGCCGACGAGGCCGTGCTGCTGGGCCCGGCGCCTTCGCGCGAGTCCTACCTGGTCGCTGACAAGATCATCGAAGCGGCCAAGGCCACCGGCGCCGAGGCGATCCACCCCGGCTACGGCTTCCTGTCCGAGAACGAGGCCTTTGCCCAGCGCTGCCAGGCCGAAGGCATTGCCTTCATCGGCCCGCGCGCGCATTCGATCGCCGCCATGGGCGACAAGATCGCCTCCAAGAAGCTGGCCAATGCGGCCCAGGTCAACACGATTCCGGGCTACAACGACCCGATCGCCAATGCCGAGGCGGCCGTCGGCATCGCCCAGGGCATCGGCTATCCGGTCATGATCAAGGCCTCGGCCGGCGGCGGCGGCAAGGGCCTGCGCGTCGCGTTCAATGACAAGGAAGCGTTCGAGGGCTTCACCGCCTGCCAGAACGAGGCGCGCAACAGCTTCGGCGACGACCGCATCTTCATCGAGAAGTTCGTCGAGCAGCCGCGTCACATCGAGATCCAGGTGCTGGGCGACAGCCATGGCAATGTGGTTTACCTCAACGAGCGCGAATGCTCGATCCAGCGCCGGCATCAGAAGGTGATCGAGGAGGCGCCCAGCCCCTTCATCTCCGACGCCACCCGCAAGGCCATGGGCGAGCAGGCCGTGGCGCTGGCCAAGGCCGTGCAGTACCAGTCGGCCGGCACGGTCGAGTTCGTGGTCGGCAAGGACCAGGACTTCTACTTCCTCGAGATGAACACCCGGCTCCAGGTCGAGCACCCGGTGACCGAGGCCATCACCGGCCTGGACCTGGTCGAGCAGATGATCCGCGTGGCCGCCGGCGAGAAGCTGGCCTTCACCCAGGCCGATGTCAAGCGTGACGGCTGGGCGATCGAGTGCCGCATCAACGCCGAGGACCCGTTCCGCAACTTCCTGCCCTCGACCGGTCGCCTGGTGCGCTTCACGCCGCCGGCCCAGACCATGTGGCAGGCCGATACCAGCCAGCTGCAGGGCGTGCGTGTCGATACCGGCGTGTTCGAGGGCGGCGAGATCCCGATGTTCTACGACTCGATGATCGCCAAGCTGATCGTGCACGGCAAGGACCGCAACGAGGCGATCGCCAAGATGCGCGAGGCCCTGAACGGCTTCGTGATTCGCGGCATCAACTCCAACATCCCGTTCCAGGCCGCGCTGCTGGCGCACCCGGACTTCGTGACCGGCAACTTCAACACCGGCTTCATTGCCCAGCATTACGCGGGCGGCTTCCGCGCCGAGGACGTGCCGCATGACGACGAGGATTTCCTGGTCGCGCTGGCCGCCTTCGTGCGTCGCAAGTCGCGCGAGCGCGCCTCGGGCCTGTCGGGCCAGTTGCCGGGCTACGGCGTGCAGGTCGGCAAGGACTACACCGTCATCAGCTTGGACATCGAAGGCCATCACAAGCACACCGCCGTTCATGTCGACGAGTTCACCGGCGAGACCGGCTCGGCCAGCGTGCAGGTGGGTGGCAAGCGCTACCAGATTAGCTCGACCTCGCGCCTGAACGAGATCGTGATCACCGGTCTGGTCAATGGCCAGCCCTTCACGGCCCAGGTCGAGCGCGGCTCGATCAAGAACCCGCTGGCGCTGGTGGTGCAGCACAACGGCACCAAGCTCGAGTGCATGGTGGTGTCGCCGCGCATGGCCGAGCTCTATGCCCAGATGCCGCACAAGGCCGCGCCCGACCTGAGCCAGTTCGTGCTGTCGCCGATGCCCGGCCTGCTGGTCGAGGTCGCGGTCAAGCCGGGTCAGAAGGTCCAGGCCGGCGAGCGCGTCGCGGTGATCGAAGCCATGAAGATGGAAAACGTGCTGTTCGCCGCTGCCGATGGCGTGGTCGCCAAGGTGCTGGCCGCCAAGGGCGAGTCGCTGGTGGTTGACCAGGCGATCGTGGAGTTCGAGAAATGAGCGCGCTCCAGCGTCCTTTCAAGGTGCTGGGCATCCAGCAGATCGCGATCGGCGGCCCCGACAAGACCCGCATGCAGAAACTCTGGGTCGATATGCTCGGCCTCGAAGTCACCGGCACGTTCAAGTCCGAGCGCGAGAACGTCGACGAGGACATCTGCGCGATGGGCAAGGGCGCGTTCAAGGTCGAGGTCGACCTGATGCAGCCGCTCGACCCCGAGAAAAAGCCGGCCGTCCATGCCACGCCGCTCAACCATGTCGGCCTGTGGATCGACGACCTGCCCAAGGCGGTCGAGTGGCTGAGCGCGAACGGCGTGCGCTTCGCGCCGGGCGGCATCCGCAAGGGCGCGGCCGGCTACGACATCACCTTCCTGCACCCGAAGTCGAACGACGAGTTTCCGATCGCGGGCGAGGGCGTGCTGATCGAGCTGGTGCAGGCGCCGGCCGATGTGATCGCGGCGCTGGGATAATCCAGCCGGGGGTGCTGGCGCATCCCCGTGGTTTCAGCATCAGGGCGCGGCAGATTCCGCTGGTATCTGCCGCGCCTTGTTTTTTTCCGAGAGACATGAACACGGTTGCTTCCATCCCCGTATCCGCCATCCGCCGTCCCGAGGCGGGTGTCCCTTCAAGCCGCTGGTCGGTCGCCGCCATCGAGGCGCTGTTTGAACTGCCCTTCATGGAGCTGCTGTTCCGTGCCCAGCAGGTGCATCGCGAGCATTTCGATCCCAGCGAGGTCCAGCTCTCGACCCTGTTGTCGATCAAGACCGGTGGCTGCTCGGAGGATTGCGGCTACTGCCCGCAGTCGGCACACCATGACACCGAGGTCGAGGCCGACAAGCTGATGCAGCTCGAGCAGGTGCTGGCTGCCGCGCGCGCGGCCAAGCAGCAGGGCGCAACGCGCTTTTGCATGGGCGCGGCTTGGCGCAGCCCCAAGGAGCGCGACATGGAAAAGGTCACCGACATGGTGCAGGGCGTGCGTGCGCTCGGCCTGGAGACCTGCATGACGCTGGGCATGCTCGATCCGGGCCAGGCGCGCCAGCTCAAGGACGCGGGGCTCGACTACTACAACCACAACCTCGATAGCGCGCCGGACTTCTACGGCCAGATCATCAGCACCCGGACCTACCAGGACCGGCTCGACACGCTGTCCAACGTGCGCGAAGCCGGCATCAATGTCTGCTGCGGCGGCATCGTCGGCCTGGGCGAGACGCGCGAGCAGCGCGCCGGCCTGATCGCGCAGCTGGCCAACCTCGACCCCTATCCGGAGTCGGTGCCGATCAACAACCTGGTCGCGGTGCCCGGCACGCCGCTGGAGGGCGCCGAGCCGATCGATCCGTTCGAGTTCGTGCGCACGATTGCGGTGGCGCGCATCACGATGCCGACCACCATGGTGCGGTTGTCGGCCGGTAGAGAGCAGATGGACGAGGCGCTGCAGGCGCTGTGCCTGGCCGCCGGCGCCAACTCGATCTTCTACGGCGACCAGCTGCTGACGACCGCCAATCCGCAGGCCGAGCGCGACCGCGCGCTGTTCGCTCGCCTGGGGCTGCGCGCGCAGGGCACGCGTCCGGCGGTGCAGCAGCCCGCATGACAGATTGACCAGCAGCCAGCAGTTTTCAGCTTCAGTTGCCGGACTGGCGCGCCTTGGCCCTGGCCAGCGCCGCCTCGATCATCGAGCGCTTGCGATCGAGCGCTGCCGGATCGGTCAGCTTGGAGTGCTCGGCCAGATGCTCGAGCTTGTCCTGCGCCTTGAGCGCCTGGCGCGCCTCATGCTCGGTCAGGTCGCGCTGCTGGCGCTGCTGATGCCATTGGTAGCGCGAGCGCGCCTGAGCCGCCTGTTCGGGCGACCAGGCCGACCAGCCGGTCTTTTCGCCGCTGGCGCTGACCAGCGAGATGCAGTCGACCGGGCAGACCGGAAGGCAGAGCTCGCAGCCGGTGCAATAGGGCTCGATCACCGTGTGCATGCGCTTGTTGCCACCCACGATCGCATCGGTCGGGCAGGCCTTGATGCACAGCGTGCAGCCTATGCACCAGTCCTCGTCGATGATCGCCAGGGTGCGTACCGACTCCAGCCCATGTTCGGGATCGAGCGGCTTGGCCGGCCGGCCCGTGATCGTCGCCAGCCGCAGCACACCTTCGGCGCCACCGGGCGGACACTGGTTGATGTCGGCCTGCCCCTGCGCGATGGCTCGCGCGTAGGACATGCAATCGGGATAGCCGCAGCGCGTGCACTGGGTCTGCGGCAGCGCCGCGTCGAGGCGAGCGATCAGCTCGCTCTCGGCGTTGGCCACCGGCATGACTTCAATGCTCAATCGAATTACCGTTTCTTGCCGACGGCGGGGCTGCGGCGATAGCCGGCGCGCGGCTGGGCAGCGGGTTTTTCTGCGGCAGTAGCGGCCGGCGCTTGCACTGTGGCCGGCTCGGTCGCGCCGGCTTCCGAAGCCACCACTTCCGGCGCCACGGCTTCGACTGCCGCCGCATCTACGCTGGCCGGTGCTTCGAGCGAAGTCGATTCAGGCAGGCTGGCTGCGGGCTCGATCACCGCGGCCACCGGGGCTGGCGCTTCGATGCTGATCGCGGCTGCGGCCGGTTCGGCGACTGCAGCCACCACTGCGGGCTCGGCAGCCACGGCCGTTACGGCTTTGGGCATGCCGGCCTGGTGCTCGAGGATGAACTTCTTCACCACCGGGTAGACCTGGTTGCGCCAGCGGCTGCCGCTGAAGATGCCGTAGTGGCCTGCGCCCTTGACCTCGAAGTGGCGCTGCTCCTCGCTCTCGATGCCGGTGCACAGCCCATGCGCGGCGTGGGTCTGGCCGCTGCCCGAGATGTCGTCGAGCTCGCCTTCGACCGTCAGCAGGCCGGTGTGCCGGATATCCTGCGGGCGCACCAGCTCCTTTTCGCCCTGCGCGTTGCGCACTTCCCAGGTGCCGTTGACCAGCTTGAAGTCCTGGAACACGGTCTGGATGGTTTCGAGGTAGTAGTCCGCGTCCATGTCGAGCACGGCGTTGTACTCGTTGTAGAACTGGCGGTGCGCCTCGGCGCTGTCGCTGTCACCCTTGATCAGGTGATTGAAGTAGTCGTAATGGCTGTTGGCGTGACGGTCCGGGTTCATCGCGATGAAGCCGGTGTGCTGCAGGAAGCCCGGATAGACCCGGCGACCGGCGCCCGGGAAGTTGTTCGGCACCCGGTAGATCACGTTGTTCTCGAACCACTCGAACGGGCGATGCACCGCGAGGTTGTTGACCTCGGTCGGCGACTTGCGCGCATCGATCGGGCCGCCCATCATCGTCATCGACAGCGGAGTCTTCTCGCCGCGGCTGGCCATCAGCGACACCGCAGCCAGCGTCGGCACGGTCGGCTGGCAGACGCTGATGACATGGCAGTTGTCGTAGCGGCCTTGCAGGTAGCGGATGAAGTCCTGCAGGTAGTTGACGTAGTCGTCGAGGTGGAACTCGCCTTCGGACAGCGGCACCAGGCGCGCGTTCTTCCACTCGGTGATGTAGACCTTGTGGTCTTTCAGCATGGTGCGCACCGTCTCGCGCAGCAGCGTCGCGTAGTGGCCCGACAGCGGCGCGACGATCAGCACCACCGGCTGGCCCTTGAGGCGGCCCAGGGTCTCGGGGTCGTCGCTGAAGCGCTTGAAGCGCAGCAGGTCACAAAAGGGCTTGCCCATCTCGACGCGTTCCTGGATCGCGATCTGGACCCCGTCGATGTCGATGGTACGGATGCCGAACTCAGGCTTCTCGTAGTCCTTGCCCAGGCGGTGCACCAGGTCGAAGCCCGCCGCCATGCGCTGCGACAGCGGCGTCATGCCGACCGGAAGCATCGGGTTGGTGAACATCTTGGCCGTCACCTTGGCCAGGTCGGAGAAAGGCTCGATCAGTGAGCGCTGGGTTTCGTAGATCTGGTAAAGCATGGCGGGACTCCAAGAGGTTGTTGCACTGCAGCATTATCGCAGCGTATGCTGCACTGCAGCAACCGGTTCATGCATTAAGCATCAATATGCACAGTTCCCTAGAATAACAAAAAACGCCGCACTAAGGCGGCGTTTTTATCGCTTACAGCATTTATTGCGCCAAACTTACATCACCTTGGCGATGGCCTGGCAGACGTAGTCGATGTTCTTGCTGTTGAGCGCGGCCACGCACATGCGGCCGGTGTCGGTGCCGTAGACACCGAACTCGTTGCGCAGGCGCACCATCTGGTCCTTGGAGAGGCCCGAGTAGCTGAACATGCCGATCTGGGTCGTGATGAAGCTCATGTCCTGCTGCACGCCGGCGGCTTTCAGGCCGTCGACCAGCTTCTGGCGCATGGCCTTGATGCGCACGCGCATCTCGCCGAGTTCCTTTTCCCACAGCGCGCGCAGCTCGGGGTTGTTCAGCACCGCAGCGACCACGGCGCCACCGTGGATCGGCGGGTTGGAGTAGTTGGTGCGGATCGCGATCTTGAGCTGGGACAGCACGCGGTCGGCCTCGGCCTTGTCCTGGCACAGCACCGACAGGCCGCCGACGCGCTCGCCGTACAGGCTGAAGCTCTTGGAGAAGCTGGTCGAGACGAAGAAGTTCAGGCCCGAAGCGACGAACTTGCCGATCACGGCGCCGTCTTCGGCGATGCCGTAGCCAAAGCCCTGGTAGGCCATGTCGAGGAAAGGCGTCAGGCCCTTGGCCTTGATGACGGCGATCACCTGGTCCCATTGCTCGGGCGTGATGTCGTAGCCGGTCGGGTTGTGGCAGCAGGCGTGCAGCACGATGACGGTGCCCGGCTCGGCCGCGTTCAGGCTGGCCAGCATGCCGTCGAAGTTGATGCCGCGCTTGTCGGCGTCGTAGTAGGCATAGGTGCCGACTTCGAAGCCGGCGTTGCTGAACAGCGCGCGGTGGTTTTCCCACGACGGGTCGGAGATCAGCACCTTGGCGCCGGGGCTGAGCTTCTTGAGGAAGTCGGCGCCGACCTTCAGGCCGCCGGTGCCGCCGATGGCCTGCACGGTGGCGACACGGCCGCTCTGGACCGGCTCGCTGTCGGCGCCGAAGACCAGGCCCTTGACGGCGGCGTCATAGGCCGCGATGCCGTCGATCGGCAGGTAGCCGCGCGCAGCGGGCTTTTCCATCATGGTCTTCTCGGCAGCCTGCACGCACTGCAGCAGCGGCAGCTTGCCGTTGTCGTCGAAGTACACGCCCACGCCCAGGTTGACCTTGTTGGGGTTGGTGTCGGCGTTGTACTGCTCGTTCAGACCCAGGATTGGGTCGCGGGGGGCCATTTCGACGGCGGAAAACAGAGACATGAGTCGTTACCTGTGTGTGAAGGAAGGAGCGGTCATGCGCTGCGCAGCAAGGCAGCACAAAGGCGGGTATTTTAGCTTGGCTGCAGTGGTCAATGCGCTGGGCCCGAGCGGATCATTCCGTCCCGCCTTGTGAAACAATTCGGCATGTCTGAAGAATCCCAAGGCCAGTTGGTCACCTTCCCCGGTTCGCCGTTCGAGCTGTTCCAGCCTTTCCCGCCCGCGGGCGACCAGCCGACCGCGATCGCGCAGCTGGTCGATGGCATCAACGACGGCGAGGTGTTCCAGACCCTGCTCGGCGTGACCGGCTCGGGCAAGACCTTCACCATGGCCAACGTGATCGCGCGCCTGGGCCGCCCGGCAATCGTGTTCGCGCCCAACAAGACGCTGGCCGCGCAGCTCTACTCCGAGTTCCGCGAGTTCTTCCCGAAGAACGCGGTCGAGTATTTCGTCAGCTACTACGACTACTACCAGCCCGAGGCCTATGTGCCGCAGCGCGACCTGTTCATCGAGAAGGACAGCGCGATCAACGAGCATATCGAGCAGATGCGCCTGTCCTGCACCAAGAGCCTGCTCGAGCGGCGCGACGTGGTGATCGTGGCGACGGTGTCAGCCATCTACGGCATCGGCAAGCCCGAGAGCTATCACCAGATGATCATGACGCTGCGCGTGGGCGACCGCTACGGCCAGCGCGACCTGATCGCCCAGCTGGTGCGCATGCAGTACCAGCGCAACGAGCAGGACTTCAGCCGCGGCAAGTTCCGCGTGCGGGGTGACACCATCGATGTGTTCCCGGCCGAGCATTCCGAGCTGGCGATCCGGATCGAGCTGTTCGACGACGAGGTCGAGACGCTGCAGCTGTTCGACCCGCTGACCGGGCGCATCCGGCAGAAGATCCCGCGTTTCACGGTCTATCCGTCGAGCCATTACGTCACGCCCAGGGAGCAGGTGCTGTCGGCGGTGGAGGCGATCAAGCAAGAGCTGGCTGATCGATTGAAGGAGCTGGTCGGCATGGGCAAGCTGGTCGAGGCGCAGCGGCTGGAGCAGCGCACCCGCTTCGACCTCGAGATGCTGACCGAGGTCGGCCACTGCAAGGGGATCGAGAACTACAGCCGGCACCTGAGCGGATCGGCCGCTGGCGAGGCGCCCAGCACGCTGACCGACTACCTGCCGAAGGACGCGCTGATGTTCCTTGACGAGAGCCACGTCATGATCGGCCAGCTCGGCGGCATGTACAACGGCGACCGCGCGCGCAAGACCACGCTGGTCGAGTATGGCTTTCGGCTGCCGTCGGCGCTGGACAACCGCCCGCTCAAGTTCGAGGAGTTCGAGACCAAGATGCGCCAGTGCGTGTTCGTCTCGGCCACGCCGGCGGCCTATGAGCAGCAGCACAGCGGCCAGGTGGTCGAGCAGGTGGTGCGCCCGACCGGCCTGGTCGATCCGGTGGTCGAGGTGCGCCCGGCGACGCACCAGGTCGATGACGTGCTGGGCGAGATCCGGCTGCGCATCGAGCGCGAGGAGCGGGTGCTGATCACGACCCTGACCAAGCGCATGGCCGAGCAGCTGACCGACTACATGACCGAGAACGGGGTCAAGGTGCGCTACCTGCACAGCGACATCGACACGGTCGAGCGGGTCGAGATCCTGCGCGACCTGCGCCTGGGCGTGTTCGACGTGCTGATCGGCATCAACCTGCTGCGCGAGGGGTTGGACATTCCCGAGGTTTCGCTGGTGGCGATCCTCGACGCCGACAAGGAAGGCTTTTTGCGTTCCGAGCGCAGCCTGATCCAGACCATAGGCCGCGCGGCGCGCAACCTCAACGGCAAGGCGATCCTGTATGCCGACCGCATCACCGACTCGATGCAGCGCGCCATCGGCGAGACCGAGCGCCGCCGCGCCAAGCAAGTCGCCTTCAACCTGGCCCATGGCATCACGCCGCGCGGCGTGGTCAAGCGCATCAAGGACCTGATCGAAGGCGTCTACAGCGAGAAGGCCGGCGAGGAGGCCAAGAAGCTCGAGCTGGCGCAGCAGCAGATGGCCGATATCGCCGACATGGGCGAGAAGGAGCTGGCGCGCGAGATCAAGCGGCTCGAGAAGCAGATGCTCGAGCATGCGCGCAACCTCGAGTTCGAGCAGGCGGCGCGGGTACGCGACCAGCTGGCCCGCCTGAAGGACCGGGTGCTGGGCGCGCATGGCGGCGACCAGCTTTAATGCCTACTAAAACAGTCGGGATTGGTGTATACTTGACTGAAACGCTCGGGATTCGATGCGATCCTCCTTGCAGGTGCGAAGAGGGCAGGTTTCCCCGGCCATTTCCAGGAGTTTGCCATGCGCCTTACCACCAAGGGCCGTTTCGCCGTCACCGCCATGATCGACCTGGCCCTGCGCCAGGGCAGCGGTCCGGTGACGCTGGCCGCCATCAGTCAGCGCCAGCAGATCTCCCTGTCCTACCTCGAGCAGCTGTTCGGCAAGCTGCGCCGCAACCTGCTGGTCGAGTCGACCCGGGGTCCCGGCGGCGGCTACACTCTGGGCCGCAAGGCTGACGCGATCACGGTGGCCGACATTATCGTCTCGGTCGACGAGCCGATCGATGCGACCGGCTGCGGTGGCAAGAGCAACTGCCTCGGTGACGGCATGCCCTGCCTGACGCATGACCTCTGGGATCAGCTCAACGCCAAGATGGTCGAGTTCCTGAGCTCGATCACGCTGCAAAAGCTGATCGACGAACAACTGGCCAAGGGCGTGGTGATCGAGTCGGTGCCGCAGATCCGACGCGCGATCTCCTCCGCGCCGGTGGTCAAGCCGATCCGCGTCAACGCCCCCAATTCCGTCTTTGCACTCGGGACTGCCGCAGCCAAGTAAGCTCGCGCCCGCAGGCCCCTTTTCACAGGATGACATCATGAGCACCACCCCGCATTACCCGATCTACCTCGACTACAGCGCGACTACGCCTTGCGACCCGCGCGTCGTCGACAAGATGATCCCCTGGTTGAACGAGCATTTCGGCAACCCGGCCTCGCGCAGCCACGCCTGGGGCTGGGAAGCTGAAGCCGCGATCGAGAAGGCGCGCGAGCAGGTCGCCTCCCTGATCGGCGCCGATTCGCGTGAGATCGTCTGGACCAGCGGCGCGACCGAGTCCAACAACCTGGCGATCAAGGGCGCGGCCCATTTCTACCAGGGCAAGGGCAAGCACCTGATCACGGTCAAGACCGAGCACAAGGCCGTGCTCGACACCTGCCGCCACCTCGAGCGCGAGGGCTTCGAGGTCACCTACCTTGACGTCCAGCCCGATGGCCTGCTCGACCTCGAGGCCTTCAAGGCCGCGATCCGTCCCGACACCATCCTGGCCAGCGTGATGTTCGTCAACAACGAGATCGGCGTGATCCAGGACATTCCGGCCATCGGCGCGATCTGCCGCGAGAAGGGTGTGATTTTCCACGTCGATGCGGCGCAGGCCACCGGCCGCGTCCATGTCGACCTGGCAACGCTGCCGGTCGACCTGATGAGCCTGACCTCGCACAAGACCTACGGCCCCAAGGGCGTGGGCGCGCTCTATGTGCGCCGCAAGCCGCGCATCCGCCTGGAAGCACAGATGCATGGTGGTGGTCACGAGCGTGGCATGCGCTCGGGCACGCTGCCGACGCACCAGATCGTCGGCATGGGCGAGGCCTACGCGATTGCCCAGGCCGAGATGGCGACCGAGCTGCCGCGCATCCAGGCGCTGCATGACCGCATGTTTGCCGGCCTGTCCTCGATCGAGCAGACCTTCCTGAACGGTCACGAGACCCGCCGCATCCCGCACAACCTCAACATGAGCTTCAACTATGTCGAGGGCGAGTCGCTGATCATGGGCATCAAGGGCCTGGCGGTCTCCTCCGGCTCGGCCTGCACCTCGGCCAGCCTGGAGCCCAGCTATGTGCTGCGCGCCCTGGGCCGCAGCGACGAGCTGGCGCACAGCAGCCTGCGCATGACGATCGGCCGCTGGACCACCGAGGAAGAGGTCGACACCGCGATCGAGTCGATCAAGACCAATGTCGCCAAGCTGCGCGAGCTCTCGCCGCTGTGGGACATGTACCAGGACGGCATCGACATCTCGACCATCCAGTGGGCTGCCCACTGATCCCGCACTGAACAGGAGAATTGACATGGCTTACTCTGACAAGGTCGTTGACCACTACGAAAACCCCCGCAACGTCGGCAGCTTCGAAAAGGGCGACGAGGACGTCGGCACCGGCATGGTCGGTGCTCCGGCCTGCGGCGACGTCATGAAGCTGCAGATCAAGGTCAACCCGAGCACCGGCGTGATCGAGGACGCCCGCTTCAAGACCTACGGCTGCGGCTCGGCGATCGCATCGAGCTCGCTGGTCACCGAATGGGTCAAGGGCAAGACGCTGGACGAAGCGGCGCAGATCAAGAACAGCGAGATCGCCGAGGAGCTGGCGCTGCCGCCGGTCAAGATCCACTGCTCGATCCTGGCCGAGGACGCCATCAAGGCGGCCGTCGACGACTACAAGAAGAAGCACGCCGCCGCCTGATCCACTGATCCCGACCGACCCCTTATCCTGCGCTCACCATGTCCGTCACCCTCACCGAAGCCGCCGCCAAGCATGTCACCAAATACCTGAGCCGTCGTGGCAAGGGGGTCGGGGTGCGGCTGGGCGTCAAGACCACCGGCTGCTCGGGCCTGGCCTACAAGCTCGAGTACGCCGACGATGTCGCCCCCGAGGACGTGGTGTTCGAGGACAAGGGCATCCAGATCATGATCGATCCCAAGTCGATGGCCTATCTCGACGGCATGACGCTGGACTTCGTGCGCGAGGGCTTGAACGAGGGCTTTCGCTTCAACAACCCGAACGAGCGCGACCGTTGCGGCTGTGGAGAGTCGTTCCGTGTCTGAGTCCATGGAGTCCGGAGTCGAGGCGCCGAGCCTGCAGGACGACGATTTCCGTCTGTTCGGCCTGCCCATGGGCTTTGCGCTCGACCGCGCCGCGCTCGACGAACGCTGGAAGGCGTTGCAGCGCCAGGCCCACCCCGACCGCTTCGCGGCCCAGGGGACGGCGGCACAGCGTGTCGCGATGCAATGGTCGGTGCGCATCAACGAGGCTTACCAGCGCCTGAAGGACCCGTTGAAGCGCGCGGCCTACTGGTGCGAGCTCAACGGCGCCCCGATCAAGGCCGAAAGCAACACCGCGATGCCCACCGCCTTCCTGATGCAACAGATGGAGTGGCGTGAAGCGCTCGAGGAGGCTGCTGGCGCCGAGGCCATCGAAGCCCTGCTGGAGCAGACCCAGGCCTTCCGGCGCGACAGTCTGGATCAGCTCGGCCGCACGATTGACCAGCAGCGCGACGCGCTGGCTGCGGCCCAGCAGGTCAGGGCGCTGATGTTCGTTGAGCGTTTTGCCGACGATCTGCATGGACGGCTCGACCGGCTCTGATCCTGTCCCGATCTTTTCTCCATCCCGCGCCGGAAAATCCGCCTGATCTTCCAGGGTTGCTTCGCCTGCGACAATAGCGGGCTTGCCCGGGATTTTCCGGGACCGAGTTTTTACCCCCGGGCTTTTATGCCCGCCTTGCCCCATGGCCCTGCTGCAAATCTCCGAACCCGGCCAGACGCCCGACCCGCATCAGCGGCGCGTGGCTGTCGGCATCGACCTCGGTACCACCCATTCGCTGGTCGCCTCGGTGCGTCACGGCGTGCCCGAATGCCTGCCTGACGAGCAGGGCCGCGTGATCCTGCCCAGCGTGGTGCGCTATCTGGCGCCCGGGTCTGGCTCGGGCCGATCGATCGGCTGGGACGCGCTCGCCGCCCAGATCGACGATCCGTACAACACCATCAGTTCGGTCAAGCGCCTGATGGGTCGCAAGCTGGCCGACCTGCAAGCCCAGGGCGTGGCCGCCAAGCTGCCCTACACGGTGGTCGATGGCCCCGGCATGGCGGCGGTCCGGACCGTGGCGGGCGACAAGTCGCCAGTCGAGGTCAGCGCCGAGATCCTGGCCACGCTGCGTTTCCGTGCCGAGGACAGCTTCGACAACGACCTGTTCGGTGCCGTCATCACGGTGCCGGCCTATTTCGACGACGCCCAGCGCCAGGCGACCAAGGACGCCGCGCAGATGGCTGGCCTCGAAGTGTTGCGCCTGATCAACGAGCCCACCGCGGCGGCGATCGCCTACGGGCTGGACCAGGGCTCGGAAGGCGTCTACGCGGTCTATGACCTCGGCGGCGGCACCTTCGACGTCTCGATCCTGCGCCTGACCCAGGGCGTGTTTGAGGTCATGGCTACCGGCGGCGATTCCGCGCTCGGTGGCGACGACTACGACCGTGCGCTGGCCGACTGGGTGCTGCAGCAAGGCGGCCATCCGCTCAAGGCCGATGAACTGCCGGCCGGCGAGCGCGCCCGCCTGCAAGCCGAGGCGCGTCGCGTCAAGGAAGCGCTGTCGGCCCATGCCGATGATGGCGTGGCAGTGCGCTTCGAGGTCCTGCTCGCCGGCCAGACCCTGGCGCGCGAAGTGACCCATGCCGAATTCGCCCAGGCCTGCTCTGAGCTGACGCAGCGCACCATGGTCGCCGTCAAGCGCGTGCTGCGCGACGCGCGCCTCGACAAGTCCGAGGTCAAGGGCGTCGTGATGGTCGGCGGCTCGACCCGCATGCCGGTTGTGAGGCAGGCGGTCGGCGAGTTCTTCGGCCAGCCGCCGCTGACGAATCTGAACCCGGACGAGGTGGTCGCGCTCGGCGCGGCGATCCAGGCCAATCAGCTCGCGGGCAACAACCCCGACGGCGACCTGCTGCTGCTCGACGTGATCCCACTGTCCCTGGGCATCGAGACCATGGGCGGACTGGTCGAGCGCATCGTGCCGCGCAACACCACGATTCCGACCGCGCTGGCGCAGGATTTCACCACCTTCAAGGACGGCCAGACCGCGCTGGCGCTGCATGTGCTGCAGGGCGAGCGCGACCTGGTGGCCGACTGCCGCAGCCTGGCGCGCTTCGAGCTGCGTGGCATCCCGCCGATGCCGGCCGGTGCCGCGCGTATCCGCGTCACCTTCACCATCGACGCCGACGGTCTGTTGACCGTGGGCGCGAAAGAGCAGGGCAGTGGGGTCGAGGCCCAGATCGTGGTCAAGCCGAGCTACGGCCTGTCGGATGACCAGATCGCCGCCATGCTGCAAGACAGCTTTGCCACCGCGCAACAGGACATGGCCGCGCGCGCGCTGGTCGAGGCCCGGGTCGAGGCCGAGCGCATGCTCGACGCCACCCGCAGCGCGCTGGCGGCCGACGCTGACCTGCTCGACCCCGACATGCGCGCGGCAATCGACCGCCTGCTTGCCGAGACCGACGCCATCCGCACCAGCTCGAATGATGCCGCCGGCATCGAGGCGGCGACCGAAGCCTTGGCCAAGGGCACCGAAGCCTTTGCCGCCATGCGCATGAACCGTGGCATTGCCCGTGCCCTGTCCGGCAAAAACGTGGAGAATTTCTGACATGCCGATCATCAAGATCCTGCCCCATCCCGAATACTGCCCGCAAGGCACAGAGATCCAGGCCCTGCCGGGCACCACCATCTGCGAGGCGCTGCTCGACCATGAGATCGAGATCGAGCATGCCTGCGACATGAGCTGTGCCTGCACCACCTGCCATGTGATCGTGCGCTCCGGGATAGATAGCCTGAACGAGGCGACCGAGGAAGAGGAAGATCTGCTCGACAAGGCCTGGGGCCTGGAGCCGCAGTCGCGCCTGAGCTGCCAGGCGCGCCTGGCCAAGCAGGACCTGACGATCGAGATCCCGCGCTACACCATCAACCACGCGCGCGAGCACCACTGAAACCGGAGTTGCGCATGCGCCAGATCGTCCTCGATACCGAAACCACCGGCCTGTCGGCCATCGACGGTGACCGCATCATCGAAATCGGCTGCGTCGAGCTGGTCAACCGCAAGCTGACCGGCAACAACCGCCATTTCTACCTGCACCCCGAGGACCGCGCGATCCACGAGGAGGCCCAGCGGGTGCACGGCATCTCGATCGAGTTCCTGGCCGACAAGCCCAAGTTCCGCGTCATTGCCGACGACCTGCTCGACTACCTGCAGGGCGCCGAGCTGCTGGCGCACAACGCGCCGTTCGACATCGGTTTCCTGAACGAGGAGCTGCGCCGGCTCGGGCGCGGCAAGATCACCGACTGGCTCGATGGCGTGATCGATACCCTGGCCATGGCCAAGGAAATGTTCCCGGGCAAGCGCAACGGCCTTGACGCGCTGTGCGACCGACTCGGTGTCGACAACTCGGGGCGCAATTTCCACGGCGCCTTGCTCGATGCCGAGCTGCTGGCCGACGTCTACATCAACATGACGCGCGGGCAGAACGCCCTGGCAATGGAAGTCGAGAGCGGTGAGGCTGGGGCCGACGGCCAGCTGGTGGCGGTTGACCTGAGCCGCTTCGATCTGCCGGTGCTGGGCCTGAGCGCGGCCGAACTGCAGGCACACGAAGCGCTGCTGGCCGACCTCGACAAGGCCAGCAAGGGCAAGACCGTCTGGCGTCAGCTCGAAATGCAAATCGCAGCGGCTTGAAGCTTGCACCCGGGCCTGTCCCGGGTTTATCATTGTCCTGTACTTGTTACTTACGCAAATTAAAGTTTAATTGTATGGATACAAGTAAACAAAAAGTGGGGTCAGCAGTTACCGTCCCACTGGAGTGGTTCGAATCCTGGCTGCTCGAACGCGCCAGCGAACGGGAAAACCCGCTGACTCCTCACGCGGCCGAACCCTATCGCTACATCTGGTCGTCCTGGTGCCAGTGGCTGCTCGGTGCCGACAGGTCGGGGCAGGGCGACTGGACCGAGCTGGTGCTGGCAGCGGGGCCGGCGCAGGCGATGGAGTTCCTGCTCGATCGCGTCAAGCCCGCGACCCAGCGCAGCGGCAGTTCGCCGGAGATCTCGATCGTCACGCGCGAGCGCTACTGCATGGTGCTGCGCGGGGTCTACGGCCATCTGCAGCGGCTGGGCCTGCTGGCCGAAAACCCGATGCTGCGGCTCTATGAGCTGGCGGGCGAGGACCGGCCCGATGCCGAGGTGCTCGCGCCCGGCATCTGGAACCGGCTGCTCGAGCAGGCCGCGCAAGAACCGGCTGATCGGTCACCGTTTGCCTTGCGCGACCGCGCGCTGCTGTGTCTGATGCTGGATGCGGCGCTGACCCCGGCCGAGCTCGCGGCCTTGAACCTGGGCCAGCTCGACGAGGCCATGGCGGGTGAGGGCGATGGCCCCGTGGGCAGCCTGATCACGATCCGGCTGCAGGGCAACCGGGCCGCGCAGCGGCGCGAGTTGCAGCTCGGCGCGCAGGCATCGGGGGCCTTGCGCGACTGGCTGGCGGTGCGCAGCGATACCCTGTCCAAGGGGCGGCCTGATACGCTGGTCGTGCTCGAACTGGTGTTCTTCACCGAGCGGCGCAAGCCGCTGTCGCGCCGCGTGCTGTTTCACCTGACCTCGCGCCTGATCACCCAGGCCTGCGAATCGCTAGCGCTCGGGCTGCCGCGCCATCTGGGGCCGCTGGTGCTGCGCAATACGGCGATCCTGCACTGGCTCAAGACTGGCATGCCGCAGGACGAAGTCTGTCGGCGCGCCGGCTACCAGGGGAAACTGGCGCTCGAGCACCTGCGCGCGCATCTGTCACAGCTATCGGAAACCGGCAAGGAGGCCAACACAGCATGGAACACAACATCCCCCTGATCACCACCCTGGCCGCCGGCTTCAGCGTGGCGCTGGTGCTGGGCTTCCTGGCCGAGCGCATCAAGGTGCCGGCGCTGGTGGGCTATCTGCTGGCCGGCATCCTGATCGGGCCCGGCACGCCGGGCTTCGTCGCCGATGTGCATCTGGCGGCCCAGCTGTCCGAGATCGGCGTCATGCTGCTGATGTTCGGCGTCGGCCTGCATTTCTCGCTCAACGACCTGCTGGCGGTCAAGCGCCTAGCGGTACCCGGGGCCGTGGTGCAGATGAGCCTGGCCACGGTGCTTGGGATGGCCGTGGCTTGGTGGTGGGGCTGGAGCTGGGGCGCCGGGCTGATCTTTGGCCTGTCCTTGTCCTGTGCCAGCACGGTCGTGCTGCTCAAGGCGCTGGAAGCCCGTGGCGTATTAGACAGCATGAACGGCCGCATAGCGGTCGGCTGGCTGGTGGTCGAGGATCTGGCGACCGTGCTGGTGCTGGTCCTGCTGCCGCCGCTGGCGGGGGTGCTCGGCGGCTCGGTCGCCGAAGTGGCGAATCCGCAACCCCTGTGGCTGACGATCGCAAAAACCTTGCTCCAGGTCGCGGCCTTCATCGCCATCATGCTGGTGGCCGGGCGCCGCGTGCTGCCCTGGTTGTTGTGGCAGATCTCGCGCACCGGCTCGCGCGAGCTGTTCACGCTGGCGGTGATCGTGGCTGCGATCGGCATCGCCTACGGCGCGGCGCAGCTGTTCAGCGTCTCGTTCGCGCTGGGCGCCTTCTTCGCCGGCATGGTGATGCGCGAGTCCGAGTTCAGCCATCGGGCGGCGACAGAATCGCTGCCGCTGCGCGACGCGTTCTCGGTGCTGTTCTTTGTCTCGGTTGGCATGCTGTTCGAGCCGGCTATCCTGCTGGAGCAACCGGTCCATGTGCTGGGCGTGGTGACCATCATCATCTTCGGCAAGTCGCTGGCGGCCTTCGGCCTGGTGCTGGCCTTGCGCTATCCGCTCAACACGGCGCTGACGGTTTCGGCCAGCCTGGCACAGATCGGCGAGTTCTCCTTCATCCTGGCCGGCCTGGGCCTGTCGCTCGGACTGCTGCCCGCCGAAGGCATGAGCCTGGTGCTGGCCGGCGCGCTGATCTCGATTGCGCTCAATCCGCTGCTGTTCGCGGCCGTCGAGCCGCTGCGGTGCTGGATTCTGCAACGCTCGGCGCTGGCGCGCCAGCTGGAGCAGAGAACCGACCCCTATGCCGAACTGCCGACCAGCACCGAGCGCAAGTACCTGCAAGGACAGGTCGTGCTGGTGGGCTACGGCCGGGTCGGCAAGCGGATTGCCGAGGCCTTGGAGGCGAGCGGCATTCCCCATGTGGTGGTAGAGCAGAACCGCGAGCTGGTCGAGGACCTGCGCCAGCAGGGCAAGGTGGCCGTATCAGGCAATGCGGCCGATCCGGTGGTGCTGGTCCAGGCCCATGTCGCCGAGGCCGCGATGCTGGTGGTGGCGACGCCCGATCTGTTCAACCTGCGTCAGATGGCCGAGACGGCCAGGACGCTCAATTCCAGCATCGAGATCGTGCTGCGCACGCACAGCGAGGATGAGTCGGTGCTGCTGTGCAAGGATGGCATCGGCAAGGTCTTCTTTGGCGAGGAAGAACTGGCCAAGGGCATGACCCACCATGTGCTGGAACGCCTGGGAGCGCAAGCCAGTCCAGGCGAAAAAGCCCCGGCGTCATCCCATGGCTGAACCCGCCGGATCACCACAGCCGGTATCGGCTGATCTGTTCGTCAGGGCACGGAATCAGTCCCGGCCTTCATGACGGATGCGAGCGGATGCTCCACGCCTGCGCCAGCGACACCACGCTCCCAATGACCAACAAGCTCGGCGGCTGCACACCGTACCGTTCGGCGGTGCTCGCCAGATCGCACAGGCGCGTGGGGAAAATGGCCTCTTGCGGCCAGGTCGCCTTGTAGACCAGTGCTGCCGGGGTGTTCCCTGGCAGTCCCGCAGACTGGAGTCCGGACGCGATGGTTTCCAGACCGGTCACGCCCATGTAGATCACCACAGTTTGCCCGGGCTGGGCCAGTGCTGGCCAATTCAGTTCGACCTTGTGATCTTTCTGGTGGCCGGTGACGAAGACGCAGCTATGGGCATGATCGCGGTGTGTCAAGGGAAAGCCAAAACTGGCCGCTGCACCCAGGGCAGCCGTGATGCCAGGCACGATTTCGACCGGAATCTGGTGTTGCAGCAGCCGATCCATTTCCTCGCCGCCGCGCCCGAACACGAACGGGTCGCCGCCCTTGAGACGTACCACCCGCCGCCCCTGCTGCGCCAGCCGCACCAGCAGCTGGCAAATCTCGTCCTGCGGCAAGGTGTGGTTCCCGGCGGCCTTGCCGACGTAGAGGCGTTGCGCTTGTGGCGGCGCCAGGTCCACGATACCTGGACCGACCAGGTTGTCGTACACCAGCACTTCGGCCATCTGCAGGCGACGCCAGGCGCGCAGGGTCAGCAGCTCCAGATCACCCGGGCCAGCGCCCACCAGCGACACCGTGCCTCTGGCCTGTTCTGACAGCACCGGCATCATGACGAGGGCCCCTGGTGAAACACGAGGTCTTGCACGGGCTGCCCACCCACGAAATGTTGTTCGATGATGCGGTCCATGTTGTCGGGGGTCACGTTGTAGTACCAGGTGCCGTCAGGCTGCACGCACATCACCGGGCCGCCCTTGCAGGCCGCAAAGCAGTTGACCCGGCTGCGCTTGACCCGCAGCTCGCCTTGGTCCAGCCCGGCCGCCTTGAATTTTTCGCCCAGGCTGTCGAACAAGGCTTGCGCTGCACCGTCCTGGGTGCAGCGCGTTCCGGTGCACAGCAGCAGGTGACGGTGGTAGTTACCGATCTTGGGTTTTTCCACCGGATGGCTCATGCGTTTTCCTCGGATTCCACCGCGGTTGCTGTCACCGGCTCCATCAGGGTGGAACGGATGTAGTCGGCAGGCAGCCGGTGGCGTGCGGCCAGGGTATCGATGTCCAGTCCCTCGGCGTGTTCGGCCTGCAAGGTGTCAAGCCAGCCCAGCAGGCCGGTGGACAGGGATCGGCCGCGTTTTTCCCCGTCACGGGTGTCTCCGCCCTGTTCCAGGTCGTACTTGTTGGCATAGCCGCGAGGCGTCACCATCAGCCCGTGGCGTACGAAGGTATTGCTGTTGCCAATCAGCACCGTGGTCAGCATGCCGATGTCGGCCTCGGTCATCTGGTCGAGGGTGGTGAACAGGATCTGTTCCCGTCGGCGGTAGGCGCTCTTGACGATTGCCACTGGCGTGTCCGGGCGGCGGTGACGCAGGAACAGACGCTGGGCTTCGACGATCTGTCGGGTACGCCGGCCGCTCTTGGGGTTGTAGAGCGCGACCACGAAGTCGGCCATGGCTACCGCATCGAGGCGCCGCGCGATGGTGGGCCAGGGGGTGAGCAGGTCCGACAGCGAAATCGCGCAGAAGTCGTGTGTCAGCGGTGCGCCGACCAGCGCCGCGCAGCTGTTGAGCGCCGAAGCACCCGGGATGATTTCCACCTGCACCGGGTCGTCGGGGGTCCAGCCGGCCTGGAACAGCACCTCGTAGGTCGGGCCGGCCATGCCGTAGACGCCCGCGTCGCCGGACGAGATCAGTGCCACCTTCTTGCCTTGCCGGGCCGCATCCAGCGCGCTGACCGCGCGGTCCAGCTCTTCGGTCATGCTCTTGCGGATGATTTCCTTGCCTTCGAGCAGGTCCGCCACCAGCTTGATGTAGGTGACATAGCCGATGACGGTGTCGGCCTCCTGGATGGCCTGGCGCGCGCGCGCCGTCATGTGGGCTTCGCTGCCGGGACCGATGCCGACCAGCATGATCTTGCCGGCCGTGGACGCGGCGTCAGGAATGGGGGATGGGGTCGTCATGCGTGCTTTCCTTGCTGCAGGGGTAGGGGGGCGGGAGAAATCCGGCGGGCGATCGACACGGTGGCGTTCTTGCCGTCCGCGCCCCGCCATTTGTGCTTTTCCAGGCACAGGGCAGTGGGTGGGGCTGGGTGATCAGGCGCACCAGCAGCCAGCAAGGCAGCTGCCTCGCTCACCGATGGCGTGCCGGTGTGGCGCAACACCGTGGCACTGGGGTTGGGCACAGGCACCGCAGCCAGTGCGGCCGCCGGGTAGAAATGGATGGGACAGTTCAGCTGCAGGGCCAGGGACAGCAGACCGGGTTCGTCGGCCTTGAGGTCGATGCTGGCCAGCGTCGCTACCGCGTTCACGCTGGCCCCCAGTTGTTGCAGCGCCTGGGCGACCGCCTCTTGCAGCGTGGCCAGTGCGGTACCCCGATCGCAACCGAGTCCCAGCACCAGGGTATGGTCGGTCTGGGGCGTCACGCGCGGACCTCATCGGCAGGGATTGCAGGCTCCAGCGGCGGGCGGTACACCACCAGGCGCTCGGCCCATTGCTGCCAATGCGCCGCCGGAATGTCGGCCTGGGTCACCCACAGCACCGCGCGATGGTGTTCTGGCCGCACCTGTTCCCAATGCTCCAGGCATTCGATGTTGGCTGGCAGGGGGGTGGCACGGGTCCACCAGTGGCGGCTGCCGGCCTGCTGGACGAAGGCGATCGGTTCGCCATTGACCACATGCGCCGACACGCGGGTGATGTTGATCTTGGGCGCCTCGACCCGCCAGCCCAGGTGGCGTCCCAGGATGTCCACCGGAATGGTCTTGCCGACATCGGACGCGGTTGTCAGCACGGCGGTGGCACCCAGCAGGTCAGCCACGCGTTCGCTCATGGCGTTGGCGCCACCGACATGGCCCGACAGCACCGGAATGACGAACTGGCCCGCATCGTCGACCACCGTCACGCCCGGGTCTTCGTCCTTGCCTTTGAGGTGGGGCGCGATCAGCCGAACCACGGCCCCGAGCGAGACCAGGAACACCAGCTGATCGTACTGTGCGAACAGGCGGGGGATTTCGTCGCGCAAGGCGCCTGCGTAGGCATGCACCGGCTGTGGCAGGTCGGCAAAGGTGGCAGAGAACTTGCTCGCGCTGCAGACATGGGCCTGCGGCAGATCGCGTGCCAGGCGCGCGGCCAGCGCCGCGCCATGCCTGGTGATGGCGACCAGGCAGATCCGGTGCTCAGCCTCGGTCAGTGCGGGTGCCGACAGCACCACGGTGGTCTCTGAACTCATGGCGTCACTTCCTCCTGCGCCACGGGGACGGTGCCCAGGCTGGTCTTCTTCAGGCAGCCCCTGATCCGTTCACCGCGCACGCGGTGCGGGTTCTTCACGATCAACAGGGACAGATAGCTGACCCGCTGACCGCGCAGGGCCAGCAGGTCAGCGCCGGACAGGCGCCGTTCATCCTCGGCTCCGACGCGTTCGATGAAATGTGCATGGGTCAACAAACCCTTGTCTTCCAGCCAGGTCAGCAGCTCGTCCAGCAGGGGCTTGATCTTCATCAGCACCAGGGTGTCGAAGTCGTGCAGCAGCCGGTCCACCGCACCAACGCCATAGGCTGCCGGCACGATGGCGACCGTGTCGTCCTGCTCGGCGAACGGCTCACCGACATCGGCACAGGCGGCGGTGAAGGAGTTCACGCCGGCGATCACCTGCAGCGGCAAGTCTGCGTCGAGCGCGCGCAAGGTGCGGGCCAGGTGGCCGAAGGTGGCGTAGGTGCTGGCATCGCCCTCGACCAGGAACAGCACATCGCGTCCGGCTTGCAGCCAGGGCAACACGGTGTGGGCGGCTTTCAGCCAGGCCCGCGCCAGTTTTTCGCCATCGTGCGTCATGGGAAACAGCAGCTGCGCGTGGTCGGCCGGCGGAACCAGCCCGGCTCGGGTCACGATGTCCAGCGCGTAGCTGGGCGTCTTGCCGCTGCGCGCGGGATAGACCCACACGGTGTCGTGGCGCTGCAAGGCGGCCCAGGCGGCACGGGTGATCAAGCCCGGAGCGCCCGGACCCAGGGAGACGCCCCACAAAGTGCCTCGGCGGGGATGTTCAGCTTCAGTCATGTGCGGGCCTCTGAGGTTCGGGTTTGTGGGCGCAGACCAGCCATACCGGGTTTTCGGCCGCCATGCGGTGCATGTGCAGAATCGGCTTGCTGCGGGAAGCCTGCAGTTGCAACACGTCCCAGGACAGGCCGGCCGCAGCCGCAGCGCCTTGCAGCGTGGCGGTGGCCGTGGCTAGGTTTTCCAGGGTGACGAAGTTCATCACGAGATGTCCGCCCGGGCGCAAGCGGCGCAGCACGAGGTGGATGAGCTCGGTCAGTTCGCCACCCGAGCCACCGATGAACACGGCGTCCGGGTCGGGCCAGTGGTCCAGCTGCTGCGGTGCCTTTCCCAGTGCCAGGCTGTAGTTGCTGACGCCGAAGGCGGCATGGTTGCGCGCGGCAATCGCATGGTCGGCCTCGTTCTTCTCGATCGCATATACATGGCCCTTCGGGCAGAGCCGTGCCGCCTCCAGTCCCACCGAGCCCGAGCCGGCACCGATGTCCCAGACCACGCTGTGGGCGCGCAGTTGCAGCCTGGCCAGGCTGACCGCGCGCACCTCCTGCTTGGTGATCAGGCCCTTGTCGGGCTGGCGTTGCTCGTAGGCACTGTCCGCCAGCCCGATCTGCACTGGCATGGGCCGCGGCCGAGTCCGCCACAACAGCACCACGTTCAGCGCCGGAAAAGCCATCTGGGCGGCGTCCGATGGCGCCAGTTGCGACCACACCCGTTCAGTGGCTTGCAGCAGGTCGGCGGCGACCGCGAGCTGGAAGTCGTCGCCCAGCCCTTCGGTCAGCAGCAGACGGGCCAGCCGGTCCGGGCTGTTGGCCGGGCTGGTCAGTACCAGCAGGCGCTCCTGCGCGCGCAAGGCCTGCGCCAGCGGGTACAAACCATGCTCGGGGCGGCTACCGCGCGTCCATTCTCCGGCGTCCTTGCCGTGGACCGACAAGATGGCGGCGTCCTGCCACGCCAGGCCGACTCGCGCGCAGGCCAGCTGCAGGGTGGACAGGTTGGGCAGGATTTCCAGCGCATCAAGGCACAGCTGCTGCGCCAGGTAGGGTGCAATGCCATGGCACAGCGGGTCACCCGTGGCCAGCACCACGCAGGCCTGGTTCGCGGCCCGGGCCGCGCGTATCCATTCGGGCAAGGCGCCGAGCTGTCCTGTCAGGTCATGCAACACCACGCCGGGTTTGCATTCGCGTGCGAACAGCGCCAGGGTGCGGCTGCCGCCCACCACGACATCGGCGGTGCGCAGGTGGGCCAGTGCGGTGGCGCTCAGGCTGGCCACCCCGTCGTCGAGCACGCCGATCACGCGGCAGGGGTTGGGATCTTGGCGCAGGGAGTGGCTGGTCATTCGGTGTCGAAGTCCGGGTGCTGGATATGGCCAATGCCGGTGCGCCCGGCAGTGACGGGCGAGGCGCCTTCATCGGCCGGAGCCGACCACAGGTCGGCCACTTTCTGGCCGGCAAAGTCACACACCAGCACCCGCAACTGGAAGGCGTTGCCGTAGCGCTCAGGCGCGGTCAAGGTGTCGATGGCGGCTTGAGCCAGTGCGTGGTGAAAGGCTGGGCCCAGTCCGCGCTCCACCATCAGCTCGGCGCCAAAGCGCGCGGTTTCAGCCTGTGCGATGGCCTGGCAGTCCGCCTCGCTGGCACCAATGTCGCGCGCCAGGCGAGCGACGAGATCGGTGTCGACCTCGGCGCGATTGGCGTGGGTGATGGTTTCGCCCTGGGCGATCTTGGTGAGCTTGCCCACCATCACGCCCAGCACCACCAGGCGGATGCCTTGCGCCACCACCTCGTCGAGGGCGTAGCGCAGAAAATCGCCCATCTGCACGAAACAGGCCGCCGGCAATTCGGGACGCTGCTGGCGCAGCTCGGTCATGGCAAAGCTTTCAGTGCGCCCGCCCGTGGTCAGGGCCACCATGCCATGACCTAGCGTGGCAGCCACCTGGATGCCCTGGACCACGCTGGCGCGCCAGGCCGCCGTCGAATAGGGTTTGACGATGCCCGTGGTACCCAGGATGCTGATGCCGCCCAGGATGCCCAGGCGCGCGTTGGTGGTCTTGCGGGCCATGTCCTGGCCCCCTGGCACGCTGATGGTGATTTCCAGTCCGTGCTCGGCCAGCAGGCCCGGGGCCGCTTCGCGGATGTTGTCCAGGATGTTCTGCCTGGGCACCGGATTGATGGCCGGACCGCCGACCTCCAGGCCAAGGCCTGGCATTGTCACCGTGCCCACGCCTTCGCCGGCGCGGTAGAGCAGGGTGCCTGGCTGGTGTGGCAGCAAACGCAAGTCGACGGTCAGGTGGGCACCGTCGGTGCAGTCCGGATCGTCGCCGGCGAACTTCACCACCACCGCATGCGCGGTTCGCTCGTCGCAGCGGCCATCCTGCACCGCAAAAGATATCCGGCTGCCGTTGGGCAGCAGGCTTTCAATCTCGGCGGGTACCTGGCCCTGAGCCAGCCCGATGGCCGCCGCTCGTGCCGCTGCGGCTGAACAGGCTCCGGTGGTGAAGCCGGTGCGCGTGCCGCGCGGGGAGTTCTTGTCCATCATGCGGTGTCAGGCCTGGGCGGATGTCAGGGTTTTCTGACGCGCTTCGGCCAGCGCCAGCAAGGCATGCAAGGCCGCCACCACCAGGGTCGAGCCTCCCTTGCGGCCCCGGATCACGATCCAGGGCACCGCGTCGAGTTCAGCCATCAGGTCTTTCGACTCCGCGGCAGAGACGAAACCCACCGGCATGCCCACCACCAGTGCGGGGCGCACACCTTCCTCGCGAATCTGGCGCACCAGTTCGATCAAGGCCGTGGGCGCGTTGCCAATGCCCACGATGGCACCGTCGAGCAAGCCTTGGCGCCGGGCCTTGCGCATGGCCTGCACCGCACGGGTGGTGTTTTCGGCCTGGGCCTGGGCAATCACATCGGCATCGCTGATGAATTGATGGGCGTGCATGCCAAAGTGGGCCAGCCTGGGGGCCGACAGGCCCGAGCAGATCATCTCCACATCGGCCACCACGGGCGTGCCGCCGCGCAGCATGGCGGCGATGCCGGCGCTCACCGCCTCGGGGTGGAAGTCGGTCAGGCCGTTGAACTCGAAATCGGCATTGGCGTGGATCATGCGTCGCACGATCGGCCACTGGACCTCGCTGTAGCGGCAGGGTCCCGCCTCGGCGTCAATGATGGCGAAGCTGTCATGCTCGATCGCCTGTCCGGCGCTTGTCAGCTGTTCGGTGACGGTATTGACCGTGCTCATGCCAGGGCCTCCGCCAGGGCGCCCTGCAACAGCACCGGGACGGCCTGTTGATGGGTGTGCGCATGGGAATGCCCATGCCCGAGGTCATGGGCAAGTTCGCGCAGGCTGCAGCCGTCGCAAGACATCTTGCTGTCAGGCTTGCCGGCTTGAAGGTCGGCAGCGCGCTGCTCCAGCAGCTCGAAGATTTCAGGCTCCAGGCCGAACTGCATGCCGCAGGCAAAACGCATCTGCGGGTACTGGCCGCGCAAGTGTTCCACCTGGCGCTGGATGCGCTGCATCAAGGTACCGGTGTAGAGGTAGTACGGCAGCACGATCACCTGCTTGATACCGAGCAGGGCCTGACGCTGCACTACCCGTTCCAGCCTGGGGTAGGTGATGCCGGTGAAAGCCAGGTCGACCAGCTCGTGGTCGGTTTCCTCCTGCAGCCAGCGCGCCATCTTGGCCATGTCGCCGTTGGCGGCACGGTCCGACGAGCCACGCCCCAGCAACACCACCCCGGTGGTGGTGGGGTCAGGCATGTCCAGCGCAGCCATGGCCTGGCGCAGGCGACGCCTGAGGATGGCCAGGATCGGATCGCAAGCGGTCAGATGCGGTCCGTACAGGTACTCCACACCCGGCGCGTGCTCGCGCGCGTGTTCGATCGCCTCCGGGATTTCCATCTTCACATGGCCAGCCGCGTTCAGGATCAAGGGCAGCACCAGCACCCGGCGGGCACCCTGTGCCGCCGACACCAGGCCGTCGTGCAGCGAGGGCGAGGCGAATTCGATGAAGCACAGCTCGATGCGCCAGTCCGGGCGGCGCGCACGCCATTGCTCGACAAAGACCTGGATTTCCTGATTGCCCGATGCCTCGCGGGAACCGTGCCCCACGAGAAGAAGGGTGTCTGTCGTGCTGCTCATGCAATGGCCTTTCTGAAACGGTGGGTGAAAGCGGGGTCGTACAACTTGGAGCGGACCAGCTGGTCCCAGCTGGCAGCGCCCAGCGTCGGGCTGGCGATGACCATGGCCTGGCTGACAATGCCCGCGTCGCGGCAACGCTGCTTGATGTCGGCCAGGGTGCCGCGCACGATGCGTTCTTCCCCGGGCCAGCTGGCCTTGTGGACCACCAGCATGGGCGCAGCCTCGGGCCAGCCGGCGGACCGCAAACCGGCCTCTACCTTGTGCAACAAGGTGATCGACAGGAAGATGCACAGCGTGGTGCGATGTGCCGCCAGCGCGGCCAGGTCTTCCCCGGGCGGCATCGGAGTGCGACCCTCGACGCGTGTGAAGATCACGCTCTGGGTCACTTCAGGCAGAGTCATCGATTCCCCGGCCGCCGCCATCGAAGCCATGGCCGACGACACGCCGGGCACCACCGCCCAGGCGATGCCGGCGGCCGTCAATGGCCGGGTCGTCTCGATCAAGGCACCGTACAGCGCCGGGTCGCCGGTCTGCAGGCGCACCACCGTCGGGTGCTGGTGGGCTTGTTCCGTGAGCCATTGCGTCATCTGCTCCAGCGTCATGTCCTTGGAGTCCCGGATCAGGCAAGCCGCCGGGGCGTAGCGGGTCGCCGCCTGGTCGACCAGCGAGCCGGCGAACAGCACTGCGCCAGCCTGCTCCAGCAGCCTGCGGCCCTTGACGGTGATGAGTTCCGGGTCGCCGGGGCCGGCGCCCACGAACCAGACGGTGCCGGTAGTTGCGGGGATCATAAAAATCGGGGCTCTGAAAGAATGGAGGAAAACGGATGGCCGATGCCAGTGCAGGCAGGAGGCAAGGTGGCCAGCAACGCCTCGATGCTGCGTGGCGCTGTCTGCTCGGCGATCCAGCCCCGCTCGGTCAGCGCCGCATGCAGGCGCAGGACCAGTGGCAAGGGTTGTGCTGCGACACGCAAGGCCTCGGTGTGCTGAGGCAAGTCGGCAGCCGGGAACGACGCGCTGCAGCGGCCGGCTGCCAGCAGGTGGATGTCGTCCGCCCAGCGATAGGCAAAGTCCACATCGTGCGAAGTCAGCACCACGGTGACGCCCTGGTCGATCAAGCCGTCGAGCAAGACCGCCAGCTCATGCTGCATCTCTGCGTCCAGCCCGGCCATCGGCTCGTCGAGCAGCAGCACCCGGGGTTGCATGGCCAGCACCCCGGCGATGCAGACGCGTTTCTTCTGGCCGAAACTCAGCTCCTGCACTGACCGGTCGACATGCTCGGCCATACCGACCGCCAACAGGGCTTGCACCACCAGCTGTCGCACCTGGCGTTCGTCCAGCCCCAGATTGAGCGGACCAAACGACACGTCCTCGTACACGTTCGCGGAAAACAGCTGCCGGTCGGGGTTCTGGAACACCAGCCCCACTTCCTGCCGCACCCGCTGCAAGCCTTGACGTCGGTAGTCGATCGGCTGCCCCCGAAAATGCACCTGGCCAGCCTGAGGGCGCAACAGCGCGTTCAGGTGTTGCAGCAAGGTCGTCTTGCCCGCGCCGTTGGCGCCCAGAACGGCGTGGCGGGCCGCAGCGCGCAAACGCAAGGAACAATGCTGCAGGCCAGCACGCCCGTCGGGGTACACATGCCCGACCTCGATCAATTCCAGCACGGCGGTCATACCGAAAGTCTCCAGGCCAGCAGCAACACCCCCACCCCGGCGGCACTGCCCAGCGCAATGTGGCGACCAGCGTGGACAAACAGGGGAGTCAAGAAGCGCAAACTGCCATCGCTGCAGCGTGCCTCGGCAGCCGTTTGCAGACCGCGTGCCCGAAACGCCACCTGGGCGGCCAGATTGCCCACCAGCAGTCCCATCGAACGCAGCGACCGCACCGGGCTGCTGAACCCGAGCCGGGCCGATTGCGCGGCCAATGTGTCGCGGCTGGCGTCGGCCAACACGAACAGCAGGCGGTAGCACAGCACCATCAGATCCAGCAACACCTCGGGGCAGTGCAGCCGGCGCAACAAGGCCAGCAGATGCGACAAGGGCGTGGTGAGCACCAGTGCCAACAAGGCTGACAGCGCCGCCAGGGCACGAGCGCTGACCATCACAGCCGGCGCCAGCGCGGCCAGATCCAGACGCAACGCCCAGCCCGCCTCGGCAGACCAGGCGATGGAACCGAGCAGGGACAGCGCAGACAGCGCCAGAAAACCCAGCGGGGCAGCCGCCACGCGCAGGTACCAGCCCAGACGCACGCCAGCACCGAGCCATGTCGCCATGAAGCAGGCCCCCGCCACAGCCAAGGCTGCAGCAGGTGTTTGCGCCAGATAGGCCGCTGCCAGCCCCGCCAAGGCAAAAATGCCTTTGGCTGCGGGCGTCACGGCGTACCAGCGGTTGTGGTGCGCCGAGCGCTCAACAATCCACACGGGACTGGATCGGATCAGGCTGGCGAACTGGCTGAGACTGGCGCAGCGCATGCCGGGTGACCGACACACCAAACCAGTAGCCGATGAAACCAGCCCCCAGTGCCGCTTGTAGGGCAAACAGCAAGGATTCGATCTCGCTGCTGGCCGGTTGCCACAGGGGCTCGAACCAGGCCAAGTAAGCCGGCGCCAGGGCCAGGATCATGTCTTGTGCCTGGCGGTCCGAACCGGCGAACCATTCGGTTCCGGCTGCCGGCTCGATGCCGGCCACCCACCACAGCGGCAAGATGGTCAGGCCCAACAGGGCGGCCACGATCAGCAGATTGGATCTTTTCATGCCCGGCCTCCCGTCGCCGGGAACAGCCGCATCTGGCTCAGTTCATCCGGGTGGTAGCGGCGCAAGGCCTTGACGACCAGAACGGTCAGCAAGCCCTCGCTGATGGCCAGCGGGATTTGCGTCAGCGCAAAAATGCCAGCGAACTTGGCCAAGGAGCCCGCGACACCTCCCACCGGATCGGGAAAGGCCCAGGCCAGTTGCAGCGAGGTGGTCAGGTAAGTCGCCAGGTTGCTCAGGCAGGCCCCCAGAAAGACCGCTCCGATCCAGGGCAGACCGAATAAGCGCAATAGCCGGAACAGGCCATGGGCCACGAACGGGCCGACGATGCCCATGGCAAACAGATTCGCTCCCAGGGTCGTCAATCCACCGTGCGCCAGCAGCAAAGCCTGAAACAGCAACACGACAAACGCAATCGGCACCATGACCCAGGGACCGAACAGCAAGGCACCCAAACCTACGCCGGTCGGGTGTGAACTGCTGCCAGTGACCGAAGGCAGCTTGAGCGCGGACAGCAGAAAACTGAACGCGGCAGCGACACCGAGCAACATGCGCCGCTCAGGGTGTTGGCGAATGTCGCGGCGTACCGCATGAAGGCCGTAGGCCAGAAAAGGGGTAGCTGCTACCGACCAGCCGAGCGCGTGCTCTAGTGGCAGGAAACCTTCCATGATGTGCATTCGAAACCTCCCGTCGAATGTTGAAAAAACACCAAACGGAGGACGAATGCAAACAACAGACCTGGGCGAAGCTAGGCCTGTCGAAGCAGTTTCCCATCACCCCGGGGAATGGTGCTGACATTTTTCGGGCCGGTATTCTGGCTCGCCTTCATCCTTCTCCGCGCCTTCCCATGTTCGTGAACACAGTGGCAGTGGGCAGAGTCGTCTGGCTTACAGCAGCGGGGGCTGCGCCGGAATGACTGCAATGGCAGTGTCACCGGCTTCCCGTTTAACGTGGTTCATGGATTTGAACAACGCACCCGAATTTTTATCGTAACACGAAATATAGGGTGCAGCGCCACAACAAAGACCTGCGGGAACGGCTGGGGTAGGGTCGAGCCATGAAAAAAGCACTCAAGCGGTGCGCATTGAGTGCTTTAGTCTGGTGGATCGTAGTGGGATCGAACCACTGACCCCCACAGTGTGAATGTGGTGCTCTACCCCTGAGCTAACGATCCGCGCAGGCCTTGTGGCTTGCTGGTTTTGGTGGGCGATACATGGATCGAACATGTGACCCCTGCAGTGTGAATGCAGTGCTCTACCGCTGAGCTAATCGCCCTTGGCTGATCTCCCGGAGGAAAACAGTCAGGTTTTTTCTGGTGGGTAATACATGGATCGAACATGTGACCCCTGCAGTGTGAATGCAGTGCTCTACCGCTGAGCTAATCACCCGAAGCCGATATTCTATGTCGAAAATCCGCCCGATCCGGGACCGGTGCCAAATTTTTGCGGCTGATCAGGGCAGGGCGCTTGTCAGTCTTCCTGCCGGGCCTGCTCGAGCGCCTGCAGCGCTCCGACGCGCCGCTTGGCGTCGCCGTGGTAGTACATGCGCACCGTGATGGCCGGGTCCTTGTGGCCCAGCCGTTCGGCCGCATCGGCGATCGGGAAATGGCCGTTGATCGCTTCCGAGGCGCCCGAATGCCGGAACCAGTGCGGCGAGACCTGGCGCAGCCGTTCGGCCAGCGACTGGACCTCGAGATCGGCTGGGTTCGGGTGCGACTCGAGCAGCCAGTCGGCGGCGGCCGTTCCAAGGTCCTTGACTTCGCCGAACAAGGCGCGCGGCGTCATCGAGGGGTAATGGCTGGCGCTGCGCCGCAGCGAGACCACGGCTGGGATGTCGGTTTCCTGGCGCTGCGGCAACGCGGGCAGGCCGAGCGCTTCGCGGTAAGCCATCAGTTCCTGCATGACGGCGGGCGTGATCTCGATCGCGCGTACCTTGCGGCCCTTGCCGTGGACCGAGGCGAACCAGACGCCGCCGCGCTGGCGGATGTCGCTCATGCGCAAGCCAGACAGTTCCGAGATCCGCATCCACAGGTTGAACAGCGCGACCGTGATCCAGCGCAGCCGGATCGCGCGCTGCTGCTGGGTCTGGGTCTCGGCCTGCGCGAGCAGGCGGTCAGTGGCCGACAGCATGCGCAGGTAGGCGTTGGGCTCGAAGACGCGGTCGGTCTTGGCGTCCTGCTTGACGATGAAGCGCCCCAGGTCGGAAAAGGGGTTGAAGTCGAGCAAGGCCTGGTCCTGGGCCGAGCGCTTGGTGTTGTTGAACTTGTAGAGCGAGGACAGCGACGCGATGGCCTGGGCCACCGAGCGCGGCGACTTGGCTCGCGCAAACGGGTTGCTGGCGACGCCGAAATGGTTCGGCAGCGCGCGCGGACCGTGGTCCTGCCAGAACGGTGCCGGCGCCAGGCGGGCGAGCTCGAACTGACCCGATCCGGAGGCCAGCAGCGCGGAGTTGCGCGAGCGCTCGGCATCCAGCGGCTCGTGCGTCAGCGCGCGCAGGAAATCATGGGCGTCAATCGGACCGGCACGCAGCAGCAAGTCGGCGTGGTAGCCATGGGTCTGCTCGAGGAAATAGAGCCAGTAGGCGGCGATGCGCTGGTAGGCCCGGTGCGTGTGCGGGCTCTTGCGCCGGAACGGTTCGAGCCAGTTGCCGACCGCCGTCAGGTCGAACAGCAGCCCGGGCGGCTGCTGGCCGGCGCCGGCGGGAATGACGAAGCCGTCCAGCACGAGTTCTTGGGATTGCGCGGTGTTTTCAGGCATTTTCTGCAGTGGTTCTGGCGTGATTCTGGCTCTTGGGAACGTTGGATCGATTGTGCCGTGTTTACCTGGGCTAACTCCCCTGCCGGATAAGATCCTAGTTCCGATAATTCACATTAACAGAAACACGAAGGATGCAAAGGTACTTATCTTACGTATGACGTCAATAAAATACGTAAAATGCCGGGCAGTCAAACCAGCAACGCAAAACCGGCAACAGAGCCGGAAAACCCATGAACCAAGCCACCGACCCCTTGATCGAAAACCCTCCCGCCGCCAGCGACCCGGAAACGCAGCTGCGCCAGGCTTTGCTGGCCTTGTTGACGCCGCTGGCGGCGCAACAGGTCACGGCGCGCGAGGCCTATTCGTCGATGACCCGGCTGGTGGCCCGGCTCGAGGGCGATGTGCCGACCGGGGCCCGGCTGGTCGGACTGCTGCAGCTGTTCAACGCCCAGCGGCCGGCGGCCTTGCCGGCGATACCGGTCGGCACCGCCGGCGTGGCGCAGGATTGCGTGGCGGCCTATCGGCGCAGCCTGGTGCGGGCCAATACCCTGGGCGTGGCGCACCCGGCGCTGCCGGCCGACATGGTCGAGGGGCTGAATCGCTGGCTCGAGCGCCTGCTCGACCTCATGAAGGACGAGATCCGCCGCCCCTACGAGGCCGAGGCGGTGCAGTTGCGCGCGCAGTTGGCCGCCGAACTGGCGGCCCAGCAGCAAGCCGCCGAGGCCGAACGGCAGTCGGCACGCGAGGCGTTGCGGGCACTTGAATCGCGGCTGGAGCAAAGCCAGCAGCAGACCGTGGCCCTTGAGCAGCAGAATGCCGCGCAAGCGCTACGCCTCGACGAGCTGCAGGCCGCCCTGGTTCGGTCCGAGGCGGAAAACCGCGCCTCGGCCGAGCGCGCTGCTGTGCTGCAGTCGCGGCTGGACCAGTCCGCCGAGCGCCTGGGCCAGCTCGAGCTGTCGCTGCGCCAGACTCAGGCCGCTGGTGACGAGGAACGCCGGCAACGCCTGCTGTCTATCGACACCGCGCGCGTGGTCGAGCGCGAGCTCGCGGGCGAAAAGGAAAAGCGCAAGGCCGCCGATGCACTGGCCCGCACGCTGGAGAAATACCTGGAAGAAGAAAAAGCCCGGGCTGCCGTCCTGCAGACGGCCCTGAGCGAGGCCCAGCGCCAGCCAGTATCGATGGCCGCTGAGCCCGTCAAGTCGAACCAGGCCCGGCTCAAGCCGTCACGGCGCTCGGCTCCTGCTGCCACGCCGGTGCGCAGAAAGACCTTGCGCTGATGGATCTCACCAGGTCGGCGGCCCGAGCTTGGCGCGCAGCGCCCGGTTGATCAGGTCGGCCACATCCTGGCGCTCGGCTGTGCGGGCGAAGTCGCGTGCGCTGAGTCCCTGCTGGTTGCGCAGCGTGACATCGGCACCGGCATCGATCAGCAGCTTGACCGTTTCCGTATTGCCGTAGCGCGCCGCCATCATCAGCGGCGTGGTGTCGTTGGGTGATGCTGCGTCGATGTAGGCATGGTGCTCGAGCAGCAGCGCGACCATCTCGACGCTGGCCGGGGCTGAATGGGTGGCGGCGTAATGCAAGGGCGTCCAGCCCGGCTGGTTGACTTCGGCACCCTGCCCGATCAGCTGCTTGAACAGTCCGACATGGCCGCGCAGCGCGGCCAGCATCAAGGCGTTTTCTCCGTTGGCGCTGAGGGCATCGAGGTCGATCCCGGGCTGGGCGAGCAGGAATTCGGCGGCCCGCAGCGAGTCCGAGCGCAGCGCCAGCAGCAAGCCGGGCTGACCGCCCTCGTCCCGGGTATTGAAGTCAAAGCCCTGGCGCTGGAGCCGGCGCAGCGCGTCGACCCCGTCATTGCGCAAGGCATGCAGGAAATCCTCGTAGGACCCCGCCGCGGCAGGCAAGCCGATGCCAACCCCCAGCAGTGCCGCGGCCAGCTGCCAGACAGCCCGGCGCCGGTCTGGGTGAGCGGGTCGATCAAGCACGCCGGGCAAGGCCAGTGGGGCGATAGGCCGGGCTCGGGTCTGGCGGATGAGGAAGTCGGACATCTCGGTGCGCACCTGTCAGGAATGCCAAGGTAAGACTGCCAAGGTTTCAGGAAGCCGCCATGCCCTGGAACAGCGCCAGCGTGTTGGCCCGGGTCGCGGCGGCGACTTGTTCGAGCGGCAACCCCTTGAGCTCGGCGAGCTTCTGCGCCACATGGGGCACATAGGCCGGCGTGTTGGTCTTGCCGCGGTACGGGACCGGTGCCAGATAGGGGCTGTCGGTCTCGATCAGGCAGCGATCCAGCGGCACGAAGCGCGCGACCTCGTGCAGATCGGTCGCGTTCTTGAAGGTCAGGATGCCCGAGAACGAGATGTAGAAGCCCAGCTCGAGCGCGGCCCGCGCGACCGCAACGCTTTCGGTAAAGCAATGGAAAACCCCGCGCGACTGCGGCAGATCGCCTGCCCCCTGGGGTCCGAAACCACCCTCTTCCCGCAGGATGGCCAGCGTGTCGTCGGAAGCGCTGCGGGTATGGATCACCAACGGCAGGTCGGTCTGGCGTGCGGCGCGGATATGGCGCCGAAAACGCTCGCGCTGCCACTCCATGTCGGCCAGGCTGCGCTCGCCCAGGCGGTAGTAATCCAGGCCAGTCTCGCCGATGCCAACCACGCGCGGGCGCTGCGACAACTCGATCAGCTCGTCGACCGAGGGTTCGCGCACCCCCTCGTTGTCGGGATGGACGCCGACCGTGGCCCAGAGCCGGTCATGGGCAACTGCCAGCTGGTGGACGCTGTCGAATTCCTCCAGCGTAGTGCAGATGCACAGCGCGCGTTCGACCTGCGCCTGCTGCATGGCTTGCAGGATCTCGGGCAGCTGGGTGCGCAGTTCGGTGAAGTTCAGGTGGCAATGGGAATCGATGAACATGTCGGGTAATCAATCAGGGGGTCAGCACCGAGCGAGCCAGGCCGGCCCAGGCCTCTTGCTGCAGACCGGAATTAAAGGGATGCTCGACCGTGCGGGCCGCCTGCTGCAAGGCTTTTTGCCATTGCAGCAGCGCAGACAGCCGGGGCGGTGGCGGCAGGTCGGCCGGCGGGAAAAACCGCGGCAAACCGCCACTGACGACCACCATCAGGTCGTGGCAGATCTTGTGCAGCAGGTCGAGCTGGCGCGCCGGTGCCCAGTCGGCCAGCGCCGACCAGTCACCGCGCGCGATCGAGCGCGGCAGACCGGCCCAGGTCGAAGTGGAGAGCCCGAGCCGGGCCAGCGCGAGCGCCTCGTCGGGTCGGCCGCCGGCGGCCAGCAGCCAGGTGGCGAGCGACTCGCGGGACTGCGGCTTGCCGGCCAGGGACTCGTCGCCCTGCACTGCCTGTTCGAGCCAGCCGAGCGCCTCGGCCTGTGCCGGCCATTCGAGCGCATGATTCTGGCAGCGGCTGCGGATCGTGGGCAGCAGCGCATGGGCCGCTTCGGTCGCCAGCACGAAGCGCACGGCCCCGGGTGGTTCTTCCAGCGTCTTGAGCAGGGTGTTGGCCGACTCCATGTTGAGCCGGTCAGCCGGATAGACCAGTACCACCTTGGTATTGCCGCGCGAGCGGGTGAACTGGGTGAAGGCCACCGCCTCGCGCGTGGCGTCGACGCGGATGAACTTGCCGGGCTTGAGCTCCTTCTTGTCGATCTTGTCCTGCGTGCGCTCATCGAGCGGCCAGCCGAGCTCGATCGCCAGCGTCTCGGGCATCAGCACAAACAGATCGGGATGGGTCCGCACATCGACCGCATGGCAGCTGGCGCAACGGCCACAGGCGCCCTGCTCCGGGCTCGGCGATTCGCACAGCCAGGCCCGCGCCAGCGCCAGCGCCAGCGGGTACTGGCCCAGGCCGGCCGGACCGCTGAGCAGGATCGCGTGGCCGCGCTGCTGCTGCAGCGCCACCAGCTGGCGCTGCAGCCAGGGCGGCAGGCGGCTGGCGTCGGCTTGCTGGTTCATGGCTGGCCCCAGACTTGCTCGCAATGCCGCAGCACCTGCTCGCGCACCTGCTCCAGGCTCTGGCTGGCATCGATGCGGGCGAAGCGCTGGGGTGACTGGGCTGCGCGCGCGGCATAACCGCTGGCGACGCGCTGGAAAAAGGGCTCGGCTTCGGACTCGAACTTGTCGGGCTGGCGCGCACCGGCCAGCCTGGCCGCAGCAATGGCCGGCGGCAGGTCGAACCAGAAGCAGAGCTCGGGTTCGAGCAGGCCGGCTTGGCTGGATTGTTCGGGCTGCTGCTGCACCCATTGCTCGAGCTGACGCAGCACCTGCAGATCGAAGCCGCGCCCGTAACCCTGGTAGGCAAAGGTGGCATCGGTGAAGCGGTCGCACAGCAGCACATCGCCGCGCGCCAGCGCCGGCTGGATCACCTGCAGCACATGGTCGCGCCGAGCGGCGAACATCAGCAGCGCCTCACTCAGCGGGTCCATCGCGTCATGCAGCAGCAGCTCACGCAGCTTTTCCGCCAAGGGGGTACCGCCGGGCTCGCGCGTCAGCGTGACATGCCGGCCATGGGCGCGAAACCAGTCGGCCACCGCGGCGATATGGCTGGACTTGCCAGCGCCGTCTATGCCTTCGAAACTGATGAACAAACCGCTCGGGGTGCTCTGGGTCATTAAGTGGCCTTGAAAAGTAGCCTGGGAAATCAACGGGAAAGGATGTAGCGGCGCACGGCCTGATTGTGCTCGTCGAGCGTAGCGCTGAACTGGCTGCTGCCGTCGCCGCGCGCGACAAAGTAGAGCGCCGGGCTGGCGGCGGGCTGCAGCGTGGCGCGCAGCGAAGCCAGGCCCGGCATCGCGATCGGCGTCGGCGGCAGGCCGGCGCGGGTGTAGCTGTTGTAGGGGGTATCGGCCAGCAGGTCGCGCTTGCGCAGATTGCCGTCGAAGGCCGGCCCCAGGCCGTAGATCACGGTCGGATCGGTCTGCAGCCGCATGCCCAGTCGCAGCCGGTTGATGAAGACGGCCGCGACCATGGGCCGGTCCGCGCTGGCGCCGGTCTCCTTCTCGACCACGCTGGCCAGGATCAGTGCTTGCTCGGGGGTCTTGAGCGGCAGATTGGGGGCCCGCTCGGCCCAGGCCTGCTCGAGCTGGCGCTGCATCGCCGCCGCGGCCTGGCGCAGCAGGACCGAGGCGTTCTGGCGCTTGGGGTAGAGGTAGGTGTCGGGAAAGAAACGGCCCTCGGGGTGCGCGGCCGGCAGGCCGAGCGCGCGCATGAGCTCGGCGGGCTGCGCCAGCGCCTTATCGGGCAGATCCCAGTTCAGGTGCTCGGCGCTCTTGAGCGCCTGCAGCACCTGGCGGTAGTTCCAGCCTTCGACCAGCGTCACGCGGCGCAGCGCCTGCTCGCCGCGCACCAGCTTGTCGAGCAGTTGCCGTGGCGTGGTGCCGGGCTCGATCTCGTAGCTGCCGGCCTGGATGCGGCGCGACTGGCCGGACAGGCGCAGCCAGCCGTAAAGCAGCCAGTCGGGGCTTTGCACGCCGGCCTGCTGCAGCTGCTGCGCCACCTGGCGCGCCGAGGCACCGGCCGGGATCGTCAGGTCCAGCGGCTCGGCGGGCACTGCGGTACTGCGGTTCAACTCCAGCGGACGCTGCAGCCAGTAGGCCGCCCCTGCCCCGGCCAGCACGCAGGCGGCCACGCCCAGGAGCAGGGCCGAAATCCACCTATTTTTCATGCGACGCTGCACAACCATCCGGCCTTTGGGAAAATCAGAGCTCGCAATGATATTCGACCGCCATGCAGGCGGCCCAAGGAATCCGAAAGCCACCATGAGCGCCTCCACTACTTCTGTCTCGACCCCGGCTGCAGCCAATCACGACCTCGACTTCGATGCCACCGCCCTGCAAGGGCTGGCCCGGCTCGATGACTGGGGCGTGATCCGGGCCCAGGGCGCCGATGCCGCCGCCTTCCTGCACGGCCAGCTGACGCAGGACTTCGTGCTGCTGGGCCAGGGCGAGGCACGACTGGCCGGCTACTGCTCGGCCAAGGGCCGCATGCTGGCGAGCTTCATCGGCTGGAAAACCGGCCCGGAAGAGATCCTGCTGCTCTGCCACCGCGACCTGCTCGCGCCCACGCTCAAGCGGCTGTCGATGTTCGTGCTGCGCGCCAAGGCCAAGCTCAGCGATGCCTCGGCCGATTTCGCCCTGTACGGCGCGGTCGGCGCCAGCCTGCCCGCCGGTCTGCCGGCAGCGCCCTGGTCCAGGCTCGACGCCGCTGATACCCAATGGGTGCGGCTGCCGGGTACCGAGGGAGCTGCGCGTGCCCTGCTCTGCCTGCCCAGCGCTGCGGCCCAGCCAGCAGCCGAGCTGGCGCCGGCGCTCTGGCAATGGCTGGAAGTGCGCAGCGGCGTCGCCATGGTCGGCGCGCCGGTGGTCGAGGAATTCGTGCCGCAGATGCTCAACTACGAGTCGGTCGGTGGCGTCAACTTCAAGAAGGGCTGCTACCCGGGCCAGGAAGTGGTCGCGCGCAGCCAGTACCGCGGGGCGCTCAAGCGCCGGGCCCAGATCTTCCACGCCGAGTCCGAGTTGAGCGTCGGCCAGGAGGTGTTCCATGCGGCGGATGCCGAGCAGCCCTGCGGCATCGTCGTGGCGGCCGCTCCGCACCCGCTGCAAGGTTGGGAGGCGATCGTCTCGCTGCAGACCAGTGCACTCGACGGTCAGGCCTTGACAGTCGGCGGGCCGGACGGCGTCGCCTTGCAGGCGCTGGCGCTGCCCTACGAGTTGCTGCAGGACATCTGACTCGGGCAAATTCGGGGTCTCTCGTGTCTGCACAGGCCTCCGCAATGCCAATTACCCCTGCCATCGCCATTCATTTGGCTGCCACCCTGGCCGCCACGGCCATCGGCCCCATCGCGCTGTGGACGCGCCTGGGACGCCAGCCCAGGCCCCGCCCGCACCAGGCGGCGGGCTATGCCTGGGTCACGCTGATGGTGATCGCCGCCATCTCGGCCCTGTTCATCAGGGACTTCGCGCGGCCCAACCTCGCGGGCTACAGCTGGATTCACCTGCTGATTCCCTTCACCCTGGGTCAGCTCCTGCTCTCCTGGCGTGCCTTGCGGCGCGGCAACCTGGCTGCCCATCGCAAGACCATGCAAGGACTCTATGTCGGTGCCTGCCTGATTGCCGGAGCCCTCGCCTTGCTGCCTGGCCGGTTGCTGGGGAGCTGGCTATGGGCCTGATGCAGTAAGTTGCTGGACAATCCCCTCATGTGCCTGATCGCCTTCGCCATCCATGGTCGACCCGGACTACCGCTGCTGCTGGCATCGAACCGGGACGAATTCTTCGACCGGCCAACGCAGCCACTGCAGCTGTGGCCGCTGCCCTCGGGCAAGCGCGTCGCTGCCGGACGCGACTTGCAAGCCGGCGGCAGCTGGATCGGGCTGGCCGAGGATGGCCGGGTCGCGATGCTGACCAATGTGCGCAGTTGGCCGATCGAGGCCGCGCCTTGCAGCCGGGGCGATCTCGTGACCGGCTGGCTCGATTCGGAGGCCGACTGGCAGGACTGGATCACGGCCATCGACCCGGCGTGCTACGCCGGCTTCAACCTGGTGCTGGGCGACCTGGCGACTTCGCGCTGGGCCTGGCTCAGCAACCGTGCAATCGACGCCAGCGGAACGAATGAAGCCGGCCTGCCGCCGGGCTGGCAGGGCCGGTCGCTGGGGCCGGGCTGCTACGGCCTGTCCAATGCGGGGCTGGACACGCCCTGGCCGAAGACGCTGGCGCTGAAGGATGCGCTGGCTCGCCATCTGTCGCAGCGCGCGCATGCCGACGAGACGCAAGACCTGCTGCAGGCGCTGCGCGCGATGGGCGAGGCGCATGACGACAGCCTGCCGCGCACCGGCGTTCCGATCGACCTGGAGCGGCGCCTGTCCAGCGCCTTCGTCCATGCGCCTGAGCGCGGCTACGGCACGCGCAGCAGCCTGATCGTGCATGCCGGCGCTGGCAGCCTGGTGCTGCAGGAATGGACGCACCAGCCACGGGTTTTCGCCGAGCGTCCCGGGCACTGGCCGCTGCACCACAGCGTGCCGCGCCGCCTTGAACTCGACTGGACCATGCCGAAACTGGGACAATAGCGGGCTTGCCTATCAGCCCCTAGCCGTCTCATGCTCCCTCACCAGCTCGAACTCCTGTCCCCCGCGCGCGATGCCGACATCGGCATCGAAGCCGTCAACCACGGCGCCGACGCCATCTACATCGGCGGACCGTCGTTCGGCGCCCGCGCCAGCGCGGAAAACTCGGTGCAGGACATCGCGCGCCTGGTCCGGCACGCACACCGCTACCAGAGCCGGGTCTTCGTCACGCTCAACACCATCCTGCGCGACGACGAACTCGAACCCGCACGCAAGCTGATCCATCAGCTCTACAACGCCGGCGCCGACGCGCTGATCATCCAGGACATGGGCCTGCTCGAGCTTGACCTGCCGCCGATCCAGCTGCACGCGAGCACCCAGACCGACATCCGCACGCCCGAAAAGGCGCGCTTCCTGCAGGACGCCGGCCTCTCCCAGATCGTGCTGGCGCGCGAGCTGACGCTGAACCAGATCGCTGCCATCCGCGCCGCGACCGACCCCCAGCGCTGCAACATCGAGTTCTTCGTCCACGGCGCGCTCTGCGTGGCCTACAGCGGGCAATGCTTCATCAGCCATGCCCACACCGGGCGCAGCGCCAACCGCGGCGACTGCTCGCAGGCCTGCCGCCTGCCCTACGAGGTCAAGGACGCCCAGGGCCGCATCATCGCGCACGACAAGCATGTGCTGTCGATGAAGGACAACAACCAGAGCGAGAACCTGGCCGCGCTGATCGACGCCGGCGTGCGCAGCTTCAAGATCGAGGGCCGCTACAAGGACATGGGCTATGTGAAGAACATCACGGCGCATTACCGGGTCCTGCTCGACGAGATCCTGGAGCAGCGGCCCGAGCTCGCGCGTGCGTCGAGTGGCGAATGCACCTTCTTCTTCCAGCCCGACCCGGACCAGAACTTCAACCGCGAGTTCACCGACTACTTCGTGCAGGGCCGCAAGGAGGACATCGGTGCCTTCGACAGCCCGAAGAACCCGGGCCAGGCCATCGGCTGGGTCAGCAAGATCAACAGCGACAGCGTCGATCTCGAGCTCAGCGACCCCAGCCTGGAGCTGGCCAACGGCGACGGTCTGTGCTACTACGACCTGCAAAAGGAACTGGTCGGCCTGCAGACAAACCGGGTGGAAAAGCTCGGCAAGGGAGCCGAAGGCGGCCGGATCTGGCGGATTTTCCCGAAGGACCCGATGGACGGCTTCAAGGACCTGCGCAAGGGGGTCGAGGTCAACCGCAACCGCAGCATGGACTGGGTGCGCGCGCTCGAGAAGAAATCGGCCGAGCGCCGGATCGGCGCCTGGATCAAGCTACAGGAGACAGAGGGCGGCCTGCGCCTGAGCCTGACCGACGAGGACGGCCACTGCGGCGAGGCCAGCGCCAGCCTGGCGCTGCAGCCGGCCAAGGACCCGTCGCAGGCCGATGCCAAGCTGCGCGAGCAGCTCGAGCGCCTGGGCGAAACGATATTCACGCCGATCGATGTCACGCTGGCGCTGTCAGGCCCCCGTTTCGTGCCGGCTTCGCTGCTCAACACGCTGCGCCGCGATGCGGTGGCACAGCTGGAGGCGGCGCGCGCCAATGCGCTGCAGCGCCTGCCGCGCGCCGTTCCTGTCGAGCCGCCGGCCCCCTACCCCGAGGACACGCTGACCTACCTGGCCAACGTCTACAACCACAAGGCGCGCGACTTCTATGCCCGCCACGGCGTCAAGGTGATCGCCGCCGCCTACGAGAGTCAGGAAGAGGAAGGTGAAGTCAGCCTGATGATCACCAAGCATTGCGTGCGCTTCTCCTTGAGCTTGTGCCCGAAGCAGGCCAAGGGCGTGACCGGCGTGCAGGGCCAGGTCAAGGCCGAGCCGCTGCAGCTGATCAACGGCAAGGAAAAGCTGACGCTGCGCTTTGACTGCAAGCCCTGCGAGATGCATGTGGTCGGCAAGATCAAGCGCAGCGTGATCAACCAGGCGGCTGCCGTGCCGCTGCAGTTCTACCGCACAAGGCCCAAGGCCCAGCAGCCGGCCTGATCCGCTGCCAGCCTGACTGGCGCAGGCAGACCCCGACAAGGGCAGCCATGAAAAAACCCGCCGCAGGCTGGCTGCCTCGGCGGGTTTTTCGTGCTGATCAGCGCGGTCAGACGTAGAACTGGAACGCGGTCGGGTTCTGGTGGCGCATGTGCAGCGACAGGCCCAGCGCTGCCATGTGGTTGCCGTTGCGGCCCAGGATCTGCTGCGCCAGCGGCAGGTATTCCTGCTCCTCGAACTGGGCGTGGGCGCGGTACTGGCTGACCAGGCGCGACAGGTCGGCGACATTGACCTCGCCGAACTGGCCCTTGACGACCTTCTTGAGGCCTGACTCCAGGCTCTTCCAGATCTTCTCGAGTTCGCGGTGCTCGTCGGTCAGGCGCTTGTTCATGGACTGGACCTTGAAGCGCTCGGCGTCATCGAGTGCGCTCTCGAGCACGGCGGTAAACAGCTCGCGCTCCTCGTCGAGGTGGTGCTCGAAGATGGCTTCGCGGAAGAACTCGAGTGACTTTTCCGCCACCTCGCGTGCACGCTGCGCCGGCTCAAGCAGCGCGGGCAATTCGCTCAACTGGTCGAGCTTCTTGAAGATGCCCTCGTGGCATTGCGAGAAATCAGCGATCGGTTGGTCTGTCTGGCTCATTGTGTCTCCTCATTTAGGGGTGTACTGACTAACAGTCTAGGCAGTTTGCCGCGATCAGGCTTGATAAAAATCAAGCGCGCAAAAGAAAGCCGGCTTGATGGGGATCAAGCCGGCTGCTTCAGTGGGCGCTCAGTTCTAGCTCATCTGGGGCGGTCTGGCCGCCCGGGCGATCAGCCCACCCACTTGCGCGCGTTGCGCCAGATCTGCATCCAGGGGCTCAGCGCGTCCTGGCCGCCCGACTTGGCGTAATCGGTCCAGCTCATCTGGATGTTGCGGAAGACGCGCTCGGGGTGCGGCATCATGGCAGTGAAGCGGCCGTCAGCCGTGGTCACGCTGGTCAGGCCGCCGGCGCTGCCGTTCGGGTTGAACGGGTACTGCTCGGTCGCGGCGCCGAAGTTGTCGACATAGCGCATGGCGGCAATCGCCTTCGTCGCGTCACCACGGTGCTTGAAGTTGGCAAAGCCTTCACCATGCGCGACCGCGATCGGCAGCCGGCTGCCGGCCATGCCCTGCAGGAACAGGCTGGGCGACTCCAGCACCTCGACCATCGACAGGCGGGCCTCGAAGCGCTCGCTCTGGTTGGTGGTGAAGCGCGGCCAGGCTTCGGCGCCCGGAATGATGTCGGCCAGCTCGGCAAACATCTGGCAGCCGTTGCACACGCCCAGGCCGAAGGTATCGGCGCGACCGAAGAAGCCCTGGAACTGCTCGGACAACACCTGGTTGAAGGTGATCGAGCGCGCCCAGCCGATGCCGGCGCCCAGCGTGTCGCCATAGCTGAAGCCGCCACAGGCGACCACGCCCTTGAAGTCCGACAGCTTGGCGCGACCGGTCTGCAGGTCGGTCATGTGCACATCGTAGGCCTCGAAGCCGGCCTCGGTGAAGGCGTAGGCCATCTCGACATGCGAGTTGACGCCCTGCTCGCGCAGGATCGCGACCTTGGGTCGGCTCAGGTTCAGGAACGGCGCGGCGACGTTGTCCGACGGATCGAAGGTCAGCGCGACATGCATGCCCGGGTCGTTGACGGCGCCAGCGGCGGCGTGCTCGGAGTCGGCGCAGGCCGGGTTATCACGCTGCTGGTTGATCTTCCAGCTCACGCTGTCCCAGACCTGGTGCAGGTCGAACAGCTCGGCGCTGAAGACGGCCTTGGCATCGCGCCAAATTTGCAGCTGGCCCTTGCCGGTGTCGATCTCGGACGACAGCGGGCGGGTCTTGCCGACATAGTGGCTGAACTTGGACAGGCCATGCTCGCGCAGCAGCGCCATCACGGCATCGCGTTCACTGGTGCGGACCTGCAGCACGACGCCGAGCTCCTCGTTGAACAGGGCTTTGAGCGTGAGCTCGTTGCGGCGCTCGGCGACCTGAGTGGCCCAGTTCTTGGCGTCGCCGCTGTCCATGCGGCTGTCGCTGATGCCGTCGCCTTCGGTGACCAGCATGTCGACGTTCAGGCTGACGCCGACATGGCCGGCGAAGGCCATCTCGGCTGCAGCCGCCAGCAGGCCGCCGTCGCTGCGGTCGTGGTAAGCCAGGATCTTGCCGTCGGCGCGCAATGCGTTGACGGCGTTGACCAGCTTGATCAGGTCCTGCGCGTCATCGAGGTCGGGCACCGCGCCGCCGGCCTGGTCCAGTACCTGGGCCAGGATCGAGCCACCCATGCGGGTCTGGCCCTTGCCAAGGTCGATCAGCACCAGGGTGCTGTCCTGTTCGGCGTCGAGCTGCGGCGTCAGCGTGCCGCGCACGTCGGGCAGGGTCGCGAAGGCCGAGATGATCAGGCTGACCGGCGAGGTGACTTTTTTCGTCTCGCCATCGGCCTGCCACTGGGTGCGCATCGACAGGCTGTCCTTGCCGACCGGGATGCTGATGCCCAGCGCCGGGCACAGCTCCATGCCGACGGTCTTGACGGTCTCGTACAGGGCGGCGTCCTCGCCGGCTTCGCCGCAGGCCGCCATCCAGTTGGCCGACAGCTTGACGCGGGCCAGGTCGATCGGCGCGGCCAGCAGGTTGGTGATGGCTTCGGCCACCGCCATGCGGCCCGAAGCCGGCGCGTCAAGCGCGGCCAGCGGGGTGCGCTCGCCCATCGCCATTGCCTCGCCGGCAAAACCCTTGTAGTCGGCCAGGGTCACGGCGCAATCCGCTACCGGCACCTGCCAGGGGCCGACCATCTGATCGCGGTGGCTTAAGCCCCCCACGGCGCGGTCGCCGATCGTGACCAGGAAGCGCTTGGACGCGACGGTCGGGTGGCTCAGCACGTCGATCACGGCCTGTTGCAGCTCGACACCGGTCACGTCGAGCGGCTTGAACTCGCGCTGGACGGTCTTGACATCGCGCAGCATCTTGGGCGGCTTGCCCAGCAGCACATCCATCGGCATGTCGACCGGGCTCTCGGCACCCTTGTCTTCCAGCACCAGCTGGCGCTCTTCGGTCGCGACGCCGATCACGGCAAACGGGCAGCGCTCGCGCTCGCAAAAGGACTTGAACTGTTCGAGCGACTCGGGCGCGATCGCCATCACATAGCGCTCCTGGCTCTCGTTGGACCAGATCTCCTTCGGTGCCAGGCCGGATTCCTCCAGCGGCACGGCGCGCAGGTCGAAGCGGGCGCCGCGGCCGGCGTCATTGGTCAGCTCGGGGAAGGCGTTCGAGATGCCGCCGGCGCCGACGTCGTGGATCGCCAGGATCGGGTTGGCCTCGCCCTGATGCCAGCAGTGGTTGATCACCTCCTGGGCCCGGCGCTCGATCTCAGGGTTGCCGCGCTGGACCGAGTCGAAGTCGAGTTCGGCCGCGTTGGTGCCGGTCGCCATCGAGCTGGCGGCGCCGCCGCCCATGCCGATGCGCATGCCGGGGCCGCCGAGCTGGATCAGCAGCGTGCCGGCCGGGAACAGGATCTTCTGGGTCTGCTCAGCGTCGATGCCGCCCAGGCCACCGGCGATCATGATCGGCTTGTGGTAACCGCGGTCGATGCTATCGACATCCGAAGTGATGGTCTGCTCGTATTCGCGGAAATAGCCGACCAGGTTCGGACGGCCGAATTCGTTGTTGAAGGCAGCGCCACCGAGCGGGCCTTCGGTCATGATCTGCAGCGGGCTCGCGATATGCGACGGCTTGCCGTCAGCCTGGTCGGACCAGCCGCCCCAGAGCTTGGAGACGGTAAAGCCCGTCATGCCGGCCTTCGGTTTCGAGCCACGGCCAGTCGCGCCCTCGTCGCGGATCTCGCCACCGGCGCCGGTCGAGGCGCCTGGGAAGGGCGAGATCGCGGTCGGGTGGTTGTGCGTCTCGACCTTCATCAGCACATGCTGCAGGGCTTCTTGCTTGCCGTAGGCCGGGCTGGCCTCGCCGCCGGCGCGGGCGATGAAGCGCTCGATCCGGTTGCCCTCCATCACCGAGGCGTTGTCCGAGTAGGCCACCACCGTATGCTGGGGTGCCAGCTGGTGCGTGTTGCGGATCATCGCGAACAGGCTCTTGTCCTGTGCCACGCCGTCGATCGTGAACTCGGCGTTGAAGATCTTGTGGCGGCAATGCTCGCTGTTGGCCTGGGCGAACATCATGAGTTCGACGTCGGTCGGGTTGCGACCCAGGTTCTGGAACGCCTTGACCAGGTAGTCGATCTCGTCGTCGGCCAGCGCCAGGCCCCAGGCCCGGTTGGCTTTTTCCAGCGCCTGGCGGCCGGACTCGGGGCCGGTGCCGACGATGTCGACATGCTCCATCGGTGCCGGCTCGAGCTCGCCGAACAGCGAGAAGGCCTCTTCGCGGCTGGCGACGGCGCTCTCGGTCATGCGGTCATGCAGCAGCGCGGCGACCTGGCCCAGCTGCTCGGCGTTCAGCGAGCCCTTGGACAGCAGGCCGGACTTGAGCGTCAGGCGATATTCGGTGATGCGCTCGACCCGCTTGACCGCGAAGCCGCAGTTGCGCGCGATGTCGGTCGCCTTGGACGCCCAGGGCGAGACGGTACCGATGCGCGGCGTCACCACGACCAGGGCGCCAGCGGTTTCGCCCTCGTAGGGCTCGCCGTAGGTCAGCAGGGCCTGCCATTGCTGGAGTTGCTCGGCAGACAGCGGCGCCAGCGTATCGACCAGGTGGACGAAACGGGCCGAAATGCCGCTGATCTTGTCGCTGACGGCTTGCAGTCGGGGCAGGAGTTGCTGGGCGCGGAAGTTGCCGAGGGCGTCGCCGCCTTCGATCGGGGTGATGTACTGGGTCACGGGGTGGCCTGTAGTGGGAGAAAGACCCGGAATTTTACTGCCCCTAGAGAAGCGCCCGCAATTCGCGCGCCGCATCCTGCAACAAGGGCAGCAACTCGCGCTGGATCGCGCCCCTGGCGAGTCGCGCCGGCGTCAGCACGGCATTGAGCGCGCCGACGGTTTTTCCCTGCAGATTGCGCAGCGGCACCGCGACCGCATGGACGCCGATCTCGTGTTCCTCGCTCGCGATGCAGCAGTCCTGCTGCCGGATCTGGTCCAGGATCTTGCGCAGCGCGCCGGGATCGGTCACGGTGTAGGGCGTCAGGCGCGCCAGCGCCCTGCCATCGAACCAGGCCGCCAGTTCGGGCTCGGGCAAGGCCGCCAGCAGCACGCGGCCGGTCGAGCTGGCGTGCGCCGGCAGTCGCGCGCCCAGGTGCAGGCCGTAGGCCATCAGCCGCGCGCTCGTGGGTGCTGGCAGCCCTGTGGCAAGCGAGCTGCCATCCCAGTCCGCGGCCCAATCCGGCGCCAGCGCCGCCGCACTGCGCGCCACGATCACAACCGCATCGCCCTCGAGCACCGCGACCGAATAGGCGTCGCGCGTCTGCGCCGCCAGCCGGTTCAGCGTCGGCTGGACCGTGCGCGGCAGCCGGGCGCTGGCCAGGTAGCTGCCGGAAAAGCGCAGCACCTTGGCCGACAGCCAGAAATGGCTGCCATCGCTCTCGAGGTAGCCCAGGTGCGCGAGCGTCAGCAGATGGCGCCTGGCCGCTGCGCGCGTCAGGCCGGCGCGCTGCGCGGCCTGGGTCGCGTTCAGGCGCTGGCGCTCGGTGTCGAAGCTCTCGAGCACCGCCATTCCCTTGGCCATGCCCTCGATGAAATCGGCGCGTGCGATGGTCATGCAGCTCTCCAGTTCCATTCGGTCATTAATTGCGCGATCATCGCACAACCATTCCACTGATCGCGCAAAAGCCGCCGTGCAGGGCTTAGCCGATGCGGCAACAAGCCGCAAACTTGGCCCATCGCTGCAACACCCCACAGGAGACAAACCATGCGCACCCAAGTCGCCATCGTCGGCGCCGGCCCCTCCGGCCTGCTGCTCGGCCAACTGCTCGCCAAGGCCGGCATCGACGCCGTCATCGTCGAGCGCCAGACCCCGGACTACGTGCTGGGCCGCATCCGCGCCGGCGTGCTCGAGCAGGTCACGATCGACCTGATGGAAGAAGCCGGCGTCAGCCAGCGCATGCACGCCGAAGGCCTAGTGCATGAAGGCTTCGACATGCTGTACCAGGGCCAGCGCAAGCGCGTCGACCTCGCCAAGTGGACCGACGGCAAGAAGGTCATGGTCTACGGCCAGACCGAAGTCACCCGCGACCTGATGGATGCCCGCAGCGCCGCCGGCCTGACCACCATCTACGAAGCGTCCAACGTCCAGGTGCACGACTTCGACAGCAAGAACCCGCGCGTGACCTACGACAAGGACGGTCAGAGCCACGAGATCCAGTGCGACTTCATCGCCGGCTGCGACGGTTTTCACGGCGTCTGCCGCGCCAGCGCGCCGCGCAACGCGATCAAGGAATTCGAGAAGGTCTATCCCTTCGGCTGGCTGGGCCTGCTGTCGGACACGCCGCCGGTGCACCATGAACTGATCTACGTCAACAGCCCGCGCGGCTTCGCGCTGTGCTCGCAGCGCAGCCAGACCCGCAGCCGCTACTACCTGCAGGTGCCGCTGACCGACAAGATCGAGGAATGGACCGACGAGGCCTTCTGGCAGGAGCTCAAATTGCGCCTGGACCCCGAGGCGGCCGCCAACCTGGTAACCGGCCCCAGCATCGAGAAGAGCATCGCCCCGCTGCGCAGCTTCGTGACCGAGCCGCTGCGCTTTGGCCGCATGTTCCTGGCCGGCGACGCGGGCCATATCGTGCCGCCGACCGGCGCCAAGGGCCTGAACCTGGCCGCCACCGACGTCAAGTACCTGTTCGACGGTCTGGTCGAGTATTACAAGGACGGCTCGGAAGCCGGCATCGACCGCTACTCCGAGCTGGCGCTGGCCCGCATCTGGCGCGCCGAGCGTTTCAGCTGGTGGTTCACCCAGCTGATGCACCGCTTCCCCGAGGACAGCGAGATCAGCAGCAAGTTCCAGAACGCCGAACTCGACTATCTGATGAACTCGGAAGCCGGCCTGACCAGCATCGCCGAAAACTATGTCGGCCTGCCGCTCGACTTCAGCCGCAACGGCCTGCTGAAGTCCCGCTCCTGATCGCCATCGCGGCATCCAGCCGCATGGGCTGACACAAGAAGGGCGCCCCGCGGGGCGCCCTTCTTGTGCGAGCTGGATCTGGCCGATCAGGCCGTCAGCTTCAGGCCCACGATTCCCGCCAGGATGAGGCCGACACAAACCAGCCGGGCCACGGTGGCGGGCTCGCCGAACAGGATGATCCCGAACAAGACAGTGCCGACCGCTCCGATGCCGGTCCAGACCGCATAGGCGGTACCCACCGGCAAGGTCCGCATCGCCAGGCCGAGCAAGCCGATGCTGGCGACCATCGCCGCGACCGTGCCGACAGTCGGCCAGAAGCGGGTGAACCCTTCGGTGTACTTCAGCCCGATGGCCCAGGCGACTTCCAACAGACCGGCTACGAATAAAACCAACCAGGTCATGGCTCAGCGCTTCCTGCCTGCGGACTGGACCGCCGGCTTGCTGCCGGCGCGCGGCTTGCCGGCCGCCGTGCCCGCACGCGGCGGCAAGCCGGTGTGCTGGGTCAGGATCTGACCGCGCACCGGCTGTGCCTTGCCCGCGGCCTGGCCCTGGCTGGTGCCGGGCTTGGCTGCCTTGACCGGTGCTCCGCCCTGCACCGAGCGGGCCGGGCCGGCACTCTTGCCCGCTGGCGTGCTGTTGCTGCGCCGCGCGCTCTGGTAGCCGTCATCGGTCAGCGGCTGGAAGGTCGGGATCAGGTGCTGCTTGCCGTTGCCGATCAGGTCGGCGCGGCCCATGGCCTTCAGGGCCTCGCGCAGCAGCGGCCAGTTCTTCGGGTCGTGGTAGCGCAGGAAGGCCTTGTGCAGGCGGCGGCGGCGGTCACCGCGCACGACATCGACCTTTTCGCCACGCTCGTCGCGGTGGATGCCCTTGAGCGTGTTGAGGCCGCTGTGGTACATCGCGGTCGCGGTCGCCATCGGGCTCGGGTAGAAGGTCTGGACCTGGTCGGCCCGAAAACCGTTCTTCTTGAGCCAGATCGCCAGGTTCATCATGTCCTCGTCGCTGGTGCCCGGGTGGGCGGCGATGAAGTACGGAATCAGGAACTGCTTCTTGCCGGCCTCGGCGCTGAACTGGTCGAACAGCTGCTTGAAGCGGTCGTAGGTGCCGATGCCGGGCTTCATCATCTTCGACAGCGGGCCGCCCTCGGTGTGCTCGGGCGCGATCTTCAGGTAGCCGCCGACATGGTGCTGGACCAGCTCCTTGACATATTCGGGGCTCTTGACCGCCAGGTCATAGCGCAGGCCCGAGCCGATCAGGATCTTCTTGATGCCGCGCAGGCTGCGCGCACGGCGGTAGATCTGGATCAGCGGGTCGTGGTTGGTGGTCAGGTTCTGGCAGATGCCCGGGTAGACGCAGCTGGGCTTGCGGCAGGCGGCCTCGATCTCGGGACTGCGGCAGCCCAGGCGGTACATGTTCGCGGTCGGCCCGCCCAGGTCCGAGATCACGCCGGTGAAGCCCTTGACCTTGTCGCGGATGTCCTCGACCTCCTGGATGATCGACTCCTCGGAGCGGCTCTGGATGATGCGGCCCTCGTGCTCGGTGATCGAGCAGAAAGTGCAGCCGCCGAAGCAGCCGCGCATGATGTTGATCGAGAAGCGGATCATCTCCCAGGCCGGGATCTTGGTCGCGCCGTCGTTGCTGCCGTTCTCGTCGGCATAGGCCGGGTGCGGGCTGCGCGCATACGGCAGATCGAACACATAGTCCATCTCGGCCGTGGTCAGCGGGATCGGCGGCGGGTTGATCCAGACATCGCGCGCTGCCGTACCGGTGCCATGGGCTTGCACCAGCGCGCGCGCGTTGCCAGGGTTGGTCTCGAGGTGCAGCACGCGGTTGGCGTGCGCGTAGAGCACCGGGTCGGCCTTGACCGCCTCGAAGCTCGGCAGCCGCACCACGGTGCGGTCACGCGCCGGCTTGCCCTTGGCTGGCAGCGCCGGATTGGCCATGAAGGTCAGCGGCTGGATCGCCGCGCCCTGGCTGGCGCCGGTGGCGGCGCCAGCCGTTTTCGCGCCGGCCGCGTCGCCGGCGCGGGCCGCATTCTGTGCTGCGGCCTGGTCCTGGGCCTCGTCGTCGCGCGCGCAGCTCTGGCCCTGGGCCTTGGCCTGCTCGGACACCATCAGGTAGGGGTTGAGGTGGGCGTCAACCCGGCCCGGCAGGTCGACCTCGGTCGAATCGAGCTCGAACCAGCCCTCGACCGACTGCTTGCGCACGAAGGCGGTGCCGCGCACGTCGGTGATCTGCTCGACCGGCTCCTTGCGCGCAATGCGGTGCGCGACCTCGACCAGCGCACGCTCGGCGTTGCCGTAGAGCAGGATGTCGCACTTGCTGTCGACCACGATCGAGCGGCGCACCGTCTCGGTCCAGTAGTCGTAATGCGCGATCCGGCGCAGCGAGCCCTCGATGCCCCCGAGCACGATCGGCACGTCCTTGTAAGCCTCGCGGCAGCGCTGGCTGTAGACGATGGCGGCACGGTCGGGCCGCTTGCCGCCGACATCGCCCGGGGTGTAGGCGTCATCACTGCGGATCTTGCGGTCCGCCGTGTAGCGGTTGATCATCGAGTCCATGTTGCCCGCGGTCACGCCCCAGAACAGGTTGGGCTTGCCCAGCACCTTGAACGGCTCGGCGCTCTGCCAGTCGGGCTGGGCAATGATGCCGACCCTAAAGCCCTGCGCTTCGAGCACGCGGCCGATCACTGCCATGCCGAAGCTCGGGTGGTCGACATAGGCATCACCCGTCACCAGGATGATGTCGCAGCTGTCCCAGCCGAGCTGATCCATCTCGGCCCGGCTCATGGGCAGGAAGGGCGCGGTGCCGAAACGCTTGGCCCAATAGGGCCGATAGCTGGTCAGCGGCTTGGCGGCGCGCGGAAAGAAGGAGACATCGATGGGGGCGTTCATGGCGGGCCTGGGTCCGGGACAACCCGACATTGTAAGTTTTCACGGGAAAACTTGTAAGCCTCGTGGTCTTGCGCGTTCCAGGCACTCACCGCATCGGCCACGAGGAAGGCCTGCTGCAGATCTTTCAGGCCAGCGGCGCCAGCCCGAACGCCTGGCGCAGCGCCCTGGCCGCGTCCTGGTGTGCGGTCAGCGCGTCGGGAATGGCGCGTCCCATCTTGATGAAGTCGTGCACCATGCCGCGGTAGATCTCGAGCTCGACCGGCACCCCGCTCATGCGCAGCCGGTCAGCCATCAGCACGCCCTCGTCAACCAGCGGATCGCATTCGGCCAGGCCGAACCAGGCCGGCGCGACGCCGTCGAGGTCATGCGCCAGCAGCGGGGCAAAGCGCCAGTCCTCGTGCTCCTCGTCGCGGCCGAGGTAATGGCCGAAGAACCAGTCGATCGCCTCAGCCTCAAGCAAAAAGCCGTGCGCAAAGGTCTTGTGCGAAGGGGTATCGGCACGCGCCGCACAGCCCGGGTAGAACAGCAACTGCAGCGCCAGCCCGATGCCGGCGTCACGCGCCTGGATAGCGGTTACCAGGCTCAGCGTGCCGCCCGCGCTGTCGCCGCCGACGGCGATCCGGTCCGGGTCCAGCCCGAGTCCGGCCGCCTGCTCGCGCAGCCAGACCAGGCCGTCCCAGCAGTCATCGACCGCGGTCGGGAAGCGGTGCTCAGGGGCCAGCCGGTAGTCGAGCGAGAGCACCGCGCAATGCGCCAGGTGCGACAGATGCCGGCACAGGCTGTCGTGGGTGTTGAGGCTGCCGACCGTGAAGCCACCGCCATGCAGATAAAGCAGCACCGGCAGACCAGGCGCTTCATCGGGCAGCGCGGGCGCATAGAGCCGCGCTGCGACCTGGGTGCCGTCGCGCATCGGCACGCTGAGCTGCTCGACCCGTTTGAGCTTGTGCGGCGGCAGGTCGAGCACGCTGGCGCCGGCCTCGTAGAAGGTCTTGGCCTGTTCGGGCGTCAGCAGATGCAGCGGCATGCGCTGCGCCCGCGCGATGCGGTCGAGCACGCCGCGCATCGCGGGCTTGAGCAAGGCGCGGGGATTGGGGTGATGCATGAATCAGCGAGCCATCACAGGAAGCGGTCGAGCAGCTTGCGGCTGGCCTTGTCGAGCGACAGCGGGTCGCGGATCATGAACTGCACGCCATGGCTGTCGTGCACCAGCAAGGTGGTCGGATTGAGGCGGCGCAGGTCCTCCTCGCCCTTGAGCACGAACTGGCAGCGGCCGCGATCGGTATCGACGGTCCAGGTGCTCGGGGTTGCGAACGAGCTGACCGCGACCAGGCGCTGGATCAGCGGCATGAACTCGCGCTGGTGCAGTTCCTGTTCGAGCAGCGCGCGCTGCTCGGGCGGCAATCCGGCCAGGTCGGCGATCCAGGCCACTTCGTGGCCGCTGGGGCCGACCAGCGAGATATTGGCCGCCGGCGTCTGGATCGGGAAGGCGCGCACGGCCGTGACCGGCTCGTGGACAGCGCCGTCGGGGGTCTGGACCTTGAGTCGGCCCAGCGGGTTGCGTTCGATGCGCAAGTTGTGCATGGTGTTCATTCCTCGGGCAGCAGGTCGCGGTTGGCCTCGGCCTGGCGCTGCTGCGCCTGGTAGAGGCGGAAATAGGCACCTTCGCGCGCGATCAGCTCGTCGTGCGAGCCCTCCTCGACCTTGAGGCCCTTGTCCATCACGACCAGGCGATCGGCCTTGCGCAGGGTGGACAGGCGGTGCGCGATCGCGATCGTGGTGCGGCCCTTGACCAGGTTGTCGAGCGCCTTCTGGATTTCCTTTTCGGTCTCGGTATCGACGGCCGAGGTCGCCTCGTCGAGGATCAGGATGCGCGGGTCGATCAGCAGCGCACGCGCGATCGAGATCCGCTGGCGCTCGCCGCCCGACAGGCCCTGGCCGCGTTCGCCGACCAGCGAGTCGTAGCCCAGCGGCAGACGCAGGATGAAGTCATGCGCATGTGCCGCGCGCGCGGCCGCGACGATTTCCTCGCGCGTCGCGTCGGGCTTGCCGTAGGCGATGTTCTCGGCGATGGTGCCGAAGAACAGGAAGGGCTCCTGCAGCACCAGGCCGATATGACGCCGGTAGTCGGCAATGCCCATCTGGCGGATGTCGGTGCCGTCGACCAGGATCGCGCCCTCGGCCAGATCGTAGAAGCGGCAGATCAGGTTGACCAGCGTGCTCTTGCCCGAGCCGCTGTGGCCGACCAAGCCCACCATCTCGCCCTCGTTGAGGGTCAGGTCGAGGTCGCGGATCACCGCGCGGTTGCCATAGCGAAAGCCCGCGCCGCGGATCTCGATCTTGCCGCGCATCTTGGGCAGCACCACCGGCTGCGCCGGCTCGGGCACGCTCGAGACATGGTCGAGGATGTCGAAGATCCGCTTGGCGCCGGAGGCCGCCTTCTGCGTCACCGAGACGATCCGGCTCATCGAGTCGAGTCTTGTGTAGAAGCGGCCGATGTAGGCGATGAAGGCGGTCAGCACGCCGACCGAGATGCTGTCCTTGGACACCAGCCAGATGCCAAAGCCCCAGACCATCAGCAGGCCGATCTCGGTCAGCAGCGAGACGGTCGGAGAAAACAGCGACCACAGGCGGTTCAGCCGGTCGTTGACCTCGAGGTTGTAGCGGTTGGCGTCACGGAAGCGCTGCGCCTCGCGGTCCTCCTGGGCAAAGGCCTTGACGACTCGGATACCCGGAATCGTGTCGGCCAGCACGCTGGTGACCTCGGACCAGACCCGGTCGATCTTCTCGAAGCCGGTGCGCAGGCGGTCGCGCACGGCATGGATCAGCCAGCCGATGAAGGGCAGCGGCAGCAGGGTCGCCAGCGCCAGCGTCGGGTTGATCGAGAACAGGATGCCGGCCGTCATCAGGATCATCAGCACGTCGGTCGCGAAGTCCAGCAGGTGCAGCGACAGGAAGACGTTGATGCGGTCGGTCTCGTTGCCGATGCGCGCCATCAGGTCACCGGTGCGCCGGCCGCCGAAGTATTCGAGCGAGAGCTTGAGCAGGTGCTCGTAGGTGGTGGTGCGCAGGTCGGCGCCGATGCGCTCGGACACCAGCGCCAGGATATAGGTCTTGATCCAGCCCAGCGCCCAGGCCAGCAGCGCCGAGCCGAACAGGCCGCCGAGCAGCCAGCCCACCAGCACGGTGTCGATCGGCTGCCCGTTCTGATAGGGAATCAGCACCCGGTCCATCAGCGGCATGGTCAGGTAGGGCGGCACCAGGGTGGCGGCGGTCGCGGCCAGCGTCAGCAAAAAGCCGCTCAGCAGCTGCCAGCGGTAGGGATGGGCGAAGCGCCACAGTCGCAACAGGGTCCAGGTCGACGGCGGCGTGTGGATCACCCGGGCACAGACCTCGCACTCGTCGAGTTCGGGGTCGAGCGGCGACTGGCATTGCGGGCACAGGCTCAAGGGTGCCAGCTGCATCGGCTTGCCGTGCAGCAGGAATTCGCGCCTGGCCTCGAATTGCTCGAGCAGGCGATTGGCCTGCACATGGCCGCCCAGGGTGTAGCGCCAGGCACCGATGCGCTGGCGGTCTTGTACCAGCTCGAGCAGGCCGACACCGTTGTGGTCGCTGCACAGCAGCTTGAGCTCCTGGTCCAGCGCCCAGTTGCGCAGGCTGGGCTGGTCGGGGCCACCCTCGAAGGCCCAGAGCTGATCGGCCGTGACCACCAGCAAGCCGGCACCGAAACGCAACTGCGCGTCGAGGTCGAGCTCCAGCCAGGCCTGGACCGGCGAGCCGCCCAGCCTGCCAGCGACGGCAGAGCGCCAGGCCGCCGGAAATCCCGACGGCAATTCAGCCAGTTCTTTGAGTGACGACATGTTGCAAATTATTTTGGATGGCTTGACGCGAAAGGCGTCAAGTAAGTAGAAAATCGCCAGCAGCAGGCTGGCCAGGAGGTCGGTGCTCCAGTACTGTCCCGGTAGCCATCCTGATTCAGTTTGTTCAGATTGTAAAGCTGAGCCACTACCGCATTCCTGCCCACCCAGAACCGCTCGACGAGGTCATCCGGTGTCACTTTCCGTCCCCCGATTCGACCTCGCGCCCAGCACGCCCGACATGAAGCACCAACCTATACAGCTGCTGCGCATCAACCATTTGCGCGGCCCCAGCATCTGGACCTACCACCAGGCGGTCGAGGTCCTGATCGACATCGGCGCGCTCGAGGACTGCCCGTCACACACCCTGCCCGGCTTCACGGACCGCCTGCTGGCCTGGCTGCCAGGACTGCACGAGCATCACTGCGGCTTGGGTTATCGCGGCGGCTTCGTCGAGCGCCTGCGCGACGGCACCTGGCCCGGCCACATCATGGAGCATGTCTCGATCGAGCTGCAGAACCTGGCCGGACTGCCCTCGGCCTTCGGCAAGGCGCGCTCGACCGACCAGCGCGGCGTCTACAAGGTGGTGGTGCGCACCGGCCAGAAGCAAGTCGGCATCCGGGCCCTGACCGATGCGCGCGACCTCGTGATGGCCGCGATCAACGACGAACCCTTTGACGTCGCGGCCTGCGTGCAGCAGCTCAAGACCCTGATCGAGCTCCATGCCATGGGCCCGAGCACGCGCGCCATCGTCGAGGCCGCCACCCAGCGCAAGATCCCGCATATTCGCCTGATCGACGACGGCAACCTGGTCCAGCTCGGCTACGGCGCCAAGCAGCGCCGGATCTGGACCGCCGAGACCGACCGCACCAGCGCGATCGCCGAAGGCATCTCCAAGGACAAGGAACTGACCAAGGAGCTGCTCAAGTCCTGCGGCGTGCCGACGCCCGAAGGCCAGGAGGTCGACAACGCCGAGGAAGCCTGGGAAGCGGCGCAGGACATCGGTTTTCCGGTGGTCGTCAAGCCGTCGGACGCCAACCGCGGCCGTGGCGTGGTGCTGAACCTGCACACCCGTGAGCAGGTCATGGCCGCCTACGAGATCGCGGCCAAGGTCAGCTCCTACGTCATGGTCGAGCGCATGGTCCAGGGCGAGGAGCACCGCCTGCTGATCGTCGGCAACAAGCTGGTCGCCGCCGTGCGCGGCGAGCTGTCCTACATCACGGCCGACGGCCAGTCGACGGTGGCACAGCTGGTCGAGGCCCAGATCAACTCCGACCCGCGCCGCGGTGTCGAGGAGCATTTCCCGCTGAATCCGATCCTGCTGCCGCAAAACGGCAAGGTCATGCTCGAGCTCAAGCGCCAGGAGCTGGAGCCTGACTCGGTGCCCGAGGCCGGGCGCAAGATCCTGCTCGAGCGCAACGGCGTGCTGAGCCAGGACATCACCGACCTGGTTCACCCCTCGGTGGCCGAACTGGCCGCGCTGGCCGCGCGCATCGTCGGCCTCGACATCGCCGGCGTCGACGTGGTCGCGACTGACATCTCGCGCCCGCTCGAGGCCCAGGGCGGCGCCATCATCGAGGTCAATGCCGGCCCCGGCCTGCTGATGCACCTCGAACCTGCCGTCGGCCAACCGCGCCCGGTCGGCGAGGCCATCGTCGAGCACCTGATGGGGCCGGACAACAGCGGCCGCATCCCGGTGGTCGGCATCAGCGGCGTCGAGCACACCACGGCGGTCGCGATGCTGACCGGCTGGCTGCTGTATCGCGCCGGCTACATCACCGGCCTGGCCTGCAATGCCGGCATGTACCTGCAGATGGACAAGATCGAGACCGCCTCGCCGGGCGAGTGGGAGTCCGGCCAGCGCATCCTGATGAACCGCACCACCACGGCGGCGGTGATCGAGAGTTCGCCGCGCAGCATCCTCGAGAACGGCCTGGCCTACGACCGCTGCCAGGTCGGCGTCGTGACCGGCCTGCCCGAGCCCGTCGGGCTGGAAGACCACCATATCCACAGCCACGAGCAGATGCGTACGGTGTTGCGCACCCAGATCGACGTCGTGCTGCCGACCGGCTGCGCCGTGCTCAACGCCGATGACGCGGCCTGTGCCGGCCTGGCCGAACTCTGCGATGGTTCGGTGCTGTTCTACACCGTCAACGCCGACCACGAACTGCGCGCCGAGCATTGCGCCCAGGAGACGGGCCGCTTCCTGGTCGTGCGCGAGCAGCAGATCCTGCTGCTGGGCCACCAGACCGAAACCCCCGTGATGGACCTGCGCCATCCGGTGGTCGAGCGGCTGCTGCAGCAGCACCTGCCCTTGCCCGCCCTGCTGGCCGCCGTCGGCGCCGCGCTCGCGCTCGAGATGGACCCGGCCCTGGTTCGCGCCGGGGTCGAGACCGCCGAATAAACCTTTTCTGGTTGATCAAGCAAGATGGAAGTTTCCCGCATCCGGGCCCTGCGCGGCCCCAACCTCTGGTCCCGCCACACCGCGATCGAGGCCGTCATCACGCTCACGCCCGCGGAGTGCGATCTGTCCCAGCTGCCCGGCTTCGTCGAGCACCTGCGCCAGCGCTTCCCGCAGATCGGCGCCCTGCAGCAGCCCAGCGCCCAGGTCCGGCTGTCGCTGGCCCATGTGCTCGAGCGCGCGACGCTGGCGCTGCAGGCCGAGGCCGGCTGCAAGGTCAGCTTCGGACGCACCTCGAAGGCGCCCGATCCTGGGGTCTACCAGATCGTGATCGAATACACCGAGGAAAAAGTCGGCCGCATGGCGCTGGACCTCGCGATCGAACTGGTCGAAGCCGCGCTGGAAGAAAAGCCGTTCGACCTGGTCGAGGCCATCGCCCGTCTGCGCGAGACCGACGAGGACGTGCGACTCGGTCCTTCGACCGGCTCCATCGTCGACGCCGCAGTCGCGCGCGGCATTCCCTACCGCCGCCTGACCCAGGGCAGCCTGGTCCAGTTCGGCTGGGGCAGCAAGCAGCGCCGCATCCAGGCCGCCGAGATCGACCGCACCAGCGCGATTGCCGAAGGCATCGCCCAGGACAAGGACCTGACCAAGAAGCTGCTGCACTCGGCTGGCGTGCCGGTGCCGCTGGGCCGCCCGGTCAAGGACGAGGAAGACGCCTGGTTGGCAGCGCAGGAACTCGGCGGACCGGTCGTGGTCAAGCCGCTTGATGGCAACCAGGGCAAGGGCGTGACCGTCAACGTCGAGACGCGCGAACAGGTCATGGCCGGCTACCGCAATGCGCGCCATTACCGCGAGGAAATCCTGGTCGAGCGCTTCCTGCCCGGCATCGACTACCGCTTCCTGGTGGTCGGTGACAAGCTGGTGGCCGCCGCGCGGCGCGATCCGCCGCTGGTGATCGGCGACGGATCGCACACCGTGCGCGAACTGGTCGAGATCGTCAACCAGGACCCCAAGCGCGGCGATGGCCATGCCACGCCGCTGACCAAGATCCGGCTCGACGACATTGCGCTCGACCGCCTGCGCGAGCAGGACCTGACCCCCGAATCGGTGCCGGTGCTGGGCCAGCGCGTCGTGCTGCGCAACAACGCCAACCTCTCGACCGGCGGCAGCGCCACCGACGTGACCGACGAAGTCCACCCCGAGGTGGCCGCACGCGCCGTGGCCGCCGCCCAGATGGTGGGCCTGGACATCTGCGGTGTCGACGTCGTCTGCCAGAACGTCATCGAGCCGCTCGAGCAGCAGTCCGGTGGCGTGGTCGAGGTCAACGCCGCCCCGGGTCTGCGCATGCACCTGAGCCCGAGCTTCGGCAAGGGCCGCAATGTGGGCGAGGCCGTGATCCAGCACATGTACCCGCATGGCGATGACGGCCGGATTCCGATCATCGCGGTCACCGGCACCAATGGCAAGACCACCACCGTGCGCCTGACCTCGCACCTGCTCAAGGGCAACGGCCTGCGCGTGGGCATGACCAACACCGACGGCGTCTACGTCAATGGTCGCCAGACCGACAGCGGCGACTGCAGCGGCCCGCGCAGCGCCCGCAATGTGCTGATGCACCCCGATGTCGACGCGGCCGTGTTCGAGACCGCACGCGGCGGCCTGCTGCGCGAGGGCCTTGCCTATGACCGCTGCCAGGTCGCGGTCGTGACCAACGTCGGCAGCGGCGACCACTTGGGGCTGAACTTCATCACCACGCTGGAGGACCTGCGCGTGCTCAAGCGCGTGATCGTGCTCAACGTCGCGCCCGGCGGCATGGCCGTGCTCAATGGCACCGATCCCGAAGTCGTCAAGATGGCCCGCCATTGCCCGGGCCAGATCACCTATTTTGGCTACGACCCGCACCACCCGGTGATCGCCACCCATCGCGCCCTGGGCAAGCGGGTGCTGTTCGTCGACCAGGGCGACATCGTCGCCTCCGCAGGCGGGCAGGAGACGCGCATCCCGCTGTCGGGGGTGCCGATCACCGCCAATGGCGCGATCCGCTTCCAGGTCGAGAACGCGCTGGCTGCCATCGGTGCGGCCTGGGCGCTGAACCTGCCCTGGGACAACATCAAGGCCAGCCTCGCGACCTTCATCAGCGACGCCCAGGCCGTGCCGGGCCGCTTCAACCTGTTCGACTACCAGGGCGCGACGCTGATCGCCGACTACGGCCACAACCCGGACGCGATCCAGGCCTTGTCCGATGCGGTCAAGAACATGCCAGCCAAGCAGCGCATGGTCGTGATCAGCGGCGCCGGCGACCGCCGCGACGAGGACATCCGCGACCAGACCAAGATCCTGGGCCAGGTGTTCGACGAGGTCATCCTGTACCAGGATGCCTGCCAGCGCGGCCGCGCCGATGGCGAGGTGCTGGCGCTGCTGCGCGAAGGTCTGGTGGGCGCTACCCGCACCCAGCGCGTGCAGGAAATCCAGGGCGAATTCGTCGCGATCGACACCGCGCTGGCCGGACTTGAGCCCGGCGACCTGTGCCTGATCCTGATCGACCAGGTCGAGGAAGCGCTGGCGCATATCGCCAAGCGCTGCGAGCAAGCCAAGGGCGGCTGACAGCACTGACGCCAAGCCGGCCAGGCTTGACCTCCGAAGGGGCTGCGCTTGGGCGCAGCCTTTTTGTTTTTCGGCGCCGGGGGCCCTGGCTCACTCGGACCAGAACGCCGCCTTGGGGCCGCTCAATCCCAGAACAGGATCGCTTCGCGCCCGCTGACCGCCAGGTCGAGCCGGGCACCGACCGGCAGCAGCACCTTGGTCGGCACATGGCCGAACGGCAGGCCGGTCAGCACCGGGACCTTGAGCTGGCTGCGCAGCCAGTCGACCACGCTCTGCAACTTGAAGCCCTTGTCGTGCGGCACCAGCTGGTAGCGGTTGAACTGGCCCAGCAAGACCGCCTGTTGCCGGCCCAGCACGCCCGCATGCAGCAGTTGGGTCAGCATGCGCTCGATCCGGTAGGGATGCTCTGCCACGTCTTCCAGGAACAGGATGCCGCCCTCGATCTGCGGAAAATAAGGCGTGCCGAGCAAGGAGACCAGCACCGACAGGTTGCCGCCCCAGAGCTGCGCTTGCTCGACGCCCCAGCCCTCCTCGCCGCTGAGCTCGGGGTGGGCGCGCAGGTCGGACAGCGGCAGGCGCCAGCCCGTGCCCTCGCCCTGGCCGACCAGCAGGTCGTCGAAGCAGTCCTGCATGATCTCGTCGGGTTCCTCCGGCACGCCAAAGTCGGCCAGCAGCGCCGGGCCGGCCCAGGTCTGAGTGCCGTTTTGTGCCAGCAGCGCGAGCTGCAGCGCGGTGAAGTCGCTCAGGCCCACGAAATGGGTGCCGCGCTCGACCGCCTGCTGCAATTCGGCGTATGGCAGGCGTGGCAGCAACCGAGTCAGGCCGTAGCCGCCGCGCGAGATCAGCGCGACCTGCGCACCGCTGGCAGCCGCGCGTCCAATCGCGGCCAGGCGGGTGTCGTCGTCGCCGGCAAAGCGCTGGTGACTGCTGAGCGCATCGGCATCGATCTCGACCTCATGGCCGCGGGCCTGCAGGCGTTTGACGCCGCGACGGAAGGCGGCCTTGTCGCGCACGGCGCCGCTCGGTGAATAGATGTAGATATGAGCCATGGGCTGATTATCGGGGCTGGTTTGCCCCCTTGGGCGGCGGCGCGGACGGCTGGCGCTGGCTGCGCGGCTGGTGGTCTTTTCTGGCCAGCGGGCGCGGCAAGCCAGCATCCCAGCCATTCGCGCGCCAGGACAGTGGTCCCGCCTGGTGGCCGGCATCGGGAAACGGCGCCTGCCCCAGCTCGGGCGTCCAGGCGCCCAGTTCAAGGCCGTCGAGTGCCAGCAACTGGCCGACCCGCTGCGGCGCCACTTCGAGCAGCCGCCGTGCCAATACCTGCTGGCCCGGCGCGTGGGCGATGTTGAACTGCTGGACGCCGCGCGAATCCAGCCAGGCCAGCAGCAGGTTCACATGCTGCTCGAGCTGATGCCAGGCCGGCTTTTTCGGCTTGTCGCTCTGGCCAAAGCCGATCAGGTCGGGCAGCAGCACGCGCTCCCCAGCCTCGGAACGGGACTGGGCCCAGCGGGCCAGCTGCGGCCACCAGGCATCAGGGCCGTGCAGCGCCAGCCAGTGACTGTCAGCCGGCCTGGGTCCCAGGTCCAGCGCGTGCAGGCGCAGGCCCTGCAGTTCCGGCAGGTTCTGCGCGAAACTTGCCGCCTGCTGCAATTGCGGCCAGGCCTGCCAGGCCGGTGCGAAGCGCCGCTCGGGCGTGCGCAGCGCATCCTCGCGCAAGGGCGTCGCGGCCTGCCTGGCCTGCCGGCGGCGACTGGCAAAGAATTCCTGCATCAGAGCGCCGCATTCCTCCGCCAGCACGCCACCCAGGACCTCGGTCTGGTGATTGAGCTCGCGGTAGCCAAACAGATCCAGCACCGAACCTGCCGCACCGGTCTTGGGCTCGCGCGCGCCATAGACCACGCGCTTCAAGCGCGCATGCAGCATGGCCTGCGCGCACATGGCGCAGGGCTCCAGCGTGACATAGAGCTCGCAGTCGTCGAGCCTGTAGTTGCCCAGCTTGCGCGCTGCCTGGCGCAAGGCCAGCATCTCGGCGTGAGCCGTCGGGTCGTGCAGGCCGATCGGCTGGTTGTGGCTGCAGGCCAGCAGTTCGCTGGCAGTCGCGGCATCGGTGCCGCGACCCTGGCGCACCAGCACAGCGCCGACCGGCACCTCGCCCTGTTGCGCCGACTGGCGCGCCGCGTCGAGCGCCAGCCGCATGAAGCCGAGATCGCGCGCTTGGGGCCAGTCGGTTGCATCAATGGAAACCGCCGAACCGTTGTGCGGCGGCAGATGGGCAGACGAAAGCGCAGGCATGGCATGGACCGCGGCCAGGCGAGTGACGCGGCAGTAGAGCGGCAGTAAAAGGATCGAGGATCGGCGCGATTATCCCACCCGTGCGGGCCGGCAGAGTTGAGCGAAAATCCCGGGTCTTCGACCTCTCATGACTTATCACAGGACTCTTCAATGGCCAGCGCCCTGCCCAACCCTCTCACGCTCAAGTTGCCCGACGGCCATATCTTCGAGGACCTCAAGCTACGCCGTTGCGCCGACGATGCGATCGACCTCGACATGGACCTGGTCAAGAAGGTCTGCCAGCTCAACGGGCTGGACTTCGACAAGGTGCTGGCCAACCCGGGGCCGGTGGTCAGCACCATCCTGACGGTCTGGTACAAGAGCCATCTGGCCGAGGGCGGCGATCTCGACCCCTTGATGGAAGCCCTCAAGCAGGGCAACTGACTATTTCTTGACCCAGCCGCCCTGGCCCTGGATGTAGTTGCCGGGCTGGGTGCGTTGCAAGGCCTCGCGCGCGAACACGGCGGCGGCATCGTTGATCGATATGCCGTTGCGGCTGGCGATCTGTTCGAACTGGGCCGTGCGCTGGCGGTTGACCTGGTCCAGCAACTGGCGCACCTCGGGCGGTGCGTCGCTGCGCACCAGACCCAGATAGCCATCGCGCTGCTCGCCGAGCCAGCCCTGCGACTTGGCATCGGCCAGCTCGATTGCATGCGCTGTGCCGACCAGCAGCGCGAGTCCCAGGACGGCGGCCTTGAATGCTTTTTTCATGTGCTTGCTCGTTGTCATAGGGGCCATTAGGCCGGATCAGAACAGGCCCTTGTCGGACTGGAACATCTGCTGCACTTCCTTCTCGACCTTGAGCAGGATTTCATGCTTGATGTTGACCGTCATGTTGATCTCGATCGGCTTGTCGGGCGCCTGCAGCTTGACCGTGGGCGAACAGGCAGCAAGCAGCAGGACCGACAGGCCCAGCAGCCCGATGACGCGTGAATGTTGTGGCATCGACTCCTCCATGATCCAGCGGCGGAGGCCGCGGACAATCTTGACGCTACCTTACTCCAGAATGCCCTGCTGCAACTGCTTCAGGATGTAAGCATCGAAGTCGCCCGACAGCAGCGCGCCCTTGAACAGGCCGGGCAAGGCGCCATCGAGCTTGAGCTTGAAGGCAATCGGATGCCCGCGGTAGAACTCGGGATTGTTGCCGTCGAGCCGCATGTTCACGGCATATTTGCCATCGGCCTGGTAATCGAGATCAAGCCCGAACTGGCTGTAGCGGAAGTCACGCAGCGCCTGCAGGCCCGGGTTGTCGGTCACGGGCACCGTACTGACATAGCGCAGTTGGCCGGCCTGCTGGCTCGACAGCTGGCCGTTGCGGATTTCGACGCCGGCCGCGGTCCAGACCAGCGGCAACTGGCCCGACAGGCGGCCATTACCCGACAGCCCGGGCACGTCCAGTATCGTCAACAGGCGCTCCAGATCGATCTGGCTGACATTGAGCGGGATCTGCCACGAGATCTGTTCCGGACTGGCAGGCAGCTTGAGAGCGACTTCCGCGGCTGACAATTTCCCGTCCAGCAGTCCGGCGTCGAACCGATGCAGCTGCAACAGGCGATCTGTCCAGTCGAGCGCGAGGCTGGCTGGCGCCAGTGCCAGACCGCCGGCCAGGCTGGCCGTTTCGAGCTTGAGCGCCAGGCTGCCTGCCAGCGGCGCCATTCCCTTGAGTGTCAGGTCCAGATCGAGCCCCTTGGTCAGCGCCTTGTCCCAGCCGATTTCGGCCTGTTTCAGCTGCCACTGTCCCGTCACGATGGGCTCGACGGCCTTGCCGGGGTGCAGGCAAAGCTGCCCGGCCAGCCAGCCCGATCCCGCGCCGGCCTTGATGCGCAGTAGCTGCAGGTTTTTCGGGCGCGGCTGCAGCAGCCGGTCGAGCGTGGCCAGCGAGCCCGCATAGTCCAGTCGGCCCTGGCCGCAGGAGCTCTTCAGCCCATAGTCACCCGCCAGCTGGAGCAGCGGCTGGCCTTGCAGCAACAGCTGTCCCGTCAGGGCGAGCTTCTGGTCCTGCAAGCGCCATTGGGTCTCAAGCGCGGCGGCAGGCCAGTCAGCATGCAGTTGGGTTGCCGCCAGGCGCAGCTGGCCATTGGCGGAGCGCAGCGAGGCATTGCGCGCCAGATCAAGCTGCAAGCGCTCCAGCGTGAGCGCCAACGGCTCCTCCCTGCCCTTCAATTGCAGCTCGAACGGCAGGCTGGCGCTGTAGCGCTGCGGTCCGGGTGCAATGCGCCAGGCCTGTTTCAAGGTGGAGGCAGCCATCCAGGCGGGTCCGCGCCCGGCGCTGATTTTCCATTTCAATGCCGGTTGCAGGGTGGTCGACCATTCGATGCCCGTTTTTCCCGGACGCAGCTGCAGCGAAGCCGGACCGTTCAGCTGAATGCGGGTCGGATTGCTCGCAGCGCCCCACTCCAGCTGGGCCTGGTCGGCCTGCAGTTGGGCCTCGAGCGATGTCCATTGGCCTGTGTAGGGGCCAAGTTCCAGCAAGGCCTTGAAGTTCAGGATGCCATTGCCACGCGGTAGCTCGGTAGTTGGCAGCAGCCATTTGCCAAGCGGTGTCGCTAGCTTGAGCGGAAACTTACCCTGTATTTCGACTTTGGGTTTTGTTTTGGTTACTTGATTCAGTGGTGAGCTTAATTTTGCGTAAGTTACATATAAATCGACAACAGCAGGCTGGTCGCTCTTGTAGGGCCAGTGCAGCTCGGCTTTCACTGCGGCTCCAGGGGTGACCAGCAGTTGCAGTGGTTGCCGATCGATTTCCGCTGCCATCAGCAGTCGGCCATCACTTTGCTGTTGCAACTGCAAGGGCGTCTCGATCTGCCAGCTCCTGCCCTGGCCGAGCTCGACCGAGGCTTGCAGGCGCTCGATCCTGAGCTCGGTCAATGGCAGCGGGGACTCGAGCAGTCGTGGCCAGGGCTGCGGGTCGCTGGCCTGGCCGGCGCGCCAGACCGCCTTGGCATGGCGCACCTGCAGCAGGTCGACATGGCGCTTGAACAGCGAAAAGTCGACCTGCACCCCTTGCAGCTCGAGCTCGATGCGCGAGCCGCCCTGCCCGTCCTGGCTCAGTTGCAGCTGGTCGAACATGAGCCGACCGGACTCGACCGATTCCACCTGCACCGAATCGATGGTCCAGCCCGCGATCGACTCACCTTGGAGCTGGGCCATGCCGCCCCTGCTCTGCCAAGCCATCCAGCCCGCAAGCAGCATGGCCAGCACCAGGGCCAGCCCGAGAAAGCGATATATCCAGCGTCTTGATTTCATGCGACATCCAGCCAAACCGGCAGCGCGCCTGGGACCGTCTATCCAGGCTGACCGTTTGCTTGAAGGGTAAGCGATTCAATCGCACTGTGCCTGAAGTCCGTCTTGCCAGCGGCGCCAGGATGACCGTCAGGCCAGGCTGCCCCGATCGTCGACAATCGAGCGCTTCAGCATGTCACCGTTTGCGAATCCCATGTCTTCATTGCCCGAAGCGTCAATTTCAGCCACCTACCCGGTCCTGCTACTCGCCAAGGATCTGGTCCTTGACTGTCCAGGCTCGGGGCCGCTGCGCCTGAGCGGACTGCAGCTCAGGCCCGGGCTCACGCTGGTCCGCAGCGATGAGGACAACGACATGAGCCATCTGCTGCGCTTGCTGTCAGGCAAGGTCAAGCCACGCAGCGGCGAGGTGCAGTGGCTGTTGCATTCCAGACCGGTATCAACCACCGAGCTGGAACGGCTGGTGTTCTGGGCCGATCCGGCCGACCGTTCGCAGGACCAGGTGAGCGTCAGCGCTTACTGGCAACAGCTGCGCGGGCGCTACCCGCGCTGGAACGATGCCAGGCTCGACGAGTTGCAGGCCGAACTGGGACTGACGCCTCATCTGGACAAGGCGCTGTTCATGCTGTCGACCGGCAGCAGGCGCAAAGTGGCGCTGGCTGCCGCCTTGGCGGCCGGTGCCGCACTGACCTTGCTGAACCAGCCCTATGCGGCACTCGACCTGCCGTCCAGACGCTGCATCACGCGCTGCCTGCTAGACTGTGCCAGTCAGGTCGAACGGATATATGTGATGGCGGATTACGAGGCGCCCGAAGGCGTGCCGCTGAGCCAGCTGATCGACTTGAATCGGCTGCTGCCAGGCTGAAGACCAGGGGACGCTGGCACAGCGGGGCTGTACCGCGCCGCCGATTCACATGCCTGCGTAGTTAGGACCGCCACCGCCCTCGGGCGTGACCCAGACGATGTTCTGCGTCGGGTCCTTGATGTCGCAGGTCTTGCAGTGCACGCAGTTCTGCGCGTT
>Ga0156629_135_pt2 | contig 74578 bp, 68 predicted proteins | sample RifOxyC3_FD_110703 | JGI IMG/M metagenome (GOLD analysis project Ga0156629, IMG submission 110703) | Burkholderiales bacterium RIFOXYC12_FULL_65_23 | reverse complement strand
TCCGCTGCGCGGCCAGCAAATCGGCCGTCAGGGGTAACCCACCCCGACGGCCGTCGTGACAGCCCAGCCTCAGGCACCTGAGCTGGCCGCCACGTCCTCGACCCATTGCGCGAACTCGAGGTCGCGTGCGGTCACGCCGCCGGCGTCGTGGGTCGTGAAGCTGATCTCGACCCGGTTGTAGAGGTTGAACCACTCGGGATGGTGCTGGCGCCGCTCGGCCTCGAGCGCGACCCGGGTCATGAAGCCGAAGGCCTGGCCGAAGTCGCGGAAGGCGAGCCAGCGCGTGATCGACTGCTCCTCCTCGTCGTACTCCCAGTTCGGCAGCTCCAGCTCGGTCAGTTGCTGGCGCACCTGTTCGGTACCCAGCACTTGCAGCTCCTCGTTGGCTGGCAGTTGCAGCTCGTCAGTCATCTCAGGCTGCCTTGCCGTCGATGACCTGCTGCAGTTCGCCCGACTCGTACATCTCCATCATGATGTCCGAGCCGCCGATGAACTCGCCCTTGACGTAGAGCTGCGGAATGGTCGGCCAGTTGCTGTATTCCTTGATGCCCTGGCGGATTTCCTGGTCTTCCAGCACGTTGACGGTCTGGACGGTCTTGGTGTCGACGCCGCAGGCCTTGAGGATCTGGATCGCGCGGCCCGAGAAGCCGCACATCGGGAAGCTGGCGCTGCCCTTCATGAAGAGCACGATCTCGTTGTTCTTGACCAGTTGGTCGATGCGCTGTTGGGTGTCGCTCATGGGTGGTTCCGCTTGTCGCTGTGGGTAAAACCCTGATTATCCCAGCGCCGCGGTGACCTTGCGAGTCGGGTGGTAGCCAGGCTGCAAAAGACAAAGCCTGCAAAAGACAAAGCCCGCACAAAGGCGGGCTCGTCGTTTCAACCTTTGCAGCCATCAATGAGTTCTGTGCGCCGGTCGATGAGTTGAATGTAGTCCTGCGGCCGGCTGCTGTCGAGGCTGTCGTGGTTACGAAACTCGATGCGCGCCGCGATCCGATGCCGGACTGCCATGCCGGTCCTGGTCAGGGCCCCCGCTGCAGTTCGGCCCAGGCGGCCGCGAAGTCGAAATCCCGGATCGCCTGGGCCACGATTTCGTAGCGGACTTGTCCCAGCGCCGCGCGGATCTGGCCGGCCTGTTGCTCGAGCAATTGCAGACATTCTGTGTCGCTGTCCTCCAGCAGGCCCAGCAGCTTGGCACGCAGCGGCGGCCATTGCCCGGCATCCACTGTCTCGACCGGGCCGGCCGGTTCCGTTCGGGGCAGGCGGGCGGCAATCGCCTGGCTCAGCGGCAGTAGCTGGCGCGCGGCGCTGTCGCGCAGCGGTTCCAGTTCGCTGACGGGCCGGCGTTCGCGCACCGCCTGTTCCAGCTGTCGTGCCGCCTCGCTCAGCGCCTGGGCGCCGATCTGGGCCGCGACCCCCTTGAGCGTATGCGCCGTCCGTTCTGCCTGGTCCCACTTCGAACCGGCAATGGCCCGCGCCAGCTGGTCCGGCGCATCGGCCTGACCGGTGACGAACTTGGCCAGCAGGCTGAGGTAGAGCGGCTCGCGTCCGCCCGCCTGCCGCAGCCCGAGCCGGCTGTCGAGCCCGTCGACCTGTGCCAGTGCCTTCCAGCATGGATTGTCTGCGTCAGGTGCCGGTTGGCGCAGGGCGGCGGCAAGGCCTGTTGTCGCATCGGCGCCAGGTCTGGCGGCGGGCTTGATCCAGTGCCGCAGCTTGGCCAGCAGCTGCTCCGGGTCGATCGGCTTGGCGATATGGTCGTTCATGCCGGCCTCCAGGCAGCGCTCGCGGTCGATCGCCATCGCGTTGGCCGTCATGGCCAGGATCGGCAGCTGTTGCAAGCCGGGCAGCTTGCGCATGGCGCGCGTCGCGCTGAGTCCGTCCATCACCGGCATCTGCATGTCCATCAGCACGATGTCGTAATGCAGGCGCTGCACCTTGTGCAGTGCGATCGCGCCGTCACCGGCCAGTTCCACCTGCAGCCCGATCGCCTGCAGGAACTCGGTCGCCACTTCCTGGTTGAGCTCGTTGTCTTCCACCAGCAGCACGCGTGCGCCCTGCAGTTCGACTGCGGGCGACAGGGCCTGTCCTGCAGTCTGGCTGTGTCGGACTGAAGGCGTCCTGGGGTCGCTCAGTTCGATCCTGCCCTCTGGCTGCCGCGGGCTGGCACGGCCCAGGCCGAGGCAGGCCGTGAACCAGAAGGTCGATCCGATGCCGGGGCGGCTGTCCAGGCCGATGCGCCCGCCCATCAGTTCGACCAGCCGTTTCGAGATCGACAGGCCCAGCCCGCTGCCGCCGTACTTGCGCGTGATCGAGTTGTCGGCCTGCTGGAAGGTCTGGAACAGCAGTTCGCGCTGCTGCTGTGACAGTCCGATGCCGGTGTCGCGCACCGCGAAATGCAGTATCACCTGTCCCGGGCGACGTTCCTGCAGCGAGACGTTGATCGCGATCTCACCCTGGGTCGTGAACTTGACGGCGTTGCTGGCCAGGTTGATCAGCACCTGTTCGAGCCGCAGCGGATCGCCGATCAGCTGCATCGGCAGGCCGCTGGCGACCTCAACGACGAGCTTGAGCCCCTTGCCGTCGGCTTTTTCCGAAATGACCGACACCACGTCGTCGAGCATCTGCTCGAGGTCGAACTCGACCTGTTCCAGCGCCACCTTGCCGGCTTCGAGCTTGCTGATGTCGAGGATGTCGTTGATCACGCCCAGCAGATGCCGGCTCGACGACTGGATCTTCTGCAGGTAGTCGCGCACCTTGGGCGGCGGGTCGGCCCGCAGCGCGAGCAGGGTCATGCCCATGACGGCATTCATCGGCGTGCGGATCTCGTGCGACATATTGGCCAGGAAGGCGCTCTTGGCTTCGCTGGCGGATTCTGCGGCCAGCCGGCGTGCCCGCTCGCGCAGGCGCTCGATGCCGAAGGCCATGTTGTGCGCCAGTTCCAGCAGCAGCTTGACCTCCTCGGGTGCGAAGGCATCGGCTTCGCGGGCGTAGACCATCATGGCGCCGAAAGTGCCGGTGTCTGCCAGCATCATCGGCAGGGCGATGCTGGACTGGTAGCCATGCCTGAGCGCGATGTCGCGCCAGGGCGCCATTTGGGGATTGCCCAGGTAGTTCTGGTTGACCTGTGGCTGGCCGCTGCGGATGGCTTCGCCGGTCGGTCCGCGGCCCAATTCCGAGTTCGCGTCCCAGCTGATCTTGATGTCGGCCAGGTAACCGTCGTTCGAACCCCAGGACACCAGTGGCCGGATCGTCTTGCCGGGGTCCTGTTCGGCGCTGCCGACCCAGGCCATGCGGTAGCCGCCGGATTCGACCACGACGCGGCAGATGTCGCTCAGCAGTTCGGTCTCGGAGTCGGAGCGGGCCAGCGCGAAGTTGCAGTCGCTCAGCAGGCGCAGCGCGCGCTGCACCTTGTGTTCGGATTGCTCGGCTTCGACGCTGCGCGTGATGTCGCGCGCCACGCCGAACAGGCCGACGATCCGGCCGTCCTGGTTGCGGATCGGGTATTTGCGGTTGTCGACCCAGCCAGCCCGACCGTCCTTGCCCATGATGGGCTGAACCTCGTGCGCGACCGGCAGGCCGGCAAAGACCTGCTTCTCCAGGTAGTAGTAGCGGTCGGCCAGCGCCTCCGGAAAGACGTCATAGTCGGTCTGGCCCAGCAGGTCGGTCCAGTGCTCGGCCGGACTGCAGATCGTCACCAGGGTCTGGCTGGCGCCGGTGAAGACATGGTTGCGGTCCTTGAAGTAGATGAAGTCGTCGGTGTTCTCCATCATGGCCCGGAAGTTGGCCGTCAGCGACGCATCGTCCAGTGTCCGCGGCAGGCTCTTGGCGTCCTGCAGCTCCAGTTCCAGCATGACTTCGCCGTCCCGCGCCGGCGATCGGATGTAGCTCGCCCTGACGCAGCGGATCCGGCCGCTGGCCTGACGCAGCCGCAGGCTCAGGGCGCCGGATGACGGGCGGCTGTCGGACGCGAACAGGATTTCGCCCAGGTCGCTGTCGTCCGGGTGGATCAGCTCCGCGAACGACAGGCGCTCGTTGACGAAGTCATCGACCGCATAACCCAGCAGCGGCAAGATGTCCGCGCTGGCCGATAGCACCGACCAGTGCGAGCGCAGCAGCAGACTGATCTTGGCTCCGTTCATGGTGTTTCATTATGACCATTCTTGAGCTAGTTGTTTCAGGTTGTTACTCGGCTCGCGCTCGGGCTAACAGGCGGCGCGGCGCCCGCCGGTACAGCGCAGGTGCCCGGCCAGATCGGTCCGGTGCTGGACCTCTAGATAGCCCTGTTCGCCCAGCAGTTGCGCGACCGCGTCGGCCTGGTCCCAGCCATGCTCGAGCAGCAGCCAGCCGCCGGGTTGCAGATGCTGCCCGGCCTGGGCCGCGATGACGCGGATGTCGTCCAGCCCGTCGGCACCGCTGGCCAATGCCGACAGCGGCTCGTGCGTCAGTGCGGCCAGATGCGGGTCGTCGGCACGGATATAGGGCGGGTTGCTGACGATCAGCTCGAAGCGCGCGGGCAGGGCGGGGCCTTGCGTAGACTGGGCGGCAGCCTCGGCCTGGCGCTGGACCCAGTCGGACAGCCAGCTGCCGAGCAGGAAGCGCACCGGCAGCTCCAGCCGGCTGGCGTTGGCACTGGCCACAGTCAGCGCGTCGCCGCTGGCGTCGAGCGCCCAGACCCCGGCATCGGGCCGGCGCTGCTGCAGCGCCAGCGCAATCGCGCCGCTGCCGGTGCCGAGGTCGAGCAGGCTCGGGGCCTGGAGTGGCGCCAGCACTTCGAGCGCCCAGTCGACCAGGGTCTCGGTGTCGGGGCGCGGGTCGAGCACGCGCGCGTCGACCTGCAGTTCGAGGCCGTGGAATTCGCGCCTGCCAATCAGATAGGCCACCGGTTCGCCCGCCAGTCGGCGGCGGCACAGCGCCAGGAATTCCTGCGCGGCCTCCGTGGCCAGCGGGTCGGTGTCGTGCCCGATCAGCCAGGCCCGGTCGTGCGGTGAGCGGCCGAGCCGGTGCAGCAGCAGCACCTGGGCGTCGAGCTTGTCGAGTCCGGCCTGGCGGGCGCGCAGCAAGGCCTGCTGCACCGTTGCCGGCAGGGCTTGATCCCGGTCGGCGTCGGGTCCGGTCGCAGCCAGTCCGCTGGGCTCGGCGGCGCTCATGCCAGCGCCCCGTGCGCGGCCTGGCCGGCGCTCTGTTCGAGGTCGGCCATCAGTTCGGCGCCGCGCGCCAGCTGCAGCGCGTGGATCACCTCGTCGATCTCGCCTTCCATCACGGCGCCGAGCTTGTACAGCGTCAGGTTGATGCGGTGGTCGGTCAGGCGGCCCTGCGGGAAGTTGTAGGTCCTGATCCGGTCGCTGCGGTCGCCGCTGCCGATCAGGCCCTTGCGCTCGGCGGCCTCCTTGGCGGCGCGCTCGCTGCGCTCCTTTTCCTGGATGCGCGCCTGCAGCACCTGCAGCGCTTTCGCCTTGTTGCTGTGCTGGCTGCGGCCGTCCTGGCATTCGGCCACGATGCCGGTCGGCAGGTGGACCACGCGCACGGCCGAGTCGGTCTTGTTGATATGCTGGCCGCCAGCGCCGCTGGCGCGAAAGGTGTCGATGCGCAGGTCGGCCGGATTGAGCTTGATGGCTTCGGTCTCGTCGGGCTCGGGCATCACCGCGACGGTGCAGGCGCTGGTGTGGATGCGGCCCTGGGATTCGGTCGCCGGTACGCGCTGCACCCGGTGGCCGCCCGACTCGAAGCGCAGACGTCCGTAGGCCCGGCTGCCGACCACGCGCAGCACCACTTCCTTGTAGCCGCCGAGCTCGCTGGGCGACTCGCTGACCACCTCGACGCGCCAGCCCTGGCGCTCGGCGTAGCGGGTGTAGAGCCGGGTCAGGTCGCCGGCGAACAGCGCGGCTTCGTCGCCGCCGGTACCGGCGCGCACTTCCAGGAAGGCATTGCGGTCATCGTCCTGGTCCTTGGGCAGCAGCAGCAACTGCAGCTCCTGCTCGAGCGCGGCGAGCTCGGCTTCGGCCGCGGTGATTTCGTCGCGCGCCATGGCGGCCAGCTCGGCATCGTCCTCCTGCGCCATGAGCCGGGCTTCTGCCAGTTCGGTTTCGCGCTGCTGGTAGCGCAGCCAGGGCTCGATCAGGGCACCGTTTTCGGCATGCTCGCGCGTCAGCTTGCGAAAGCGCTCCATGTCCTGGGTGGCGTCGGGCGCGCTGAGCAGGGCATCGAGTTCGTGCAGGCGCAGGCGCTGGCGCTCCAGGGTTTCGCGGATGAAGGGCTTCATCCGCGGATTATAAAATTGCTGCCTCAGCCCGCCTGGCGCTTGCCCTGGCCGCGCAGGAACAGGCGCGCGACCGTCTGCGCGGTCGCCTGTCGCGTGGCGGCGTCGCCGGTGTGCAGCTCGGCCAGCGTGCCGTGCAGCATCTTCTGCGTCAGGCCGCGTGCCAGTGCCTCGAGCACGGCATCGACATCATCGCCGCGCGCGAGCAGCTTGCGCGCCCGTGCGAGTTCGGCCGCGCGCCATTCGTCGGTCTGCGTTTGCAGGTCGCGGATCAGCTCGACCACGCCACCGCGCGGATCGCGCTGCCCGACCCAGTGCATGAAGCTCTGCACGCCGGCGTCGATGATGATCTCGGCCTCCGCCACGGCGGCCTGGCGGTTCTCCTTGCCGGTCTGCACCACGGCGGCCAGGTCATCGACGGTGTAGAGATAGACATCGGACAGCTGCTGGACCTCGACCTCGATGTCACGCGGCACCGCCAGGTCGACCATGAAGATCGGCCGGTGGCGGCGTTTCTTCAGCGCGCGCTCGACCGCGCCCAGGCCGATCAGCGGCAGGCTGGAGGCGGTGCAGCTGATGATGGCGTCGAATTCATGCAGGCGCTCGGGCAGGTCGGACAGGCGTAGCACCTCGGCGCCGAAGCGGCTGGCGAGCTTTTCGCCGCGTTCGAGCGTGCGGTTGGCGATCGCCATGCCCTTGGGCGCCTTGGCCGCGAAATGGGTCGCGGCCAGCTCGATCATTTCGCCGGCACCGACGAACAGCACCTTGATGTCCTTCAGGTCCTCGAACAGCTGGCCGGCCAGCCGCACCGCGGCGGCGGTCATGCTGATCGAGTGCGCGCCGATCTCGGTGTGGCTGCGCACCTGCTTGGCGACCGCGAAGCTGCGCTGGAACATCTGGTGCAGCGTGCTGCCGAGGGCGCCGGCCTCGTCGGCGGCGCGCACCGCATGCTTGAGCTGGCCCAGGATCTGGGCCTCGCCGAGCACCATGCTGTCGAGGCCGCTGGCGACGCGAAAGGCGTGACGCGCCGCCTCGCCACCCTTGAGCACATAGGCATGGTCCAGCAGTTCCTGCGGGCTCACGCCGCCGGTGTTGGCCAGCCATTGCACGGTCGACTCGAGTTCGAGCTCGTCGGCGGCGCAGTAGATCTCGGTGCGGTTGCAAGTCGACAGCAGCGCGGCCTCGGGCTGGCGCGCCAGCGAGGCCCGGAAGCGCTGCAGCGTTTCCGGCAGCTGGTCGAGCGCGAACGCGAACCGCCCGCGCAAGTCGAGCGGAGCGGTGTGGTGATTGATTCCTAGCGCCCAGACAGCCATATGGGAAGACATTATAAAATTTTCGTCTTTGATTGTTTTTTGATGCCCTTGACCGACAGCTATTCCTTCGTTCTGGCGCTCTGGGGCTGGCTCCTGCATCTGGCCAATTTCGCCTTGCCGGCGCTCGGCCTCGCGACCCTGCTGGCGCCGGCCGTGGCCGGCTGGCGCGGTCTGACGCCGCTGCGGCTGTGGCGTGCCTGGTGGCCTCTCGCGGGTGCCGGTCTGCTGGTGCTGCTGGCGGGACTGGTCGGTTTCGGCCGCGACGGCCGCATGGCGACCTATGCCGGCCTGGTGCTGGTCGTCGCCAGCCTGGCTTGCTGGCTGCAGACCCGCCTGGCGCCCGGGATCGGGTCGCGCCGCACCCCGTATCCACGCTAGCGGTACTGCCTTGCCGCCGCCCCTGTCCGCTGTCGCCAGGGCTGCGGTAACATCACTTCCCCCCGTACCACGGCGAAACTTGCTCCGGATATGAACGCACCCACCCCGATCCAGCACCTGCTCGACGCCGCCGGCGACACTCCTCGCCTGCGTGAGATTCCCTACAACTACACCTCGTTTTCGGATCGGGAAATTGTCGTTCGTCTGCTCGGCTCCCGCGCCTGGGAGGTGCTGAACCAGCTGCGCCAGGAGCGCCACACCGGCCGCTCGGCCCGCATGCTGTATGAAGTGCTGGGCGACATCTGGGTGGTGCAGCGCAACCCCTATCTGCAGGACGACCTGCTCGACAACCCCAAGCGCCGCCAGGCCCTGGTCGAGGCGATGAACCACCGTCTGGGCGAGGTCGAGAAGCGCCGTCGCCCGCAGGAAGACGGCGAGCGCGACGCGCTGGTGGTCGAGCTGCTGGCTGCGGCCAGCCTGGCCGTGCGCCAGTTCGCGGCCGCCTTCGAGCAGATGGGCGCGCTGCGCCAGCAGGCCGGCAAGGTGCTGCGCCGCCATACGCCCAAGGACAACATCAAGTTCGACGGCCTGAGCCGCGTCAGTCATGTGACCGACGCGACCGACTGGCGGGTCGAATACCCGTTTGTCGTGCTGACTCCCGACACCGAGGCCGAGATGGCCGGCCTGGTCAAGGCCTGCATCGAGCTCGGCCTGACTATCGTCCCGCGCGGCGGCGGCACCGGCTACACCGGCGGCGCGATCCCGCTGACCTGGAAGAGTGCGGTCATCAACACCGAGAAGCTGCTTGGCATGAACGAGGTCGAGCTGATCGACCTGCCCGGCGTCAACCACAAGGTGCCGACCCTCTGGACCGAGGCCGGCGTCGTGACCCAGCGCGTGGCCGATGCGGCCGAGCGCGCCGGCTTCGTGTTCGCGGTCGATCCGACCAGCGCCGAGGCCAGCTGCGTCGGCGGCAACATCGCGATGAACGCCGGCGGCAAGAAGGCCGTGCTGTGGGGCACCGCGCTCGACAACCTGGCGAGCTGGCGCATGGTCACGCCCGACGCGCAATGGCTCGAGGTGGTGCGGGTCGACCACAACCTGGGCAAGATCCACGACGCCGCGATCGCCAGCTTCGAGCTGCATTACTTCGAGGCCGACGGCAAGACGCCGATCCGCAGCGAGCGGCTCGACATCCCGGGCAAGACCTTCCGCAAGGAAGGCCTGGGCAAGGACGTGACCGACAAGTTCCTGGCCGGCCTGCCCGGCGTGCAGAAGGAGGGCTGTGACGGCCTGATCACCAGCGCGCGCTGGGTGCTGCACCGCATGCCCGAGCACACCCGCACCGTCTGCCTGGAATTCTTCGGCAACCCGAAGGACGGCGTGCCGAGCATCGTCGAGATCAAGGACTTCATGTTTGCCGAGCAGACGCGCTCGGGCACGCTGCTGGCCGGCCTCGAACACCTCGACGACCGCTACCTGCGCGCGGTCGGCTACTCGACCAAGAGCAAGCGCGGCGGCTTCCCCAAGATGGTGCTGATCGGCGACATCGTCGGTGACGATCCGGATGCGGTCGCGCGTGCCGCCAGCGAAGTGGTGCGTCTGGCCAACGGCCGCGCCGGCGAGGGCTTCACGGCCGTCAGCCCCGATGCGCGCAAGCAGTTCTGGGCCGATCGCAAGAAGACCGCCGCCATCAGCCGCCACACCAACGCCTTCAAGGTCAACGAGGACGTGGTGATCCCGCTGCCGCGCATGGGCGAGTACACGCTGGGCATCGAGCGCATCAACATCGAGCTGAGCCTGCGCAACAAGGTCAGGCTGGCGCAGGAGCTCGAGACCTTCTTCGCGCACGGCAACCTGCCGCTGGGCAAGGTCGAGGACCCCAACGACATGCCGAGCGCCGAGACGCTGCAGGAACACCGCGAGCGCGCGCTGGCCGTGATCCGCAGCGTGCGCGCCCAGTGGCAGCAGTGGATGGACGGCCTGGATACCGTGCAGGCCGATACCGGCCGCAGCTTCTTCGACCAGCTGCAGGATTATTCCCTGCGCGCGAGCTGGAAGACGCAGATCCGCGAGGCACTGCGCGCCATCTTCACCGGCTCGGTGTTCGCGCCGGTGCTGGAGGAATGCAAGGCGATCCACAAGCGCGTGCTCAAGGGCCGGGTCTGGGTCGCGCTGCACATGCATGCCGGCGACGGCAACGTGCACACCAACATCCCGGTCAACAGCGACGACTACGAAATGCTGCAGACCGCGCACGAGGCGGTCGACCGCATCATGGTGCTGGCGCGCAGCCTTGACGGCGTGATCTCGGGCGAACACGGCATCGGCATCACCAAGCTCGAATACCTGAGCGACGCCGAACTCGCGCCGTTCGCCGGCTACAAGCAGCGCATCGACCCCGAAGGCCGCTTCAACAAGGGCAAGCTGCTGCGCGGCGGCAGCTCGTTCGACGCGGCCGACATGCGCCGCGCCGACCTCAGCATGGCCTACACGCCGAGCTTCGGCCTGATGGGCTACGAGTCGCTGATCATGCAGCAGAGCGATATCGGTGCCATCGCCGATTCGGTCAAGAACTGCCTGCGCTGCGGCAAGTGCAAGCCGGTCTGCTCGACCCATGTGCCGCGCGCCAACCTGCTGTACTCGCCGCGCAACAAGATCCTGGCTACCAGCCTGCTGGTCGAGGCCTTCCTCTACGAGGAGCAGACCCGCCGCGGCATCAGCCTCAAGCATTGGGAAGAGTTCGAGGACGTGGCCGACCACTGCACGGTCTGCCACAAGTGCCTGTCGCCTTGCCCGGTCAAGATCGACTTCGGCGATGTCTCGATGAACATGCGCAACCTGCTGCGCAAGATGGACAAGAAGAGCTTCCGTCCCGGCAACGCCGCCGCGATGTTCATGCTCAACGCGACCAACCCCGAGACCATCAAGCTCGCGCGCAGCGCCATGGTCGGCGTCGGCTTCAAGGCCCAGCGCCTGGCCAACACCGTGCTCAACAGCTTCGCCAAGAAGCAGACCAGTGCCCCGCCGGCCTCGGTCGGTCCCGCTCCGATCAAGGAGCAGGTGATCCACTTCATCAACAAGAAGCTGCCGGGCGGCCTACCCAACAAGACCGCGCGCGCGCTGCTCGACATCGAGAACAAGGACTACGTCCCGATCATCCGCGACCCGCAGGGCACCAGCAGCGACAGCGAGGCGGTGTTCTACTTCCCGGGCTGCGGCTCCGAGCGCCTGTTCAGCCAGGTCGGCCTCGCGACCCAGGCCATGCTCTGGCATGCCGGCGTGCAGACCGTGCTGCCGCCGGGCTACCTGTGCTGCGGCTATCCGCAGCGCGGCTCGGGCCAGTTCGAGAAGGCCGAGCAGATGATCACCGACAACCGGGTGCTGTTCCACCGCGTTGCCAACACGCTGAACTACCTCGACATCAAGACCGTGGTCGTGTCCTGCGGCACCTGCTATGACCAGCTGTCGGGCTACCAGTTCGACCAGATCTTCCCGGGCTGCCGCATCATCGACATCCACGAGTACCTGCTCGAGAAGGGCATCACGCTCGACGCCAAGGGCGCCTACCTGTTCCACGACCCCTGCCACAGCCCGATGAAGCTGCAGGCACCGATCAAGACCGTCAAGGCGCTGGTCGGCGACACCGTGGTGCAGAGCGATCGTTGCTGCGGCGAGTCCGGCACGCTCGGCGTGACGCGGCCCGACATCTCGACCCAGGTCCGCTTCCGCAAGGAAGAGGAACTCAACAAGAACGCGCAGGAGCTGTCGGCGCTGGCGGCCAAGAACGGCGTGGTCCAGCCGACCGGCAAGACCAAGATCCTGACCAGCTGCCCGAGCTGCTTCCAGGGCCTGAGCCGCTATGGCGAGGACCTGCAGAACGGCCTGCTCGAAGCCGACTATGTCGTGGTCGAGATGGCGCGCCATATCCTGGGCGAGAACTGGCTGCCCGAGTATGTCGCCAAGGCCAATGCCGGCGGCATCGAACGCGTGCTGGTCTGAGCCATGGCTGCCAGCCCTGAGCCCGGCTGCCCGCTCTGTCACGAGGACGGCGGGCTGCTGATCGCCCGGTACGGGAAGTTCCGCATCATCCGCGCCACCGGGCCGGACGCAGCGGACTTTCCCGGCTTCTACCGCGTGGTCTGGAACGACCATGTGGCCGAGTTCTCGGACCTTGCCGAGGCCGACCAGCTGCTGTGTCTGCGCGCCGTCAGCGCGGTCGAGCGCGTGCTGCGCGATCAGCTGGCGCCGACCAAGGTCAACTTGGCGGCCCTGGGCAACATGGTGCCGCACCTGCACTGGCATGTAATCGCGCGCCATGACTGGGACAGCCGCTGGCCGGCGCCGGTCTGGGCCGCGCCGCAGCGCACGGCCGACCCGCAGCGCCTGGCGGAACTGCACGCGCGCCTGGCGGACTGTGACGCCGCCATCGCCGCGACTGCCGCGCAGATCTTCTGATCCGGCCCGGGCGGCTTGCCGCCCGTTTGCCACCCGCTTGCCGCGCGTTACGATAGCGTTTTGATCCCCGAGCCTTCTGCGAGAGACCATGGCTGGCCTGAACCCCAACACCCCCCATCCCGTCGAGTTGACGCTGCACGCCAAGTCGCGCGTGCTCGAGATCGCCTTTGCTGACGGCGCGCGCTTTCGGCTGCCGTTCGAGTTGCTGCGCGTGCTCTCGCCCTCGGCCGAGGTCCAGGGCCACGGCCCGGGCCAGGAGACGCTGCAGACCGGCAAGCGCGAGGTCGAGATCACGGCACTCGAGCCGGTCGGCCATTACGCCGTCAAGCCGACCTTCTCGGACGGCCACGACTCCGGCCTCTACAGCTGGGACTATCTGTACCGGCTCGGTGCCGAGCAGGAGCAGCGCTGGACCGACTACCTGGCCCGCCTGCAGGCCGCCGGCCTCGATCGCGACGCGCCGATGGCCGACAAGGCCGGTTCGGCCTGTGGCCACTCCCATTGAACAGCCGCAGCAACGGCAAGCACCCTGCAGGAACTGACGCCATGAGCCAGACCCATTTCGGATTCAAGACCGTCGACGAGCAAGACAAGGCGCGCCATGTGCGCAGCGTGTTCGACTCGGTCGCATCCAACTATGACATCATGAACGACCTGATGTCGGCCGGCCTGCACCGCCTCTGGAAGGCCTACACGATCCAGGTCGCCAACCCGCGCCCGGGCGACCGCGTGCTCGACATCGCGGGCGGCACCGGCGACCTCGACCTGGCCTTCGCGCCCAAGGTCGCGCCCAACGGCCAGGTGGTGCATACCGACATCAACGAGGCCATGCTGCGCGAGGGCCGCAACCGCCTGCTCAACCACGGCCATGTGCTGCCGACCCTGGTCTGCGACGCCGAGAAGCTGCCGTTTCCGGACGGCCATTTCGACATCGTGACCGTCGCCTTCGGCCTGCGCAACATGACGCACAAGGACATCGCGCTGCGCGAGATGAATCGTGTGCTGCGTCCGGGCGGCAAATTGCTGGTACTGGAATTTTCCAAAGTCGCTGCCCCGCTAGAGAAGGCCTACGACTGGTATAGTTTTAATATCTTGCCCAAGCTCGGCAAGTGGATTGCCAAGGACGAGAGCAGCTACCGCTACCTGGCCGAGTCGATCCGCATGCACCCGGACCAGGAAACCTTGCGCGGCATGATGCGCGAGGCCGGTTTCGGCCATGTGGATGTGCACAACTTGACGGCTGGCGTTGCGGCGCTGCACCTGGGCATCAAGTGCTGAGCCGGCTGTAACCGTCGCCTGAAGACAGGGGAGTACTGAAATGGAATGGTGGATAGCGATCCTGGGCCTGGTCCTGCTGGCTTGGGTGCTGCGCAGCTGGTGGCGTGGCCGCAAGGACGGGCCGGCGCAGCCCTTTTCGGGGGCCGCGGCGCCCGAGGCCGCGCGACTGCCGGCCAGCTACAGTGCCAAGAACGTTGGCAACGATGCCTCGGCCCGGCCCTGGGAACAGCAGGTCGGCGCTTCCGATGCCGCCTTGAACCCGGCTGTGGGCGAGGCTGGCGCCGTGCCGCAATGGGGCGCTGCTGATTCGAGCCAGCCGGCTGGCTTCGATGCCGCAGCCTTCCTCGAGGCCTCCAAGGCCCATTTCATCCAGCTGCAGGCGGCCTGGGACCGCGCCGACATGCCGGCGCTGCGCGCGATGATGACCGACGACATGCTGGGCCAGATCCAGTCCCAGCTGCTCGAGCGCGAGCACCAGGCCGACGCTGTCGGCCCGAGCTCCGAGGTCGTGATGCTCGACGCCAAGCTGCTTGGCATCGAGGAACAGGCGGGCGAGTACCTGGCCAGCGTCGAGTTCTCGGGCCTGATCCGGGATGCGGCCGCTGCCGGCCCCAATCCCTTCCGCGAGGTCTGGAGCATCATCCGGCCCAAGAGCGGTGCCGAGGGCTGGCTGGTCGCGGGTGTTCAGGCCATGCAATAAAAGGTCGGCCTTTATCCGTCAAAATCGGGGGACCTATGAACAAGCCCCCATTTTCCTTGCCGCCGGTTGAGTTGCTGCAGCAACTCGCCTCCAGGCTGCCGGCACCGCCGGCCTGGCTGCGCGCCGAACTGCACAACCGCCTCGTGCTGCTGCTCAACCATGTGTTGCAGCAGGAGCCCCAGGCCATGGACCGGCTCCGGCGCCAGCAGGGCAAGCGGCTGCAGCTGAGCTGGGGCAGCATCGAGCTGGTGCTGCAACCGACCCCGGCCGGCCTGCTGGCGCTGTCCCAGCCTGGCGAGTCGTCCGACCTGCAACTGCGCGTGGCCGAGGCCTCGCCGCTGGCACTGGCGCAGACCCTGCTGGCAGGCGGCAAGCCGCCGGTCGAGATCCAGGGCGATGTGCAGCTGGCGGCCGAGGTCGCCTGGCTGGTCGACAACCTGCGCTGGGACCTCGAGGAAGACCTGTCGCGCCTGCTGGGCGACCCGGTCGCGCACCAGCTGGCCGCTGCCGGCCGCCAGCTGGTACAAGGCCTGCGCGGCTTCCTGCTGCAGGCCGCCGAACGCCGCAACAAGGCCGCGCCATGAGCCGCTACCTGCGCGGCTTCTTCATCGTCTGGATCGTGCTGCGCTACGGTCTGGACGAACTGCTGCTGTCGGGCTTTCCGAACCCGCTGCTGCGCGCCCTGCGCCGTCTCATCACGATCGGGCGCGATCTGACGGCGCCGCGTGGCCAGCGCCTGCGCGAGGCGCTCGAGGCGCTCGGGCCGATCTTCGTCAAGCTCGGCCAGGTGCTCTCGACCCGGCGCGACCTGATGCCGCCCGACATCGCCGACGAGCTCGCGCGCCTGCAGGACCGGGTGCCGCCGTTCCCGAGCCAGGTCGCGGTCGCCACCATCGAGCGCGCCTTCGGCCAGAAGCTCGACCAGGTGTTCGCCAGCTTCGACCAGCAACCGGTCGCCAGCGCCTCGATCGCCCAGGTGCATTTCGCCGTGCTGCACGACGGGCGTGAAGTCGCGGTCAAGGTGCTGCGCCCCGGCATGCTGCCGGTGATCGACAAGGACCTGGGCCTGATGCGCCTGATGGCCGGCTGGGTCGAGAAGCTGTCGGCCGACGGCAAGCGCCTGAAGCCGCGCGAGGTGGTGGCCGAATTCGACAAGTACCTGCACGACGAGCTCGACCTGGTGCGCGAGGCGTCCAACGCCGCCCAGCTGCGGCGCAACATGGCCGACCTCGACCTGGTGCTGATCCCCGAGATGTACTGGGACTGGTGCCGCACCGAGGTGCTGGTGATGGAGCGCATGAAGGGCGTGCCGATCAGCCAGGTCGCTCGCCTGCGCGAGGCTGGCGTCGACATTCCCAAGCTGGCGCGCGACGGCGTCACGATCTTCTTCACCCAGGTCTTTCGCGACGGCTTCTTCCACGCTGACATGCACCCGGGCAATATCCAGGTCAGCCTGGACCCGGCGACCTTCGGCCGCTATATCTCGCTCGACTTCGGCATCGTCGGCACGCTGACCCAGTTCGACAAGGAATACCTGGCGCAGAACTTCACCGCCTTCTTCCGCCGCGACTACAAGCGGGTGGCCGAGCTGCACATCGAGTCGGGCTGGGTGCCCGAGGACACCCGGGTCGACGAGCTGGAAGCCGGCATCCGCTCGGTCTGCGAGCCCTATTTCGACCGTCCGCTGAAGGAAATCTCGCTCGGCATGGTGCTGATGCGGCTGTTCCAGATCTCGCGCCGCTTCAACGTCGAGATCCAGCCCCAGCTGGTGCTGCTGCAAAAGACCCTGCTCAACATCGAGGGCCTGGGCCGCGATCTCGACCCCGAGCTCGACCTCTGGAACACGGCCAAGCCCTTCCTCGAGAAGTGGATGATCGACCAGCTCGGCCCCAAGATGTTCTGGCAGCAGCTCAAGGCCGAGGCGCCGCAATACGCCAAGCTGATCCCCGAGCTGCCGCGCCTGTTGCACGACTTCCTGCGCCAGCGCAAGGGCGACGAGTCGCGCGAGCTGCGGGCCCTGCTGAGCGAGCAGCGGCGCACCAACCGCCTGCTGCAAGGCCTGATCTACGGCGGGCTGGGCTTTGCGCTCGGGCTGCTGGCGATGCAGTTGCTGGTGCGCGTGCGGCTCTGGTGATACAGGAATCCCACCCCAATTTATAATCAAGGGTTTTCCATTTCCCGACCCGAACGGTAACGCCATGCCCATCTACGCCTACAAGTGCGAGTCCTGCGGCCATGCCAAGGACGTCCTGCAAAAGATTTCCGCCGCACCCCTGACCGATTGCCCCGCCTGCGGTGCGGCGACCTTCAGCAAGCAGCTGACCGCCGCCGGATTCCAGCTCAAGGGCTCGGGCTGGTATGCGACCGATTTCCGCGGCAGCACCAGCGGTGCCGGCGGCACCACGGCACCGGCCAGCGCGCCGGCCGAAGCGGCGGCTCCTGCCGCCAGCGACAGCCCGGCGCCCGCCGCCGGCTGTGGCGGCTCCTGTGCCTGTCACTGAAACGAAGGCACAAGACATGTCCGCATTGCGCAAATGGCTGTTCTCCGGCCTGCTGACCCTGGTGCCGCTGGTCATCACGCTCTGGGTGCTCGATTGGGTGGTCTCGACGCTGGACCAGACCCTCAGGATCCTGCCCGAGGCCTGGCAGCCGCAGCAGCTGCTCGGAATGAACATCCCGGGCCTGGGCGTGCTGTTCGCGCTCTTGATCGTGCTCTCGATCGGTGCGCTGGCGTCCAACTTCATCGGCAACAAGCTGGTCAACTGGTGGCATGCGCTGCTGCACCGGATTCCGGTCGTGCGCTCGATCTATTCGGGCGTCAAGCAGGTCTCCGACACCCTGTTCTCCGAGAAGGGCAATGCCTTTCGCAAGGCCTTGCTGGTGCAGTGGCCGCGCGAGGGCATGTGGACCATCGCCTTCCTGACCGGCGCGCCCGGCGGCGACGTCGCGCGTCACCTCAACGGCCAGGACTATGTCAGCGTCTTCGTGCCGACCACGCCCAACCCGACCGGCGGCTACTTCGTGATGGTGCACAAGCGCGATTGCGTCGAGCTCACGATGAGCGTCGACGAGGCGCTGACCTATGTGATCTCGATGGGCGTGATCGTGCCCGGTGGCCCCAAGGCGCTGCAGCCGGCCGATGCGCCGGCCAGCCAGGCCTGAGGCCCCATCTCCGATATTTCTAGAAAGCTCAATATGGCAATGCGTTCCGAATACTGCGGTCTGGTGACCGAGGCCCTGCTGGGTCAAACCGTGACCCTGTGCGGCTGGGTCAACCGCCGTCGCGACCATGGCGGCGTGATCTTCGTCGACCTGCGCGACCGCGAAGGCTATGTCCAGGTCGTCTGCGACCCGGACCGCCCCGAGATGTTCGCGATCGCCGAAGGCCTGCGCAACGAGTTCTGCATCCAGGTCAAGGGCCTGGTGCGCGCGCGCCCCGAGGGCACGACCAACGACAACATGAAGAGCGGCAAGATCGAGGTGCTCTGCCACGAGATCGTCGTGCTCAACGCCTCGGTGACCCCGCCGTTCCAGATCGACGACGACAACCTGTCCGAGACCACCCGCCTGACGCACCGCGTGCTGGATCTGCGTCGCCCCTACATGCAGAAGAACCTGATGCTGCGCTACAAGGTGTCGATGGAGGTGCGCAAGTTCCTCGATGCCAACGGCTTCATCGACATCGAGACGCCGATGCTGACCAAGTCCACGCCCGAAGGCGCGCGCGACTACCTGGTGCCCAGCCGCGTCCATGACGGCCATTTCTTCGCGTTGCCGCAGTCGCCCCAGCTGTTCAAGCAGCTGCTGATGGTGGCCGGCTACGACCGCTACTACCAGATCACCAAGTGCTTCCGCGACGAGGACCTGCGCGCCGACCGCCAGCCGGAATTCACCCAGATCGATATCGAGACCAGCTTCCTGACCGAAGAGGACATCCGCTCGATGTTCCAGGGCATGATCAAGAGCGTGTTCCAGCACACCATGGGTGTGGACCTGGGCGAGTTCCCCTGCATGCCCTATGCCGAAGCCATGCACCGCTACGGCTCGGACAAGCCCGACCTGCGCGTCACCCTCGAGTTCACCGAGCTGACCGATGTCATGGCCGATGTCGACTTCAAGGTCTTCAGCGCGCCGGCCCAGGACAAGAACGGCCGCGTGGTCGCGCTGCGCGTGCCCGGCGGCGCCGAGATCAGCCGCAGCGAGATCGACGCCTACACCGACTTCGTCAAGATCTACGGCGCCAAGGGCCTGGCCTGGATCAAGGTCAACGATGTCGCCGCCGGCCGTGACGGCCTGCAGAGCCCGATCGTCAAGAACCTGCACGACAAGGCCATCGCAGAGATTTTGAGCCGCTCGGGTGCGCAGAACGGCGACATCCTGTTCTTCGGCGCCGACAAGGCCAAGATCGTCAACGACGCCATCGGCGCGCTGCGCATCAAGATCGGTCACAGCCCGCTGGCCAAGAAGCTGGGCTTCTTCGAGGACCGTTGGGCTCCGCTGTGGGTGGTCGACTTCCCGATGTTCGAGTACGACGACGAAGGCAAGCGCTGGAACGCGGTCCACCACCCCTTCACCGCACCGAAGGACGGCCATGAGGACTACATGGACACCGATCCGGGCAAGTGCATTGCCAAGGCCTACGACATGGTGCTCAACGGCTGGGAACTCGGCGGCGGTTCGATCCGTATCCACCGCGCCGATGTGCAGAGCAAGGTCTTCACCGCGCTCAACATCTCGCCCGAGGACGCCCAGCTCAAGTTCGGCTTCCTGCTCGATGCGCTGCAGTATGGTGCGCCGCCGCACGGTGGCCTGGCCTTCGGCCTGGACCGCCTGATCACGCTGATGACCAAGGCCGAGTCGATCCGCGACGTGATCGCTTTCCCCAAGACCCAGCGCGCCCAGTGCCTGCTGACCCAGGCCCCGAGCTCGGTCGACGAGAAGCAGTTGCGCGAGCTCCACATCCGTTTGCGCAACACGCAAGCCGCCTGATATAGTGAGTCACGTGTAGTCATTTTGACGGGAGAAGCACCATGAACCAACTCGATACCGCACTCGCTCCGAAGGAGAAGCTGGTCGCTGACCTCAAGGTCGTCGTGACTGACGCCGAGGAGCTGCTGGCTGCCACCGCCTCCCAGACCGGCGAGAAGATCGCCGAGCTGCGCGAGCGCATGCAGACCAATCTGCGCCTGGCCCGCCTGAAGCTGGCCGACGCCGAAGCCGCCCTGCGCGAGAGCACCCGCCAGGTGGCCAAGGCGACCGACCATTACGTGCACGAGAACCCCTGGAAGGCGATCGGCATCGCCGCCGGCGCCGGCCTGCTGGTCGGCATGCTGATCGGCCGCCGTTGATGTTCGCCCCGGCGTGCGCGTGATGGCTGCAGAAGACCGCCCGCACGCCGACCCGGCACCCGAGCGCGTGACCCAGGCGCTGCGCGGCTGGCTGCACGATGGCGTGGCCCTGCTGCGCGTGCGGCTGGAGCTGTTCGGGGTCGAGGCGCGCGAGCATGCCCTGGCCAGCGTCGAGCTGTTGCTCGCCGGTCTGGCCGCGCTGCTGTTCCTCGGCCTGGGGCTGGGTTTTTTCGCAGTGCTGCTGACGGTGCTGCTGTGGGACAGTCATCGCCTGCTGGCGCTGGCTGTCTTCTCCACCCTGTTCCTGACCCTGGGCCTGGTCGCGCTGGTGCTGCTGCGCCAACGCTGGCAGACGACCCAGCGCTGGTTCGACGCCAGCCTCGAAGAACTCAGGCAGGACGACCAGCGTCTTGCCCCCTGACCGCATGACGCCGCGTCAGCAGCGCCTCTGGATGCGCCGTCAGGAATTGCTGCACCAGTCATCCGAGCTGCGCCAGCGCCTGCAGCGCCATGGCGAAGGCATTGCGCCGCTGCTGCGCGGTGCCGACCGTGCCTGGAGCGCTGCGGTCTGGTTGCGCGAGCATCCGCTGGTGCCGGCCGCCGCGCTGGCGCTGCTGGCCTGGCGCCGACCGCGCACCTTGCTGCGCTGGGGCCGGCGTGGCTGGGCCGGCTGGCAGCTGTTCAGGCGCGTGCGCGCCGCCTGGGACGCGCGTGCCAGCGCCATGGCGGCCCAGTTCCTGCGCTGAATGCCTTCACCGGGGCGCTGCGCGGGCTCAAAATCCCTGGCGCGCGCCTTTCGGTCTCAATCCTGCAGCTTGACGTAGCGTCCGTTCTGGATCGTCGTGAAGAAGGCCTGGCGTCGGGTGTCGCCGTTGGCATCAAAGGTGATGCTCTGCTGCAGCCCTTGGTAGGGACCGCTGCGCAAGGCCGCCTGCTTGAGCGTTTCACCGCGCCTGCGGTTCTTGAGCGCGGTCAGCACCACGGTGGTCGCGTCATAGGCTGCCACCGTGCTGTAGCCCGGCTGGCGCTGGAAGCGCTTGTAGAAGGCATCGGCGAAATCCCGGTAACGCTCGGACTGATCGTCGCGGTCGTAGTTCTGCACGATCAGCAGGCCTTCGACCACCTCGCCGCCGAGCTCGACCAATTGCTCGGTCGCGGCCCATTCGGCGGCCGCGATCGGCAGCTTGGGCGCCTGCTTGCGCGCCTGCTGGGCCAGCCTGGCCACGTCGAGCGCGCCGGAAATGAAGACCAGGCTGTCGGGCTTGCTGGCCAGCATCTGGCTGATGACCTGACCAAAGTCGGTGCTGTCGCCGGATTCATAGGCAATCTCTGCCGCCAGGCTCTGGCCCGCCGCTTGTTCCGCCGCGCGGAATTCCTTGAGCCAGGAGGCCGTGAAGTTCAGGTTGCGGGTGTCGTAGGCCACTGCCGTGCGACGCAGGCCCTGGCTCATCAGGACGCTGGCGTAGTCCTCGGCATAGTCGCGCGTGGTCCGGTTGATGCGGAACAGGTTGTCGTCCTTGCCGTAGAAGTCCATCGAGGTGATGGTCGGACTGACCTGGAAGATGCCGTTCTGTGCCGTGATCGGGACGATGACCTTGGCCATGCCGCTGGTGAAGGGGCCGATCACCGCCTCGACCTTGGCCGCCACGAGCTCACGGCTCGACTGCTGCGCCGTCGCGGGGTTTTGCGCGTCATCCTTGGTCACCAGTTCGACCATCTGTCCTTCCCGGCCGCCCTGGCGATTGAACTGTTCCACCGCAAGGATCACGCCGTTCAGGCCGGACTGGCCGTTGTCGGAGTTGCGGTCCGTCAAGCCGCCGATGAAGCCGATCTTGATCGGCTCCTTCTGACCACATCCCCCTAGTGCCAGGTTCAAACCTATAGCTAATAAAATCATCGTCTTATTCATTAGCAAATTCTACCTAAAATGGCATCAAGCAGATCGTCGGGCCAGCCGGCAGCGCAGCGTGTGACACGCTGGCGCGGCAAGATCGCGCAGGCATGGCATTGGTACAAGTTCGAGTCGCCGGCCTGGAGTCGTTCCTTGCGCGTGCGCATGCTGATGCTGGGCTTGATGCCGCTGCTGGTGGCGTTTCCGGTCGTGATCGGAGTCCTGACCGCGGTCGCGGACAAGCAGACCCTGCTGAAATCCAATTTGCACGGCAACCTGGCGGGGGCGCGCAATTACCTCGAGCTGCTCAAGACCCAGAACAGGAATCGCGTCGAGCAGCTGGTCAGGTCGGCTTCGCTGCAACAGGAGGTCAGGCAGGCCATCGGTCAGGCCCCGGACGAGCTGGCACTCAACAAGGCCTTGCAGACGGCAGCCGAGAACAGCGGGCTCGATTATCTGCTGGTGGTCGGCGACGAACGCCGAATCCTCGGCAGCAGCACGGGCGCGCTGTCGGGCCAGTACCTGCCCGACTCCTACGTGATACGCCAGGCCCGCATCGGGGTCACCAGCGCCGCCTACGAGAAGTTCACGCCTGAGCAGTTGAGCGCCTTCTCGCCGCACTTTCTTGGCCAATTGCAATTGCCCGCCAACGAGACCGGTGGCAAGACCGTGACCTCGGCGCATGGCTTGCTGGTCAATGCCGCGGCGCATTTCCCACTGTCGCTCAGCATGCCCGATCTGATTCTGGTCGGCGGTACCTTGCTGAACCGGAATCATTCACTGACTGATCACATGCGGGAAATCATTTTCCCGATCGGCACCTTACTCGACAACGCCGAAGGCGTGACGGCCATTTACCTCGATGACCTCAGCATCGCGGTCAGCGTGCAGCGCAATGAAGGCACGCGCCTGCTGGGCCGATCCGCCGTGCCCGAGGTCATTGAGACCGTGATGGGGCAGGGTCAGCCCTGGCTGGGCGTGCTGGACTACGATGGGGCGAGTTACATGGCTGGCTTCGAAGCCCTGCAAGACGGCAACGGACAGCGCGTGGGCATGATCAGCACGAGCTTTCCACGCGAGCCCTATCAGCGCATCCTGCGTTGGGTGTTGGGGTCGATCTCGCTGCTGCTGGCCTTGGTGATGTTGGCGATTTCGCTGTTGTTCCTGCGTTTCGGGCATGTGCTGACGCTGCGGCTCGAGCGCATGGGCGAGACGATGAAGGCCGTGCGCCAGGGGGACCGCCAGGCCCGGGTGGCCTTGCAGCAAACCGGCGACGAGCTGGCGCAACTGGGGCTGGACTTCAACGAGTTGCTCGACACCATCGCCGAGCAGGAGGCGCGCCAGCAGCGCAGTCAGCAGGTGATTGCCAATGAGGCCGCGCGCCGCCATGCGCTGTTCACCCATGCGAGTGACGGCATCCTGATCTGCGACGCCCAGGGTCGGGTGGTCGAATGCAATCCCAAGGCTGCTTCCCTGCTCGGCTACACCCGCCAGCAGCTGACCGGGCGCTATCTCCATGAGTGGGAGCTGGCGTACAGCGCGGCGCAGATAAAGCAGCTGATCGAGCAGGTCGATGGCGCGGGCAGTTCCTACGAAACGCAGCATCAGCGCCAGGACGGCAGCTGCTATTTCGCCGAGGTCTCGCTGAGCCGGGCGCAATGGGCGGGCCAGACTTTCGTGCTGGCCTTGCTGCGCGACATCTCCGAGCGCAAGGCGGTGGAGGCCGAGCTCGAGAACTATCGCCGCAGCCTGGAGCTGCGCACCTCGGAGCTGGCGGCGGCCAACGAGGCCAAGAACGAGTTCCTGGCCAATATGAGCCACGAGATCCGCACCCCGATGGGGGTGGTGATCGGCCTGTCCAACCTGCTGCTCGATACCGACCTCGCGCCCGAGCAGCGCGACTATCTGGAAAAGATCGAGACTGCCAGCACGGCCTTGCTCGGGGTGCTCAACGACATTCTCGACCACTCCAAGATCGAGTCGCGCCTGCTGCAGGTCGAATCGATTCCGATGTGCGTGGCCGACGTGCTGCACAAGAGCGAGGCCCTGTTTGCGATCCGGGCCCAGCAAAAGCAGCTGGCGTTGTCGGTCGAATGCGATCCCGATCTGCCCGACGTCCTGCTCGGCGACCCGCTGCGCCTGCTGCAGGTGGTCAACAACCTGATCGGCAATGCGCTGAAGTTCACCGAGCGCGGCTCGATCCGCGTCAAGGCCGAATGCCTGGAGCGCGGGCCGGATACGGTGCTGCTCAAGGTCTCGGTGATCGACACCGGGGTCGGCATGTTGCCGGCCCACATGGAGCGGCTGTTCACCGCGTTCCAGCAGGCCGATGCCTCGACTTCGCGCTACTACGGCGGCACCGGACTGGGCTTGAGCATCAGCAAGGGACTGGTCGAGCTGATGCAGGGCGAGATTGGTGTCAGCAGCCAGATGGGCGAGGGCAGCCATTTCTGGTTCACGATCAGGCTGGGCTGTCCCAGCCAGTCGGAGTGCGGGGTGGTGCTGCCTGCGGGGCAGCGTTCGTCGTTCGCGGCGGCCGATGCGCGCAGCCGGCTGTCTCCGCTGGCCGAACGGGCGGTTCCGATCCGGGGCGCCAGGGTGCTGGTCGTCGACGACAACGAGGTCAACCTGCTGGTGGCCAGCGCCTATCTGCGCAAGATGGGTTTGCTGGCCGAAACCGTCGATTCCGGTCGAGCCGCGCTGGAGCAGGTGCAGCTGCAGCATTTCGATGCCATCTTGCTTGACCTGCAGATGCCCGTGCTCGACGGCTTTGCGACCGCGCGTGCCATCCGCGCGACCGAAGCGGGTCGCTCGATCCCGATCATCGCGCTGACGGCTGCGGCGCGGCTGTCGGATCGCCAGGCCGCCGAGGCGGCCGGCATGAATGACCACATCGCCAAGCCGATCGATCCGCTGCAAATGGTCGATACCCTGATCAAATGGATCGCGCCCGCTGCCTACCAGGCTGATCTGCCTGCCACGGTCCGGCCCGAGCCGACGGCGCCGGTCGTGCTTGACCTCGGACTGGCCTTGCAGGAGCTGGGCGGGGACACGGAGTTGCTGCAGGCGGTGCTGGCCAGTTTCGCCGAGCAGTTCGCGCCGGCGGCCGCACAGTTGACCGAGTCGCTGCAACAGCAGCAATTCAAGGATGCCGCTCGTCTGGTCCATACCGTCAAGGGGCTGGCGCCGACCCTGGGCGCGCAGACCTTGCAGCAGGTGGCACAAAGCTTCGAGGCCGGCCTCGAGCGGCAAGACCTGAGCCTGTTGCCGGCCTTCAACCAGGCGCTGGAAGCGGTGCTGGCCGCGATCACCGCTGCCAGCCAGACGGCCGCCACGCAGTCGCCCGCGCCCGGAGCAGCCGCAGAGGGCGAGCGCTGAAGTCGTAGCGGTTCAGCCGCAGCAGGCCAGCGCCAGCCCGGTCCCGGGTGCGGCGGGCTTACCATAGCGCCCATGCATACCACCGCTCTCGTCCTGTTCTCGGGCGGGCAGGATTCCACCACCTGCCTGGCCCATGCCCTGCAGCGCTATCAGCGCGTTGAAACCCTCGGCTTCCATTACGGCCAGCGCCACGCGGTCGAGATGGAGGCACGCCTGTGCGTGCTGTCCGAGCTGCGGCGCCAGTTCCCGGCCTGGACCGAGCGGCTCGGTCAGGACCATGTGCTCGATGTCGGCGTGCTGGGCCAGGTCAGCGAGACTTCGCTGACGCGCGAGATGGCGTTCCAGATCGAGGCCAGCGGCCTGCCGAACACCTTCGTGCCGGGGCGCAACCTGGTGTTCCTGACACTGGCGGCGGCGCTGGCCTACCGCCGCGGCCTGCAGGTGATCGTGACCGGGGTCTGCGAGACCGATTTCTCGGGCTACCCCGACTGCCGCGACGACACGATCAAGGCGCTGCAGGTCGCGCTCTCGCTCGGCCTGGACCGGCGCTTGCTGCTCGAGACGCCGCTGATGTGGATCGACAAGGCGCAGACCTGGGCCCTGGCCGAGCAGCTCGGCGCGGATTCGGGCGTGGCCGGGGGCGGTCAGGCGCTGGTCGACCTGATCGTCGAGCACAGCCACACCTGCTACCTGGGCGATCGCGAGCACCGTCACGACTGGGGCTGGGGCTGCGGCAGCTGTCCGGCCTGCGAGCTGCGCGCGCGCGGCTGGCAGCGCTGGCGCGCCGGTCTGTCGGACGGGGTTACCGGCCTGGCGAGCTAGACATGGCTGATCGGCTGGCCCAGCTTCCCGGCAGCCGGTCAGAGCCAAAAAAGAAAGCCGGCATTGCCGGCTTTCCTGCTGCTGAGTGCAGCCTCAGTTGGCCGACAGGGCGACGCCAGCCTTGCTGATCACCTGCTGGTGCGAGTAGTCCGCGCGGGCTGGGCGGGCGATGCTGCCCTTGGCCTTGACATAGTCAACGAAGCTCTGGGTGTAGAGCAGGTAGGTGTTGACATAGGCGCCGCTCTTGTAGAGCGTACCCAGCGTGGCATAACCGTCGCCGCCGGCCGCGACGAAGTCGTTGGTCACCAGCACATAGGTCTTGGTCTTGTCGATCGCGCTCCAGGCGCCGGTGGTCTTGTTGCGCACCTGCAGGTTGCTGAAGCGCTGGCCCTTGGCCTTGCTCAGGTCCAGATCCCAGCGCAGGCCGGCCGCGTAGGGATGCGAGCCGGTCGAGCTGCTGGCGTCGTAGTTGGCCACGCCATCTTCCAGCGCGGCGATGATCTGGTCGCCCGTCAGGTTCATCTCGACCAGCACGTTGGTGAAGGGCAGCACGGTGAAGGCGGTGTTCATGCTGAGGTCGCCCGCAGGGATCGCGATGCGCACGCCGCCGGCGTTCTGCAGCGCGAAGTCGGCGCGCTTGCTGGCGTTCAGGAACGCCTCGGCCACGACCTGGGCCGCATCGCTGCCGCGCGCCAGGGTGTTGGCGCTTTCGCAGCCGGCCGTGGTGCCGCTGCGGTTGGTGCTTTCGCCCGGCATGCGGACCAGGCAGAGCGCCTCGCTGGCGCTGCCGATCTTGATTGCCTTCTGTGCCGCGACCTGGTCGGAGTAGGTCTTGAGCGTGGCGGTCGCGCTGGCATCCAGCGCTGCTACCTGCACGTTGGGGCTGCTGGCCAGCTTGGCGACCAGGGCCTGGTTGTCCGCCGGGGCCATGGCTTGCCAGGCGCCTGCAGCGTCCTTGCGCTTGAAGCTGTCGCCGATCACGAGCTTGGCCTGGCCGCCGCAGCTCTGCACGCGCGCCTGGTCGTCGAACTTGACGTTCATGAGGCCGTAGGCCTTGGCATATTCCCAGGCCTGGCCGATGCAGACCGTCTCGCCGGACTTGTTCTGCACCTTGGTCGGGTAGCTGCCCGATGAAGCGGTCAGGCCGACGGCGCTGAAATCGCCCAGCAGGCTGTGCGAGTCGCCGCCGATGATCACGTCGACATCGGTCAGCTGCGGCGCGATCAACTTGTCAGCCTCGTAGCCCAGGTGGGACAGCAGCACGACATGGCGCACGCCCTGGGCGCGCAACTCGTCGATCGCCTTCTGGGCGGCAGTGGCCTCGTCCTTGAACTCGGTGCTGGCCAGCGGGCGCGAGGAGTTGACGGTCTTGGCCGCGACCGTCAGGCCGACGATGCCGACGTCGACGCCGTCGATCTTCTTGATCAGGTAGGGCTTCAGATAGGCCTTGCCGCCAGCCGGTGCCAGCGCGGTGCCGGCCTTGGGCAGGATATTGGCCGAAACCGTGCTCATGCCGCAGTTGCCGCCGTTGAGCGGATCGGCCAGCTTGTCGAGCAGGGTCTTGAGCGCCTCGTCACCGTCGTCGAACTCGTGGTTGCCGGGCGTGAAGGCATCGAAGCAGATGCTGTTCATGAGCTTGGCGTCGGCCTCGCCCTTGAAGAAGGTGTAGTAGAGGGTGCCGGTGATGGCATCGCCGGCATGCAGCTTGAGCAGGTTGGGGGTGCCGGCGAGCGACTTGAAGACCGTGGTCTGGCGCGCGAAGCCGCCCAGATCGACCTGGGTGTCGACGCCGTCGAGCTTGAGGGTCTGGGCCGCGATCGGGTCGAGCTGCGAATGGTGGTCGTTGATGTGGGCGATGTTGATGTCGATCGCCTTGTAGCTGATGTCATCGCTGCCGCAGGCGGCCAGGCCGAAGGTGAGGGCAGCCAGCGCCGCCATGGCTGCCGGACGCAGCGGGGTGAAATTGAAGTCGTTGCGTGACATGGTCAGATATCCAATTGAAAACAGATGGCACAAAGCCTAACGCTGGCATGTGACGGAACGATTAATTCTTCGTGGCAGGCCATGGCGGCTGGTCCGGGCTGTCCTTGTCCATCCTGATGAAGATTGCGCCTTCAACATGTTTTCACAAACAGCGTCTAAGGTGAAGCAAGCTTTCACTTCCTTACCGAGCCCATGAACCCGATCCATCGCCGCGATTTCGTCATCCGTCTGTCCACCGTTGCGGCCGCCCTGTCGGCCGGCGCCGTCCTGAGCGCCTGCGGTGGTGATGATGCTGTGCCTCAGTTCCTCTATGGCGTCGCCAGCGGCGATCCGTTGGCTGACCGCGTGATCCTCTGGACCCATGCGCGCTATCCCGACAGCGATGTCGCGGTCTATTTGAACTGGGAGGTTGCGAGCGACAACGGCTTTGCCAGCATCGTCAAGAGCGGGACCGTGACGGCGACTGCCGCGACCGGCTTCACCGCCAAGGTCGATGCGAGCGGACTGGCCGCCAACACCGAGTATTTCTACCGCTTCCGCCAGGGCCAGCATGCCTCCGCGGTCGGTCGGGCCCGCACCCTGCCGACCGGTTCGGTCAGCGAGGTCAGGCTGGCGGTGCTGTCCTGCGCCAATTACCCGGCGGGCTTCTTCAACGTCTATGCCGAGGTGGCCAAGTCCGACGCGCAGTTCGCGCTGCACCTGGGTGACTACATCTACGAATACGCGGCCGGCGGCTACGCCTCCGCGAACGCGGACAAGCTTGGCCGCGTGGTGCAACCTGTCACCGAGCTGCTGACGCTGGCCGACTACCGCCTGCGCCATGCCCAGTACCGCAGCGACCCGGACGCCAAGGATCTGCACGCGCGCCTGCCGATGATCGCGGTCTGGGACGATCACGAGATCGCCAACGACACCTACCAGGACGGCGCCGAGAACCACGATCCGGCCAAGGAAGGCAGCTTTGCCGCCCGCCGTGCGGCGGCGCTGCAGGCCTGGCATGAATGGATGCCGGTGCGCAGCGGTGCCGACCAGGGACAGATCTACCGCAGCTTCGACTTCGGCAACCTGCTGTCGCTGCACATGCTCGACACCCGTCTGGTCGGGCGCGACCAGCAGGTCACGATCGAGCAGCTGCTCAACCCGGCGACCCAGGCCAGCGCGCTGGCTGCGCTGTCATCGCCCACGCGCCAGCTGCTGGGCCAGACCCAGCTGCAATGGCTGCAGGGCCAGATGAGCGCTTCGAAGGCCAGCTGGCAGGTGCTGGGCCAGCAGGTGCTGATGGCGCGCATGACGGTGCCGCTGTCGATCCTGAATGCCTTGAACCCGGCCAATACCTCGCCGACTGCCGTGGCGGACGGTGCCAAGGCGGTGACCGACTATCTGACGGCCAAGGCGACGCCGGTCGCCGCGCGCACCCCGGCGCAGCAGGCGCTGCTGAATCCGGCCATCAACCCCGAGCTCGGCTACAACCTCGACGCCTGGGACGGTTATCCGGCCGCGCGCGAATATGTGCTCGGCACCGCGGCCCAGCTCGGCAAGAAGCTGGTCGTGCTGGCCGGCGACACCCACAACGCCTGGCACAGCAGCCTGACGCTGATGGACGGCCGCAAGGTCGGCGAGGAGTTCGCGACCTCGAGCGTGAGCTCGCCGGGGCTGGAGAACTATCTGGCCGCCTTGCCGCCGGAGCAGGTCAAGTTCATCTTCGAGAACGTGATCGACGACCTCGACTGGATGGACCCCAAGCGGCGCGGCTTCCTCAAGATGACCTTCACGGCCAGCGCGGCCAAGGGCGAATGGGTGTTTGTCGACCGGATTGACAGCCGCAGCTATGCCGTCGATGCGGCGGCTGGCAAGACCCTGGTCTACCAGCCTGGTCTGGGCTGATGAGTCGGGCAGGGCTTGACTGGCGAGCCGCGGTGTCGCCACACAGGCCCTGCTGCCGGCAGACATCGGCTTGTCACAGTTCTTTGCAATAATTCAATAAATATTGAAGCATCTGCATTACACAAGGGGCAAGCGATGAAAGTGGGTATCAATGGCATGGGCCGCATCGGCCGTCTGGCGCTGCGCGCCGCCTTCGGCGCCGCCGAGCGTCAGTCGGACGATCCGCGCGCCGGCAACCGGCTCGAGGTCGTGCACCTCAATGAACTGAAAGGCGGTGCCGCCGCCACCGCCCACCTGCTGGCTTTCGACACGGTGCAGGGCAAGTGGCGTGCCGACATCGAGGCCGAGGGCGATGACATCATCCGCATCGGCGAGCGCAAACTGTCGTTCAGCAGCCATGCCAATCCGGCCGACATTCCCTGGGGCGAGCTCGGGGTCGAGGTGGTGCTGGAATGCACCGGCAAGTTCCTGACGCCCGAAACCATCCAGGGCCACCTGGACCGTGGCGCCAAGCGCGTGATCGTCGCGGCCCCGGTCAAGACCGGCGGCGTGCTCAACATCGTGGTCGGCATCAACGAAGGCCAGTACGACCCGGCGCGTGACCGGATCGTGACGGCGGCCTCCTGCACCACCAACTGCCTGGCGCCGGTGGTGAAAGTCATCCACGAGAACATCGGCATCCGGCACGGTCAGATCACCACCATCCACGACCCGACCAATACCAACCTGGTGGTCGATGCGCCGCACAAGGACCTGCGCCGCGCCCGCAGCGCGATGATGAGCCTGGCGCCGACGACGACCGGCAGCGCGAGCGCGATCGCGCTGATCTACCCCGAGCTCAAGGGCAAGCTCAACGGCCACGCGGTGCGCGCGCCGGTGCTCAATGCCTCGCTGACCGATTGCGTGTTCGAGCTCAAGCGCGAAACGACAGCCGAGGAGGTCAACGCGCTGTTCAAGGCCGCCGCCGAGGGCGAGCTGGCCGGCATCCTGGGCTACGAGGAAAAGCCCTTGGTCAGTGCCGACTACGCGCGTGACACGCGCAGCTCCATCATCGATGCGCTGTCGACCCTGGTGACCGACGGCACCCTGCTCAAGGTCTATGCCTGGTACGACAACGAGATGGGTTACGCCTGCCGCATGGTGGATCTGGCCTGCCACATGGAACAGGTCGGCATCTGAGATGAGTGCCGCGCGCAATTACGCCATCGTCACCGCGGCCTACTGGGGCTTCACGCTGACCGATGGCGCCCTGCGGATGCTGGTGCTGCTGCATTTCTACCGCCTAGGCTATTCGTCGGTCACGCTGGCCTTCCTGTTCCTGCTCTATGAGGCGGCCGGCATCCTGGCGAACCTGATCGGCGGCTGGCTGGCGACCCGCTACGGCATCACCCGCATGCTGACGGTGGGCCTGGTGACGCAGATCACGGGCTTCACGCTGCTGTCGCTGCTCGACCCAGGCTGGACGGCTGCCATGTCGGTGGCCTGGGTGGTGGCGTCGCAGGGCATCTGCGGCGTGGCCAAGGACCTGACCAAGACCTCAGCCAAGTCGGCGATCAAGGTCACGCAGGCCCAGGCCAAGGAGCAGGGCGCCGGTCAGTTGTTCAAGTGGGTGGCCTGGTTCACCGGCAGCAAGAACGCGATGAAGGGCATCGGCTTCTTCCTGGGCGGCCTGCTGCTGCAGACGCTGGGCTTCCAGGCTTCGCTGTGGGCGATGGCAGGGCTGCTGGCGCTGGTGTTGCTGGGCGTGGCGACCTCGCTGCCGACCATGATGGGCAAGAGCAAGGCGTCGAAGTCGGCCAAGGAGTTGTTCGCCAAGAATGCCGGCATCAATGCGCTGGCTGCCGCGCGCGTGGTGCTGTTCGGTGCGCGCGATGTCTGGTTCGTGGTCGGCCTGCCGGTGTTCCTGTATTCGGTCGGCTGGAACTTCACGATGGTCGGCACCTTCCTGGCGGCCTGGACCATCGGCTACGGCCTGGTGCAGGCGGCTGCGCCCGGCCTGGTCAGGCGCAGCAGCGACGGCCTGAGCCGCGAGGTGCCGGCCGCGCGGCTCTGGTCGGCCTTGCTGGCGCTCGTCACGATCGGGCTGGCGGCTGCGGTCGCGCTCGACCTGCCGAACCTGGAATGGGTCGTGGTCGGTGGCCTGGGCCTGTTCGGATTTGCCTTCGCCATCAATTCCTCGGTCCATTCCTACCTGATCCTGGCCTATGCCGGTTCCGAGAAGGCGGCCGAGGATGTCGGCTTCTACTACGCCGCCAATGCGCTGGGCCGCTTCATCGGCACGCTGCTGTCGGGCCTGCTGTACCAGTGGGGCGGGCTGCTCTATGCACTGATCGGTTCCGCCGTGATGCTGGTCCTCTGCTGGCTGGTGACGCTGGGCCTGCCGACGACCCGCGCCCAGGCGCCAGGAGTGGCCGCATGAACGACACCGAAGTGGTCAAGGCGCTGGCCGCGCTGGCGCAGGAGTCGCGCCTGCGCCTGTTCCGGCTGCTGGTGGTGGCCGGGCCCGGGGGCGCGACGCCGTCCCGCATGGGCGAAGCGCTGGGCATTGCGCCGACATCGATCTCCTTTCACATGAAGGAGCTGCTCAACGCCGGCCTGGTGAGCCAGGTGCGCGACGGCCGCCACATCATCTACCGCGCGCAGGTCGAGTCCATGAACGAATTGCTGGGTTTCCTGACTGCCAATTGCTGCGGCGGCGAACCCTGCCTGAATATCCCCATCCCCGTGCAATGCACCACCTGTTGAAAGCCTGACCATGACTCCCCGTACCTTCAATGTCCTGTTCCTCTGCACCGGCAACTCGGCGCGCAGCATCATGGCCGAATCCATCCTGCGCCTGCAGGGCATGGGCCGCTTTCAGGCTTACAGTGCCGGCAGCAAGCCGGCCGGCCAGGTCCATCCCTATGCGATCGAGCTGCTGCAGCGCAATCACTACCCCCTGGAGAACCTGCGCAGCAAGAACTGGGACGAGTTCGCCGCTGCGGATGCGCCCAGGATGGACTTCGTGCTGACCGTCTGCGACAGCGCCAAGGCCGAGCTCTGCCCGGTCTGGCCGGGCCAGCCGATGTCGGCGCATTGGGGTGTGCCCGATCCGGTAGCCGTTGAAGGCGACGAAATCACCCGGCGCAAGGCCTTCTCCGACGCTTTTCTGGTGCTGAACCGACGGATTTCGCTGCTGGCCAATCTGTCCTTCGACAAGCTCAGCCGCTTGTCGCTGCAGACTGAACTGGAGCGTATCGGTCAGGCCTGAAACGACCAGGTCTGAGACCACGAGGCCTGGGCTCGCATGAGTCCAGGCTTTCGACTTTTGCAAGAGGTAAGCCCCATGGGTCTGTTTGAACGATTCTTGACGGTCTGGGTCGCGCTCGGCATTGCCGCTGGCGTCGGCCTGGGACTGGTTTTTCCCGGCCTGTTCCAGGCCGTTGCGGCGCTGGAATTGGCCCAGGTCAACCTGGTGGTGGCGGTCCTGATCTGGGTCATGATCTATCCGATGATGATCCAGATCGACTGGCATGCGGTGCGCAATGTCGGCAAGAAGCCGCAGGGCCTGCTGCTGACGCTGGTGGTCAACTGGCTGATCAAGCCTTTCACCATGGCCGCGCTCGGCGTGCTGTTCTTCCAGTACCTGTTCGCGCCCTGGGTCGATCCGGCAACGGCGAGCGAATACATCGCCGGCATGATCCTGCTTGGCGTCGCGCCCTGCACGGCGATGGTCTTTGTCTGGAGCCAGCTGGTCAAGGGCGATGCCAACTACACCCTGGTCCAGGTCTCGATCAACGACCTGGTGATGGTGGTGGCCTTCGCGCCGATCGCCGCCTTCCTGCTCGGCGTCACCGATGTTACCGTGCCCTGGCAGACGCTGGTGCTGTCGACCGTGCTGTATGTGGTGCTGCCGTTGCTTGCCGGCATGGCAACTCGCCATGGACTGGAAAAGCGCTCCCCGCACGCCTTGGCCGACTTCGTCGCGCGGCTCAAGCCCTGGTCCATCGTCGGCCTGATCGCCACCGTGGTGTTGCTGTTCGGCTTCCAGGCCACCACCATCGTCGAGCAGCCGGGCGTGATCGGGCTGATCGCGATTCCGCTGGTGCTGCAGACCTATGGCATCTTCTTCATCAGCTGGTGGGGTGCCCGGTGGCTCAAGCTGCCGCATGAGGTGGCAGGGCCGGCCTGCCTGATCGGCACCTCCAACTTCTTCGAGCTGGCGGTCGCGGTCGCGATCTCGCTGTTCGGCCTGAATTCGGGCGCGGCGTTGGCGACTGTGGTCGGCGTGCTGGTCGAAGTGCCGGTGATGCTGTCGCTGGTGGCGATCGTCAATGCCTGGAAGCCCAGGACTGTCACAGGAGATGCAAGATGAGCCAGATCACGATCTATCACAACCCCGGCTGCGGCACCTCGCGCAACACGCTGGCGCTGATCCGCAACAGCGGCGTCGAGCCCCACGTGGTCGAATACCTCAAGACGCCGCCGAGCCGCGACGAGCTCAAGGTGTTGCTGTTGCGCTTGGGGCTCAGCGTGCGCGACCTGCTGCGCAAGAAGGGCACGCCCTATGACGCGCTGGATCTGGACAACCCGAAGTGGACTGACGAGCAGCTGCTCGACTTCATCGGCCAGCACCCGGTGCTGATCCAGCGCCCGATCGTGGTGACGTCGCTGGGCGTGCGGCTGTGCCGGCCGTCCGAGGCCGTGCTCGACATCCTGCCCGATCCGCCGCGCGGCCCCTTCAGCAAGGAGGATGGCGAAGCCGTGATCGACGCCGAAGGGCGCCGCATCCTGCCTTCTGCCCTGCCGGCAGTCCAGCCGCTGGCGGATCTGCCGCAGCTGGCGCCCGAGCATTTCCAGGTACCCGACCCGCAGCTGCTGCGGCCCTCGCAGCCTTCCACCCATGCGCCGCGCCTGCTGCTGCTCTACGGTTCGCTGCGCCAGCGCTCCTTCAGCCGGCTGCTGGTTGAGGAGGCCGCGCGACTGCTGCAGGCCATGGGCGCCGAGACCCGGATCTTCAACCCGAGCGGGCTGCCGCTGCCCGACGATGCGCCCGAGACCCATCCCAAGGTCCAGGAGCTGCGCGAGCTGACCCAGTGGTGCGAGGGCATGGTCTGGTGTTCGCCCGAGCGCCATGGCGCCATGACCGGCATCATGAAGGCGCAGATCGACTGGATTCCCCTGAGCCAGGGTGCGATCCGTCCGACCCAGGGCAAGACGCTGGCGGTCATGCAGGTCTGCGGTGGCAGCCAGTCCTTCAATGCCGTGAACCAGATGCGGGTGCTCGGTCGCTGGATGCGCATGCTCACGATCCCGAACCAGTCCTCGGTCGCCAAGGCCTTCCTCGAGTTCGACGAGAACAATCGCATGAAGCCGTCGAGCTACCATGACCGGGTCGTCGACGTGCTGGAGGAACTGGTCAAGTTCACCCTGCTGACGCGCGATGTGGCACCCTATCTGGTCGATCGCTACAGCGAGCGCAAGGAAAGCGCCGCGGCGCTGATGCAGCGCGTCAACCAGCCGGCGCTCTGAGGCCGGATCGTTCACGAACCAGGGGGAAACTCGATGTCACAGCCACCGATGGCGATAGCGGCGCCGGATGCCGAGCTGGTGCCGGCCGCCTGGAGCCAGCAGCCCAAGCCGCTGGCGGACCGGCTGGGCGTCGAACTTGAGTGCGGGCTGGGCGCGGCGCAGGTCCGCCAGCGCCTCGAGCGCTTCGGCCGCAACGAGTTGCGGGTGGACGCGGCCGTGCCGGCCTGGCGCCATCTGCTGTCGCAGTTCCATGATCCGCTGGTCTATCTGCTGCTGGCGGCAGTCTGCATCACGCTGCTGCTGTGGGGCGTGGAGGGCGCAAGCGGCTGGCCGATCGACGCGCTGGTGATCGGGGTCATCGTGCTGCTCAACGCGCTGCTCGGCTTCCTGCAGGAGGTCAAGTCGCAGCGCGCCGCCGCCGCCCTGGCCCGGCTGACCGCCGTCACCTCGGCCGTGCTGCGCGACGGCGTGCCGCTGCGGGTGCCGAGCGCCGAACTGGTGCCGGGCGATCTGCTGCAGCTGTCCGAAGGCGACCGCATCGGCGCCGATGCGCGGCTGCTGCAGGCCAATGCGCTGCGCGTGCAGGAGGCCTCGCTGACCGGCGAGAGCGAAGCCGTGCTGAAGGACGCGGCCCAGCTGGCGCCGGACACCCCCCTGGCCGAACGCGCCAACATGGTGTTCAAGGGCACGGCGGTGGTCCAGGGCACCGGACTGGCGCTGGTCACCGCCACTGGCATGAACACCGAGATGGGCCGCATTGCCCATCTGCTCGCCACCACGCCCGAGGAGGCGACGCCGCTGCAGAAGGAAGTGCGCCAGATCGGCGTCATGCTCGGGCGCGCCGTGCTGCTGATCGCCGTGGTGGTGGTGGTCACGGTGCTGCTGATGACCGAGATCCGCAGCCTGGCCGATGTCGAGGCGGTGCTGTTGCTGGGGGTGTCGCTGGCGGTGGCGGCGGTGCCTGAGGGCCTGCCCGCCATCCTGTCGCTGGTGCTGGCGATCGGGGTCCAGCGCATGGCAAGCCGGTCGGCCATCGTCAAGAAGCTGTCATCGGTCGAGACCCTGGGCTCGGCTTCGGTGATCTGCACCGACAAGACCGGCACCCTGACCCGTTCCGAGATGGCGATCGAGCGCGTCATGACGGCTTCCGGCTGCAGCTGCCCCGAGGGCGTGGGCTACGAGCCGGTCGGCGACATCCGGCACCAGGGCCGGTTGGTCGAGCCGGGCCCCCTGCACAGCGAACTGGTGCTGATGCTCAGCGGCGGCAGCCTGGCCGGCAATGCCGACCTGCGCCAGCAGGAAGACGGTTCCTGGGTGATCCAGGGCGACCCGACCGAAGCTGCCTTCCTGGTCGCCGAGCGCAAGCTGGGCGTGCACGAGCGCCGGCGCGAGCGCTTCGAGCGCATTGCCGAGATCCCGTTCACTTCCGAGCGCAAGCGGATGGCGGTGCTGGCGATCGACCACGAGCACGAGGACCAGCGCGTCATCATCGTCAAGGGCGCGCCCGATGTGCTGCTGCAGCTGTGCAGCGCGGCCCGGGTCGGCATGGATGTGGTGCCGATGAGCGAGGCCATCCGCGCCCGCGCGCTGGCCGATGTCGACGAGCTGTCCGATGCCGCATTGCGCACCCTGTCGGTGGCCTATCGGCCGCTGGCAGCGGACGAAGACGAACAGGCCGGCGCGGCGCTCGAGCGCGAGCTGATCTTCGTCGGCACGGTCGGCATCATCGACCCGCCGCGCGCCGAGGCGGCGGTCGCGATCCAGGAGGCGCAGCGCGCCGGCATCCGGATCATCATGATCACCGGCGACCACCCGCGCACGGCTGCGCGCATCGCGTCCGACCTCGGCATCATCGAGGCCGGTGCCAGCGCGCTGACCGGGGTCGAGCTCGACGCACTCGACGAGGCCGGGCTGGCCGAGGCGGTGCGATCGACCTCGGTCTATGCCCGGGTCGATCCCTCGCACAAGCTGCGCATCGTCGATGCGCTGCAGGCGCAGGGCCATGTGGTCGCGATGACCGGCGACGGCGTCAACGACGCGCCGGCGCTCAAGTCGGCCGACATCGGCGTGGCGATGGGCATCACCGGCACCGAGGTCACCAAGGAGGCCGGCAAGATGATCCTGGCCGACGATAACTTCGCCACCATCGTCGCGGCGGTGCGCGAGGGGCGCGGCATCCTCGACAACATCCGCAAGTTCCTGCGCTACCTGCTGTCGTCCAACATGGGCGAGGTGCTGACAGTGTTCCTGGGCGTGCTCGGTGCCCGCGCGCTCGGGCTGATCGACGCCAGCGGCGCCGTGGTGCTGCCGTTGCTGGCGACGCAGATCCTGTGGATCAACCTGGTCACCGATTCCGGTCCGGCGCTGGCGATGGGGGTCGACCCGCACGGCGCCGACGTGATGCAGCGCCGGCCGCGCCGCCCGGACGAGCGCATCATCGACGCGCGCATGTGGTCGGGCGTGCTGCAGACCGGACTGGTGATGGCGCTGGCTACCCTGCTCACGCTCGACCTGCTGCTGCCCGGCGGCATGATCGAAGGCAGCCAATCGCTCGAAACGGCGCGCACGGCGGCCTTCACGGTGCTGGTGTTCGCCCAGCTGTTCAACACCTTCAATGCCCGCTCCGAGTCGGTCAGCGCCTGGCGTGGCCTGTTCGACAACCGCCTGCTCTGGGCTGCCGTGGCGCTGGGCGTGGCCTTGCAGCTGGCGGTGGTGCAATGGCAGTGGCTGAACCTGGCGTTCGGCACCCGGCCGCTGACGCTGGGGCAATGGGGCCTGTGCGTCGCGATGGGCAGCTCCGTGCTGTGGTTCAGCGAGCTGCGCAAGCTCTGGCTGCGGCGCCAGGATGCCGGACGCAGCCGCTGAAACCGCCCGGATTGAATCGATCCTGTCTAGAATGAAAAACTGAGCCGGGGAGGGCCAAGATGGATCTCGTGCTGAAATTGCTCCATGGCGGCGCCGGCAGCTTGGCGGCCTATCTGGCCGCGCATGTGCTGCTGTGCCTGCTGCCGGCCTTCTTCATTGCCGGCGCGATGGCGGCGCTGATCCCCAAGGCCAGCATCACGCGCTGGCTCGGGCGCAGCACGCCGGCCCATGTCTCCTATCCGGCTGCCGCTGCGGCGGGCTCGCTGCTGGCGGTCTGCTCCTGCACCATCGTGCCGCTGTTTGCCGGTATCTACCGCAAGGGCGCCGGCATCGGGCCGGCCATCACCTTCCTGTTCTTCGCGCCGGCCGGCAACATCATGGCGCTGGCCTATACCGGCAGCATCCTGGGGCCGGAGTTCGCCGCAGCCCGGGTCCTGTTCTGCCTGCTGTTCGGCATCGGCATCGGGCTGCTGATGGCGCTGCTGTTCTGGAAAGATGACGCCAGCCACGACGCCCAGACCGACACCCTGTTCGCCGAGCAGGCCAGCGTCGGCCCGGCGGCCAAGGGCCTGCTGCTGTCGCTGGTGGCGGTGCTGATCGCCGGCACGCTCAAGCTCTGGCCGCTGACCGAGACCTTTGCCAGCTTGCGCCTGCCGCTGTCCTGGGCCGCTGACTGGCAGGCGACGCTGTTTGGCTGGGTGCCTTTCGATGCAGCCAAGGGCGAGGAGGGCGTGAGCCTGCAGGGCTCGGTGCTGATCGCGTTGCTGCTGCTGATCGCCGCCGCCGCCTGGAAAGGCATGGAGAACATCATCGAGGGCCCGAACCGCTGGACCTGGGTCACGCTGGGGCTGGCTGCGACCACGCTGCTGGTCGCCGCGCTGGGTCTGACGCCTGTCGCCGGCGGGCTCGAAGTCGGACTGACCGGTCGCGTGCTCGCCGTGGCCGCTTCGCTCTGGGCCTGCTGGCATTTTGCGCGCCAGCTCGATGCCGACGACCGCCAGGCCTGGCTCTGGGAGTCCTGGCGTTTCGTCAAGCAGATCTTCCTGTTGCTGGTGGTCGGGGTCTTCATCGTCGGCATGGTGCGCCAGCTCATCAAGCCGGAATGGATCGAGTCGCTGGCCGGCAGCAATACGCTGCAGGCCAATGCGGTGGCGGTGTTCTTTGGCGTCTTCATGTATTTCCCGACCCTGGTCGAGGTGCCGGTGGCGCGCATGTTCCTCGACCTCGGCATGCATCCGGGCCCGCTGCTGGCCTACCTGATGGCCGACCCCGAACTCAGCCTGCAGAGCATGCTGATGGTCGCGGCCGTGATCGGGCGCCAGAAGACCGCTGCCTATGTCGGACTGGTGGCGTTGTTCAGCGTCTGTGCCGGCCTGTTGTACGGCGCCTGGGTCGATGGTCTGGGCTGGCTGCCGCTGAGCCTGGCACTTGGCCTGTTCATTGCCGTCCTGGCTGCCGGTCTGGCCTGGCTCAGGCAGCGCCAGCGCCAGCGCCGGGCGGCTTCCACTTGAATCACTCAACCCTTCGAAGGAAACCACCATGCTGACCGTCAAGATTCTCGGCTCCGGTTGTGCCAACTGCAAGAAGCTCGAAGCCGTCGCACGCGAGGCCGCCAGCCAGGCTGGCATCGAAGCCGACTTCATCAAGGTCACCGACATGCAGGCCATCATGGCCTACGACCTGCTGTCGACGCCGGGCCTGGTGCTCAACGACAAGCTGGTCAGCAGCGGCCGCATCCCGACCGTGGCCGAGGTGCAGGGCTGGCTGGCCAGCGCCTGAGCCAATAGCGCTGGCCCCAGTTGCTGTGCAGTCGCCAGGGCTGGTGCGTAGCCGTTCAGTGGTGATGCCCATGATCGTGCCCGCAGCCATCCCGTGAACGATGCAGAGGAGGGTGGCGTCTGTCAGGTCCGGCCTGCCAGTCACCACAGGGCTGGGTAAACGGTGCATTCACCACTTGCAAGGTGGCGTGAGTGATCTCGAAGCGCTCATGCAGTTGCCCGGTGGCCTCTTGCAGGAATGCATCGTCGGCCTGTCCGCTGGGCATCACCAGCTGCGCTGTCAGGGCCACCTGCGAGGTGTCGATGGCCCAGATGTGCAGGTCATGGACCCGGCTGATGCCCGGCAGGCTCGCCAGGTAGTCGTGCACCGCCTGCGGGTCCACGCGGTCCGGCACGCCGTCAAACAGCAGATGCAGGGATTGCCGGAACAGGCTCCAGGTGCCCCAGAGGATCACGACGGCAATCAGCAGGCTGACCACCGGATCGAGCCAGCTCCAGCCCATCCACAAGGTGAGCGCACCCGCTATGACCACTCCCAGCGACACCAGGGCATCGGCTGCCATGTGCAGGAAAGCGCCCCGGATGTTCAGATCCTTCTCGCGCCCGCGCATGAACAGCAGGGCGGTCGCGCTGTTGATCACGATGCCGACACCGGCCACCGCCATGATCGTCACGCCCTCATTGCCGAGCAGCGGGTCAGGCGACATGAGTCGCCCCACGGCCTCCCAGACCAGCGCCCCCATCGCCATCAGCAGCAGCAAGGCGTTGGCAAACGCTGCCAGGATGCTGCCCTTCTTCCAGCCATAGGTGTGGCGCGGGTCGGGCCTGAGCCTGCCGGCCAACGCGCCGCCCCAGGCCAGCACCAGGCCGGCGACATCGCTCAGGTTGTGGCCGGCATCGGCCAGCAAGGCCAGCGAATTGATTTTCCAGCCGTAGAACGCTTCGATGGCCACGAAGACGATGTTCAGGCCGATGCCGATGGCAAACGCCTGGTTGAAGCTGGCCGGAGCATGGACGTGCTGATGCCCCTGTCCGTGGCCATGACCAGCGTGAGGCGAGTGAGGTTCGGAATGGGGATGGCTCATGGCTGGGTTGCCGCCGTTGCTGGCGCGGCGGTCGCAGTTTTTCTTCAGTAGCAGCAGCCGCCAGAACCGCAGCTGCTCGCGGGCTTGCCGCTGCCGGCAGCGGCCTGGCTGGTGGGCTCCGGTTCCAGCAGGCGGATGCCGGCCTTGAGTCCGGCCCGCACCAGCAGTTCCTCGGGGATCACTTCGTAGGATCGGCCTTCGAGCTCGAGCGTGCGGCAGTCCTGGTCGCCGCACTCGTCGCAGCAGCGGCTGGCGCCAGTCTGACCGTCGAGCCAGGCTTCGAGCGGCTGGCCGTCGACCCAGATCCGGTTCGACTCCGACGGCTGGTCCCGGAACGCCGTTGGGGCGAGCTCACGGCATTCGAGCACCGGTTGCACGCCCAGCGGCTTGAGCACGCTGTCGAGCCGTTCGATCGCATGCCGGACGGCGTCACCCGTGCCTTGACAGCGGGGGCAGGTCTTGCCCTGGTCGTTGACCAGGCGTTGCCAGACGATGGACAGGGTTTTCATCGGATTCTCCTTTGCACAATGCGACAGGTTCAAATTTTCGATTTCAACAATAGGCTACATTAGGATATTTTTCAGCTGCGGATCAAGATTCCGTCATAAAAGATTCTCCCTGACCGCTGTGATCAGAACAGTTCTCGTCTGTCTCTTTGTCTGGTTTCCCATTCTGGCTGTCTCGGCTGAAGCTGCGCCAGGGATCGGCCTCACGGCACAGCAAACAGCCTATCTGGCCCAGGCAGGAACCATCCGCATGTGCGTGGATCCCGACTGGATGCCGTTCGAGCGCATCAACGGGGCGGGCCGGCACGAGGGCATCGCCGCCGACCTGATCCAGCTGGTCGCACAGCGCGTCGGACTCAAGATCGAATTGCATCCGGTCAGCACCTGGCAGGAAAGCCTGGAGGCATCGAAGGCCGGTGTCTGCCAGATCATGAGCTTTCTCAACCAGACGCCGGAGCGCGAGCAATGGCTGATCTTCACCTCCGCCATCTTCTTCGATCCGAATGTCATCATCACCCGCGAAGAGCACCGCTACATCGGCGATCTCAAGGGGCTGTCGGGCGAGTCGGTGGCCTTGCCGCGCGGCACCATGGTCGAGGAGCGCATCCGGCGCGAATATCCGAACCTGAGGCCGATCCTGACCGGCAGCGAGTCTGAATCCGTCAAGCTGGTCTCCGAGCGCCAGGCAGACCTGACCATCCGCTCGCTGATCGTGGCGGCCTATGCGATCAAGAAGGAAGGCCTGTTCAACCTGAAGATCGCGGGCCATGTGCCTGAATTCACCAACCAGCTGCGCATCGGCGTGGTCAAGCACGACAGGGTCCTGCGTGACATCCTGGACCAGGGCGTCAAGACCCTGACGCCGGAGGACCGCGAGGCGATATCGAACCGGCATGTCGTGATCCAGGTTCAGCAGGGCTTCGATTACCGGCTGGTCTGGAGAATCCTGGCCGGTAGCGCCCTGATCCTGCTGGTCAGCCTGTTCTGGATCAGGAAGCTGCGCGCGCTGAACCGCGAACTCGAGCGCCTGTCCATCACGGACCGCCTGACTGGCTTGCACAACCGCCTGAAGCTGGACATGGTGCTGGAGGCCGAGATCCTGCGCGCGATCCGATCCGGTCATTGCTTCAGCGTGATCCTGATCGACATCGATCATTTCAAGCGGATCAACGACCAGCATGGTCATCCGACCGGCGACCTGGTGCTGGTAGACCTGGCGCAATTGCTGCGCGCCGGCACGCGCGCCACCGATTTTGTCGGCCGCTGGGGTGGCGAGGAGTTCCTGATCATCTGTTCGGACACCGATGGCGCCGGTGCAGCCAAGCTGGCCGAAACCCTGCGCCAGATCATCCAGGATCATCCCTTCCCGGTCGTGGAGCGGCAAAGCGCCAGCTTCGGCGTGACCTGCTTTGGCCCGGGCGACAGCGCCAGTGAGATCGTCTCCAGGGCGGACGCGGCGCTGTACCTGGCGAAAACTGCGGGCCGCAACTGCGTCAGGTCCGTCTAGCTTGAGCGGCGTGCCAGCCGGCGGCAGGGCCGGCACCGGATGCTCCTGGCGGGAGCCGCGGCCAGTCATGAGAGCGCAATCCGCACCGAGGGAGCTTTGAGCATCGCCAACGGCGAAAGTTCACAAAGTTCACGAAAGTTACACGCCTGACCCATACATTCGCGCAAGTCAAAAAGCTTTTTGTCCCTTTTCGAGCCGGCTGCAGGGCTCGGATCGAAATTGCCGATGTCCCTCTATTCCACGGAGTCAAGGTTTATGAACGCACCCAAGTTCCTCAAGCTCGCCATTGCCGGCAGCCTGATTTCCCTGCTCGCTGCCTGCGGTAGCGGCGACGACGATGTCGCCAGCGATGCCGACGCGCAATCGAGCTTCATCAGTGCCTACACCTCCGGCCTCGACACGCTCGGCAGCTATGCCGGTCTGGTCAGCAGCAAGTTCCGCGATCTGTTCGATGCCGGCTACACCGACAGCGGCATGACCAAGGCTGACGTCGTGGCTGCCCTCGACAGCGAGATCACCGTTTCGCAGACTTCGCCTGACTTTGTCTTTCCCGCCTTCCCGATGGCCAAGCTCAGCAAGGCCAGCATCGGCAACTGCGACGCCGTCACCAAGATCTGCACCCTGACCGGCACGCTGAGCAACAGCGACGCCGATCCGACCGGTGCCGACGCCAGCGCCGTGACCGAAGTGAACTTCACGACCCAGGTCCGCCAGGACGCCGACGGCAAGGTCCGCCTGCTGGGCGACCAGAGCAAGAGCTGAGACCCGTCCACCCCTTCATCCTGAAAAACCTAGCCATGTCTAATCAGAATACCCTGCGCGACGTTGCCCTGGCCGCCGCCGCCCTGTGCGCGGCCATGAGCGTCATTGTTCCCGCCGTCGCCGCCGAGAAGGCTGCCACCAAGCCGGCCGGCACCTATGTCTCGGGCGACTTCCACAACCACACCACCTGCTCCGACGGCGCCCTGTCGCTGCAGCGTCTGGTCGACCGTTCGGTCAATGCCTACAGCCTGGACTGGTTCGTCCAGGCCGACCACGGCGGCAGCAGCGCGCGCAACTGCACCCTGCGCGAAGACCCGTTCGAGCCGGTGGCACCGGCCCTGGGCCTGACCAGCAACTCGACCGGCCCCTACGGCGGCACCGTGACCTATCCCTCGGGTGGCCAGCCGGCCAGCACCGGCAAGGGTCCGAACCAGAGCTGGCAGAGCACCCTGCCCAATGGCGTCGCTGACATCAAGGGCGATGGCACCGCGAACCCGAAGCGCATGTGGCGCTGGCAGGAAATCAAGGAATTCCAGTACCCGGTGCTGGAAGCCGAGAGCCGCAAGCACAACAAGCCGGTCTGGATCGGCCTCGAGACCAACAACCCGGGCCACGAGCACACCTCGACCACCATTCTGACCGGCCAGCTGCCCTGGCCCAAGACCGGTGCCGGCAACGCCAACCTGATGGCCCAGTTCGAGTACTGCTTCGACCGCAGCGACACCGACACCAGCCGCGGTGCCGAAAACCAGTGGGACTGCTCGGTCAGCGGCAGCCCGAACAACAGCCTGATCGATCCGGTGTCCAGGAAGATCGCCAAGGCCGGCAACCTGGGTGGCGGCAACACTTCGACCGACCCCAACCTCGGCCACATCAAGTCGGTCGAGGCCGTCAAGTGGATGAACGAGAAGGCGCCCAACACCAGCTTCTACGTGCCGGCCCACCTTGAGCGCGCTGGCGTCTACAACCCGACGGCCAACCGCGGCTTCAACATCGAGCATCTGCGCAACTTCAACAACGCAGCGCCGCGCATCGCCTTCGGTTTCGAGTCCATGCCTGGCCACCAGGCGCAGGAAGACCGTGGCGGTTATGGTACTGGCGCAGCCGGTGGCGGCACCTTCGGTGGCTCCGGCGCCTATGCCGGCCTGATCGGCGGCGTCTGGGATGCCCTGCTCGGTGAAGGTCGCAACTGGTTCTTCTTCGCCAGCTCCGACTATCACAACCGTGGCAGCTTCGGTGCCGATCAGCGCGAAACCAACTCGGACTTCTTCCCGGGCGAGTACACCAAGGACCACGTCATGGTGCGCAAGGGCAAGGGCGACCTGACGGCCGAAGGCATCATCGACGGCCTGCGCAGCGGCAACAGCTATGTGGCCAACGGCGACGTGATCGACCGCCTGTCCTTCGTGGTCTGCACCGCCAACCCGGGTCTGCCGATCAAGGCCAACCAGGCACTGATCGAGAAGGCTGCCGCCAACGCCGTCGCCAACAAGGGCGAAGTGCGCATCGATGGTTGCGCCACCATGGGTGAAAAGCTGGTGGCCCGTCCGGGTGCCGACCTGATCGTGGCCGTGGCGGTGCGCGACCCGCAGGGCAAGAACAACTCGCCCTACAGCTTCCCGAACCCCTCGCTCAAGCAGATCGGCGTCACCCAGCCGCTGGACAAGCCGGAACTCGACCACGTCGACCTGATCGGCGGCCTGGTGACCGGTTACGTCTCGCCCGCCGACACGGCACGCTACGCCGGCCCGATCGGTTCTGAAGCCGCCAGCAACAAGTCGGCCAAGATCCTGAAGGTCTTCAACAAGACCAACTGGACCGCAGGCAACGACGGCGTGCGCACCATGAGCTACCGTGTCCCGGCAGTCAAGGCGTCGCAGTACATGCGCCTGCGCGGCACCAACCTGCCGGCCGCCACTCCGTTCGAGACCGATGCACAGGGCAACCCGCTGTCCGACTGGGAGGCCAGCCCGGTCGACCAGACCGTCAAGGGCAACATCGCCTGTGCTGACGCCGCCTGCCCGCCGCACATGCGCACGGTCGCTGGCGTCAAGTATTCGAGCTTCGACGTCGCTGCCTGGTCCGACCTGTGGTTCTACAGCAACCCGGTCTTCGTCGAGGTGATCAACGGCGTCAAGGTCGCGGGCGTCAAGTAAGTCCATTTGAGCGCCGGGCCAGCCCTGGCGACCGGATCCGGCCTGATGGCCGGGTCCGGCCGATTTGACCCGACCGGCGCCTGGCGCCGGTCTTCCCTTTTCTTGTTGCATTCATGACTAGTCTTGCGGGCGTTTCCCGTGTTGCGTTGCCGGCGGACCGTATCGGTGGCAGGCAGCTGGCCGGCCTGCTGCTGGCCCTGGCGTCGGGCGCCTGCGGCCTGGCCTGGCAGTTCATCTGGACCCAGCAGTTGTCCAACAGCCTGGGCCACGAGATCGTGGCGGTGCTGGCGGTGCTGGGGGCTTTCTTTGGCGGTCTGGCCATCGGGGCCTGGGCCCTGCGCCGGGTCATCGAACGTTCGACCCGGCCGGAGCTCTGGTATGGCGGCCTGGAGCTGCTGATCGCGGGCTGGGGTCTGGGCTTGAGCCTGCTGCTGCCGGTGCTGACGCCTGGCCTGGGCCAGCTGATCGGCGCCGAGCCCTCGGCCTGGCGCCATTGGGGCCTGGCCTTCTTCCTGCCCTTGCTGTTGCTGCTGCCGGTCACGGCGGCCATGGGCGCGACCTTGCCGGCGCTCGAGCGCTGCTGGCGCGGTGCGCAATCCTCGCTGCTGAGCGCCCTCTATTCAGCCAATACCCTGGGTGCCGTGCTCGGCACGCTGGGCGTCGTCTTCGTCGCCATTCCGCAGCTGGGCCTGCAGGCCACGGCGCTGGCCTGTGCGGCGCTCAATCTGCTCTGTGGCCTGTCTGCGCTGGCGCTGAACCGGGGCCAGCGCATGGTCGTCGCTACGATTGCTGCTGCGGCACCGGCCTCGGCCGGCGGGGTTGCCGCAGCGGAAATCAGCCGCCGGCATTTGCTGCTGCTGTTGGCCGGATCGGGCTTGCTCGGCATTGGCTACGAGGTGCTCGCGGTCCGGGTGCTGAGCCAGGTGACCGAGAACACGGTCTACAGCTATGCGCTGCTGCTGGCGGTCTACCTGCTCGGGACCGCCGCCGGGGCCGCCTGGCACCAGCAGGCCCGGGGCCGACTGGACGCCGGCCAGGCTGGCCTGGCGCGCCTGCTGGGCTGGCTTGTGCTGGCTACGCTGGCCGGTGGCCTCAGCCTGTGGGCGGCCGACCGGATCGTGCTCCTGCCCGCGCGCTGGTTCGGTCCCGGCGCGGCTGCGGCGCTGGCGGGCGAGGCGCTGGCGGCAGCCTTCGCCATGGGGCCGCCGACCTGGGTCATGGGGATTGTCTTTGCCCAGCTCTGCCATCTGGCGCGTGCCAATCAGATCACGCTCGGCGGCGCGCTGGCGGTCAACACTGCAGCGGCCGCCCTGGCCCCCTGGCTGGTCGGCGTCGGGCTGATTCCGGCCCTGGGTGCGCGCGGCGCCTTGCTGCTGATCGCTGCCGGCTACCTGGCGCTGATACCGGGCCTTTGGCGCCGTGGCAGCGGCTTCTGGTTGCCGCTGGTCCTGCTGGTGCTGCTGGCGGCGCTGACCCCGCCGCTGCGCTTTGTCGATCTGCCGCCCGGTGGCCGCGTGCTGAGTTACCGCGATGGCGTGATGGCAGCGGTCAGCGTGGTCGAGGACGGACGGGGCGTGGCGCGCCTGCACATCAACAACCGGGTCCAGGAGGGCAGCAGTGCCAGCGGCGCGATCGAGAGGCGCCTGGCCCTGCTGCCGCTGCAGCTGCATCCGAAGCCGCAGCGGGCGCTCTTCCTGGGCTTGGGCACGGGCTTTACGGTGCAGGTCGCGGCGCGCGATCCGGGCTTGCAGGTCGATGGCGTCGAGCTGCTACCCGAGGTGATCGAGGCCGCGCCGCTGTTTGCCCGCGCGCCCAACGGTCAGCCGTCCGGTTCGCCTGCACTGGAGCGGGTACATGCGGTGGCGGCCGATGCGCGCCGTTATGTGCTGGCGGCGCCGCAGCGCTATGACGTGGTGATCGCCGACCTGTTCCATCCGGCGCGCAGCGGTGCCGGTGCGCTCTACACGCGCGAGCATTTCGCTGCCGTGCGCGAGCGGCTGGCGCCCGGCGGCCTGTTCTGCCAGTGGCTGGCCTTGCACCAGATGGATGTCGAGACCCTGCGCAGCATCGTCGCGGCCTACCTGGCGGTCTTCCCCGACGGCAAGGCGGTGCTTGCCAGCAACAGCCTCGACACCCCGGTGCTCGGCCTGGTGGCAAGTCCGGGCAGGTCGCGTTTCGAGCTTGATGCCTTGCGCGCCCGCCTGGCGCCGCCCCAGCCCGAACTGCGCCAGCTGCTGAGCAGCGCCGGGCTCGAGGACGAATTCGGCCTGCTCGGCTCGGCCCTGGCCGGCAGTCAGAGCTTGCAGCGTTTCGCCCAAGGCGCCGCGGTCAACAGCGATGACCGTCCCTTCGTGACGCACCGCGCGCCCTGGGCCACCTATGCCCCGGCCAGCACGCCGCGCCAGCGCCTGCACGAACTGATTTCGAGCTGGAGCGTCGAGCCTGGCGAATGGCTGCAGCCCGCCGACCCGGTCTTCGAGCAGCGCTTGCAACGCTACTGGGACGTGAGGCGGCGCTACCTCGAGCTCGGTCTGGCGACCGCACCCGATCCCGATCCGGTCGTGATGCTGGACCGGCTGCAGCAACCGCTGCTCGGCCTGCTGCGCGACAGCCCCGAATTCCGGCCGGCTGCCGATCCCTTGCACGCTCTTGCTGCCGCCATTCGCCCGCGCGATCCCGGCCGCGCGGACGAATTGCTGCGCCAGCTCGAGCGCCTGCAGCCACCGCGATCAGACCCGGCCAGCCGGCCCTGAACGCTGAACGCTGCACGCTGCCCATCGCCCGGTTCTTGCTTCTTCTTGACTGTTTTCCAATCTCATCACCCATCGGTCCCTGAATGAAATCGACATCAGTGAATTCCATCCGACTGCAGACTGCGTTGCGCGAGCCGTTGCTGCATTTCCTGATCCTGGGCGCGGCCATTTTCGGCGTCGACCAATGGCGCAATGCCGGCAGTGAAACTGCCAGCGACATCGTCGTGACGGCCAAGGTCCAGCAGGAAGCCAAGGCCATCTTCGAGGCCGGCATGAAGCGCGAACCCAAGCCGGAAGAGCTCAAGGTGCTGCTCGACCGCTGGGTCGACAACGAGATCCTCTACCGCGAGGGCTTGCAACTGGGGCTGGACCGGGGTGACTCGGGCATCCGCGACCGCGTGATCTTCAAGGCCATGAGCGTGACCCAGGCTGGCATCGTGCTGCCCGAAGTCGATGAAGCCGGTCTCAAGGCCTGGTTCGAGTCGAACCGCGAGCGCTACGACACCCCGGCCCGCTTCGATTTCCTGGAAGCCGCTGTGCCGCCGGATACCAAGCTCGACGCCCTGCAGCGCTTTGCCGTGGCACTCAACAGCAACCAGGACGAGCCCGGCATCGAGAGCAGCCTGCGCGTGTTCCGTGACCGTCCGCGCTCCAACCTGCTGCAGAGCTATGGCAAGGACTTTACCGAGGCGATCGAGCAGCTCAAGCCCGGTCAATGGCAGGTTCTGGTCAGCAACGACGGGCCGCGCGTGATCCGGCTCGAAAGCCTCAAGCCGGCCGTCGCCGCCGACTTCGAGGCGGTCAAGGTCAAGCTCTACCAGGACTGGAAGGATGAGATGACTTCGCAGCGCTCCAAGGAGCTGATCCGCGAAATGGGCAAGAAGTACCAGATCCGCCAGGAAAGCCTGCCGTCATGAGTGCCCGCTTCTTGCGTTCGCATCTTGCGGCCCGCTTGCTGGGCTGCCTGCTGTTGCTGTGTGCCGCTCTGGGACTGTCGCCGGCCCAGGCCCACGAGATGACCATTGCCGAGCTGACGGTGCGCGAGTCGGCGACCGGCAGCTATTTCTATGCCTGGGGCGTGCCGGCCAAGGTCACCCCGGTGGCCGAGGATCTGTCGCTGCGCTGGCCCGAAGGCTGCGAGGCCTCGGACCAGTCCGTCAGCTGCGGTCCGCAGGGACTCTACGGCCAGCTCGAGGTCGAGGGCTTGGGCAAGGTCTACTCGGCCGTGCTGCTGCGCGTGCACTGGCGCAGCGGCGAGAGCCAGGTCATCACGCTGACCTCGAACCAGCCGCAGACCCGACTGTTCGGCGGTGCCAAGGACGAGCGCGGTGCCGGCGAGATTGCCTCGGCCTACACGGTGCTCGGGGTGCAGCATATCCTGTCGGGTTACGACCATCTGCTGTTCGTGATCAGCCTGCTGATGCTGGTCGGTTTCCAGCGCCGCCTGGTCATGACCATCACCGCTTTCACCGTGGCGCACAGCCTGACCCTGGGCGCCAGCGCGCTGGGCTGGCTGACGCTGCGCTCGGCGCCGGTCGAAGCCTCGATCGCCCTGTCGATCCTGCTGGTCTGCGGCGAGGCGCTGCGCCAGCGCGAGACCCTGGCCCGGCGCTGGCCCTCGCTGGTGGCCTTCCTGTTCGGGCTGGTGCATGGCCTGGGCTTTGCCGGTGCCCTGCGTGCGATCGGCCTGCCCGAGCAGCATTTCAGCGTCGCGCTGCTGACCTTCAACCTGGGCGTCGAGATCGGCCAGCTGCTGGTCGTGCTGGCCTGCTGGCTGCTGATGCTGCTGGCCGGCCGTTGGCTGAGGGCCAGCCGGCTCAGGCAGCCGCTGCTCTATGCGACCGGCAGCATCGCGGCCTACTGGTCGATCGCGCGGCTGGCCGCCATCATCTCCTGATCCGGAGGGCCTGATGAGCGACCTGTTCGAGCTATTTCCGACCCCGGTCCTGCGCGTGCCGCGGCTGCTTGACGACAACGGCGTGCGCGCGTTCAGGCAGCGCTTCGCGCCCGCTGCGGGGCAGCTCAACCACCACTCCGGCGAGCTGTCGCATTCGCAGATCCTGGCGGCGGACGCTGATCCGCTGCTGGCCGAGCTGAGCGCCCGTCTGACGCCGCACCTGGCCGAATTCGGCACCCATCTGTTCGGCCAGTCGCTGCACTGGACCATCAAGGAGATGTGGCTCAACGTGATGCAGACCGGTGGCCGCCAGGCCATCCATACCCACGCGAACTCCTTCGTCTCGGGTGTGCTGTACCTGAGCGATTGCCATCCGTCCTCCAACACCCTGTTCATCCGCAGCCTGGGCGGGCAGGGCTATGTGTTTGCCAACACCCACGCCAATGCGGCGGTCGGGCCCTTCAACGCCGATAAGTGGCGCGGTCCCGATCCGGCGCCGGGCGACCTGATCCTTTTTCCCAGCTCGCTGCTGCATGAAGTGCCGGTCAACCGCGGCGGATTGCGCGTGACGCTGGCCTTCAACGCGATCCCGGACCGGCTCGATGCCTGGGGTTACGCCATCACTTTCGGCCGCTGACCGCCGCTCGCGGCCAAGCCAGCAGAACGCTCACCAGGACTATCCATGAAAATCAAACAATCGATCGTTGCCGGCCTGCTGGGCTGGATCGCCCTGGCGGGAACGGTTTCTGCGCATGAGTACTTTGCACCCAATTTCGTGCTGTTCCATCCCTGGGCCGTGGCGAGCCAGGAAGGGCAGACCGATGTACCGGTCTACTTCACCACGCGCGAAGTCGAGGAGGGCGACCGCCTGCTGCGTGCCTACTCGCCGATCGCCGAGTCGGTGGCCTTCGTCTCGGCCGATACCCAGCCGCTGGACGGCCTGGAGCTGAAGGCTGGCGATGGCGAGCAGTTCTTTGCCACCGAACCGCACCTGCTGCTCAAGGGCCGCAAGCAGGACATCCATTGGGGGCGCAATTACCCGCTGGTGCTGGTGTTCGAGAAGGCCGGCATGATGAATGTCTCGATCTCGGTCGGCACCCCCTGATCTCCCTGAGTCTGGCGGGCGGGTCCGACCGCCTCAGGAGCGCCGTTTCCTGGCCTGGAACGGCGCGACCGAGTCGCCGCTCAGCGTGTAGCCCGACGCGCCTTGTTCGGTCTTCGAATGCTGGACCCGGATCAGTCCGGTCACTGCCACGCTGTCCATCAGCTTGATCTCCTTCGAGGGCGTGGCCAGCTTGACATGCACGATCTGGTTGGCCGGCGGCGGCGGCGTGTGGATGCAGGCGCCGTAATAAGGCACCAGCAGGAATTCCCGCACCATGCCTTGCGAGCCGTCCAGCGGCACGACGAAGCCCGTCATGCGCACGCGCTGGCGGTCGAGCGAGCTCTCGACCGGCGCCTGCTCCCAGGCCTGTTGCAGGCGCTTGAGCGCCTCGGTCGCGCGCGGGTCGGCATCGCTCAGCGCGGAAAAGTCCAGCCCCTCGAAGGCCTGGGCCGGGTTCCAGTTCTTGGGCATCAGGGCATTCCAGCCCAGGCTGCGGTAGCTGTCGGCCTCGGTGCTGGCCGCGACTTCCGGCAGCCGTTCGCCGAGCTGGTAGCGCGGCTGGGTTTGAGCCTGGGCCTGGGCCGTACCGATCAAACCAGTCAAGCCAGCCAGTCCGGTTAGGCTCAGCGCGCAGCCCAGCAGGAGCGGGCGCGCATGGGTCAGCAGATTTTTCATGACGATCAGGATTCAGAGTCTGGGCATCAGCCCGTCCGACAGGGTCAGCCGGGCGGCGCGCCAGGCCGGCAGCAGGGACGCACACAGTCCGGCCAGCAGCACGCCGGCCAGCAGCTTGAGCTCGCTCGCTGGCGTGCCCCAGGCTGGCAGCGTCAGCCCGAGCTCGGCCTGGGTCCAGCTGGCGGCGGCTTGCGCGGCCAGGCCCAGCATCAAATAGCCCAGCAGCGCGCCGGCCAGCGAGAGCAGCAGGCCTTCGAGCGCCAGCAGGGCGACGATGTGACGCCGGCCCGCTCCCACCGAGCGCAGGATGGCGAGTTCGCGCCGGCGTTCGCCCAGGCCGGCCCAGACGATGGCGACCATGGTGCTCAGTCCCATCGCGAGCACCAGCAGCGAGACGCCCGCGAGCGTCTGCTCGACTATGCCCAGCATGTTCCAGAGCTGGTCCAGCGCCACGCCGGGCAGCACGGCCTGCAGCGCCTCGTCGGGATACTGGTGCAGCGCGCGCTGCAGCCGGAACACCCCGGCGCGGTTCTCGAGCCCGACCAGTGCGGCGGTGACCCGTTTGGGCTGGAGGTCGAACTTCTGCACGAACCGGGCCGGAATGTTGAGGCCGGGCAGCGGTGCGCCGCCCTGCCAGCCCAGATGGATGGCCTCCAGCGCCTGCAGGCTCACATGCAGGGTCCGGTCGACCGGGGTGCCGGTGCGTGCCAGCAGGCCGACCACCTCGAACGGCAGGTCCTCGTGGCTTGCCAATGCCTCTGGCCCCTGGCCGTGGCTCAAGGCCAGCTTGTCACCCAGCTTGTAGCCGAGCTGGCGCGCTACCTCGGCGCCAATCACGACCTCGAACAGCTGCTCGAAGCGCCGGCCCGAAGTCAGCGCCAGCGGTCGCTGGTCGCCGTAGTGCAGATGCTCGAAATAGTCCTGGTTGGTGCCGAGCACCGGAAAGCCCTGGTGCGAGTCGCCCAGGGTCAGCGGAATCACCCAGGCCACGGCCGGGTCGTCGCGCAGCCGCTGGTAGCTGTTCCAGCTCATGTCGTGGCTGGCCTCGCCGAGGCGGAACACCGAATACAACAGCAGCTGCAAGGGGCTGCCGCGCGCGCCGACGATCAGGTCAGTGCCGGCGATCGATTGCTCAAAGCCTTGTTTGGCGGCATCGCGCGCGCGCTCCACCCCCAGCAGCATCGCCACGCTGAGCGAGAGCGCGACCAGGGTCAGGCCCAGGGTGTGACGCCGGTTCCAGGCGCTTTGCAGCGCCAGCCAGAGCATCGCCTTCATGAGCGGCTTCCTGGGGTTGAACGGACCGGCGGCTGCAGCTCAAGGCGGCGGTCGAAGCGGCTGGCCAGCGAGCGGTCATGACTCACGAACAGCAGCGCGCTGCGCGCACGCCTCGACTCCTCGGACAGCAGCTCGAGGAAGGCATGCTGGCTGTCGCCATCCAGCGCCGAAGTCGGCTCGTCGGCGATCAGCAACTCCGGGCCGCCAATCAGCGCCCGTGCCGCCGCCACCCGCTGCTGCTGGCCGACCGACAGTTCCATCGCCTGGCGCCGGGCCAGCGCCGGGTCCAGTCCGAGTCGGTCGAGCAGGCGCTGCGCCGAACGCCGCGGATCGGCGTCGAGCTGGCGCGCGCGTTCGGCACGCCGGGCGGAAAAGCGGCAGGGCAGCAGCACATTGTCCTCGACGCTCAGATAGGGAATCAGGTTGAACTGCTGGAAGATGAAGCCGATATGGTCGCCGCGCAGCCGGTCGCGCTGCTGCCGGCCCAGGCTCACCAGATCGCGCCCCAGCAGCCTGATGCTGCCCTGCTGGGGCAGATGCACGCCGCCGAGCAAGCCCAGCAGGCTGCTCTTGCCGCAGCCGCTCGGGCCGCAGACGAACAGCGATTCGCCCGCCGCCAGGCTCAGCGCCGCGATGTCGAGCAGCGGCGCGCTGCGGCTGTCCCAGCCGAAGCGCAGCGAGGCGACCTGCAGCAGCGGCCCTTGCGGTGTCGCGCTGCTGCTCACCAGCTGATCCCGGGCTGGCTCGGCGTGAGCCGGTGCAGGCCCTGGCTGCGGCCCGTGGCCCGCTCGACCTCGATCCGACGCAATTTGCCAAAGCTCTTGAAGGCCCCGGTTTGCAGGCGGCGCAGTTGCTCGGGCTGGGCGCAGGCGTAGCGGTATTCGGCCAGCAGGTCGCCGTGTGCGTCGTTCTGCGCGGGTCGGGCAGCGCCGCGGCTGGAATCAAGCGGGCTTCTGGCGCCAGTCGCTGTCTGTGGCTCTTGCAGCAGTTCGACTGGCAGCGCGCCCGATCTGATGTCCATCCCTTCGAGCCGGCATTGCGCCGCCGGGCTCAGCGTGAACAGGCTGTCGGCCTGGCGCAGGGCTTGGCCGAGCCGGCGCACGGCTTCGCGTTCGGCGGCATTGCGCGGGCCATGCTCGAAGCCCAGCAACGCTTCGAGCGGGCTGTCGAGCGTGAGCGTCAGCCGCGGACCATCGAGCGCGAGTTGCAGGCTGGCATGTCCATGCACATGGGCGCCCGGTGCTGCGCGGGCGCCGTCCAGTGGCAGCAGCAGGGCGATCAGGAGGGCCAGGGGCCAGCGGCTTGGTGTCATCGGCAATGTCTAGGAATCTCGGGGCGCTTGGCCGGGGTGGCGTTTCTGACTCTCGGCCAGGGCTGCATCGCAGACCAGTTTATGGCGGCATGATTTCAGCTCGATGAAATCGGTAGCGGGCGGATTCATGCAATATTCACGCGAGCGACTTACCCTTCATGCGCTTGAAACTTTCCCCCTTGTCCGTCATGCCTAACGCCCACCTCAGAAACCTCGCGATCCTCTTGCTGTCCACCTTGTTGGCCGGCGCGGCCCATGCCCATGCCGACGCAAGCAGTCTGGCGGGCGGGTTCACCAGTGGATTCCTGCATCCGGTGCTCGGCTGGGACCATGTCGTCGCGATGGTAGCCGTCGGCCTGTGGGGCGCCTTCATGGGCGAGAAGGCGGTCTGGACCCTGCCGGTGGTATTTCCTGCGGTGATGGCCGTCGGAGGTGTATTGGGCCTGCTGGCTGTTCCGGTGCCTTTCATCGAGGAGGGTATCGCTGCCTCGGCCATCGTCATCGGCGCCATGGTTGCCGCTGCGCTCAGGCCGCCGCTCTGGCTGGCCGCCGTGGTCGTTGGTGCCTTCGCGATCTTCCATGGCCATGCCCATGGCGCTGAATTGCCCGAGGCCGCCAATCCCGTGTTGTTCACGGCGGGCTTCATGGTCGCGACCGGCCTGCTGCACCTGGGCGGCATCCTGATCGGCATGGCGGTGCGCTGGCCGCTGGGGCTCAAGGCAGTGCGCCTGTGCGGTGGCTTGATCTCCTTGCTCGGCGTCGGCTTCCTGAGCGCGGCCTTTTGAGCGCCCGGACCATCCCGATCCCGATGAAGCGCCTGTCCTGCCTTCGCTCCCTGCTGCTTCCCGGCCTGCTGGCGCTGCTCATGCCTGAAGCGGCCCTGGCCCATGGTTCCGTGGCCGGTATCGGCGAGTTCTACAACGGCTTGCTGCATCCCATGCTGGCGCCCGCGCATCTGCTGGGCCTGCTCGGGCTGGCATTGTGGCTGGGGCAGGGCGCCTTGCAGTCGCAGCGCCATGCACTGATCGGCTTGCTGCTCGGACTGATCGCCGGCGCCCTGTCAGCCCGGCTCGCCGGCGATCCCGACACGGATGCCTGGCTCTATCTGCTCGCGGCGGCCGCAGCGGCGGGCGCCGCGGCCAGTTTCAAGGGGCCGGCGCTGCTGCGCAGCCTGCTGGCCCTGCTGCTGGGGCTGGCGATCGGGCTCGGATCGGGCGCCCCTTCCCTGTCTGGCGTGCCGCGATTTGCTGCCTTTGCCGGCTCGGTCTCGGGTGCCTGCCTGCTGCTGTCCGTCCTGGCCGTAGGCGTCGAGGAATTGGTGGTCCGGCGGCGCCAAGTCTGGGCACTCCATGCCTGCCGCATCCTGTCGGCCTGGGTGATCGCGATCGCCCTGCTGTTGCTCGCCTACGCCTGGCGCTGAGGACTGCTGGCCGCAGGCGGTGAATCCGGCATTTGGCCGGGTGCTGCTGCGCAGTCGGCACGCCGCCTGGCTGCGCCAGCCTAGCCCGTCAGCCGGCCCGAGGCCTCGACCGTCCACTGCCGCTCATGGAAGGCCGCCACCGAGGGCCGGTGCGCGATCGACACCAGCGCGCCGCCGCTGTCGCGCATCAGTGCGCGCAGCTTGCCGTAGATCTCGAGCTCGGCCGCGGCATCGAGCGCGCTGGTCGCCTCGTCGGCGAACAGCCAGCGCGGCTTCTTGAGCAGTGCGCGCGCCACCGCGAGGCGCTGCTGCTCGCCGCCCGAGAGCTTCTGGCCCCAGGCATCCTCATCGTCGAGCCGCGGCGCCAGTTGCGGCAGCAGCGCGTCGTGCAGCGCCTGCTGCAGTTCGGCGTCGCTGTAGCGCTCGGCTGCTGCCGGGTAGGCCAGTGCGTCGCGCAGCCGGCCGGTAGGGAAATAGGGCCGCTGCGGCAGGAACATCGCGTCGCGCTCGAAGCCCGCCGGCAGCGCGATGCGGCCCTGGGCATAGGGCCAGATGCCGGCCAGGGTCCGGAACAGCGAGGACTTGCCGCTGCCCGATGCGCCCTGCAGCAGCACGCTATCGCCCGGGCGCAGCGCCAGGCCTTCGCCCTGCAGCAGCCGCTGGCCGTTGGGCAGCGACAGCGTCAGCTGGTCCAGTCGCAACTCGTCGCCGCCGCTGGCGCCGAGCAGGCCCTGGCCGTTGGCGCTGCGCAGGCTGTCCTCGAAGCCGGTCAGACGGTCGGTGGTGGCACGCCAACGCGCCAGCGCGTCGTAGTTGTCGACAAACCAGGACAGCGAGTCCTGCACCCGGCCGAAGGCCGAGGCGATCTGCATCAGCTCGCCGAGCTGGATTGCGCCGCTGAAGAAACGCGGCGCCGCCACCACGAACGGGAACACCACCGCCGCCTGGCCAAAGCCGACCGTGAACCAGGTCAGGCGCTTCTGTGCCTTGATCAGCGCCAGCGTGTTCTGCAGCACGGCGCTGAAATGGCCGCCGAGCTGGCGCTGCTCGACCGGTTCGCCGCGATCGAGCGCGATCGCCTCGCTGTACTCGCGCACCCGCACCAGATGATGCCGGAAATCGGCCTCGCGCTTCTGTTGCTCGAAGTTCAGCTTGATCAGCGGTCGGCCGATGTAGTGCGTCAGTACGCTGCCGACCAGCGCATAGATCAGCGCCATCCAGACCATGAAGCCCGGGATGTTCCAGTCGCTGCCGTTGAAGGCAAAGCCGAAGCTGCCCGACAGGCCCCACAGGATGCCGACGAAGCTCGCCAGCGTGACCGCCGCGTTGAGCAGGCCCATGCTCAGACCCACGGCCGAGGCCGTGAACATGCCCAGGTCTTCCTGGATGCGCTGGTCCGGGTTGTCGGGCAGGCTGGCATTCTCGCGCGTGAAGCGCATCAGCTCAAGTCGGTAGAAGGCCTTGTGGCCGAGCCAGCGCGCCATCACATGGGTGGTCATCCAGGCGCGCCAGCGGATCTCGAGCAGCTGGGTCAGGTAGAAGCGGTAGACCGCGATCAGGATATAGCCGAAGGCCAGTCCGGTGAAGCGCCCGAGCTGCTGCCAGAACACCTCGGCGTTCTTGTTCTGCAGCGCGTCATAGAAGACCCGGTTCCACTCGTTGATCAGCACCAGCATGTAGACCGCGCCGAGATTGAGCGCAATGATGGCTGCGAGCAGGCCGCGCGCCTTCCATTTCTCGTCGGAGCCGAAGTAGGGCACGGACAGCGCCCAGGCGCGGGAAGCGAAATTACGGAACTGTTTCAGCTTGGTCAGCAGGCTCATGGGGTCTTCAGGGGTTGGCGATGCCGGACGCCACATGGCCGGACGGCACATGCCGCGCGGCCGATTCGATATGGCCGGTCTGGTCGTCGAAGAAGAAATCGGGTTCGAACTCGCGCAGGAATTCGCCCTTGGGCAGTCCGCCCAGGAACATCGCCTCGTCGATCGCGATGTCCCAGTCCATCAGGGTGCGGATCGCGCGCTCGTGCGCCGGCGCACTGCGCGCCGTCACCAGCGCGGTACGCAGCTGCATGCCGGCGCTGGCTGCGCTCTGCAGCTTTTGCAAGGCTTCGAGCAACGGCTTGAACGGCCCGCCCGGCAGCGGTTGTCCGGCCCGGTCGACCTCGTGTTGCTGGAAGGCGCCCAGGCCCTGGGCCTGGTAGATGCGCTCGGCCTCGTCCGAGAACAGCACCGCGTCGCCGTCGAAGGCAATCCTGACCTCGTGCGGATGCGCGTCGCTGGCGCGCACCGATTGCGGGTAGACCTGGGCTGCCGGCACGCCAGCGGCGAGCGCGGCGCGCACATCGCTCAGGTGGGTCGACAGGAACAGGTGGGCGCGCAGCGGGCGCAGATAGCGCCAGGGCGACTGGCCGCGCGTGAACACGCCGCGCTCGATACCCAGGCCGTAATGCTGGGCCGAGCGGAACACGCGCAGCCCCGACACCGGGTCGTTGCGCGACAGGATCACGACCTCGACCCGTGGCTGTCCGGGCGAATTGAAGCTCAGCAGCTTGCGTACCAGCGAGAACGCGACGCCCGGGGGTGCCGGCTGCTCCAGGCGTGCCAGCTGCAGCTGCATGTAGGCGCTGTCGTCGCCCTGCTCGAACACCAGATTCTCCTGCTCGAAGTCGAACAAGGCCCGCGACGAGATCGCAACGACGAGCTGGCCTTCGAGGGTGGCGGGCATCTGGGCTCCTTCAGGGGCTGTGGGCGTTGTCGGCTCGATGGCGCTTCACTTGACCAGCTGGTTGAGCTGGATGATGGGCAGCAGCACCGCGAGCACGATCAGCATCACCACCAGGCCCATCACGACGATCAGCAGCGGTTCGAGCAGGGTGGCCAGGCGCAGCGCGCGGCGCTGGACCTCGGCGCTGAGCTGGCCGGCGGCGCGCTCGAGCATCGCTGGCAGCTGGCCGGTCTGCTCGCCCAGGCGCGCAAACATCGAGATCAGGCCCGGAAAGCGCTTCTTCGAGGCCAGCGCGCCGGCCAGCGGCGCCCCTTCGCGCACCAGCACCAGTGCATCGAGCGCGTCGGCGCGCAGCGCGCGGTTGTTCAGCGTCTCGGCAGCGGTCTGCAGCGCGCGCAGGATCGGCACGCCGGCGCCAGCCAGCATCGCGAGCGTGGCCGCGAAGCGCGCCGCGTTGTAGCCGCGCGCGATCCGGCCCACCAGCGGCAGCTTGAGCCAGGTCGCATCCATGCGCTCGCGCAGCGCATCATTGCGCCGCGCCTGCACCAGCGCGGCGCCGCCAGCAGCCAGCAGCAGCGCCAGCAGCCAGCCCCATTGCCGCACCAGATTGCTCAGGCCCAGCATGATCACAGTCAGCATCGGCAGCGCGCGCTTGCTGCCGGCGAACACGGTGGCGACCTGGGGCACGACATAGCTCATCAGGAACACCACGATCACGATCGCGAACAGCGTCACGATCGCCGGGTAGAGCGCGGCCGAGATCAGCTTGTTGCGCAGCGCCTCGCGCTCCTCGAGGTCGGTCGCCAGCCGGTCGAGCACGGCGCCGAGCTGGCCGCCCTGTTCGCCGGCAGCGACCACCGCGCGGTAGCTGGCATCGAACTCGCGCGGATGCTGGGCCAGCGCGCGTGCGAAGCTCGAACCGGCGTTGACCTCGGCGCGCAGGCTGGCGACCAGGCGCTGCTGTTCGGGCCGGTCGGCCTCGTCGGCCAATGCCGCCAGCGCGCGCTCGAGCTGCAGGCCCGAACTCACCAGGCCCGCGAGCTGGCTGGTCCAGACCGACAGCGTGTTGGCGTTGAAGGTGCGCGAGCGCCAGAGCTGGCGGTTCCAGCCGGTGGCAGGCTCCTCCTCGCTGGCCATGGCCGGCGCGATCTCGAGCGGAATCAGTCCGCGCTGGCGCAGCAGGCCGCGCGCGGCGCGCGCGGTATCGGCTTCGAGCAGGCCTTGCTGGTTGCGGCCGTCGGCGTCCAGCGCCTCGTAGCGGTAGGCGGGCATCGGGACTCGCTCTCAGCTGGCCAGGGCCGGTTGCGGGAAGGCGTCGGCCAGTGCCTGCGCCGCGATGTCGAGCGCGCGCAGTCGCAGCGCCGGATCATGGATGTCGCAGACCAGCATCAGCTCGTCGGCGCCGGTCAGCTCGACCAGCCGCAACAAGCCCTCGCGCACGACGGCGGGGCCGCCGATCACGCCAGCCGCCAGGAAGTCGAGGATGGCGGCACGGTGCTGCGCCGGCAGCTGCTCCATGAAGCCCGCGACCGGCGGCGGCAGCAGGCCGCGCTGGCCGCTCAGGATGCCGAGCACGCGCTGGTACTGGCTGCTGGCCAGGTATTCGGCTTCCTCGTCGGTCGGCGCCGCTGCCAGCGGCACGCCGATCATCACGTAGGGCCGGTCGAGCTGGGCCGAGGGCCGGAAGTTCTGCCGGTACAGCTCGACCGCCTGCAGCAGCAGGCGCGGTGCGAAATGCGAGGCGAAGGCATAGGGCAGGCCGCGCTCGGCCGCCAGCCGGGCCGAATACAAGCTCGAACCCAGCAGCCAGATCGGCACCTCGGTGCCGGCGCCGGGCAGGGCGACCAGGCGCTGGCCGGGCTGGGCCGGCGCCAGCAGGCGCTGCAGTTCGGCCACATCGGCCGGGAAATCGTCCTCCGACTCGACCCGGTCGCGCCGTAGCGCGCGCATCGTCAGGCCGTCGGTGCCGGGCGCGCGGCCCAGCCCGAGGTCGATCCGGCCCGGATAGAGCTCGGCCAGCGTGCCGAAGGCCTCGGCCACGACCAGCGGCGCGTGGTTCGGCAGCATGATGCCGCCCGATCCGACCCGGATGCGCTCGGTCGCGCCCGCGATATGGCCGACCAGCACCGCAGTGGCTGAACTCGCGACGCCGGGGATGTTGTGGTGCTCGGCCAGCCAGTAGCGCACGAAGCCCAGGCTTTCGGCGTGCTGGGCGGTGCGGCGAGCGAGCGCCAGCGCATCGGCGACGCTGCTGCCCTGGCGCACGGCGACCAGGTCGAGCATGGACAGACGGGGAGAGGGCAAGGTGGTGGACATGCGGGCATTGTAGGGACAGGATTTGTCACTAGAATTTCTGGCAAAACTAATGAATGGAAGTCGGTCGGCGCTGGGTGGGTCGGTCCCGTCCGGTCTGGCGGACTCAGGGAGGACCATGTCAGTTCCAGACCAAGCGGTGGCGCCAGCAGAGCTGGCGACCGAAGCCTGTCAAGCCATCGATGCCATTCTGGGCGCGGCATGCGGCTTCGAGCGACTAGAGGCCTGGCGCCAGGTGCTGCTCGACGGCCTGGAGGCCAGGCTGGCGCCGCCGCGCAGGGCGGCACTGCTGCAGCGCCTCGGCATCATTGCCCTGCTGCGTGACGGCGACCTGATGGCAGCCGGCCAGCATTTCGCGCAGGCGATCGAGCGGCTCGATCCAGCCGACCCCAACGAGCTGTTGTTGCGCGCCCAGGTCGGCCTCGTCGACTGCCTGGCCGGTCGGCTGGTGCGCGCCGATGTGCAGCTCACCGATGCCGAACTCGCCAGCCGTGAGCCCGGCCTCTCTGCCTCGACCCGTGGCTGGCTCGCGATCGCACTGGCACTGAACCGGCTGCTCCGGGGTGACGCCGCCGCGGCGCTCGAGCTCCTGGCGGGCGCCGAGGTCGCCATCCCGGACCAGGGGCCGGCCGACCTGCTGCGGCTCGAGCTGGCCCTGTACGCCGCCGCGCTGCTGGGGCGGCGCGATCAGGTCACGGCGCTCTCGGGCCGCCTCGCGCTGGCGCTGATTCCCCGGCGACTGACCCTGCTCGAGGCCGGCCGGCATTTCGTGCTCGGGGTCGCGGCCCTCAGGCAGGGCGAGGCCCTGCGCGCGCTGGTGCACGCCGAGGAAGGCGCCAGCGCCGGCACCCGCGCCGGGGGGCGGCTGGCGCTGCTGCTGACGGGTCTGCTGCGGGCCCAGGCCCTGGCCGAGCTGCAGCGGCTCGACGAGGCCCGGCAGCTGCTGCAGCAGCTCGACGAGGCCCGGCAGCTGCTGCAGCAGCTCGGTCCGGACTGGAGCGGCCTCGGCCTGAACCATCTGGCGGCCATGGGCCGGCTCGAGCTGGCCCGGCTGGAGGCGAACGCCGGCGAGCAAGACCGCGCGCGTCAGTCGCTGGCGGCCGCACGCGCCTTGCTGCCCGCTGGCGAACCCCTGCCATCGCTGCATCGCGGGCCGGACTGGTTGCATCAACTCGAGTGCCGGCTCGACGGCAGCCCGGCACCGACATCGAGCGCCCAGGCCCATGTGCGCATCCACACCCTGGGCGAGTTCCGGGTCGAGATCAAGGGCCGGCGCCTCTATGACCGCGACTGGAAGGGCCAGCGCACCAAGTCGCTGCTGCTGGCGCTGATCGGCGAAGGCGGCTACAAGGTGCCGGCTGAGCGCCTGTCCGACCTGCTCTGGCCCGATTCCGACGGCGATCAGGCGGCGCAGAACCTCAAGGTCGCGCTGCACCGCCTGCGCCGCCTCGGCTGCGCGCCCGACGAGGCCCCGGTCAACTGGATTCATGTCAAGCACGGGCATGTCAGCCTCGCGCGCAGCCTGTGCTGGGTCGATGCCCATGCCGGCTGTAACTGATTTGAAACCCCGACGCGGGGATGCTGTTGCCATCGTCCGGGTGCCGGTCGATGCCGTCTTTCTGAGCGGATCTTGCGGCATGCGGGCGAACAGGAGCCAGGCGCCCGCGCGTGGCAGATTGGCTGGCGCTGCAGCAGCAGCCCCACAGCCTTGATTCACAGGGAGATCGACAAATGACGGAAAGCCTCAAGACCATACAGAACGCGATTGCCAAGGAGGGCCTGGACTGGCAGGCCGCTGCCACCAGCGTGTCGCAGCTGAGCGCCGAAGAGCAAAAGGACATGCTGGGTCTGCGCGTCGACAAGGCCGAGCTCGATGCGACCGAAAAGGCGATCAAGGCCGCCTCCGCGCTCAGCGCGCTGCAGACCGAGGCCGGCTTCCCGCTCGCGATCGACTGGCGCAACAACGGCGGCAACTGGACCACGCCGATCAAGAACCAGGGCGGCTGCGGCTCCTGCGTTGCGCATGGCACGCTGGCTACGATCGAGGCGCGCGCCAGCATCGTCTGCAAGAACCCCAATCTCGACCTCGACCTGTCCGAGTCGCACCTGTTCTTCTGCGGCTGCGGCAATTGCTGCGGCAACGGCTGGAACTTCGCCCCCGCGCTCGAGTTCTGCAAGAACACCGGCGTTGCCAAGGAAGCCGATTTCCCCTATGTCGACAGCAACCAGCCCTGCAAGCCGGGCGTCGTGCCGATGTTCAAGATCGACGGCTGGAGCCAGGTGCTCGCGCTGGCCGACCGCAAGAACCTGCTGGCCGCGCGTGGCCCGATGGTCGCCGGCATGGCGGTCTACCAGGACTTCTTCAGCTACTCGGGCGGCGTCTACAAGCATGTCAGCGGCAGCCTGGCGGGCTATCACGCGATCTCGGTGGTCGGCTACAACGAGGCCGGCAAGTACTGGATCTGCAAGAACAGCTGGGGCACCAACTGGGGCGAGCTCGGCCCCGACGGCCAGCGCGGCTGGTTCCGCATCGCCTATGGCGACAGCGGCCTCGACACCCAGTTCGCCTTCTACGACGTGCAGCTCAACCAATGCCCGGTGCCAGTGGAGGACCCTTGCCTCAAGCACCGGCTTTATCTGAGCAGCGTGCTGCGCGCCGCCCAGACCAACCGCGCTCTGCGCGCCTGCCTGCTGTTCCATGTCTGCCGGGTCGGGCGCCTGCCCCTGTGCTCGCGCACCGTGATGGCCGTGGTCAGCCGGGTTCAGTCCGTGCTCAAGGTCTGTCCGCAGTTCCGGGCCGCGTTCTGCCGTGCCCTGCAGGCGACCTGAGGCTTCGTGTCTTCGAGGCATGGGCCAGGGGCGGCATGGTCCGCCCCACACCGTAACACCAGGAGGACAATATGAGTGGATGTGGATGTAAATGCGGGCCGCAACAGGCGGCCCAGCAGCAGTTCGGGTCGGATGCGGCCGGCGATGCGTTCGAGCCGGACTTCGGCCTGCCCGAGGTTGGTGGTCAGTCGGCAGTTGAGCTGTTCGTGGCGCTGACCGAGGCCGGCGCCGAGGCGTCCGCTGCCAGCGAGGCCGATCAGGAGCTGGCCGAGGTCGCGCTCGAGGACGAGCAAGCGGCGCAGCAGGAACTCGACGAGGTGCTGGCCGAGGCAGAGTCTGAGGGCGGCGAGGCAGTCGAGCCCGGCCTTGACGAGCTGCTCGCGTTGCTCAAGAACCGGCCGGGCCTCAAGCTCACGCTGTCGTACTGAGCCGGGTCGCGCGCGGGGCCGGCGCTATCATCGGCGCCGGTCCCGCCGCGCGGCGGTCTTTTTTCGATATCTTCATCGTTGCAGCAAGGTCGCAGGCATGGCCAAGACATATACCCGGGAGCACCCCAGCATCAGTGTCAAGGCGGGCGACCAGTTCGTGGTCGAGCTGGCGGCCAATCCGACCACGGGCTACCAGTGGCAGCCCGCTTTCGATCCGGCCGCGCTCAAGCTGCTCGGGCGCGATTTCAGCCTGGCCGGCGCAGCCATGAACGCGGCAGTGGGCGGCGGCGGTGCTGAACGCTTTCGTTTCGAGTCGCTCGCCGTCGGGGTGAGCCAGCTTTCGTTCGCCTATCAGCGCAGCTGGGAGCCCGGCGTGCGGGATCAGGCGCAGTTCGAGATCAAGGCGGCTGGATGAGCTGACCCTGCCCACCAGCCATCCTCAACCGCTCTCAACCGCCGTGGGTCGCCCGTCAGCTGTCGGATTGGCTGCCGGTCGGCCGGCCTCGGGCCCGCTCAGTCGAGCTTGAGCTTGCGGCTGTTGACCAGCTGCTTGTAGATCTCGAACTCGGCCTTGATCTGCTCGGCGAACTGTTCGGGTGTGTTGGCGACGATCAGCGAGCCGGTGCCCTCGATGCGCTTGCGCACTGCCGGGTCCTCGAGCGACTTGCGCACGCCAGCATTGACCTTGTCGACCACCTCCTTCGGCAGTCCCTTGGGGCCGATGATGCCGAAGAAGGCCATGCGGTTGACCGGTTCCAGACCGACTTCCTTGAAGGTTGGCACATTGGGCAGCTGCTCGAGGCGCTTGGGTGCCGCGACTGCGATCGGAATCAGCTTGCCGGCCTGGATGAAGGGCAGCGCCGAGGGCAGGTTGTCGAAGATCATCTCGACCTGTCCCGCCACCGCGTCGTTGAGCGCCGGGCCCGAGCCGCGGTAGGGAATATGGGTGATGAAGGTCTGGGTCTGGTCCTTGAACAGCTCCATCTGCAGGTGCAGGATGGTGCCGGTGCCCGACGAGGCATGCGAGTACTTGCCCGGCGCCTTCTTGACGGCGGCGATGAACTCCTTGTAGTTCCTGGCCGGGAAGCTCGGGTGCACCGCCAGCACATTGGGCGTGGCGGCGATGTTGACGATGGGCGTGAAGTCGTTGACCGGGTGATACGGGATCTTGGAGTTGATCGCCGGGTTGGCGGCCATGCTCGAGACCGTCGCCACGCCCAGGCTGTAGCCGTCCGGAGTCGCGCGGGCGGTCTCGGCCGCGCCGATGCTGCCGCCGCCGCCGGCCTTGTTCTCGACGATCACGTTCTGGCCCAGCGCCTTGCCGAGCGGCTCGGCGATGATGCGCGCGACCACGTCGGTGGTGCCGCCGGGCGCAAACGGCACCTGCAGCTTGATGACCTTGCTCGGGTAGCTCTGGGCCAGCGCCAGCGAGCAGGCGCCCAGGGCGCAGGCCAGGGTCAATACTTGACGACGTTTCATCTCAATACCTCAATTGACTGATGGGGGAAGGCCGGCAGGATTCTCTCAGACCGGGCCAACGCAAAAAGCATACCCGACCTGGAGCCACCCGGGCCGGACCCAGCATGCACCGGGTCTGGATCTGGGTCAATCCCTGGTCACCCGCAGCAGCTCCTCGCGGCTGGTGACGCCGGTCTGCACCAGGCGCTCGCCGTCGTCGCGCATCAGCACCATGCCGCCGGCCAGCGCGTGGGCGCGGATCTCGCTCTCGGCGGCCTGGCGGTGGATCAGGGCCCGGATCGCGTCGTCGGCAACCAGCAGTTCGTAGATGCCGGTGCGGCCCTGGTAGCCGGTCTGGCCGCAATGCACGCAGCCCTCGCCCTGGCAATGGGTGCAGCGCTTGCGCACCAGGCGCTGGGCCAGCACCCCGAGCAGCGAGGAGGCGAGCAGGAAAGGCTCGACCCCCATGTCGGTCAGTCGCGTGACCGCGCTGGCCGCGTCGTTGGTGTGCAGCGTGGCCAGCACCAGGTGGCCGGTCAGCGAGGCCTGGATCGCGATCTGCGCGGTCTCGAAGTCGCGGATCTCGCCGATCATGATCACGTCCGGGTCCTGGCGCAGGATGGCGCGCAGCGCCTTGGCGAAGCTCAGGTCGATCTTGGCGTTGACCTGGGTCTGGCCGACGCCGGGCAACTCGTACTCGATCGGGTCCTCGACCGTCATGATGTTGAGCTGGGACGCATCGAGCCGCTGCAGCGCCGCGTAGAGCGTGGTGGTCTTGCCCGAGCCGGTCGGGCCCGTGACCAGGATGATGCCGTGCGGCTGGCCGATCAGGTGTTCGAGGCGCTCCAGGGTCTGGCCCTGCATGCCGACCGCTTCCAGGTTGAGCTTGGACTCGGACTTGTCGAGCAGGCGCAGCACGGCGCGCTCGCCATGCGCGCTCGGCAGGGTCGAGACCCGGACGTCGATCGCGCGCGTGCCCAGGCGCAGGCTGATGCGGCCGTCCTGCGGCAGCCGCTTCTCGGCGATGTCGAGCTCGGCCATGATCTTCAGCCGGCTGATCAGCGCCGCGTGCAGCGCGCGGTTCGGCTGCACCACCTCGCGCAGCGTGCCGTCGACGCGGAAGCGCACGCTCGAATGGCGCTCGTAGGGCTCGATGTGGATGTCGCTGGCGCCGTCGCGTGCGGCCTGGGTCAGCAGCGCGTTGAGCATGCGGATGATCGGCGCGTCGCCGGCGGTCTCAAGCAGGTCCTCGATCGCGGGCAGGTCCTGCATCATGCGGCTGAGGTCGGCGTCGCTTTCGACTTCGCTGACCACATCGGCAGCGCTGGCGTCGCCCCGGTTGGCGTAGGCGGCGCTGATGCGCTGCACCAACGCGGCCTCGTCCTCGGTCTGCAGGCGGCTCGGGCCGTGGCGGCGCAGCACCTCGCCCAGGGCGCTGGCTAGTGCCAGCCGGTTGTCGGCGCTGGGCGGCGGCGCCCACAGCGTGCTGCCGTCGCTGTCTTGCTGCAGCAGCAACCGGTGTTCGCGTGCCCAGGCGTAGGGCAGGGGGTAGGTCGTGCTCATGCGCGGGCCTTGTTCATTGCGCGGCCGGGGCGTTCGGCGCGGTGGTCCCGAGCGGCAGCCTTGGCTGGCTCAGGTCGAGCGGTGCCAGCTGCGCCGACTGGTTGATGCCGAGCACGCTGTTGGCCTGGGGCTGCTGCTGGATCTGGTTGCCGCGCATCAGCTCATAGCGGTCCATGGTCAGCGACTCGGTCTGGCGTCCGTCGCGCAGCACGACCGGACGCAGGAAGACCATCAGGTTGGTCTTCTTGCGCTGGCGCTGCTCGCTCTTGAACAGGTTGCCGAACATCGGCAGGTCGCCGAGTCCGGGCACCTTGTCCTGCTTGCCCGAGTAGTCGTCCTGCAGCAGGCCGCCGAGCACGACGATGCTGCCGTCCTCGACCAGCACGCTCGATTCGATCGAGCGCTTGTTCGTGATCAGGCCGGCGGTCGAGGTGTCGGAGATGCTGCTGACCTCCTGGAACACCGTCATCTTGACGGTGCCGTTCTCGCTGACCTGGGGTCGCACGCGCAGGGTCAGGCCGACGTCCTTGCGCTCGATGGTCTGGAACGGGTTGACCGAGCCGTTGGCGCTGTTGTTGTTGGTGTACTGGCCGGTCACGAACGGCACGTTTTGGCCGATCACGATCTTGGCTTCCTCGTTGTCCAGCGTCAGCAGGTTCGGCGTCGACAGCACGTTGCCGTCACCGGTGCTTTGCAGGAAGTTGGCCAGCGCGCCGAGGTAATGCTGGCCGTTGAAGCTCGGCGCCAGCGCCAGGTTGAGGCCGCCGCCGAGCGAGTTGACGGCGGTGCCGAGCGCGGTGCCGCCGGCCGCCAGGCCGGCGGTCAGGCCCAGGATGTTGGCGCCTGCGGTGCTCGAGTTGTTGCCGATCAGGCCGAGCGAGCCGTTCTTGCCCAGCACGCCCTGCCACTGGACGCCGAATTCGGCCGCCTTGTCAGCGTTGACCTCGGCGATCAGGCTTTCGACATAGACCTGGGCCCGGCGCGTGTCGAGCTGGTCGATCACGCTGCGCAGCTGGCGGTATTGCGGTTCGGGGGCGCTGATGATCAGGGCATTGGTGGCCGGGTCGGCCTGGATCTGGCCGCCGACCGAGGGCTGGGCCGGTCCGGACAGCGGGGCGCTGGCGCCTGTTGCGCCGGCGTTCGCGCTGGCCTGCCGCACCGCGCCGGCATTGCCGGTGGCGCCAGCCGTCGCGCCCGCGCTGCCAGGCGTGGCGCTGTCAGCGGCCAGCGCCGCGCGCAGCGTGATCGCGAGCTGGCTCGCGTCGGCGTTCTTCAGGTAGACCACATGGATGTTGCCCTGGCTGCCGGCCGCATTCGGGCGATCGAGCTTGTCGACCAGCGCCCGCACCAGCGCGACCCGGGCCGGATTGGCCGCGCGCAGCACCAGCGTATTGCTGCGCGGCTCGGGCAGGATCACGGTCTTGAAGCTGCTGTCGGCGCCCTGGCCGGCAGCACCCGGGCTGGCAGCGCCGCCCTCGAGCAGCTTTTGCATCAGCGGTGCCAGGTCGTTGGCCAGCGCGTGCTTGAGCGGGATCACCTCGACATCGCTGGCGGTCGCGGTATCGAGCGCGGCCACGATGCGACCGATCCGGCGCAGGTTGTCGGCGTAGTCGGTGATCACGAGTGCATTGCTGCCGGGCGTGACGTTGATGGTGTTGTTCGGGCTGATCAGCGGGCGCAGCACCGTGACCAGGTTGTTGGCGTTCTCGTGGTTGAGGCGGAAGATCTGGGTCACGATCTGGCCGCCAGCGGCCGTGCCGTTGGCCGTCACTACCGTGGGCGCCTGCAGCTTGGCTTCGGCCTCGGGCATGATCTTGTACAGGCCCTGGGACTCGACCAGCGCAAAGCCCTGCAGCCGCAAGGCGGCGGTGAACTGCTCGAAGGCCGCTGCCGGGCTGACCGGCCGGTCGGTCGACAGGTTCATCTGGCCCTTGACGCGCGGGTCGACCACCAGGTTGCGGCCGGTCAGCGTGGCCATGGTGCGCGCCACCGATTCGATCTCGGCGTTGGCGAAGTTGAGCGTGATCGGCTCGCCGGGGCGCAGCGTCGGGCTGCCGGTCTGGCTCCAGGCGACTGGCAGGGCGCTGACGGCCAGGCTCAGTGCGATGGCCTGGGCCAGGATGCCGCGGGTGGCGGTGTTAAACGGGTTCTTCATGACTTCATCCCAGGCTGATATGGGCGCGCGCGCCATCGCGCCGCCCCAGTATGTTCAAGAGGTTGGACAGCGCGCGCTCGCTGCCCGTGGCGGCTTCGGCCTGACCGCGAAAACGCAGTCGGCCGCCAGTCCAGCGTCCTTCGCCGCTGAGCTTGAGCTCGCCGCGCAGGGTGTCTAGCTGCAGCTGCGGGCTGCCGCCGGCATCGGGCTCGAAACGCATCCGGTAGCTGCCCAATGGCTTGAGGGTGGACAGGCTCGACCCCATGTCGAGCGCCTGCAGCTCGAACGGGCCGGTCAGGCGCGCTCTGCCCTGGGCCCATTCGATGCCGCTGCCCTCGGTCTGCAATTGCAGGCTGCCCTGCAACTGGATCGTGTTCCAGGGCGCGCCCAGGCCTGTGAGCCAGCTCGCCGGCCAGAGGCTTTGCTGGCGGCCCAGTTCCAGCCGGGCCGAACCCGCGCGCCAGGCCAGCAGCAGGTCCATGCCCTGCGGCGCGCAGCAGGGCGCCGACAGCTTGAGCTTGAGTGCCGGCCCGCCGGCCCAGGCCGGCGCCAGTTGCCAGCCCATGCCCTGGGGCAGGGCGGCGGACGAGCGGCTGCCCGCACCGCCCGTCAGCACCCATTCGGCCCGGCCTTGCCAGACCGTGCCGCGCGCGTTGAGCAGCCGGACCTGATCGTTGCTGACCTCGCGCACCAGCAGCGCCAGCGCGCGCGCCGGCGCGAAGGCGATCGCGCCCGCCGTCAGGCCGAGTGCCGCCGCCAGCAGGAACAGGCCGCTGCCGCGTCGGGTCCTGGCCTTGGCGCCCGGAGGGAATCGCTTCATGTGCCGGCCCCGTTCGGGTCGCCCAGCACCAGCGTACCCTGCCAGCGCCATGCGCCGGCTGCGCCGCTGCGCTCGAGCTGGACCCGGGTCGGGCGCAGGTGGGCGTTGACGCGGGTTTCCTGCAGCCATTGCGCCAGCGCGGTCGGCGTGGCGTCGCGCAGCGTGACCGTGACCGTGACCTGCTCGCCCGCGGGGCTGAGCTGGGCCTGGTCCTTCAGCAGGCGCTGGGTCGTTGACTCGAGCGTGCGCAGCCGCTCGGACCAACCCGGTGGCCGGGCGCTCTCGGACTGCTGCAAGGTCTTGGCTTCGGTCGCCATTGCGCGCATCTGGTGCAGCTGTGGCAGCAGCGCGGCCTGCTTGGCGGGTGCTGCTTGCAGGACGCGCCAGGCCGGTGCGATCGCCAGGCTCCAGATCAGCGCCGCCAGCAGCAACCAGGCCGCCGATTGCAGGACCAGCCGTTCGCGCGGCGCGCGCGTCGCCAGCCAAGCCTGCCAGCGGGTGTTCAAGCTCGTGCTCATTTTCTCTCCCATTCCAGGCGCCAGTCGTTGCCGTTGGGCTCGACGCGCCAGCCGCGCGCCTGCAGCGCGCCTTGCAGCGACTGCTCGGCAGCAGCGTCCAGCCTGACGCCGATCAGCTTGGCCTGGCCGGAGCCGAATTCGATCTTCTGCCAGCTGACCGGCTGGCCGCTGGCGCCCAGGGCTGCGAGCAGGCTCTCGAGGTCGCCACCGCCGAGCTCGCCCTGCTGCTGGCGCAGGCGCTCGAGCTCGGCTTGCATCTGGCGTGGCGCGTCCAGCACCAGCTTGACCTGCGGAAAGGTCTGCGTCAGCAGGGTCTGCAGTTCGGCTTTCTGCGCCCGCTCGGCGGCTTGCTCCTGCCAGGCCAGCAGGTTGAGCCCGAGCAGCTGCAGGCCCAGCAGCGCGCCCAGGCTCCAGCGCACCGGGCGCCAGGCCGGGTCGCGCGCCAGCATGCGCCAGGCCCGCGGCAGCCACTGGCCCCGGCGCTGGCTGGCCGACAGCTTCAGGTCGAACTGGGCCAGGTTCCAGCCCTGGCGCAGCGATTGCAGCCAGCGTTCGGGCGCGGTCGCCACGCTCCACTGGAGTTCGGGCCAGGCCTGTTCGGCCAGCGCGAGGTGGGCGGCGTCGGCGCTGGCCGCCGGGCGGCTGGCTTCGTCATCGGACTGGCCTTGTGCCAGCCACAGCCTGAGGGTCGCCGGGATGGCGGGCTCGGCCCGGTTCGGCTCGGTCTGCGACTGGTCAGCCAGCGGCAGCACCAGCACGCCGTCCGGCCCGGTAGCGATGGCCCAGGACCGGTCGCCTTCGCCCTGGAGCCAGAGCTGCTCCTGGGGCTGCGGGCAGGCGGCGGGCAGGATGCGTCCGACCGGACGGCCGGCCTGTTCGAGCGCCTGCAGCTGCGCATTCAGCCTGGCCTTGTGGCAGACGGCGACCCAGCCGCTGGCGGCCGATCCGGGCTTGAGGCCGGGCTCGAGCGCGAAATGCAGCAGCGCGGGGTCGTCGAGCAGATGCTCCTCGAGCAGACCTTCGAGCGCGGCACGCAGGCGCGCCGGTGCGATCTTGGGCCAGGTGACGCGGTGCCAGGACAGCTGGTCCGGCGGGATCACGAGCACGCATTCCGCCTCCTGCGGCAGCTCGGCGAGCGGTGACAGGCCCTGGCGGGTCAGCTTCAGTCCATCGGGTGATTGGGCCCAGCGCCAGGCTGTCCCGGGCTCGGAGCCGGTCGAGGCGTTTTCAACAGGGGTCAGCAGCAGCACATCGGATTCCGGGGAGGGGATGGAGGGAGGGGGTCACAGCGCAAGGCCAGCAGCGGATCATTCTAGAACCGGTATTTGACGCTGCAGGCCGCCGTGGGCGCGCCAGAGCACCCGGACCTGGATGCCGTTGCGCAACACCAGCGCGTCCTGCTCCAGCGTCGCGCCGTCGATCTGCAGCAGCCCGCGCACGCGGAAATAACGGCTCGAGACGGCATGGCGCAGGGGCTTGAGCTGGGCCGCGACTTCCGGCAGGCGTTCGCCGAGTTCGGCGATGGTGGCGAAATGCTGGCGTTCGCGCTGGGCGACCAGCGCCTGGGCCTGGCCCAGGTCGAGCCCGGCCAGGCTGGCATGCAGGGCCAGCGCGCTGGCCGTGTTGAGGTTGAGCGGGGTCGGCTCGGGCAGCCAGCTGGCGTAGGGCGCCAGCCGCTCGAGCGTCTGGCGCGACAGGCCGAACCAGACCAGTTGCTCGAGGCGCTGCGGTCGCAGCAGCCGCTGCGCGGCCGTCGCCGGATCGGTGTCGTAGGCGGCCAGCAGGCCTTGCATCAGCTGTTGCAGTTCGGTCGAGGGCAGGCCCAGCGCGGCGAACAGTCGCATGAAGGACTGGCGTTCGACCGCCGCGAGCCCGACCTGCTCGCCGCTGATCTCGATCAGGTTGCGGAAATTGAGCTTGCCCTGTGCGTCGCTGATGCCGCCCGAGAGTCGGGCATCGAGCGCGCCCTCGTCGATCTGGGCGCTTTCGGCCCCGGTCAGGAAGCTCGAGAGCCGGGTCTCCTGCAGCGGGATGGCCCAGGGTTCGGCCAGATGGTCCACGCTGCTGGCGCGCGCGTCCTCGCGCAGGATCAGCCGCGACCAGTCGAGGGCCCCAGTCAGCAGCCAGAGCGATTGCGCGCGCTCGCGCGCCGTCTGCTCGAGCTGCAGGCTGCGCCACTGCTGCCAATAGGCGGCTGCGCTGATCGAGGCCACCAGGGCCACGGTCAGCATGGCCAGCAGCAGCGCGGCGCCGCGTTGGCGGGTGCGCAAGTTCGATTTCACTGACCTTCCCCCCCGAGGCTGGGGCGGACCCAGTCGCGCACCAGCTGGCCGCCGGGATTGCCGCCCGCCGGCAGGGTCAGCAGCAGGCGCACGCCGTCGGGCAGCACCTGGGTGGCCGGAGTCTGCGCCAGATCGGCCGAACCCTCGGCCGATTGCGGGTTGCTCCAGGCGCCGCCGCGGTGATAGAACAGCTGCCAGGCCGTGACCGGCGTCAGCAGCACCTGCTGCAAGCGGTCCTGCGCGCTCGGGTTGCGGCCCCATTGCGCGGCTTGCTGCCAAGCCTGTTCGAGTTCGCTGGTGCGGCGCAGCGGCGCCGAGGTCCAGCGCGCCCAGCGCAGCGCGCCCGATTCCGGATCGGTCTGCAAGCTCCAGCCGACCACGCGCAGCCCGCTGTCCGGGCCCCGGTCCGGGTCGCTGCGCGTGAGGCGCAGCACGCGGCCGTCGAAGTCCAGCGCCGGCACCTGTTCGGTCGCGAGCGCGGCATCGAGGTCGGCATCCCATTGCGCCAGCGCGGTCTGCCAGTTGCTCCAGCGGTTGAGCTGCTCTTGCGTGATCGACTGCGCGCGCGTCATGCCGTCGAGCGTGCGCCAGCTCAGCAGCGCCAGCAGCGACAGCAGCGCCAGTGCGACCAGCAGTTCGATCAGCGTCAGGCCGCGCATCGGCCCAGGTCGGGTCCCGCTCCGCATCAGTAGCGCCCCATGATCGTGCTCAGCTGCAGCAGGCGTGCGCCGCCAGCAGCCGGATCGGGGTTGTCGATCGCGGCCTCGACGCGCCGAAAGCTGGGATTCGGCGTCGGGTTGACGCGCAGCCTGATGGTCAGGGTCTGGCCGGCCTGCTCGCAGCTCGAGCTCGACTCGCCGACCGGCGGCAGCTGGCGCAGCAGGCGCAGCCGGGTCAGCTCGTTCTCGACGCAGAGCTGGGCCAGCCATTGCTGGGGCTGGCGCTCGGCGGCTCGGGTCAGCGCGCCGGTGGCCTGCAGGCCGGCGCTGAGCGCGGCCGCCACGATCGCCAGCGCCACCAGGATTTCAACCAGCGTGAAGCCGCGCTGGTGCTTGAGGGTGTTGCGCATCGCGGTCAGGGCGATCCGGGGTCGGCGGCCTGCACGCTGAAGGGCAGGAAGCCGTCGCTGACCAGGCGCAGGCTGCGTCCGTCCAGGCTCAGCAGCAGGGTCTGGGCCGGAATCAGCGGCTCG
>Ga0156629_102_pt1 | contig 76280 bp, 76 predicted proteins | sample RifOxyC3_FD_110703 | JGI IMG/M metagenome (GOLD analysis project Ga0156629, IMG submission 110703) | Burkholderiales bacterium RIFOXYC12_FULL_65_23 | reverse complement strand
AGCGTGAAGAACACGGACCCGGCGGCCTTGAAGGGCTATGACGCGGGTAAGAAGGTTTCGGGCATCAAGCGCCACATTGCGGTGGACACACAGGGACTGCCGCACGCGGTGGCGGTGACGACGGCAGAGGTGACCGATCGCAAGGGTGCGCTGCAGGCGCTGGAACGTAGCAAGTTCGGGCTGAGCAGGGTGCAAAGCCTGTTGGCTGACAGCGGCTACATGGGCCAGCCCTTTGCACAGGGCGTGCAAGACATCCTTGGTGGACATGTGACGGTACAGATCGCCAAGCGCAGCGAACTGCACACGTTCAAAGTTATCCCCAAGCGCTGGGTCGTCGAGCGCAGTTTTGCTTGGCTGGATAAGAACCGGCGGCTGTGGAAGAACTGCGAGCGGCTGATCAACACCAGTCTTCAGTTCGTCCATCTAGCCTTCTTGGGGCTCTTGCTCAGAAGACTTTGAACACGTTCTAAGCACGCAGCTTGGCAGCCAGACTCCCTCATGCGACACTGTCCAGAGGGAGGAAAGTCGATGCAGATGCGTTTCGAAGGCGTGCTGTCGCAGTGGAATGATGAGCGCGGTTTTGGCTTCATCGAGCCCACACAAAGTGGGCAAGAGATCTTTGTCCACATCAAGGCATTTAGGCAACTCGCCGGTCGGCCGCAAGCAGGCCAGGCCGTTTCCTTTGAGGTCGAGACGGGGCCGCAGGGCAAGAAGCGCGCCAAGAATGTCGAGCCCGTCCGCACCTCATACCCTGCTGCGCAAAGAGAGAGGCCACTGCGCTCCCCTGCCCAATGGGGAACCGCGACCTTGTTTGCGATTCCGGGCTTCTTGGTTCTGTACCTCGTGGCAATCCTCGTTTGGCGCCCACCGGCCTGGCTGGCTCTGGTCTATGTGGCGACAAGCGCCTTCACATTCCTGACCTACGCCCTCGACAAGTCAGCCGCCGTGCGTGGCGCTTGGCGGACGCCAGAAAGCACGCTCCACTTCCTCGCTCTGGCCGGAGGCTGGCCGGGCGCACTGCTCGCACAGCAGTTCCTGCGCCACAAGTCCACGAAGGCCGAGTTCCGCTCGGTCTTCTGGGGCACGGTCATCATGAACGTCACGGCCTTCCTGGCGCTGTGCTCGCCCATCGGCCAGCCGCTCTGGGTGGCGCAGTAAGCGCCTCACCTAACCATTGCAGACAACGCCCCAAACCTGTCGGAACGCTCAAGGCAGCAGCGACAGCGCGTGCATATACCTAGGCTCGACCATCAGCTGATCCCACTTGAGCGCCTTGTCCCTGGGCAGCAGCTCTTGCCGGCGCAGTTCGCTGGTCTCGCGCGCGGTCCAGCGGCCCTTGAGCAGCGCCTCGCTCATGCCGGCGAGGAATTCGTCGATCGGAGCGCCGTCCTCGAGCAGTGACTGGTTGCACAGCAGCACCAGATCGCAGCCGGCTTCGAGCGCGGTGATCGCGGCCTCGGTGTAGCTGAGCTCGCGCCCCCCGAGCTGGCGGGCGCCCTTCATCGACAGGTCGTCGCTGAACACCGCACCCGTGAAGCCCAGGCGGCGGCGCAGCACCTCGCCGAGCCAGAGGCTGGAGAAGCCGGCCGGGCGCGTGTCGACCTGCGGGTAGATCACATGGGCCGGCATCACGCTGCTCAAGCTGGCATTGAGCCAGCCGTAGGGCGCGGCGTCATCGGCCAGGATGGCGTCGAGCACCCGTTCGTCGACCGGCATGTCGACATGCGAATCGGCGGTGGCCCAGCCGTGGCCGGGAAAATGCTTGCCGCAGTTGGCCATGCCGGCCTGGCGCAGGCCATGCATCAGCGCCTGCGCCAGCAGGGTCACCATGCGCGGGTCGCGCGCGAAGGCGCGGTCGCCGATCACGCTGCTGCCACCATGGTCGAGGTCGAGCACCGGGGCAAAGCTGAAATCGACCCCGCAGGCGCGCAGCTCGGACGCCAGCACATAGCCGGCCGCGGTCGCGGCATTGCAGGCCGCCAGCGCGGCAGCACCAGTGGCCGAGCCGTCGCCCTCAAGCCAGATATGGCCGAAGGCGCGCATCGGCGGCAGGTGGGTAAAGCCGTCACGGCGAAAGCGCTGCACCCGCCCGCCTTCGTGATCGACGCAGATCAGCAGGTCGCCTCTGACCTTCTTGATCTTGCGGCAGAGCTTGGTCAACTGCGCACGGTTCTCCCAGTTGCGGGCGAACAGGATCACGCCACCGACCAACGGGTGCGCCAGGCGCTGCTTGTCGGTCTTGCTGAGCTTGGTGCCGGCGATGTCGATGATCAGCGGGGAATGTGGAGTCATATCGTTCCTGATGGCAGGGTTTCGCCGCCTTTGCGCTCCACCACCACGAAGCTGGCGGCGTAATCGGTTTCGTCGGTGACGCTGACATGGGCGTTCAGGCCCTGGCCCTCGAACCAGTCCTTCAGGCCACGGTGCAGCAAGATCACGGGCTGGCCGCTGGGCAGCTTGGCGATCTCGCAATCGCGCCAGGTCATCGGCATGCGCATCCCCATGCCGATCGCCTTGCTGAAGGCTTCCTTGGCCGAGAAGCGGGTCGCCAGGTAGCGCACGCCGCGCTCGGGCCAGCGCTCGCTGCGTGAGCGCCAGGTCGCCAGCTCGGCCTCGCTGAGGATCTTCTCGGCGAAGCGCTCGCCGTGGCGCGAGAGGCTGTCGCGGATGCGGCGCACGTCGCAGATGTCGGTGCCGATGCCGTAGATCATGGTCCGGGCTGCTGGGTTCAGGCGCGTGCGGCCAGGATGCAGTCCAGGTAGGCGCGCACGGTGGCACCGTAGCCGAGTTCGAGCGCATCGGCGATCAGCGCGTGTCCGATCGAGACCTCGGCCACCCCCGGCACCCCGCGCAGGAAATCGGCCAGGTTGTCGCGGTTCAGGTCATGGCCGGCGTTGATGCCGAGGCCGGCGTCGAGCGCGGCCTGGGCCGCGGCGCGGTAGCGCTCGAGCTGCTCGGCCTGGGTCGCATGGCCCCAGGCGGCCGCGTAGGGCTCGGTGTAGAGCTCGATGCGGTCAGCCCCCAGCGCCCTGACCTGCGCCATCGCCTCGGGCACCGGGTCCATGAACAGGCTGACGCGCACGCCCAGCGTGCGGCATTCAGCGATCAGCGGGCGCAGGCGCTCGCCGTCCTGCGCCAGGTTCCAGCCATGGTCGCTGGTGAACTGGCCTTCGCTGTCGGGCACGAAGGTGGCCTGCTGCGGCCGCACCTGGCGCACGATCTCCATCAGGTTGTGGAACGGATTGCCTTCGATGTTGAACTCGCGCTGCGGCCAGTCCTGCAGCAGGGCCTGCAGGTCGAACACATCCTGCTCGCGGATATGGCGGGCGTCCGGGCGCGGGTGCACGGTGATGCCCTGCGCGCCGGCCTCCAGGCATTGCTGCGCGGCACGCGTGACGCTCGGGATGCCCAGGTGGCGGGTGTTGCGCACCAGCGCGACCTTGTTGACGTTGACGGACAAGGCGGTCGGTAGGCTGGCGGCAGGCTGGACGCTGAGCAGGGAGGCGGTGGGGTTCATGGTGTCGGTAAGGGTTCAGGCGGGTGCAAAGGCCGCAGGCGCCGTACGTCCAGCATCAGCTGGCGGGTCTGGAACACGCGCACGCCGCTATGGTAGTGCAGCAGCTGGCGCAGTGGCTGGCGCAAGGCATTGCCACGCGCGCCATGGCAGACCCGCAGCAGCGCGGCAAAGGGATGGGGGTCGTCCAGCGCCGCCTGCACTGCCAGCCAGGACTCGCCCGGCAAGGCGTGATGGGCTTGGGGCGGCAGGCCACCCGCTGCCGGGACCAGGCGCAGGCCGGCCTCGGGCTCGAGCCGGTAATGGGCGTCGGGTAGCAACTGCGCCAGGCTGGCACACTCGAGGTCGAGCGCCGGCAGTAGGCCGGCCTCGCGCAGGATCAGCAGCTCGAAGGCGCGCACCACGGCGGCCTGCGCTTCCTGGCCCTCGGCCAGCGCCAGCACCGCATCGGCGTAATGGTCGAACAGCTGGGGGTGCGCGTCATCGCGCGCGAGCAGCTTGAGCAGCAGCTCGTTGAGGTAATAGCCCGCCAGCAGCTTGTCGCCCGAGGGCATCACATGCCCGCCCTGCCACTGCGCGCTGCTCAGCGTGCGGACCTCGGCATCGCCGCCCCAGCCCAGGCGCAGCGGCTGCAGCGGCAACAGCACCGGCCGGTACTGGGAGGTCGGACGCTTGACGCCCTTGGCCACCAGCGCGACCCGGCCATGGCGACGGCTGAACACCTCCAGGATCAGGCTGGATTCGCTCCAGTCATGGCGGTGCAGCACATAGGCCGGCTCCTCGTGGACGCGCGGCAGCTTGGGCCTGGGGCTGGCCATCGGCGCGCCAGCGCTTACTCGTAGCCGAAGCTGCGCACGCGGGCGTCGTCGTCGGCCCAGCCGGAGCGCACCTTGACCCAGAGCTCAAGGAAGACCTTGCCGCCCCAGAGCTTTTCCAGCTCCTGGCGCGCCTCGGTGCCGATGCGCTTGAGCTTCTCGCCCTTGTCGCCGATCACCATGCCCTTGTGGCCGTCGCGCTCGACCACGATGGTCGCGGCGATGCGGCGCAGCTTGCCCTCTTCCTCGAACTTGTCGATGATGACGGTCGAGGTGTAGGGCAGCTCGTCGCCGGTCAGGCGGAACAGCTTCTCGCGCACCATCTCGGCCGCCATGAAGCGCTCGCTGCGGTCAGTCAGGTCGTCGGCATCGTGCATCCAATCCTGCTCGGGCAGGTATTTCTCGCAGATGGCGTAGAAGCGCTGCACGTCCTTGGCGCTCTTGGCCGACATCGGCACGAATTCGGCAAAGGGATGGCGCTGTTGCATCTCGGCCAGCCAGGGCGCCAGTTCGGCGCGGCGGTGCACCATGTCGAGCTTGTTGGCCAGCAGGATGACCGGGATGTTCTTGGGCAGCAGCTCAAGCACCTTGGCATCGGCCGAATGGAAGTTGCCGGCCTCGACCACGAACACGATCAGGTCGACATCGGTCACCGCGCCGAGCACGGTCTTGTTGAGCGAGCGGTTCAGTGCATTGCCGTGCCGGGTCTGGAAGCCCGGCGTATCGACGAAGACGAACTGGGTCGCGCCCAGCGTGCGCAGGCCGGTGATGCGGTGGCGCGTGGTCTGCGCCTTGCTCGAGGTGATGCTGACCTTCTGGCCCACCAGGGCGTTGAGCAGCGTGGACTTGCCGACGTTGGGCTTGCCGACGATCGCGATATAGCCACAGCGCTTGGGGCCCAGCGGCTCGGCCGGTTCGGCTTCGAGGGCAGCCGCTGGCGCCTTGCTGGACTTGCGCAGCGCGCCGGCCAGCATGGCGTCGAGGTCCTGGTTCGGCACGGACTTGGCGGCGGGATCGGACTTGGGGGTAAGGGGTCGGCTCATTTCGGATTCTTGTTCAGTTGTTGCAGCAGGGCTGCCGCGGCGGCCTGCTCGGCGGCGCGGCGCGAGACGCCGCTGCCGGGTTGGCGCTGGCCGGACTCGATCTCGCACTCGACCTCGAAGGTCTGGCGATGCGCCTCGCCCTTGATTGCGGTCACGCGGTAGGTCGGCAGCTTCATCTTGCGGCTCTGCAGCCATTCCTGCAGGGCAGTCTTGGCATCCTTGCTGCTCGCGCTCATGGCCGGATTGATGTCGACGTCCTGGTAGAGCCGGCGCACCAGCGCCTCGGCCTGGGCAAAGCCGGCATCGAGGTAGACCGCACCGATGATGGCCTCGACCACGTCGGCCAGGATGGAGGGCTTGCGCTGGCCACCCGAGCGCAGTTCGCCCTCGCCCAGGCGCAGCAGGCCCGAGAGGGCCAGCGTGGCGGCGATGCCCGCCAGCGTGTCTTCCTTGACCAGGTTGGCGCGGATGCGCGAGAGCTCACCCTCGTGCTGGCGGCTCAGTCTTTCGTAGAGCAGGCCCGAGACGGCCAGGCTCAGCACCGAGTCGCCCAGGAACTCGAGCCGCTCGTAGTGATCGGCGCTATGGCTGCGGTGGGTCAGCGCCCGCTCAAGCAGCGGGACGGAAGTAAAACGGTATCCCAGGCGCTGTTGCAGCGCCAGCAAATCGGCATTCAAAAGCTGTGTATTCCCTTCAGGCCGGCGCTCACTTCGAGCGGCCGGAATAACGCATGACCAGCCAGGCGGGGCCGGCCAGATGGATCTCGCGTTCGTAGGCGAACTCGACGATCACCCGGTCGTTCTGCTTGCTGATCTCGAGGTCGCGGCCGTCGATCGAGCTGATGTCATCGATGGCGGCCGCCTTGTCGAACAGGCTGCGGACCTCGGCCACGGTGCCGCCCTGTGAGGCGCGCTGGGCGGCGCGCTGGATAGACTGGTACTCGATCACGGTCGGAACGATGCGTACCAGCACCGCTCCGAGCGCCACCACCATCGCGCTGACCAGGATCAGACTGACCAGGCCCAAGCCGCGTTCTCTGGTTTTCATCATCGCCCTCCCGAATGCCATCCTGCCCGCATCTTAATGGCTGGCGGGCGGATTGCCCATCACTCGAAGGCGCCGATGCGGCCCAGGTCGCCGAAATTCATCCAGACGAAGAAGGCCTTGCCAACGATGTTGGCCTCGGGCACGAAGCCCCAGTAGCGCGAGTCGAGCGAATTGTCGCGATTGTCGCCCATCATGAAATAGTGACCGGCCGGCACCTTGCAGACCACGCCCTCGACGCTGTAGCGGCATTGATCCTTGTACGGGAAGTCGCTGGCGCCGGGGATGAAGGTCGGGCGCTCTGCATCATTGAGCGTGTGATAGGTCTTGCCGCCATGGCGCTCCTCGAACTGGCGGGCATAGCGCATCGAATCGGAGTCGAAGAACTCGGGCGCGCTGGCGGTGGGAACGGGCTGGCCGTTGACGGTCAGGCGCTTGTTCAGGTAGGCGACCTCGTCGCCCGGCACGCCGACCACGCGCTTGATGTAGTCCAGGCTGGGCTGTGGCGGGTAGCGGAACACCATCACGTCGCCCCGTTCCGGCTCGTTGTTGGCGATGATCTTTTTGTTGATCACCGGCAGGCGCACGCCGTAATGGAACTTGTTGACCAGGATCAGGTCGCCCACGCGCAGGGTCGGGATCATCGAGCCCGAGGGGATCTTGAACGGCTCGAACAGGAAGCTGCGCAGCAGGAACACCACCACGATCACCGGGAACAGGCCGGCAGTCCAGTCCAGCCACCAGGGCTGAGCCAGCAGCTTGTGCTGCGCATCGGCGATGTCGATGCTGTCGGCCTTGACGCCCATGCGATCGAGCTCGGCGCTGCGGCGCGCCTGCTCGGCCGCCAGCTGCTCGGCGGCGGCGCGGCGGCGCGGCAGGAAGATCCGCTTCTCGGCCACCCAGTAGATGCCGGTCACGACCGTGACCAGGAACAGCAGCAACGCAAAGTTGCCCTCGGCCAGGCCCAGATACCAGGCCAGGCCGTAACCGCCGAAAGCCGCCAGCAGGATGCCGGTCAGCGTCGCCATCTTGTCGTCGCTCATCATTCCTCCACTTGCAGGATGGCCAGGAAAGCCTCCTGCGGCACCTCGACCGAGCCGATCTGCTTCATGCGCTTCTTGCCGGCCTTCTGCTTCTCGAGCAGCTTCTTCTTGCGGCTGATGTCGCCGCCGTAGCACTTGGCCAGCACGTTCTTGCGCAGCGCCTTGACGGTCTCGCGCGCGATGATGTTGGCGCCGATGGCGGCCTGGATCGCGACGTCGAACTGCTGGCGACTGATGATCTCGCGCATCTTGGCGACCACGGCGCGGGCGCGGTAGGCCGACTGGCTGCGGTGGACGATGATGGACAGCGCATCGACCTTCTCGCCGTTGAGCAGGATGTCGACCTTGACCACGTCGGAGGCACGGTACTCCTTGAACTCGTAGTCCATCGAGGCGTAGCCGCGGCTGACGGATTTCAGCTTGTCGAAGAAGTCGAGCACGATCTCGCCCAGCGGCAGTTCGTAGGTCAGCATGACCTGCTTGCCGTGGTAGGCCATGTTCATCTGCACGCCGCGCTTCTGGTTCGCCAGCGTCATGACGGCGCCGACATATTCCTGCGGCATGTAGAGGTGGACCGTGACGATCGGCTCGCGGATCTCCTGGATCCGGCCCTGGTCGGGCATCTTGGACGGGTTCTCGACCATGATGATCTCGCCGTCGCCCTTGGCCACCTGGTAGACCACGCTCGGCGCGGTCGTGATCAGGTCCTGGTCGAACTCGCGCTCGAGGCGCTCCTGCACGATCTCCATGTGCAGCAGGCCCAGGAAGCCGCAGCGGAAGCCGAAGCCCAGCGCCTGCGACACCTCGGGCTCGTAGCGCAGCGCCGCGTCGTTGAGCTGCAGCTTCTCGAGCGCGTCGCGCAGCGAATCGTATTCGCTGGCCTCGGTCGGGTATAGGCCGGCGAACACCTGGGGCTGGACTTCCTTGAAGCCCGGCAGCGCCTCGGTCGCGAACGGCAGGTTGGCGCCGCTGCTGGTCTTGATGGCGGTGATGGTGTCGCCGACCTTGGCCGCCGTCAGCTCCTTGATGCCGGCGATGATGTAGCCGACCTCGCCCGCCCTGAGCGCCGGACGCGGCTCGTTGTGCGGCGTGAAGACGCCGAGCTTTTCGGCGTTGTAGAGCGCCTCGGTCGCCATCAGCTTGATCTTGTCGCCGCGGTTCAGCGTGCCGTCGACCACGCGCACCAGCATCACGACGCCGACATAGGCGTCGAACCAGCTGTCGACGATCATCGCGCGCAACGGGCCGTCCGGATTGCCCTTGGGCGGCGGCACCTGGGCCACGACCAGCTCGAGGATCTCGTCGATGCCCATGCCGGTCTTGGCCGAACAGGGGATCGCGTCGGTCGCGTCGATGCCGATCACGTCCTCGATCTCGGCGCGGGCGTTGTCGGGATCGGCGTTGGGCAGATCCATCTTGTTGAGCACCGGCAGCACATGCACGCCGAGGTCGAGCGCGGTGTAGCAGTTGGCCACGGTCTGGGCTTCCACGCCCTGGGACGCATCGACCACCAGCAGCGCGCCTTCACAGGCCGACAGCGAGCGGCTGACTTCGTAGGAGAAGTCGACGTGGCCGGGGGTGTCGATCAGGTTCAGGTTGTAGATCTGGCCATCGCGGGCCTTGTACTGCAGCGCGGCAGTCTGGGCCTTGATCGTGATGCCGCGCTCCTTCTCGAGGTCCATCGAGTCGAGCACCTGCTCGCTCATTTCGCGGTCGCTCAGGCCTCCGCAGCGCGAGATCAGTCGATCGGCCAGGGTGGACTTGCCGTGGTCGATGTGGGCAATGATGGAAAAGTTTCGAATGTGGTTCATCGCGGGCGGTCGGACTTATCCAGCGGGGCGGGCAGGCTGCCCAACAAAAAAACAGGCGCGCCAGGAATTGACGCGCCCAGAGCCGGAGTCTGGCTATACAGAAGCTAAGGCTCGATTGTAGGCAAAAGCCCGTTCAACGCGAATTCGGCCGGATCACGAAGTACTGGACCCAGTCGCCACGGCGCACCAGCAGGTTGACGGCACGCCCCTTGTCGAGGCCAGCCAACGCGGCCTCGAAGTCCTTCAGACCCAGGATTTCGCGGTTCGCGACCGCCAGGATCACGTCGCCGTCGGACAAGCCGGCGCGCGCGGCGGCGCCAGCGGCATCGACCACGACCAGGCCGCCGCGCAGCTTGAGCGCGGCGCGCTCCTCGGCGTCGAGCTCGCGCAGCGCCAGCCCGAGCGCCTGCGCCGCACCCGAGGACTTGGCCGACGGTTTCTCAGCACCCGCCGCCTTGGCGACCTTTTCTTCCTCGAGCGCGACCACGGTCAGGCGCAGCTCCTTGTAGGCGCCGCGGCGCCAGACCGTCAGGCCGACCTTGGCACCAGGCTTGGTGTTGCCGACCAGGCGCGGCAGGTCGGCCGACTTCTCGACCGCCTTGCCATCGAACTTGACGATGATGTCGCCGGCCTCGACACCGGCCTTGGCCGCTGGCGAGCCCTCCTCGACGCCGCGCACCAGCGCGCCCTCGGCCTTCTTCAAGCCAAGCGATTCGGCGATGTCCGGGTCGACGCCGGCAATCGAGACGCCGATGCGCCCGCGCGTGACCTTGCCACTGGCGCGCAACTGGTCCGACACGCGCACCGCCTCGTCGATCGGGATCGCGAACGAGATGCCCTGGAAGCCGCCCGAGCGCGAGTAGATCTGGCTGTTGATGCCGACCACCTCGCCGCGCAGGTTGATCAGCGGCCCGCCCGAGTTGCCGGGGTTGATCGCGACATCGGTCTGAATGAAGGGCAGGTAGTCGCCAGTCTCGCGCTGCTTGGCGCTGACGATGCCGGCGGTGACCGTGCTCTCGAGCCCGAACGGCGAGCCGATCGCCATCACCCACTCACCGACGCGCAGACGGCCGATGTCGCCGATCCTGACCGGCTGCAGGCCGCGCGCCTCGATCTTGACTACCGCGACATCGCTGCGCTTGTCGGCGCCGATGACCTTGGCCTTGAACTCGCGCTTGTCGGTCAGCGTCACGATGACTTCCTCGGCGCCTTCGACCACATGGGCATTGGTCATGATGATGCCGTCTGAGCTCAGCACGAAGCCCGAACCGACGCCGCGCGGGCGCTCCTCGGGGGCCGGATTCTGCCGCGGACCGCGCGGGCTGGCGCCGGGCGGCACCGGCAGGCCGAAGCGGCGGAAGAACTCGAGCATCTGCTCTTCCTGGCTGCCGGCCTGGCCTGGCACGACTTTCTCGGTGGTCCGGATATTGACCACCGAAGGGCCGACCTGCTCGGCCAGATCAGCGAAATCGGGCAGTCCGCGCGGCGCCGCAGAACCGGTGACGGCAGGCGCGCTCGTGGGCTGGGCCAGGCTCAGGCCCGGCTGCCAGAGGACAGTCGCCGTGGTGAAGGCGACACCCAGCAACAGGGTGCCGGATTTCAGGCGGCGGACCAGCGATTGAGAAATCGGCATGTACAGCTCTCCAGAGTAGCGATGACCGCTTTCAGATGAGGGCGCCACCTGGACAGATCAAGGCCTGGCGCCAGGACCCGGCCGCAAGAAGGCGCAGGCGCAGGCTCAGGGCTCAAGACCCAGCCCTAGCGGGTCACTGGCTGCGACTTGGCCAGCTCGGGGCCGGCTGCCACTTCCTGGTCCAGCAACTGCCAGCCAAAGGCGGCAACCGCGGCGCAGGCGGCCAGGCCCGCGACCCATTTCCAGCGCCAGCTCTCGTCATTGGCGGCCGCGCGCGCCCTGACCTGCGGCGGCATCTCGGCCACCTCGCCCACGCCGGGCAAGGCTTCGGTGGCGAGCCGGGCCATCACGGCGGCGGCAAAGTCGGTCGAGGGCGGGCGCACCTCGTCGCCAGCAGACTGACGCAAGGCAGCACCGACGGCCAGGTAGGAGGTCCAGGCCGCGTCCAGCGCCTGGCGCTGCGGGCCGGCCTGCAGCAGTACCGCAAGCTCATCGGGCCGGCACTCGCCGTCGACCAGGGCGGACAGGGACTCGCGCCCGTCGGCAGATGGTGTCGGCATGGCGTCTAGGTTCTGAGGCGGGTTCATGGGTGACACAAATGAAAAACAAGGGCTGGCCAAATTACCAGCGCTTGCCGCCCTGGCGCTCCAGCAGCGGCTTGATGCGGGCCGAAATCGCCTCGCGGGCACGAAAGATCCGCGACCGGACCGTGCCGATCGGACATTCGAGCTGGCGCGCGATCGCCTCGTAGCTCAGGCCATCGATTTCGCGCAGCGTGATGGCCTGGCACAGCTCGGCTGGCAGGGCCTCCATCGCCGCATTGACCGCCTGCGCGATTTCCTTGCTCGCCAGCAGGGCTTCCGGGGTCGCGTCATCGATCGCCTGCAGCATTAGTTCACGCGTGGCGCCAGAAGTTTCATCCTCGTCAGCGGATTCGAGCGAACTCATGCTGAGCACCGGGTCGCGCCTGAGCTCGGCGAGCTGGCGCTTGGCGGTATTGACCGCGATCCGATAGAGCCAGGTGTAGAAGGCCGATTCGCCACGGAAGCGGGCCAGCGCGCGGTAGGCGCGGATGAAGGTCTCCTGCGCGAGGTCCTCGACCAGGCCGGGGTCGCGCACCAGGCGCCCGATCAGGCGCTCGACCCGGCGCTGGTATTTGAGCACCAGCAGCTCGAAGGCCCGCATCTCGCCGGCCAGCGTGCGCTGCACCAGCAGCCAGTCGCTGTGCGCGGAAGAAGTATGGGAGGAACCTGCAAGCATTGAACCGACTCTATCCGTCCCGCCGCCTGGGTGCAAGCCGCATCAATGCGGGCTGGTTCATGCGGGGCGGCTCATGCGCCCTGCCGTGCGGGCCGGCGCTGTGCCTCGCGCCAGGCCACCAGGGCGATCCGCAGCGCCTGCCAGTCGGCGGGTGCGCTGTCACGCTCGAGCCAGACCCACCAGCCCAGGCCGGCGGCATTGTTGAGCCGCAGCAGCACCAGGCCCTGCAGGTCGAGCGCCCAGTAGAGTCCAGCCAGCTCGGTGCCGTGGCGGTAGGCCTCGCTGCACCAGATCCAGCGGCCTGGCAGGCCAGCCTGGCCTGGCAGCGGCGCAGCCTGGGCGCCGGCAGGAGCCCGTGCGGGCTCCCAGCACAGCCGAGCAGCGACTGGCTGGCGCGAGCGCCAGCGCGCGAAGCCCCAGAGCCCCAACCCGAGCAGGCCCGAGAACCACCAGGCACCGGGCAAGGCAGCGCCGCTCAGCGACTGCCACCAGGCCAGCTGCATGGCGACCCAGGCCAGCGCGAGCACCTGCTCGAAGCGGCCCTGAAAAGCAGAACGCCCCGCCGGGTATTCCACCGAAGGGGCGCTGTGCATGGCTCAGAGCGGGATCAGACGCGCTTGAACACCAGGGAACCGTTGGTACCGCCGAAACCGAAGTTGTTCTTCAGCGCCACGTCGATCTTCATCTCGCGCGCCTGGTTGGCGCAGTAGTCCAGGTCGCACTCGGGGTCCTGGTTGAAGATGTTCATGGTCGGCGGGCTGATCTGGTGATGCAGCGCCAGCACCGTGAAGATGCTCTCGATGCCGCCAGCACCACCGAGCAGGTGACCGGTCATCGACTTGGTCGAGTTGACGACGACCTTGCGGGCATGGTCACCCAGCGCGGCCTTGATCGCCTTGGTCTCGTTGATGTCGCCCAGCGGGGTCGAGGTGCCGTGCGCGTTCAGGTAGTTGATCTGGTCGGCATTGACACCGGCATTGCGCAGCGCGTTGAGCATGGCGCGACGCGGGCCGTCCATGCTCGGCGCCGTCATGTGGCCGGCATCGGCACTCATGCCGTAGCCCGACAGTTCGGCGTAGATCTTGGCGCCACGCGCCTTGGCATGCTCGTATTCCTCGAGCACCATCACGCCGGCACCCTCGCCCAGCACGAAGCCGTCGCGGTCCTTGTCCCAGGGACGGGACGCGGTCTTGGGGTCGTCGTTGCGGGTCGACAGGGCACGCATGGCAGCGAAGCCGCCCACGCCCAGCGGCGAGACGGTGGCTTCGGAGCCACCGGCGACGACCACGTCGGCGTCGCCGTATTCGATCATGCGACCGGCTTCACCGATGCAGTGCAGACCGGTGGTGCAGGCGGTGACCACGGCGAGGTTCGGCCCCTTGAAGCCGAAACGCATGGACACATGGCCCGCGATCATGTTGATGATCGAGGCCGGCACAAAGAAAGGCGAGATGCGGCGCGGGCCGCGGCTCACCAGTTCGTCACGGGTGTTCTCGATCAGGGGCAAGCCGCCGATACCCGAGCCGATCACGCAACCGATGCGTGTGGCTTCTTCCTCACCCAGCGCGTCGCCCGTAGGCAGACCAGCATCGGCGACGGCTTGGGCTGCCGCAACGATGCCGTAATGGATGAAGCTGTCCATGGTCCGCGCTTCCTTGGCGCTGATGTAGGACTCCAGGTCAAAGCCCTTGACCTCACCTGCGATCTTGCAGGCAAAGTTGCTGGCATCGAACTTGGTAATCAGATCGATGCCGGACTGACCAGCGAGCAGGTTGGCCCAGGCCGTCTCCACCGTGTTACCCACGGGGGTGAGGCAGCCCAGACCGGTCACAACGACACGGCGGCGGCTCATGGATGCTTACTTCTGGTTGGCGACTGCGTAGTCGATGGCGTTCTGGACCGTGGTGATCTTCTCGGCGTCTTCGTCCGGAATTTCGATGCTGAAGGCATCTTCCAGGGCCATGACCAGTTCCACGGTATCGAGGGAGTCAGCACCCAGATCGGCCACGAAGGACTTCTCGTTGGTGACCTGGGACTCTTCCACGCCGAGTTGTTCGGCAATGATTTTCTTCACGCGTGCTTCGATATCGCTCATATTTCCCTCTGAGGGTGGTTGAAAACTGTGCCGCCATTTTAGCCGGGCCGGCTTCGCCAGTCCGGAAACTGCGTCGCTGACCGCGATCCAGCCCCTGGCGGCTAGCCGGGGCCGATGTTATCCGATTCGGAGGCCTGGCCCCGATCAGGCCATGAACATGCCGCCGTTGACATGCAGTTCCTGGCCGGTCAGGTAGCCCGCGCGCGGGCTGGCGAGGAAGGACACGGCGTAGGCGACATCGGCCGGCTTGCCCAGATGTCCGAGCGGAATCTGGCTCAGCAGCGCCTGCTGCTGGGCCTCGGGCAGCGAGCCAGTCATGTCGGTTTCGATGAAGCCAGGCGCCACGCAGTTGACCGTGATCTTGCGGCTGCCGAGCTCGCGCGCCAGTGCGCGCGTCATGCCGGCGACGCCAGCCTTGGCAGCGGCGTAGTTGGCCTGGCCGGCATTGCCGGAAGCGCCGACCACGCTGGTGATGCTGATGATGCGGCCGTAGCGCTGCTTCATCATCGGGCGGATCGCGGCCCGGCTCATGCGGAACACGGCCTTGAGGTTGGTGTCGAGCACCGCGTCCCAGTCCTCGTCCTTCAGGCGCATGGCCAGGGTGTCGCGCGTGATGCCGGCGTTGTTGACCAGCACCTGCAGGCCGCCCTGCTCCTTGACGATGGCGTCGATCAGGGCCTCGCCGGCGGCAACATCGTTGACGTCGAGCTTGGCGCCACGGCAGCCGGCAAAGGCCGACAGGGCGGCGCTGATCTTGCTGGCGCCGTCGTCCGAGGTGGCAGTGCCGATGACCTGATAGCCCTGGCGGGCCAGCTCGAGCGCGATCGCTGCGCCGATGCCGCGCGAGGCGCCAGTGACCAGTGCGACCTGGGCGGGGGTTTGGTTGTCAGACATGGAGTTCCTTCAGGCCAGCAGGGCCTTGACTTCGGCCAGCGTGGCCGGGTCGTTGATGGCGGCGGCGACCAGCTCGGCGTCGATGCGCTTGACCATGCCGGTCAGCGCCTTGCCGGGGCCGCATTCGATGATGTGGCTGATACCGCGGGCCTTGAGTGCGCGCACGCTCTCGACCCAGCGCACCGGGCCGAAGGCCTGGCGATACAGCGCGTCGCGGATGCGATCGACATCGGTCTCGACCGCGACGTCGATGTTGTTGAGCACCGGGATCTGTGGCAGGGCGAAGGCGGTCTCGGCCAGCTTCTGCTGCAGGCGTTCGGCCGCCGGCTTCATCAGGCTGGAATGGAACGGCGCCGATACCGGCAGCGGCAGCGCGCGCTTGGCGCCCTTGGCCTTCAGCACTTCGCAGGCCTTGTCGACCGCGGCCTTGCTGCCGGCGATCACGGTCTGCGCCGCGTCGTTGAAGTTGACCGCCTCGACCACTTCGCCGCTGTCAGCCGCGAACAGGGCCTGCGCCTCGGCACAGCCGAGCTTGACCGCCTCGGGGTCCAGGCCCAGGATGGCGGCCATGGCGCCGACACCGACCGGCACTGCGTCCTGCATCGCCTGGGCACGGAAGCGCACCAGCGGTGCGGCCTGGGCCAGCGTCAGCGAACCGGCAGCGACCAGGGCCGAATACTCGCCAAGCGAGTGGCCGGCCACCGCGGCTGGCAGCGCACCGCCCTCGGCCAGCCAGATGCGCCAGGCCGCGACTGCGCCGACCAGCATCACCGGCTGGGTGTTGGTGGTCAGTGCCAGCGCTTCCTTGGGACCTTGGTGGATCAGGCGGCCGATGTCTTCGCCGAGCGCGTCGGAGGCTTCCTTGAGCGTTTCGAGCAGGACCGGATGGTCGCCCCAGGCGTCGAGCATGCCGACCGACTGGGAACCCTGGCCCGGAAAAACGAATGCGAAGTGGCTCATGTTTGCTTTCTGAACTGTCTTGTCTTGGGAATCACAGACGCAGCAGCACCGCGCCCCAGGTGAAGCCACCGCCCACCCCTTCGAGCATCGCGGTCTGGCCCGGCTGGATGCGGCCGCTGCGCACGCCCTCGTCGAGCGCGAGCGGGATCGAGGCGGCCGAGGTGTTGCCGTGCTGGTCGACCGTCACGATCACCTTATCCATCGACAGCTTGAGCTTGCGCGCCGTGCTCTGGATGATGCGCAGGTTGGCCTGGTGCGGCACCAGCCAGTCGACATCGGCCTCGGTCTTGCCAGCCTTGGCCAGCGCGGCCTTGGCGGCGCTCTCGAGCAGGCCGACCGCGAGCTTGAACACGGCCTGGCCGTCCATCTTGAGCAACGGGTCGCCCAGCACCTGGCCACCGCTGACCGTGCCCGGCACGCACAGGATGCCGGTATGGCGGCCATCGGCGTGGATGTCGCTGGCCAGCACGGCCGGGCCGCTGCCGTCATGCTCGACGGCTTCGAGCACCACGGCGCCGGCGCCATCGCCAAACAGCACGCAGGTGGTGCGGTCATTGAAGTCGAGGATGCGCGAGAACACCTCGGCGCCGACCACCAGCGCGCGCGTCGCGGCACCGGTCTGGATCATGGCGTCGGCAATCGTCAGCGCGTAGATGAAGCCGCTGCAGACCGCCTGCACGTCGAAGGCGGCGCCACCGGCCGCACCGGGCTGGCCCAACGCCTGCGCCGACTCGGTCAGCTTGCGCTGCAGGATCGAGGCGGTCGAGGGAAAGACCATGTCAGGCGTGGAAGTCGCGACGATGATAAGGTCGATGTCACCGATCTGGCAGCCGGCGGCCTCGATCGCCTTCAGGCTGGCCTGCAGGCCGAGATCGCTGGCATTGACACCGTCGTCGGCGTAATGGCGGGCTCGGATGCCGGTGCGGTCGACGATCCAGTCATCGCTGGTCTCGATGCCGCGTTCGGCCAGCAGGCCGACCATGTCGGCGTTCGTCAGTCGGCGTGGCGGCAGGTAGCTACCGGTACCGGAAATGCGGGAATAGCGTCTCATGTTCGGTCTGGGTTGGTCTGGCCCTGAACGCCAGCAGCGTCTCAGGCTGGGGTCGCCGACAAGGCGGCTGCGCCCTTGGCCGCCATCAGCGGCGCCGCATGGGCGATGCGCGCCCGCACGTTGTCGAGCAACTGGTTGTGGGCTGCATCATACGCGCGCACCAGCGCCTGCTCGAAGGCAAAGGCGTCGGCCGAGCCGTGGCTCTTGAACACCAGGCCGCGCAGGCCAAGCAGCGCCGCGCCGTTGTAGCGCCGGTGATCGACCCGTTTCTTGAATGCCGATAGCACCGGATAGGCCACGATGGCGGCCATTTTCGTCAGGATGTTGCGCCCGAACGCCTGCTTGATCAGGGTGCTGACCATGCTGGCCAGGCCCTCGCTGCTCTTGAGCGCGACGTTGCCGACGAAGCCGTCACAGACCACCAGGTCGACCACGCCCTTGAAGATGTCGTTGCCCTCGACGTTGCCCTTGAAGTTGAGGTCGCCGTTGGCGGCGGCGGCGCGCAGCAAGGCGCCGGCCTGCTTGATGACCTCGTTGCCCTTGATCGCTTCCTCGCCGATGTTGAGCAGACCGACCGTGGGCGACTCCTTGCCGCTGACCGCGACCACCAGGGCCGAGCCCATGACGGCGAACTGCAACAGGTGCTCGGCGCTGCAATCGACGTTGGCGCCGAGGTCGAGCATGGTGGTCGCGCCGCCGGTGACATTGGGCATCTGGCCAGCGATCGCGGGCCGGTCGATGCCGTCGAGCGTCTTGAGCACGAAGCGCGCGATCGCCATCAGCGCGCCGGTATTGCCGGCCGAGACGGCGGCCTGGGCGGCGCCGTCCTTGACCTGGTTGATCGCGACGCGCATCGACGAGTCGCGCTTGCGACGCAGCGCGACTTCGAGCGGATCGTCCATCGTGACGACCTCGCTGGCCGCGATGACCTGGATCCGGGCCCGGTCGATCGAGGCCGGCAGCTTGGCCATGGCCTCGGGCAGGCCGACCAGCAGCAGATGGGCGTCGGGGTGAGAAGCGAGAAAGGCGGCACAGGCCGGCAAGGTGACTGCGGGGCCGTAGTCTCCGCCCATGCAATCGACCGCGATGGTGATCATTCCAGCGTCCTCAAGTGGCAGCAACAGGATAAAAAAAGCCCGCAGTGATGCGGGCTTTGCCTCGAACAAACTGTGCGAGGGCGATGGCGCGTCAGCGCCGATCAGGCCTCGGACTTGTTCTTCAGGACCTGGCGACCACGGTAGAAACCGTTCGGGCTGATGTGGTGACGCAGGTGCACTTCACCGGTGGTGGCTTCCACAGCGATGCCCGGCACGTTCAGGGCATTGTGCGAGCGGTGCATACCGCGCTTGGAAGGGGACTTTTTGTTTTGCTGGACGGCCATGATCGGCTCCTATCGAAAAATCAAATGGGTGGATGGCTGCACCAGCCCCTTGAAAATAGATTTTCAGGCCAGCGCGAAACCCTGGATTATAGCGACTTGTCAGACCGGCGGTCAATGGTCGCTTGTACGGCCCTTGAGCGCGCTCAGTGCGGCGAAGGGATTGGGCTTCTTTTCCTCCGGCAGATCGGGCAGTTCGCCCGCGCTCATGCGCACCGGAACCGGGCAGACCTCGTGCATCGGCACCAGGGGCAGCGCCAGCAGCAGCTCGTCCTCGATCAGCGCGGCCAGGTCAAAGCGTGGCTCGAGCGCCAGCAGGTCTTCCTCGCACTCGTCGTCCTCGGCCAGCGCCACCGCCTCGTCGGCGACGAAGCGGAACCAGCGGTCGACCTCGACCGGCTGCGCGTAGGGCGACAGGCAGCGTTGGCAGGTTTGCGGCAGCTCGGCGCTGGCTTGCAGGTGCAGCCAGAGCTGGGGCTCGGGCAGCTCGGTGCGGCCGAGGTCGGCGCCCAGGTCGCCCAAGGGCTGGCGCAGTTCGGCCTGCGCGCTCCAGCGCACCGGAGCGACCTCGAGCTCGGGCAGGCCATCGGCCAGGCGAGCGAAGGCGGACAGCAGCGCCTGGCCGGACAGGGTTTCGGCTTTCTGCGCACTGGCGCGCAGGTCGAGGGTGGTCGGGGGCATGGCAGCGGTCATGACGGCATTCGAGACAAGGAGGGTCGATTCTACGGCCGCGCCCGGCCCGGGCTGCCTATACTGGCAGCATGAAAATAGCCGACATCCGCAAGAGCTACGAGCGCGCCGAGCTCAACGAACACGCCTCGCACGCCGACCCCATGCTGCAGTTCGACCAGTGGCTGCACGAAGCGATCAAGAGCGAGATCCCCGAACCCAATGCGATGACGGTCGCGACCGTCGGCAGCAACTTGCGTCCGAGCACGCGCGTGGTGCTGATCAAGGGCTACGACGCACGCGGCATCGTCTGGTACACCAACTACGACAGCCGCAAGGGCCGCGAGCTGGCCGGCAACCCGTTTGCCGCGCTGCAGTTCCACTGGGTCGAGCTCGAGCGCGTGGTGCGCATCGAGGGCCGGGTCGAGCGCGTCAGCGCCGAGGAAAGCGACGAGTATTTCCACAGCCGTCCGCTCGACAGCCGGATCGGCGCCTGGGCCAGCCCGCAAAGCCAGGTGATCCCGAACCGCACGCTGCTGGTGACCAATGCGGCCAAGTTCGGCGCGCAGTTCCTGCTCAATCCGCCGCGCCCGCCGCACTGGGGCGGTTTCCGACTGGTGCCGGACTGCTGGGAATTCTGGCAGGGCCGCAAGAGCCGGCTCCACGACCGGCTGCGCTACCAGCAGCAGGCCGACGGCTGGCTGCGCGAGCGCCTGGCGCCCTGAGCGGGGACCGCCTACGCCAGAACGCGCCGGGGCGCGGGGCCGACCAACAGCGGCCGGTCCAGCGGATCAGAGCCGCTCGATGGCCTGGCCGGCGACTGCCTGCAGCTCGGAGGCCGTGACCAGCGCGGGCGCGATCTCGGCCAGCGGCAGTAGCACGAAGGCGCGCTCGCGCAGGCGCGGGTGTGGCACGCTCAGGTCGGGCGTGTCGATGACGGCATCGCCATACAGCAGCAGGTCGAGGTCGAGCGTGCGCGGCGCGTTGCGGTAGGGCCGCTCGCGCCCGGCCTGCAATTCGAGCGCCTGCAGCGCGCGCAGCAGCTCGTGCGCGTCGAGTCCGGTCTCGACCGCCGCCACCGCGTTGATGAAGTCGGGGCCGCTGGCCTCCCAGGGCGCGCTGCGGTAGAGCCCGGAGGCCCGCAGCAGCCGGGTCTGTGGCAGCCGATTGAGCGCCGCGATCGCGTCGCTCACCGTGGCGCGAGCGTCGCCCAGGTTGGCGCCCAGCGCGACATGGGCCAGCACAGCCGAGCTCATGGCTGCGGGCCGGAGCCGGCGTCGTCGCCCCCTGTCCCAGCCACACCGCCAGCACCGCTGTTGGGCTTGCGACGGCGGCGGCGCTTCTTGGCCGGCGCGGCCTCGCCCGATTCGGACTCGAACGGCGGCTGCTCGCTCGCTGCGCTGTCTTCAGCCTGCTCACCGGAAGGCGGCAGGGCGCGGCCTTCGGCCGGTTGGCGGAACACGCGTCCGGCCGGGGCATCGCCGGTCTTGGCGCGCGACTTGGGCTTGGCGCGCTGCTGCTCAAGGCGAATCGCATCGACCATGTCGTAGCGCACCGCGTCGCTGGCAGTGCTGAAGGTCTCCCACCAATGCGCGATTTCCTCGGGCAGTTCGCCGACCTGGGCCCGCAGGCGCAGGAAGTCGAAGCCGGCGCGGAAACGCGGCTGGTCGGCCAGCGAGAACGGCGCGGTGCCGGTGCGCTTATCGAAACGCGGCTGCATGAGCCAGATCTCGCGCATGTCGGCGCCGAGCTTGCCGCGGCCCGAGACATCGCCGATGCGCGACTCGAACACCTCGTCGACCGCTTCCTGCAGCGCCGGGAAGGCCGGCAGGCCGGCTTTCTGGCGCCGGTTCCAGCCCACGCGCACATCGCTCCAGAGCACGCAGGCCAGCAGGAAGCTCGGCGCGACCGGCTTGCCCTCGCCGACGCGGCGGTCGGTGTCTTGCAGCGCCGAGCGCACGAAGGGGTCCTCGGCACGCTCGACCACCAGGTCGAGCAGCGGATAGATGCCCTTGGCCAGCCCGGTGGACTTGAGCTGCTCGACGCTGGCCAGCGCATGGCCGGTCTGCAGCAGCTTGAGCATCTCGTCGAACAGGCGGCTCTGCGGCACATCGGCCAGCAGGCCGACCGAAGGCGCAATGGCGGCGCGGGTCTTGGCCTCGAACTGGAAGCCCAGGCCGCTGAGCTTGGCGGCAAAGCGCACCGCGCGGATGATGCGGACCGGGTCCTCGCGGTAGCGCGCGGCCGGGTCGCCGATCATGCGCAGCACGCGCTTGTTGGAGTCGCGGATGCCGTGGTGAAAGTCGACCACGGTCTCGGTCTCCGGGTCGTAGTACATCGCGTTGATCGTGAAGTCGCGCCGCGCTGCATCCTGCTCGATCGGGCCCCAGACGTTGTCACGCAACACGCGGCCACTGGCATCGACCGCATGCTTCATGCCGGCCAGCGCGGTCTTGCTGCTGCGTTCGTTGCCGCTGACCTGCTCGGCATCGGCGCTGTCGAGGTGGGCGCGCAGGGTCGAAACCTCGATCACCTCATGCTCGCGGCCGCGGCCGTAGACCACGTGCACGATGCGAAAACGCCGCCCGATGATGAAGGCGCGTCGGAACAGGCCCTTGACCTGCTCGGGCGTGGCGTTGGTCGCGACGTCGAAGTCCTTGGGTCGCAGGCCGAGCAGCAGGTCGCGCACCGCGCCACCGACGACATAGGCCTCGAAGCCGGCGCTCTTGAGCGTGTGCACCACGTCGAGCGCACGGCCATCGACCAGCGAGGGGTCGATGCCGTGCACGGTGGCCGGCACATCCTCGCGCTTGCCGAATTTCGGGCCCTTGCCCGGGGCGCTCTTGCCCAGCAACTTGTCGATGAAGGTCTTGATCATGCGGATTCGGGGAACAGGTCCAGGATGCGCCAGCCACGCTGCTGCGCGATCTCGCGCAGGGCAGCACCGGGATTGGTGGCGACGGGGTGGTGCGCGCGCTCGAGCAGCGGCAGGTCGTTGGTCGAGTCGGAATAGAAGGTCATGTCGCAGTCGTCCCAGCCCAGGCCGCGCGCGGCCAGCCACTGCTGCAGGCGAGCGACCTTGCCCTCGCGAAACGATGGCGTGCCGCGGATCTCGCCGCTGTACCAGCCATCCGGGCCGCGCTCGAGCTCGATCGCGATCAGCTCGGTCACGCCGAAGGCCTGGGCGATCGGACGCGTGACGAACTCGTTGGTCGCGGTGATGATCAGCACCTGGTCACCGGCGTCGCGGTGGCGCTGCACCAGCTCGAGCGCCTGCGGCTGCAGGTTCGGGCTGATCACCTCGGCCATGAAGCGCTCGTGCGCGGCAGCGGCCTGGTCGGGGCTGTGGTCGCGTACCGCCTCGGTCGCAAAACGCACATAGTCGTGCACATCGAGCGTGCCGGCCTGGTAGTGGGCGAAGAATTCGTCGTTGCGGCGGGTGAACTCGACCGGATCGGTCCAGCCGATGCGGGTCGTGAACTGGCCCCACGAATAGTCCGAGTCGATCGGCAGCAGCGTGTGGTCCAGGTCAAAGAGGGCCAGTTTCATGGCGGGCAGGTCTTTGTCGGTTGGCCTTACTCGTTTTCGAGCATGGCCTTGATCAAGGGAATGGTGATGGCGCGCTGGGTGCGCAGGGCATAACCGTCCAGCGTCTCGAGCAGCAGCATCAGGCTACTGAGGTCGCGCGAGAAACGGTTGAGCATGAAGTCCATCACCTCGTCGCTCAGGAACACGCCGCGCAGGTCGGCGGCGCGGCGCAGGACGGCTCGGCGCTCGGCGTCGTCCAGGGGAAACAATTGGAACACATCGCCCCAGGCCAGGCGACTGCGCAGGTCCTCGCGCAACGCGAGGTCGGCCGGCGGGCGGTCGGCGGCGGCCAACACCCAGCGCGCCGCGCCGCGCCGTGGCGACTGGACGTTGATGAACCAGTTGAAGGCCATCGCCTGCTGGACCTCGGTATAGAGGTGGCAATCGTCGAAGATCACCGCGCCCCAGGCCTCGTCGAACTCGGGCGGCGCCATCACATTCGGGTCGATCCAGCCGACCGGCACGCCGCGCTCGCGCAGCGCCGCGCAGGTGGCCTGCAGCAGATGGCTCTTGCCGCTGCCGGCGCCGCCCCAGATGAAGGTCGGCACCGGCGAGCGCATCGGATTGCGCGACCAGACCCGCAGGTGTTCGAGCAGGCCGGCATTGCGCCCGGCAACGAAATTTTCCAGGGAGGGCACGGGCGCCAGGCCCATGTCCAACACGAGTTGCCGCATGGTCATGGCGTCAGTGAGGGTTGGCGGTCGATGACCGCAAGCAGGCAAAACCGGTCGAAAAATGTTGCCCCACGCCAGCGCCAGGCCGGGAAACGGACTCGGCTGCGGCTCAGTTGCATGGGAACTTGTGGATGGACATGGCGGCTCGGCCGTAAAATCTCGCAAATTCTATCGGGCTTACCCACATGACAACGACTCCTATCTCCTATAAAGACGCCGGCGTGGACATCATCGCGGGCGACGCGCTGGTCGAGCGCATCAAGCCGCTGGCCAAGAAGACGATGCGCGAAGGCGTGCTGGCCGGCATTGGCGGCTTCGGCGCGCTGTTCGAAGTGCCCAAGCGCTACCAGGAGCCGGTGCTGGTTTCCGGCACTGATGGCGTGGGCACCAAGCTCAAGCTGGCCTTCGAGTGGAACATGCACGACACCGTCGGCATCGACCTGGTCGCGATGAGCGTCAACGACGTGCTGGTGCAAGGCGCAGAGCCGCTGTTCTTCCTCGACTACTTCGCCTGCGGCAAGCTCGACGTCGATACCGCAGCGGCCGTGGTCGGCGGCATCGCCAAGGGCTGCGAGCTGTCGGGTTGCGCACTGATCGGTGGCGAAACCGCCGAAATGCCGGGCATGTACCCGGCCGGCGAATACGATCTGGCCGGCTTCGCGGTCGGCGCGGTCGAGAAGTCCAAGATCCTGACCGGCCAGAATGTCAAGCCGGGCGACGTGGTGCTGGGCCTGGCCTCGCACGGCGTGCACTCGAACGGCTTCTCGCTGGTGCGCAAGTGCATCGAGCGCGCCGAGAGCCAGGGCACGGTCCCGGCCACCCTGGACGGCCAGCCGTTCAAGCAGGCCATCATGGCGCCGACCCGCCTCTACGTGAAGAACGTGCTGGCCGCACTGGCCCAGCACCCGATCAAGGCGCTGGCGCACATCACCGGCGGCGGCCTGCTCGAGAACATCCCGCGCGTGCTGCCCGAAGGCACCGCCGCCCAGCTGGTCAAGGGCAGCTGGCCGCAGTCCGAGCTGTTCGCCTGGCTGCAAGCCACGGCCGGCATCGACGACATCGAGATGAACCGCACCTTCAACAACGGCATCGGCATGGTCGTCGTCGTCGCCGCTGAAGAAGCCGCCGCCACCGCAGCGACGCTGCGCGAGCTGGGCGAAAACGTCTACGAGATCGGCCGCATCGCCGAGCAAGGCGCGGGCGAGCAGGTCGTCGTGGCCTGAAGACAGCCGCCTCCCCCACTCACGAAAGGCCCGGCAACGGGCCTTTTTTCATGCCCTGGCGACAAGCACGCGCCAGCGGGGTGCGCACTGCCGACCTGGTGACGGTCTGGGGCCACCCCGGGCTCGGAAATCCGACCTCCCGGATCGAGGTCAATGAATTTTCGGTTGGAAATCGGCAGTCAAGAATCCATACAACAACCTTACAGCTGGCACGCTGCTTGCTTCAAGAAAGGCAGCCAAGTCGGCGATCGGCTTCGCCCCGATCCCGGAAACCCGCACCCAGACTGAAGGAAACCCCATCATGAAGCATCATCGTTTGCTGGCGCGTTGCGCCATCGCTGCCACCACCTTGTTCGCCGCGCTCTCGACGGCCTGGGCCGCCGACAAGCCGAACGTGGTCATCCTCGCGACCGGCGGCACGATCGCCGGCGCCGGTGCCGATGCCTCAAAGAGCGCCACCTACCAGGCCGCCAAGGTGCCGGTCGACAAGCTGATCGCCGGTCTTCCGACGCTGTCGGCCGTGGCCCAGGTCAGGGGCGAACAGGTGTTCCAGATCGCCTCGGAGAGCTTCACCAACGAACACCTGCTGACGCTGGGCAAGCGTGTCGCCCAGTTGCTCAAGCAGAGCGATGTCGATGGCGTGGTGGTGACCCACGGCACGGACACGCTGGAGGAGACCGCCTATTTCCTCAACCTGGTCATCCACAGCGACAAGCCGGTGGTCGTGGTCGGCTCGATGCGCCCGGGCACGGCGATGTCGGCCGACGGCATGCTCAACCTGTTCAACGCGGTCAACGTCGCGGCGAGCCAGGACGCGCACGGCAAGGGCGTGCTGGTGACGATGAACGACGAGATCAACAGCGGTCGTGACGTGTCGAAGATGATCAACATCAAGACCGAGGCCTTCAAGAGCCCCTGGGGCCCGCTGGGCATGGTCGTCGAGGGCAAGAACTACTGGTTCCGCCTGCCGGCCAAGCGCCACACAATCAACTCGGAGTTCGACATCGAGAAGATCGAGACCCTGCCGGCGGTCGATATCGCCTATGGTCACGGCAACGTCAGCGACACCGCCTACCGCGCCTTCGCCGGCCAGGGCGCCAAGGCCATCATCCACACCGGCACTGGCAACGGCTCGGTGAGCAACCGGGTGGTGCCGGCGCTGCGCGAGCTGCGCAGCCAGGGCGTGCAGATCATCCGCTCCTCGCATGTCAATGCCGGCGGCTTCGTGCTGCGCAATGCCGAGCAGCCCGACGACCAGTACGACTGGGTGGTCGCGCATGACCTGAACCCGCAAAAGGCCCGCATCCTGGCCGCCGTAGCCCTGACCAAGACCCAGGACAGCAAGGAACTTCAGCGCATCTTCTGGGAGTATTGAGCGCTAGGCCCCACCACCGCGCAGCTGCGCCAGCCGCTGCGCGATCAGGTCGTGGTCGGGCGCATCCTCGGCCTGAACCAGATAGATCTCGAGATCGGCCCTGGCCTCGTCGATGCGCCCCAGGTCGGCCAGCGTCAACCCGCGGTCGCGCCGCTCGCTCCAGTCCTCGGGCAGCAGGATCACCAGCCGCTCGAGCACCTGCAGCAGGCGCGGCCAGTCGCCGGCCTGACGCTGGATGTCCTTCAGGTTGCGCAGCACCCGGGCCAGGATCTCGCGCTCCGGCGCCGACTGCAGATAGAGCCCGACCGGCGGCTCGAACTCGTCGACCAGGCCATGGCGGCGCCGGAACGGCTCTAGCCGTTCGGACAGGTCCTCGCGGCCCAGTGACTGACCGGTGAAGGGGTCGATCACGACCTGGACCTGCGCCAGGCTGACCTTGACCAGGAAATGGCCCGGAAAATTGATCCCGCGCGCCTGCAGGCCCAGGCCCTGCGCGAGCTCGAGCCACAACACCCCGAGCGTGATCGGGATGCCGCGCCGGCGCTCGAGCACCCGGTTCAGGTAGCTGTTGTCGGGGTCGTAGTAATGGTTGACATTGCCGCCGAAGGCCAGATCGCCGAAGAAGAACTGATTGAGCCGGCGCAAGCGCTCCAGCGGTCCGGCATCGGCCGGCAGGCGGCGCTGCAGCCGCCGCGCCATCTGATCGACCTGGCCCAGCAGCTGCTGGATGTCGAGCTCGGGATACTCGTCCAGCGCGACCGCTGCGGTCGCCTCCAGCAGCGGAAAGCCCGGGTCTTCACGCACCAGCGTGGCGAAATAACCCAGCGGGGTCGGCAGTTCAAAGGCAGGCAGCATGGCTTATCGGCGCACGAACTGGCGCAGCTTGAGGCCGGTCGCCAGCAGGACAGCGAAATACAGCAGCGCCGAACCGACGACCGCCAGCGCGAGCCAGAGCACGCGCTCGGCCTTGCCCAGCGCCAGCCAATCGAGCGCACTGGCGGCCCAGACCAGATACAGCGCGAGCAAGGCACTGGCGGCAGCGACCTGCAGCAGGAAGCGGCGCCAGCCCGGCTGCGGCTGGTAGGCGCCGCGCCGGCGCAGCCCGATCAGCAGCCAGCCGGCATTGAGCAGCGCACCGAGTCCGATCGAGAGCGCCAGCCCGGCATGTGCCAGGAACGGCACCAGCAGCAGGTTGAACAGCTGGGTGCAGACCAGCACCACCACCGCGATCCGGACCGGGGTGCGGATGTCCTGGCTGGCATAGAAGCCCGGCGCCAGCACCTTGATCGCGATCAGCCCGAGCAGGCCGACGCCATAGCCAGTCAGCGCGAGCTGGGTCTGCTGCACGTCGACGGCCTGGAAGGCGCCATAGTGGTAGAGCACCGCGACCAGCGGCTGACCAAAGCAGAGCAGCGCGACCGCGCAGGGCAGCGCCAGCAGCACGACCCAGCGCAGGCCCCAGTCGAGCAACCCGCTGTAGCGCGCATCATCGCCCGAGGCCCGGGCCGCCGACAGCTGGGGCAGCAGCACCACGCCGAGTGCCACGCCCAGCATCGCAGTCGGGAACTCCATCAAACGGTCGGCATAGGTCAGCCAGCTCACGCTGCCGGTGCGCAGATGGGAGGCGATCTGGGTATTGATCAGCAGCGAGATCTGCGCCACGCCCACGCCCAGCAGCGCCGGCGCCATCAAGGCCAGGATGCGACGCGTGCCCGGATGGGCCCAGGCCGCGCGCAACCCGCCCAGGTTCAGGCGCAGCCGGGGCAGCAGGCCCAGTTTCTTCAAGGCCGGTAGCTGCACGCCCAGCTGCAGCATGCCGCCGCCCAGCACGCCGGCGGCCAGCGCGAAGATCGGCTCGATGCCCAGGCTGGCGAACCAGGGCGCGCCCCAGGCCGCCGCCGCGATCATCGACAGGTTGAGCAGCACCGGCGTCGCCGCCGGCACCGCGAAGCGCTTCCAGGTATTCAGGATGCCAGCGGCCAGCGCGACCCCCGACATGAAGCCGATGTAGGGAAACATCCAGCGCGTCAGCACCACCGCAACGTTGAAACCATGCGGGTCCTGCTGCAGGCCCGAGGCCATCAGCCAGACCAGCACCGGCGCGGCGGCCACGCCCAGGATGCAGGTCAAGGTCAACGCGACCGCCAGCAGGGTCGCGACCTGGTCGATCAGCTGGCGCGTCGCGTCGTCGCCGTCCTTGGCGCGGCTGGCGGCCAGCACTGGCACGAAAGCCTGGCTGAAGGCGCCTTCGGCGAACAGGCGCCGCAGCAGGTTGGGAATGCGAAAGGCGACGTTGAAGGCGTCGGTCAGCGCGCTGGCGCCGAAGCTCGAGGCGATCAGCAATTCCCGCGCCAGACCCGTGATGCGCGAGGCCAGGGTCAGCAGGGAGACGAGTGAGGCGGATTTGAACAGTGACACGCCAGCGAGTGTAGCCGTCGCCACCGGCGGCCCTGGCAGCGCACAAGCCCCTGCTGCCAACCCGACCGTCACCGCGGCGGCCGACCCGATGTTGCCATGCAGCACTAAAATGAGCCGGTGACCATCCTCAACGCCGACCTGCATTGCCACTCCACCGTCTCCGACGGCACGCTGGAGCCCGAAATCCTGGCCGAACGCGCCAAGACCCGCGGGGTCGAGCTGTGGTCGTTGACCGACCATGACGAGATCGGCGGCCAGCAGCGCGCCCGCACGGCGGCGCTCGCGCTGGGCCTGCCCTACCTGACCGGAGTCGAGATCTCGGTCACCTTCTGCAACCTGACGGTGCATATCGTCGGCCTGGGCTTCGACCCCGCAAACGACGCACTCGTGCGCGGCCTGGAGCGCACGCGCGGCGGGCGCGGCGAGCGGGCGCAGGAAATGGGTGCAGGGCTGGCCAAGGTCGGCATCCCGGGCGCCTACGAGGGCGCGCTCAAGTACGCCGGCAACCCCGAACTGATCTCGCGCACCCATTTCGCGCGCTTCCTGGTCGAGACCGGGGTCTGCCGCGACAACAACGAGGTGTTCCGCAAATACCTGGCCGACGGCAAGCCCGGCTTCGTGCCGCACCGCTGGGCCGCACTGGGCGACGCGGTGCGCTGGATCCGCGAGGCCGGCGGCGTTGCCGTGATCGCGCACCCGGCGCGCTACGACCAGAGCCCGACCCAGGAATACGCCCTGTTCTCCGAATTCAAGGCCCATGGCGGCCAGGGCGTCGAGGTGGTCTGCGGCAGCCACGCTGCGAGCGAATACCCCAAGTACGCCGAACTCGCGCTCGAGTTCGGCCTGGCCGCCTCGCGCGGCAGCGACTTCCACAGCCCCGACGAAAGCCGGATCGACCTGGGCGACCTGCCGCTGCTCGAAGGCCGGCTGACCCCGGTCTGGGAGCTGCTGGCCGACCGCATCCAGACCGCATGAGCGCCGCCCGACCGCTGCAGGGCATCGCCCTGCTGTTGCTGGCGGTGGCCTGCTTCGCCACGCTCGACTCCTCGGTCAAGTACCTGAGCCTGGGCATCTCGGTGCTGATGGCGATCTGGTTCCGCTACCTGTTCCAGGCCCTGGTCATGAGCGCGGTGGTGCTGCCCACGCGCGGCTGGCGCTCGCTGCAGACCGCCCATCCGCGCCTGCACCTGCTGCGCGCGGCGCTGCTGCTGAGCACCAGCCTGCTGGGCTTCTTCAGCGTCAAGTACATGCCGGTGGGCGAGTTCACCGCCATCATCATGCTGACGCCGATGGTGACGACGCTGCTGGCGGCCACCTTCCTGAAGGAAAAGGTCAGCGCGCTGCGCTGGCTGCTGGTCGCGGGCGGCTTCTGCGGCGCGCTGCTGGTGGCGCAACCGGGCGGCGCCACGGCGGGCTGGACCCTGCTGCTGCCACTGGGCTGCACGCTGGCGAATTCGGTCTACCAGATCCTGACCAGCCGCATGGCGCGCACCGAGCACGCGATGACGCTGAACTTCTATTCCGGCTGGGGCGGAGCGCTGGTGCTGACCGCGGCGCTGCCCTGGATCTGGCAGACGCCGGCCGACGGCCAGACCTGGGCCCTGCTCTGCCTGACGGGTGCCACCGGCACGCTGGGCCATTTCGCGCTCGGCGCGGCCTTCGGTCGCGCGCCGGCCGCCACACTGGCGCCCTACCTCTACGCCCAGATCGGCTTCGCGATGCTGGCCGGCTGGCTGGTGTTCGCACATGTGCCGGGCCGGCTCGAAATGGCCGGCATCGCGCTGATCGCGGTCTGCGGCGCCACGGCAGCCTGGCTGGCGGCACGCCTGCCACGACAAGTCTGACCCAGACCGTGAGCTCAAGTGGGACAATCGCCAGATGTCACAGTATTTCGAAGTCCACCCCGAGAACCCGCAAGCCAGACTGCTCAAGCAGGCGGTGCAATTGCTGGAAAAAGGCGGCGTGCTCGCCGTGCCGACCGACTCCAGCTATGCGCTGGTCTGTCACCTCGACGACAAGTCGGCGGTCGAGCGGCTGCGCCGCATCCGCGGCGTCGATGACAAGCACCACCTGACGCTGCTGTGCCGCGACCTCAGCGAGCTGGCCAGCTACGCACGGGTCGACAACCGGCAGTACCGGCTGCTCAAGCTCGGCACGCCCGGTCCCTACACCTTCATCCTCGAAGCCAGCAAGGAAGTGCCGCGCCGCGTCAGCCACCCCTCGCGCAAGACCATCGGGCTGCGCGTGCCCGAGCACCGGGCGCTGCAGGAGCTGCTCGCGCTGCACGGCGCGCCGCTGCTGGCCAGCACGCTGATTCCCCCCGGCGAGGAAGAGCCGCTGAACGACCCGCAACAGATCCGCGAACGCCTGCCCGAACTGGCAGCCGTGATCGACGCCGGTGCCTGCTCGCTCGAACCGACCAGCGTGATCGACCTGACCCCGATGGGGTCGGGCGAGGAACCCGAAGTGATCCGGACCGGTCGCGGCCCGCTGGCCGCGCTCGGCCTCTGAGCCCGCCTGCGACAATAAGCGCATGGACTTCGCCCAAATCATCCAGACCGTTGCGATCTACGCCCTGCCGGTGCTGTTCGCGATCACCGTGCACGAGGCCGCGCACGGCTATGCCGCGCGCCATTTCGGCGACAACACGGCCTGGTCCCAGGGCCGCGTGACCCTGAACCCGATCAAGCATATCGACCCGGTCGGCACCCTGCTGATGCCGCTGATCCTCTATTTCGCGACCGGCGGCCACTTCCTGTTCGGCTATGCCAAGCCGGTGCCGGTCAATTTCGGCCGGCTGCGCAATCCCAAGCGCGACATGGTCTGGGTCGCACTGGCCGGACCGGGTTCCAACTTCGTGCAGGCGCTGGCCTGGGGCGCCTTGCTGATGCTGCTGCATGCGCTCGGCGTGCACGAGCGCTTCTTCCTCGGCATGTGCGTGGCCGGCTTCAACGTCAACCTCGTGATGTTCGCCTTCAACCTGTTTCCGCTGCCGCCGCTCGACGGCGGGCGCATCCTGGTCGGCCTGCTGCCCTGGAAACAGGCCGTCGCCGTCTCGCGCATCGAGCCCTGGGGCTTCTTCATCGTGATGGCACTGGTCATCAGCGGCATCGTCGGCAGCCTCTGGCTCGACCCCCTGATCGCGCTGAGCAAGATCGCGATCGGACTGCTGCTCAGTCCGCTGCGCTGGCTGCTGCTCTGATCCGGCCCCCCTCTCCTTCGTTCCAAGCACCGTTTTCCTTCCCATGAGCTCTCCCCTGCGCGTTCTGACCGGCATCACCACTTCGGGCACACCCCACCTCGGCAACTACGTCGGCGCTGTGCGCCCGACCGTGCGCGCCAGCCGGCTTGGCCATGTCGAAAGCTTCATGTTCCTGGCCGACTACCATGCGCTGATCAAGACCGGCGACCCGGCGCGCGTGCAACGCTCGACGCTCGAGATCGCCGCGACCTGGATCGCCTGCGGCCTCGACCCGGCCAAGGTCACCTTCTACCGCCAGTCCGACATCCCCGAGATCACCGAGCTGACCTGGCTGCTGACCTGCCTGACCGGCAAGGGGCTGCTGAACCGGGCCCATGCCTACAAGGCGATGCTGGACCGCAACGCGGCGGCGGGCGCCGAACCGGACGAAGGCGTGACCGCCGGCCTGTTCATGTACCCGGTGCTGATGGCGGCCGACATCCTGCTGTTCAACGCGCAGCAGGTGCCGGTGGGCCGCGACCAGATCCAGCATATCGAGATGGCGCGCGACATCGCGGCCAGCTTCAATCACCAGTACGGCGAACATTTCGTGCTGCCGGAGGCGGCGATCGAGGAGTCGGTGGCCACCCTGCCCGGCCTCGACGGCCGCAAGATGAGCAAGAGCTACGACAACACGATCCCGCTGTTCGTGCCGCGCGAACAGCTCAGGAAGCTCATCCTGGGCATCGTGACCGACTCGAAGGCGCCCGGCGAGCCCAAGGACACCGAGGGCTCGGCGCTGTTCCAGATCTACCAGGCCTTCGCCAGCGCCGAGGAAAGCGCGGCCTTCGCCCAGGCCTATGCCGACGGCATAGCCTGGGGCGACGCCAAGCAGCGGCTGTTCGAGCGCATCGATGCCGAGATCGCCCCGATGCGCGCGACCTACGAGGAGCTGATGGCCCACCCCGAGCGGGTCGAGGAACTGCTGCAGGCCGGCGCCATCAAGGCACGCGCGGTCGCGACGCCGTTTGCTGCGCGCCTGCGCCACGCGGTCGGCTTGCGCCCGCTGCAGGCCGCGGTCGAGACCAAGGCCAAGGCCGACAAGGCCGCGCTGCCAAGCTTCAAGCAGTACCGCGAGAAGGATGGCCAGTTTTACTTCAAGCTCGCCGATGCCAAGGGCCGCCTGCTGCTGCAGAGCCTGGGCTATGCCTCGCCCAAGGAGTGCGGTGCGGCCATCGCCCAGCTCAAGGCCCAGGGCTGGAGCGCCAGCGCGGCGCTGCACGCGATGGCAGCCGTCGCCGAAGATGCCAGCGCGGCCGAAGCCGATGCAGCTTTGCAAGTCTTGCGCGACGCCGCTTGAAAAACGGCGCGAAATGCTGCTAGAATAGTGGCTTCGACACGGAGAGATGGCAGAGTGGTCGAATGCGCCGGACTCGAAATCCGGTATACGGTTCATACCGTATCTAGGGTTCGAATCCCTATCTCTCCGCCAAATTCAAGGACTTGCAAAGTCCGGAAAAGCCAGCAGAAATGCTGGCTTTTTTGCTTTTTGTCGCCGGCATCGTTATCACAATGGTGCGGGATAATTGATCAGATCAGTCTCTCAAGAGACACCCCCTCCCAGCATCAGAGATCCAGCAGCAGCCATGAATCAGAAGCACAGGCCAGCCACCTCCAGCCACAAAACCGTGTGGAAGCTGCAACCCCTGGTCCGTCACGGCAGGAAGACCGGCCTGGCCGGCAACCAGGCGGCACAGCGGGAATGCGCAGAAGCCGAATATTTCGCCAGCATCAGCGTCTGGGGCGGGCTCAATCATCGCCTGTCCGAGTTCCTCGACAGCAGCGACAACTGACCTCACCCTTTTCAGGTTGGCGGCGCGAACCAGTCCGACTCCCCGAGCCAGGCAGAAACCCGACTCCTGTCATGGACATCGCTTGCGACTTGTCACAGTCAGCGTATAGTGAAAAGCGTCAGGTCCGGAGTGCAAGCGCAAGTGGCAGGCTCCGGTAAAGAAATGGAACCAAACGGTGATTTCTTTCCTGATCGTGCCGTCCACACCAGTGGGGCAGGCTGATGCTGACAGGTTTTGGCAAAGGAGGTCCGCTTCGCAAGTAGTCTCTATCACTGAACCGAACGCCGCAAGGCCCTGCCCCGTCTTGACGGGGATATCCTCCTGCTAGTCAAGCAGTAACAAACCCGCCTCAGTGCGGGTTTGTTGTTTGCGGGCTCGTCATCCAGCCTCAGTTCGACACGAAATGGCGCAGATAGCTGCTGGCCTGGCCGGGGCGATGGACCAGCGTCAGCTGCTGCCTGGCGCGCGAGGCCGCGACATAGAACAGGTTGCGCTCGTCGGCCCGCTCGCCATCGAAATCGCTCCGGTTCAGGTCGGGAATGATGACATGCTCGAACTCCAGTCCCTTGGCCGCCTCGATGCTCGACAGGATGATGCGCTCGCCAGCCCATTTTTCGGCATGGGCGTCGTAGTCATGCGCCAGCAGGCTGCGCAGGAACTCGCTGATCGAGGCATAGGACTGGCTCGCGCGCACCAGCCCTTGCAGCGAGCGCTCGCTGTCCTCGGCAGCCTCGACCTGCACAAAGACCCGGCGCGCGAGCTGGCGGATGTCGAGCGCGGCAATGGCGCGCGGCAGATCCTCGATCCGGTCGGAAGCCGCCAGCCGCATGGCCTGCTGCACCTGCCGGCTCGCGGCCTGGTGCGGGGTCTGTCTGAGCAGGGCGGGCAGCACGAACTCGGCGAAATTGGCCTCGGACGCCTGCTCGACGACCTGGGCGGTCTGGGCCGCGTCGGCATCGAGCACGACGCCGCCGATGAACTCCCAGGCCGCGCGCTTGGCCGGCGCCAGCAGCGCGGAGCGGAATTGATCCGGCAGCCTGACGGCCGCCGCGAACAGCAGGCGCACGAACAGGACTTCCGGTCGCTCCAGGTAACTGGTGAAGCCGACGCTCTGGTAGCGGATCGCCTGCCGGCGCAAGCCATGCTCGAGTTCGGTCGCGGCACTGGGATGACGCAACAGCAGCGCCAGTTGCGAACGCGGGGAATCCGGGCGCAAGCCCGGGCGCCGGGTCAGCGCGTCGTTGATCCAGCCGATCAGCTCGGCAGCCGAGCCGGCCTGGCGTATTTCCACCCTGGACTGGAGCGCGGCATGGCTGGGATAGGGCTTGTGCGCCAGGCGGGCCAGGGGCTGCGCGATCCCGGCGCCGAAGCGACGGGTCTCGGTCAGCGGCAGGCGCTGCGGCTCACCGATGAAGGCCGCGAAGCCCGGCCCCATGAAATAGGCATCGGCACCGTCGCGGGCGTGAATGACCTGGTCCCGATCGCCCACACCCAGGAATTGCACCCCGTCGTTGACGGCCAGCAAGGCCTGCAGCACGGTGAACATGGCCCAGTTGCTGTCGTGCATCTCGTCGAGGATCACCGCATCGAGCTTGAGCCGCAGCGGGTGCCGCTCCCAGCTGAATGACGGATCGTCCGATGCCAGGATGCGTGCCAGGTCGTAGGTGGCGTCGCCGGCATAGCGGAACTTCACGCGCGGCTCGCCGGCAGGATCGACGAAGTGGCAGCGCTGCGACTCGTAGCAATGGTAGACCGCCAGCGTCGTGAAATCGCGCCCCAGTTCGCCCGCGCTGTCCGGGGTGATGCGAAAGCCCTCCTCCTGGCGCAGCAACTGCATCGAACCCTTGATCTGGGCAAATTCGTCGAGCAAGCCCTCGACCGCGAATTCACCGCTGCCGTCGAGCGCGAACTCGCCCGCGTACCGGCCCGAGACCGATTCGCGCGCGCTGGCGATCGCAGCCAGCACCGCGGGACGCACCTGCTCGGCCCGGTTCAGCCGCTCGACCACCCAGTTCTCCAGCCATTTCAGGCGCGCTGCGCAGAAATCCTCCAGCGTGCCGACCCGGATGGCACGGGCCAGTTCGGGCTTGAGCCCCAGCCGCTCGAAGGCCGCCAGATAGGCCTGGACGCCGGGCTCGGTGTAGGACAGCGCCAGAATCCGGGACGGGTTGGCGCCCTGCTCGACCAGGCGGGCGATCTTCATCGCCGCGGTCGTGGTCTTGCCGGCACCCGCATTGGCCTCGACCAGGATACGCGGGTGGGTGCAGGCGCAGATATCGCTCTGCTCGCGGGTCATGACAATCGGGGGAGCCGCGCTCATCGGTGCCTCTGAGTCAATGGTCGGTGAAGTCTTGATTATTGTTGAAGCGCTGCACCAGCCTGCTGGAGGACGGCTGGATCACGACGGGGCATTGACGCAGCGGGCAGGCAGGCGATCGACCTCGACCTTGTTGCGCCCGCCCTCCTTGGCGCGGTACAGCGCAGCATCGGCACGCCGGATCAGTGCTTCGGGCTCGCTCTGCGCATCCAGGGATGGAACGAGGGCGGCGACACCGATGCTGACCGTGACCCGGCCATGCGGCGAGCGGACATGGGCCAGCGCCTGCGCTGCGACGGCACGGCAAATTGCCTGGGCGAGCTGACGGGCCTGCTCGAGATCGGCATCGACCGGCACGACGGCGAACTCCTCGCCACCGTAACGCGCCGCGAGGTCGCCCGCGCGCCTGAGGCTGGTGCGCAGTACGGTTGCGACCTTCATGAGGCAATCATCGCCGGCCTGATGGCCGTAGCAGTCGTTGTAGTCCTTGAAGCAATCGATGTCGATCAGCAGCAGCGCGAGCGGCTTGCCGCCGCGCCGGGCCCGCTCCCATTCGGTGCGCAGCACTTCGTCGAAATGCCTGCGGTTGCCCAGGCCGGTCAGGCTGTCGGTGATCGAAAGCTCGGTCAGGCTGAGGTTGGCAGCCTCGAGCCTGTTGGAATACTGCTGCAGCAGCCGGTTCTGCTGCTCAAGCAGTCCGCTCTGGCGCGCGAGCTGCGACTCGCTGCGCTCATGGACCATCAGCGCCAGGCCAGTGCCAAACAGGATCAGCGCGACGATGAGGACCAGAAAAGTTGTGACCTGCACGGGATTGGTCAGCAGGATCGACAGCAGTTCCATATACCCGCTCGCGGCAGCACCGATGCGGAACAGCGAAACCAGCGTCGCCAGGGTGAAGCCAGCCATCAGGAGATACTGGCCTCTGCCGATGGTCTGCTCTCGGCACCGGATCAGGATGACGACGCAGGCCAGCGATTGCGCCGCATAGACCGAACAACCCAGCATGACGCGCAGCGGCAGCTTGTCGAGCAGCAAGGGGAAGCTCGCACCGACCAGCAGCACCGGCGCTACGCTGAGCCAGCGCGATGGCTCGCGTTGCTGGAAGCGACAGATGCCCAGGTAAAACAGCACCAGCGTCTGCGCCACCGCGACATTGGCGAGCACGACCGACAACAGATCGCTGACCTGGCCGCGCAGCACAAACAGCACATAGGCCAGCGTATTGGCCCCGAGCGCCCAGGCCCAGGTGCGCAATTCGGGATGCTGGCGCAAGGGTACCAGCGCGACCGGAAGCACCAGGGTCGCACTCATCACGATGATCGCCACCAGCAAACTTGGAACATTGACATCCATCCGGGCATTCTGCCCGCATTCGTGCGCGGCACTCACCCTGGCGCCAGACCTGGGATCGGCACAGACAGAAAAAAGCCCAAGTGACTTGCATCACTTGGGCTTTATCTTGGCGGAGCGGGAGGGATTCGAACCCTCGATGAGGCTCTACACCCCATACTCCCTTAGCAGGGGAGCACCTTCGGCCACTCGGTCACCGCTCCAGAAGCATCTATTATGCCTCAAAAAACGCGATTTTCAGGCCTTGGCCAGAGAATCTTGCGGCTGGTCGAGGTCGAACTCGCGGTGCAGCGCGCGCACGGCCAGCTCCATGTACTTCTCGTCGATCACGACCGAAGTCTTGATCTCGGAGGTCGAGATCATCTGGATGTTGATGTTGTCGTTGCTCAGGCAGCGGAACATGCGGCTGGCGACGCCGACATGGCTGCGCATGCCGATGCCGACGATGCTGACCTTGCAGATCTTGGCGTCGCCGAGCACTTCGGTGGCGCCGAGCTTGGGCACGACCTGTTCCTGCAGCAGGTCCAGCGTCTTGGCCAGGTCGTTGCGGTTGACGGTGAAGCTGAAGTCGGTCTTGCCGTCCTTGCTCACATTCTGGATGATGACGTCGACTTCGATGTTGGCATCGGCGACCGCGCCCAGGATCTGGTAGGCGATGCCGGGGGTGTCGGGCACGCCCAGGACCGAGACCTTGGCCTCGTCGCGGTTGAAGGCAATACCGGAAACGACGGCTTGTTCCATATCTTCGTTGTCCTCGAAAGTGATCAGGGTGCCCGAGCGGGCTTCTTCGTTCAGGTCGATGTCCCAGGGCGTGAAGCTCGAGAGCACGCGCATCGGGACACGGTATTTGCCGGCGAACTCCACCGAGCGGATCTGCAGCACCTTGGAGCCCATGCTGGCCATCTCGAGCATTTCCTCGAAGCTGACACGCTCCATGCGGCGGGCTTGCGGCACCACGCGCGGGTCGGTGGTGTAGACGCCGTCGACATCGGTGTAGATCAGGCATTCGTCGGCCTTGAGCGCCGCTGCCACGGCCACGGCCGAGGTGTCGGAGCCGCCGCGACCGAGCGTGGTCACGTTGCCCAGCGGGTCGACGCCCTGGAAGCCGGTGATGATCACGACCTTGCCGGCATCGAGCTCGGCCTTGACGCGGACATCCTCGATCGACTCGATGCGCGCCTTGGTGTAGCTGCTGTCGGTCTTGATCGGTACCTGCCAGCCCGAGAAGCTGATCGCCTCCAGGCCTTCGGCCTGCAGCGCGATCGCCAGCAGCGCGGACGAGGCCTGCTCGCCGGTGGCGCCGAGCTGGTCGAGTTCGCGGCCATAGGCAGCGCCCGGCTTGGCCGGTGCGAGTTCCTTGGCCAGGCCCAGCAGGCGGTTGGTTTCGCCGCTCATGGCGCTGGGCACGACCACCATCTGGTGACCGGCGCGGTGCCACTTGGCGACACGCTTGGCAACGTTGCGGATGCGCTCGGTCGAGCCCATGCTGGTGCCGCCGTATTTGTGAACGATCAGTGCCATCGTGAAAACGGTGTAGGTAAGGCCGGAATGTGAAACTTTTGCGACGCCGGCTGCCGGACGCAAAACATTTCAATTATATCGGGGGCTGATAGCTCAACCCGGCGCCTTCGCGCAGCAGATAGCCGCTGGCGAGCTTGAGCCGGATCTGATGGCCGCGCGTGGTGCAGGCGGCGATCTGTTCCAGCGCCTGCTCGAGCTGGGCCTCGCTGGGGCCGGCCTGCCAATGCAGGCGCAGCCAGTGGCGCAGGAGATTGGCCTGCCGGGCCCGGCTCAGACGCTGCAGCGCCTTGATGACGGGTGGGTCGCCGACCAGCGCCAGGTCCTGTGCCGCGACCTCGTCGAGCAGGGTCTGCGCCTGCGCGGCGTGGCGCGCACTGCGCGCCAGCGTCTGCGCATAGGCGGGAAACGACTCGGCGAAGGCCGGCAGCAGACGCGCGCGAATGCGGTTGCGGGTATAGCGCTGATCGGCATTGGTCGGGTCGACCACATAGGCAATGCCCTGCCCATCGAGCCAGTCGCGCAAGGCCTGGCCATCGACGCCCAGCAGCGGGCGACCGAAGCGGGCGCCATGGCGCTCGAAGGACTCGGCCATGCCGGCCAGGCCCGGCAGTCCGGCGCCACGGCTCAGCGCCAGCAGCAGGGTCTCGGCCTGGTCCTGCGCATGCTGGCCCAGCAGCACGCAGGCAGCACCGGCATCAAGGGCTGCAGCGGCCAGCGCGCGGTAGCGGGACTGGCGCGCGGCGTCCTCGGGACTCTGACCGGGCGCATGGCGCGCATCGACGCGCAGCACGGTCAGGGGAATGTCGAGGCGGGAGCAGGCAGCGCGCGCGTGGCGCTCGAAATCATCGCCAGCGGCCTGCAGGCCGTGGTGCACATGCAACGCCTGCACCCGGCCCGGCCACAGCGCCTGCGCAGCCAGCAGCAAGGCGGTCGAATCGGCGCCACCGCTGTAGGCTACAGCCCAGGGCTGACTGGCGGCAGCCGCCTCGGGCGGCAGCGGATGGCGCGCCGCCCAGGCGCCCAGGGCGCCGAGGCAGGGATGGTCAGCCGCGCCGGCCCTTGGCATCCGCCTTGGTGTCGGTGAAGCGGCCGTAGCTGTTGAGGCGGGCATGGCGACGCTCGATCAGCTCGTCGGTCTTGAGGTCGGCCAGTTGGCGCCAGGCGTCGGCCAGCGCGCGCTTGAGGCTGGCGGCCATGGCCTGCGGGTCACGGTGGGCGCCGCCGACCGGCTCGCTGACGATCTTGTCGACCAGGCCCAGCGCCTTCAGGCGGTGTGCGGTGATGCCGAGTGCCTCGGCCGCGTCGCTGGCGCGCTCGCTGGTCTTCCAGAGGATGGAGGCGCAGCCTTCCGGGCTGATGACCGAATAGACCGAATACTGCAGCATCAGCACCTGGTCGGCGACCGAGATCGCCAGCGCGCCGCCCGAGCCGCCCTCGCCGATGATGGTCGAGATGATCGGGACTTCGAGCTGCGCCATCTCGAAGATGTTGCGGCCGATCGCCTCCGACTGGCCGCGTTCCTCGGCATCGATGCCGGGGTAGGCGCCCGGGGTGTCGACGAAGGTGAACACCGGCAGCTTGAACTTCTCGGCCAGCTTCATCAGGCGCAGGGCCTTGCGGTAGCCCTCGGGCTTGGTCATGCCAAAGTTGCGCATCGCGCGCTCCTTGGTGTCGCGGCCCTTCTGGTGGCCGATGACCATGCAGGGCTGGCCGTTGAAGCGCGCCAGGCCGCCGACGATCGCCAAATCGTCAGCGAAATGGCGGTCGCCGTGCAGCTCGACGAAATGGGTGAAGATGCCGTTCACATAGTCCAGCGTGTAGGGCCGGTCGCTGTGGCGCGCGATCTTGGTGATCTGCCAGGGCGTCAGCTGACTGTAGATGTCCTTGGTCAGCTGCAGGCTCTTCTTGCCAAGCTGCTCGATCTCTTCCGAGATGTCGACCGCGGACTCGCTCTGGACATAGCGCAGTTCTTCGATTTTGTTTTCGAGTTCGGCAATCGGTTGCTCGAAGTCGAGGAAATTCTTTTTCGCCAAGGTTTACTCCTTTGGTCGGTTCTATGGTGCGCGAACGCTTCAGGTCGCCGCCGGCACGGGATCCAACGAGCGCCAAATATACCAAGTCGCGACGCTGCAATAGGGCGACCAGGCCGCGGCGACCTCGCGCGCCTCGCTGCGGCTGACCGGTTCGCCCGAGAAATAGCTTTCGCTGATGCCGCGGATCAGCCCCGCATCATCGAGCGGCAGCACGTTGGGACGCAACAGGTAGAAGATCAGGAACATCTCGGCCGTCCAGCGGCCGATGCCGCGGATCGCGACCAGCTCCTGGATGATGGACTCGTCATCCATGTCGTGCCAGGCCTCGACATGCAAGTCGCCCGAGTCGAAATGGCGCGCGAGGTCGACCAGGTAGTCGATCTTGCGCGCGCTCAGGCCCGCAGCCCGCATGGCCTCGGGCGCCAGCGCCAGCACGCGGGCCGGACTGACTTCGGGCAGCAGCTTGACGAAGCGGTGCCAGGCCGCCTGCGCCGACTTGACCGAGATCTGCTGGCCGATCACGCTGCGCGCCAGCGTCGTGAAGGGATCGGCACGCGATTGCAGCGTCACATCCGGAAACTGCGGGATGAGCTTCTTCATCACGCGGTCGCGCTTCATCAGGTGACGGCAGGCCTCGGCCCAGTAGGGCGGGCGCAACGGTGGCGCTGCACCCGCCGCCGCTTCGGCCAGTGGCAAGGCGGCCGACTCGATCGGGGTCTTGGCCATTTCAGGCCCGTTCCCAGCTCGTGCCGGCGGGACCGTCCTTGAGCAGCACGCCCTGCTCGAGCAGGGCCTTGCGGATGCGGTCGGCCTCGGGCCAGTCCTTGGCTGCCTTGGCTGCGGCCCGGGCTTCGATCTGCGCCTGGATCGCGGCTTCGTCGAGGCCGCCAGCCACGCTGCCGCCTTGCAGGAAAGCGGTCGGGTCTTCCTGCAGCAGGCCCAGGATGGCGCCGAGCGCCTTCAACAGGCCGGCGCGCTGGGCCGAGCGGCTGCGGTTGACTTCGCTCGCGAGCTCGAACAGCACGGCGACCGCCTCGGGGGTGCCGAAGTCCTCGTCCATCGCGGCCTGGAAGCGCGCGGCGTACTCGTCGTTCCAGTCGATCGCGCCATCGGCCGCCTGCACCGAGGCCAGTGCGGTATAGAGGCGCTTGAGGGCGTTGCGCGCGTCGTCGAGATGCGCGTCGCTGTAGTTCAGCGCACTGCGGTAATGCGCGCGCAGGATGAAGAAGCGCACCGTCTCGGCGTCGTACTTGGCCAGCACCTCGCGGATCGTGAAGAAGTTGCCCAGGCTCTTGGACATCTTCTCGTTATCGACGCGAACGAAGCCGTTGTGCATCCAGAACCGGGCCAGCGGCTGGCCAGTCGCGCCTTCGCTCTGCGCGATCTCGTTCTCGTGGTGCGGGAACTGCAGGTCGGCGCCGCCGCCGTGGATGTCGAAGCTCTCGCCCAGCATCTCGCAGCTCATGGCCGAGCATTCGATATGCCAGCCCGGTCGGCCCAGGCCATAGGCGCCGTCCCACTTGGCTTCGGCCGGCTCGTCGGCCTTGGCGGCCTTCCAGAGCACGAAGTCGAGCGGGTCGCGCTTGTCGTCGGCCACGGCCACGCGCTCGCCGGCACGCAGCTCGTCCAGGCTCTTGCCCGACAGCTTGCCATAGCCCTCGAACTGGCGCACGGCGTAGTTGACGTCGCCGTTGGCGCTGCGGTAGGCCAGGCCTTTCTGTTCCAGCCTGCCGATCAGGTCGAGCATCTGCGGCACATAGTCGGTCGCGCGCGGCTCGAAGGTCGGGCGCTCGATCTTGAGCGCGTCGGCGTCCTGGTGCAGCGCATCGACCATGCGGTCGGTCAGGCCACGGATGGTTTCGCCGTTCTTGAGCGCACGCGCGATGATCTTGTCGTCGATATCGGTGACGTTGCGTACATAGGTGACGCGATAGCCGCTGGCCTTGAGCCAGCGCTGCACGACATCGAAGGCGACCATGGAGCGGGCATGGCCCAGATGGCAGAGGTCGTAGACCGTCATGCCACAGACGTAGAGGCGCACATGGCCGGGCTCGAGCGGAGAGAAGTCGTCGACGCGGCGCGTCAGCGAGTTATAGATGCGCAAGGTCATGGGGAGCTTGGGGGCAGGACCCCTCAGATACAATCTTTTGCAGTATATCGGCGCAGGCTGACGGGATCGTGCTGGACGGTCCCGCACTGCGCAAGGTCGCGTATTGTGCCCGTTTTGGCGCGCCGCCGGCCCCACCCCTTGCCGCAACGCCACCATGCCACGCTTCCACCACGGTTTCGCCCGCCTCCGGTCCGCCGCCTGCAACACCCTGCTGGGCCTGGGCTGCTGGCTGGCCGTCGGCGCCACGCAGGCCCAGTCAGCGGCGCATGAGGAAGTCGCGCGGCTGCTGCGCGCCGGCCTGGCCGAACAGGCCCAGCAGAAGGCCGAGGCCGGTCTGGCCACGCAGCCGAACGACGCGCAGCTGCGCTTTCTCAAGGGCGTGGCGCAAAGCCAGCGCGGCCAGTCAGAGGCCGCGAGCGCGACCTTCAGCGCGCTGACGCAGGATTTTCCCGAGCTGCCCGAGCCCTACAACAACCTCGCGGTGCTGGAGGCGGCGGCCGGCCGGCTCGACGCGGCGCGTGCCGCGCTCGAGACCGCCTTGCGCCTGAACCCCGGCTATGCGACGGCGCAGCAGAACCTCGGCGATGTCTACGCCCGCCTCGCGGGCCGGGCCTGGGCGCGCGCGCTCGAGCTCGACCCCGCCAATCCCGCGCTGCAGCCCCGGCTGCAGATCCTGCAGCAGCTGCCGACAACCGGCGCGGCGCGCTGACCCGACCGCAACCATCGATTGAGCGAGAACAAGCCATGCACAGAAGAACCCTGACCCGCTGGGTCGCCGGCGCCGCGCTGGCCATCGCCGCCGCCCTGCCCGCCTCGGCCCAGACCGCCGGCCCGAGCGCGGCTGCACAGCGCGTCAAGCTCGAAACCAGCCTGGGCGTGATCACGCTCGAACTCGATGCGCAGAAGGCGCCCAAGACGGTCGCCAACTTCGTCCAGTACGTCAAGGACAAGCATTACGACAGCACGGTGTTCCACCGCGTGATCGACGGCTTCATGATCCAGGGTGGCGGCTTCACGGCCGACATGCAGCAAAAGCCGACCCGGCCCTCGATCCAGAACGAGGCCGACAACGGCCTGAAGAACCTGCCGCTGACGGTCGCGATGGCGCGCACCAACGATCCGCATTCGGCCTCGGCCCAGTTCTTCATCAACGTCGCCGACAACCGCTTCCTCAACCACACCCAGCCGACGCTGAACGGTTGGGGTTATGCGGTGTTCGGCAAGGTCGTTGCCGGTGCTGACGTGGTCGACAAGATCCGCCAGGTCCGCACCGGCAACCGCGGCATGTTCCAGGACCTGCCGACCACCCCCGTTACCATCCTCAAAGCCACATTGGAGAAATGAACATGGCCAAGCCCCAAGTCGAACTGCACATCAAGGACCACGGCGTGATCACGCTCGAACTCGACGACGAGAAGGCGCCGATCTCGGCCGCCAACTTCCTTGAGTACGTCAAGAGCGGTCACTACGACAACACCATCTTCCACCGCGTGATCGACGGCTTCATGATCCAGGGCGGCGGTTTCGAGCCCGGCATGAAGCAAAAGCCCACCGGCGCCGAGATCAAGAACGAAGCCAACAACAAGCTCAAGAACGACAAGTACACGGTCGCGATGGCGCGCACCAACGCCCCGCACTCGGCGACGGCCCAGTTCTTCATCAACGTCTCCGACAACGAGTTCCTGAACTTCAAGAGCGAGACCCCGAGCGGCTGGGGCTATGCCGTGTTCGGCAAGGTCGTCAAGGGCACCGAGATCGTTGACAAGCTGCGCAGCGTCAAGACCGGCAACAAGGGCTATCACAGCGATGTGCCGGCGACCGATGTCGTGATCGAAAAGGCCGTTGCGCTCTGATCCCGAGGCGCCGGCGCGCTGGGGCGAACTGAACGCCCCGGCGCATTGGCGCGCAATCGACTTCATCTCCGACCTGCACCTGCAGGCCGGTGAGCCCGCCACCGCGCAGGCCTTCAGGCGCTACCTGCAGGGCTGCCAGGCGGACGCGCTCTTGATCCTCGGCGACCTGTTCGAGGTCTGGATCGGCGACGACCTGCTCGACGCTGGCCCAGCCGAACGGACCACCGAGCCCGAATACGATTTCCTGGCCGGCATCTGCGCCGATCTGCGCGCATTTTCGGCCCGGCGTGCGCTCTACGTCATGCACGGCAACCGCGACTTCCTGCTCGGATCGCGCTTTGCCGCCGCCAGCGGCGCCACCCTGCTCGACGACCCGACCCTGCTGCACTGGAATAACCAGCGGGTGCTGCTGAGCCATGGCGATGCCTGGTGCCTGGGCGACCGCGACTACCTCGAATTCCGCGCCCAGGTACGCAGCCCCGGCTGGCAGACCGCCTTCCTGCAACGCCCGCTGGCTGAGCGCGCGGCGCTCGCGCGCGGCCTGCGCGCCCAAAGCGAGGCACGCAAGCAGGACCCAAGCCAGGACTGGGCTGATGTCGACCCGGCGACGGCCAGCGACTGGCTGCAGGCCAGTGGCGCCGCGACGCTGGTGCACGGCCATACCCACCAGCCGGCCAGACACGAGCTGGGCGACGGGCGGCAGCGGCTGGTGCTGAGCGACTGGGACCTTGATGCCAGCCCCGCGCGCGCTGAAGCGCTGCGGCTAGAAGCCACAGGCGGCTGGCAGCGGATCGCGCTGGCGGCCTGATTTCAGGCCGAACCCGCTCGAACCCCCACCTGCTGCCATGACACCAACTGGCCGATGAGCACCCCAAGCCGCTGGACCCAGCTGCTGCAACGGCTGCCAGGCTGGGCCCGGCGCTGGCTGGTCCGCCCCGGCCTGCTACTCCCCACCGTCATACCCGATGCGCTCTGGCAACAGGTTCTGCACGACCTGCCCTGCCTGGCCGACCTGAGCCGCGAGGAACAAGCCAGGTTGCAGGCGCTGTGCGCGCGCTTCCTGGCCGACAAGGAATTCCACGGCGCGCAGGGCCTGGCGGTCAGCGACGCGATGGCGCTGGCCGTCGCGGCCCAGGCCTGCCTGCCGCTGCTGTACTGGGGCCCCGACGCGCTGGACTGGTATGACGATTTCGTCGGCATCGTGTTGCATGCCGGCGAGGTGCTGGCACCGCGCGAGGCGCTCGACGAGGCCGGCGTGCTGCACCACTGGCGCGAGCCACTGATCGGCGAAACCATGGCCGGCGGCCCGGTGATGCTGGCCTGGTCGCATGTCAGGGGCGACCGGCAGGCACAGACGCAAGGGCACAACCTGGTGATCCACGAGTTCGCGCACAAGCTCGACCTGCGCGGCAAGCAGGCCGGTACGCCAGCCAATGGCTGCCCGCCGCTGCCGGCAGGCTTCATGGGGCTGGGGCCGTCGGCTGCGCGCCAACGCTGGCAGCAGGACTGGAGCGCGGCCTATGCGCATTTTTGCCAACAGCTGGCACTGGCCGAACGCTTCGGCCAGCCGGCACCCTGGCTCGACCCCTACGCGGCACAGGCGCCGGCCGAGTTCTTCGCCTGCACCTGCGAGGCCTACTGGGTGGCGCGGGAGCGCTTCGGGCTCGAGTTTCCAGCGCTCGCTGCGCTGCTCGACGCCTTCTTCAGGCGGCCGTCACGCTGAAAGGCGCGGCCGCCTAAAGTCAAGACCCTTACTTGCGCAGCAGCAGCTTGAGCGCTGCCTGCAGGCGACGGGCCTGGGCTGCGTCATAGCCCGAGGCCAGAACCTGGGCCACGTCCTGGGCCCAGGTCTGGGCCGGCGCCGGGTCGTTGCGGCGGGTCAGCAGCTTGAGCTGCAGCGCGCGACGCGCGTCGAGCTGTTCGGCCGGGGTCGGGACCTCGGCGGCCATCTCGAGACGCAGCAGGCTCTCGGCGGCGGAAGCACCGGCCGGCGCCTGGCCCAGGGCCTGGGCCCAGGTGGCGCGGGCATTGCCGACCCGGCCACCCAGGGCCTGTGCGGCCGGCAGGGCGGCAGCGTCACGCTGCTCCCAGGCGCCCAGCAGCTGGGTCATCACTTCGCCATGGGCTTGCGCGGCGAGCTTGCGCAGCGCGGCCTCGGCATGCTCGATCGCCTCGCGCTGAGCGCGGAAAGCGCTGTCGCCCAGGCGCGGACCGCGCGGCTCGAAGTCGGCACGGTCGCTGCGCTCGAAACGGCCAGGGCCGTCGCGGCGGCTGTCACGGCTGCCGCCGCGATCGTCGCGGCCACCGGCACGCGGACCCCGGTCGCCCGGGCGGCCTGCGACAGCCGGCTGGGCCTTGACCATGCCGGGACGGTCGTCGCCGCGCACGGCAACGATCTTGCGCGGTGCGGGCGCCGGCTTGGCCGGAGCTGCGGCCGGTTCATCGGCTGCGGCTTCGGTCGCTGCGTCAGCGGCAGCTTGCGGCGCCTCAGGCTCGGCCGGAGCAAGAGCTGCCGGCTTGGCCTGCTCGGCGGCGACGGCCGCGGCCTGGCCGCGGATCGCTTCCTGCAGCGCCTGCATCGCCGCGCGAATCTGCTGCGCGTCGCCACCGGCGTTGGCGGCCTCGAGCGCCTTGGCGGCCTCGAGCACGATCTTGTCATGTTCGCTGACGGCCGAGGCCGACTTGCTGCGCTCGGAACCCTTGCGCTCGAAGGCCTCGTCGATCGGCTGGCGGAACGCTTCCCACAGCTTCTGTTCCTGCTTGCGGTCGAGCGGAACGGCATGGGCCTCCTGCTGCCAGCGCTGCTGCAGCGCCTTGACCGCGTCGATGCGCAGGGTCGGGGCAGCGCCCAGCTGCTTGGCTTCGTCGATCAGCGCATGGCGGCGCGCCATGCTTTCGTGCTGGGCCGCTTCCAGGCGCGCATGGGCCGACTGCATCGCGGCTTTCCAGAGCGGCTGCAGTTCGGTGTAGAGCTTCTCGCTGACATGGCCCGACTGGCGCCAGCGCTCGGAGAAGGCGTGCAGCTCGCGCAGCTGGGCCTTCCAGTCGCTGCTGTCGGCCTGTGCCACGGTCCAGGCCTTGAGGTCCTCGATCATGGCCAGGCGCTGGGCGCGGCTGGTCTCGTTCTGTTCCTTGAGCTTGCCGAGCCAGGCTTCGACCAGCTTGTGCGCGGCGGTGCAGGCCTCGTCGAACTTCTTCCACAGCGCGTGGTTCGGGGCGCCGCCCTGGTCGGTCGCCTTCCACTGCTCGCGCAGAGTGCGCAGAGTTTCCTGGATCTTGCGGCCGCCCGGGCGCTGACCTTCGGGGGCCTGGGTCAGCTCGAGCGCCTTGGCCAGCAGCTCCTCGCGCAGCTGGTCGGCGCGCTGGCGCTGGCCACCGGCGAGTTCACCGGCTTGCGCCAGCGTGGCCTGGATCAGGGGCTCGAGTTCGGCCGCGACATGGCGGCCATGCTCCTTGAGCGCGCTGCGCAGCGCCGAGACCGCCTTGGGCGTGGCCTTGTTGTGGCCTTCGGCCAGGTTCTGTTGCAGCGCGGCGAGCGCGGCGCCGACGACTTCTGCCGCCTTGGCCTGCAGCAGTGCCAGCTGGGCCGGGTCGATCTCGACTGCAGCAGCGGCAGCCGCCACGGCAGCCACGGCCGCCGGGACTTCACCGCGCGCCAGGCGCAGCTCGTCGGCCCAGACCGGGACCGCCGGCAGCGGTGCCTCGGCATTCTCGGCCGCAGCGGCGGCCTGCTCGAGTGCGGCGCAGAAGGCTTCCCAGACCAGGGTCAGCTGGTGGCGCGAGGCGTCGAGCTGCTTGGGGAACTTGGGGTCCAGGCTGTTCCAGGCCGAATCGGCATTGAACTGGTCGGCAGCGGCCTGCCACTGAGTGACATCGGCGCGCAGGGCCTCGAGCAAGGCCTGGGCCTCGCGCCAGGGCTTGGTCGAGAGCACCTCGATGCGCTGGGCCAGCAGCAGCGCGGTCTCGCGCTCGACCTGGACCCGATGCTGCAGGTCTTCGACCGCCTTCATGCGCTCGGCCAGCGCGGCCTTGAGGCCGGCCAGCGGCTCGCGCGACAGCGGTGCGCCGGCCTTGGCGGCATCGCGCTGCCAGGCCATCGCATCGGCCAGGTTCAGGCAGGACTGCTCGATCAGGACGCGTGCCTTGGCGGCCCATTCCTCGGCGATCGCTTCCTGCGCCTTGGCGCGCTTGAGTTCGTCGAGCTTTTCCTTCAGCGCCTTGGCCGCGCCCTTGTCGCGGTGCGACAGCTCGCGGTAGACCTCGGCCATCTGGTCGACCGAGGGCTCGGTCGCCAGCCACTCACGCAGGCGGGCGGCGCGCTCGCCCGAGGTCGGCGCGGTGAAGGCTCCGCCCGTGAGGGCGTCGAGTTGCGAGAGATCGGCGGGCTTGGAGGAAGGCTTGGAGGTATTCACGACGCGAACAGTATTCAGAAATTAGACGCGCGGGGCGGCTTTCGCCCCGGCATGGGTAATGCGCTATTGTCGCCTGTCTTTGCCAGACAGGGAAACCGGATTCAACTGCCTTCGTCGGGCAGGAACAGTTCCTGCAGATCGCTGAGGAAATCGAAACCGCGTTCAGTCGGGCGCAGCTGGGCCAGATCGCGCTCGATCCAGCCCTTGGCCTCGGCCTGCTGCAGCGCCGGCATGATGCGGCTCAGCGGCAATCCGGTGCGCTCGTTGAACAGCGCCAGCGGGAAGCCCTCGCGCAGGCGCAGCGCATTGAGCATGAACTCGAACGGCAGCTCGCCGGGCGCGACCTCCTCCTCGCTGGCCATCGGCTGGCCTTTGAGGGCGTTGTCCATGTAGAGCTGCGGGTCGCGCCAGCGCACCTGGCGCAGCACGCGGTGCGCGAAGCTGAGCTTGCCATGCGCGCCGGCGCCGATGCCGAGGTAGTCACCGAACTGCCAGTAGTTCCAGTTGTGAAAGCAACGGTGGCCAGCGCGCGCATAGGCCGAAACCTCGTAGCGCGCCAGCCCGGCTTGTCCCGTGCGCTCGGTGATGCGATCCAGCATCGCGTAAGCCAGGTCTTCGTCCGGCAAGGCGGGCGGGAACTTGGCGAAATAGGTGTTGGGCTCTAACGTCAGGTGGTAGACCGACAGATGCGGCGGATTGAAGCCGAGCGCGATGTCGAGGTCGCGGTCCAGGTCGGCCAGGGTCTGGCCCGGCAGCGCATACATCAGATCGATGTTGAAGGTCTCGAAATGGCGCGCGGCCTCGTCGAGCGCGGCCCGGGCCTGGTCGGCGCTGTGGACCCGGCCCAACGCCTGCAGGAAGCGGTCGTCGAAGCTCTGCACGCCCACGCTCAGGCGCGTGACGCCGGCCTCGCGGAAGGCCTTGAAGCGGTCCTTCTCGAAGGTGCCGGGATTGGCCTCCAGCGTGATCTCGGTGTCGGCTTCGAGCCGCAGCAGCGCGCGCACGTCGGACAGCAGGCGGTCGATCGCGTCGGGCGAGAACAGGCTGGGCGTGCCGCCGCCGATGAAGACGCTGTGCACGCTGCGGCCCCAGATCAGCGGCAGGCTGGATTCGAGGTCGGCGCGCAGCGCGTCGAGATAGCGCTGCTCGGGGAATTCGCCCTTGGCCTCGTGCGAGTTGAAGTCGCAATAGGGGCATTTCTTCAGGCACCAGGGCAGGTGGATATAGAGCGACAGCGGCGGCAGGGCCGACAGCTGCAGCTGGCCCGGGCGGTGCAGCTGGATGACGGACTGGTTCATGCGGCAGCGTCCGGATACCAGCGCTCGCGCATCAGCGCCAGCATCGCGCGCGCGGCGCGGCCGCGGTGGCTGTTGGCGTTCTTGACCTCGTTGGGCAGCTGGGCAAAGGTCTGGCCGAACTCGGGGATATACATCACCGGATCGAAGCCGAAGCCGTTGTCGCCGATCGGCTGCTCGGTGATCAGGCCGGCCACGCGCCCGCTCGCGACCAGCGGCTCGGGGTCGTCGGCACTGCGCACCGCGACCAGGGTGCTGACCATGGCGGCGCGCCGGTTGCCCTGCCCCTGCAGCTGCTCGAGCAAGGCCAGCACATTGTTGGCGTCGCTTTTCTCGTAGCCGAACTGGGTGCAGTAATAGGCGGTGTCCACGCCCGGCAGGCCGCCGAAGGCGTCGACGCAAAGGCCGGCGTCATCGGCCATCGCCGGCAGCCCGCTCAGGGCCGCAGCATGGCGCGCCTTGGCCAGCGCGTTCTCGATGAAGGTGCGATGCGGCTCGGGCGCCTCGGGAATATTAAGCTCGCCCTGGCGGATCAGCTCGACCCCCAGCGACCCGAACATGGCCTGCAACTCGACCAGCTTGCCGGCGTTGTTGGATGCCAGCACCAGTTTTCTACCTGTCATTTCCAGCTCCTCAGATCACGTCGGCGCCGGCCAGCGCGGCTTGCTGCAGCACGATCAGCTCGGCGATGCCCTTTTCGGCCAGCAGCAGCAGCTGGTTCATTTCAGCGCGGCTGAACGGCAGGCCCTCGGCCGTGCCCTGGACCTCGACATAGTGGCCGGCACCGGTCATGACCACGTTCATGTCGGTGTCGCAGCCGGAATCCTCGAAATAGTCGAGATCGAGCACCGGCACCCCGCCGACAATGCCGACCGAGATCGCCGCCACCGGATGCAGCAGCGGGCTGGCGGTGATCTTGCCCTCGGCCAGCAGCTGGTGCACCGCGTCCTGCGCCGCAACGAAGGCGCCCGTGATGGCAGCGGTGCGAGTGCCGCCATCGGCCTGCAGCACATCGCAGTCGAGCGTGAGGGTGCGCTCGCCGAGCGCCTTGAGGTCGAACACCGCACGCAGCGAGCGGCCGATCAGGCGCTGGATCTCCTGGGTGCGACCGCTCTGCTTGCCCTTGGCGGCCTCGCGGCTGCTGCGGCTGTGGGTGGCGCGCGGCAGCATACCGTATTCGGCCGTGACCCAGCCCTCGCCGCTGCCGCGCTGATGCGGCGGCACCTTTTCCTCGACCGAGGCGGTACAGAGGACCTTGGTGTTGCCGAACTCGACCAGCACCGAGCCCTCGGCATGCATGGTGTAGTGGCGGGTGAGGCGCACCGGGCGCAGGGCATCGGGGCGGCGGCCATCGGCGCGCAGGGCCGTCGCAGTCAGGGTCGGATCGGTCATGGGGGAGGTGTTGGGCAATGAATGAGGCAGGAGGATAGCCGCCCTGACGCCTGTCGCGCTGGAGCGACCCCGGTCTTTGACATAATCACAATCTCTGCAACCATAAGCCGTTGCTTCCCGACTGCGAGAATTGAAATGCCAGTTTACAGCATGACCGGCTACGCCACGGCCCAGAGCCAGCCTGCCGATACCGACCTCCCCACCCCCGCAGCCTCGGCCATGCTCGGCATGGAAATCCGCTCGGTCAACAGCCGCTTCCTCGACATCAGCCTGCGCCTGTCGGACGAGCTGCGCCCGGCCGAACCGGCGCTGCGCGAGCTGATCGGCGCGCGCATCAAGCGCGGCAAGGTCGAGGTGCGGGCCTGGATCGAAGGCCGCAGCGACCACGCGTTGCGCCAGCCCAGCATGGCCGAGCTGCAAAAGCTCATCGGCGTGCAGGACCATGTGCTGAGCTGGATGCCGCAGTCGCGCCCGCTCTCGGTGGCCGAAGTGCTGGCCACGCTGGGCCGCAGCACGCCGGCGCCGACCGGGCTGTCCGACCTACTGCTCGCGCTGGCGCGCCAGACGGTCGACGAGTTCACCGCCTCGCGCGAGCGCGAAGGCGCCAAGCTCAGCCTGATGCTGCTCGACCGCACCGCGCAACTGCGCGCGCTGGCCTCCCAGGCTCAGCCGCTGGTGCCGCGACTGGTCGAGCTGCAGCGCCAGCGCTTCCTCGAGCGCTGGAACGAAGCGCTCGGCGCCGCCCAGACCGACGCTGCCGCCCAGGCCGCACAGGAACGCGCGTTGTCCGAAGCCACCGCATTCGCGATCCGCATCGACGTGGCCGAGGAACTGACCCGGCTGCAGGCCCATCTCGACGAGATCGAGCGCCTGATCGGCAAGGGTGGCGAAGTCGGCAAGCGGCTGGACTTCTTCATCCAGGAACTGCACCGCGAAGCCAACACCCTGGGCAGCAAGTCGTCCAGCCTGGAGCTGACCAAGATCTCGGTCGACATGAAGGTCATGATCGAGCAGATGCGCGAACAGGTACAGAACCTCGAATGAAGCAGCACAAGATGGATTACCCCGGCAACCTCTACGTCGTCGCTGCCCCGAGCGGCACCGGCAAGTCCAGCCTGGTCAAGGCCCTGCTGGAAGTCGACTCGCGCATGGAGCTGTCCGTGTCGCACACCACCCGTGCCCCGCGCGGCCAGGAGGTGCACGGACGCGAATACTATTTCACCAGCCACGAGGAATTCGACCGCATGGTCGACGCCGACGCCTTCGTCGAATGGGCCCAGGTCCATGGCAACCGCTACGGCACCTCGCGCAAGACGATCGAGGACAAGATCGCGGCCGGCGCCGACATCGTGCTCGAAATCGACTTCCAGGGCGCGGTCCAGATCAAGGACCAGTTCCCCAACGCGGTGCTGATCTTCATCCTGCCGCCGAGCTGGCCCGAGCTGCGCGCGCGCCTGATGCGGCGCAACGAGGACTCCGAAGCGACGATCGAATTGCGCATGAAAAACGCCGCCCAGGAAGTCGCGCAGGTCGACAAGTTCGATTTCGTTATAATCAACGAACTGTTCGAGCGCGCGCTTTTCGACCTGAAAGCCATTGCGCACGCGCAGCGGCTCAAGGTAGCCGCCCAGCGTCGCGCCCGCGCCGAGACCTTCCGCGCTCTCGATATCCCCTAATCTCACGGCCCTGCGCCGCACCGGAGCCCGTCATGGCACGCATCACCGTCGAAGACTGTCTGGAAAAGATCCCCAATCGCTTTCAGCTCGTTCTGGCCGCAACCTACCGCGCCCGCATGCTGCACCAGGGCCACAGCGCCCGGGTCGAAACCAAGAACAAGCCCTGCGTGACCGCCCTGCGCGAGATCGCCGAAGGCAAGGTCGGCCTGGAGATGCTCAAGAAGGTCCCGATCTGAGCCGCTGCCAGATCATCCAGCAAGAAGGCACCGCTTGGCGGTGCTTTCTCGTTTGTGTGTGGCCCGAATCCGACCGTCATGATGGCATCCACGTCAATTTGCTGCATTCAGGCTAAAGTAAAGCCATGAATCAGGACGCGACCTTGACAACTCCCCTGAACCCGGCGCAAGCAGCGGCCCGGGCTTCTGCTGCCAGCTTTGCCGCCCTGGAAGCCGGCCTGGACTACCTGAGCAGCAGCGACATCGAGCTGGTGCGCCGCGCCTACCGCCTGGCCGATGAAGCCCATCTGGGCCAGATGCGCAAGAACGGCGACCCCTACATCACGCACCCGATCGCGGTGGCGCAGATCTGCACCGAATGGAAGCTTGACGCCCAGGCGCTGTCGGCGGCGCTGATGCACGACGTGATGGAGGACTGCGGCATCAGCAAGGCCGACCTGATCGAGCGCTTCGGCATGCCGGTGGCCGAGCTGGTCGACGGACTGACCAAGCTCGAGAAGCTCGAATTCCATTCGCGCGAGCACAACCAGGCCGAATCGTTCCGCAAGATGCTGCTGGCGATGGCGCGCGACGTGCGCGTGATCCTGATCAAGCTGGCGGACCGCACCCACAACATGCGCACCATGGGCGACATGCCGCGCAGCAAATGGGGCCGGATCTCGTCCGAGACGCTGGAGATCTACGCACCGATCGCACACCGGCTCGGGCTCAACCACAGCTACCGCGAACTGCAGGAACTGGCCTTCAAGCACCTGTTTCCCTGGCGCTACGAGATCCTGAGCAAGGCGCTCAACAAGTCGCGCAACCGGCGCAAGGACCTGATCGCGCGCGTGCAGACCGAGGTCGAGAACGCCTTCGGCCAGCAGGGCATCGAGACCCGCATCCGCGGACGGCAGAAGACGCTGTTCTCGATCTACCGCAAGATGCAGCTCAAGCACCTGTCATTCGCGCAGGTGACCGACATCTACGGTTTCCGCATCGTGCTGCCCGAGCTGATGAACTGCTACACCGCCCTGGGCGTGCTGCACCAGCTCTACAAGCCGCTGCCGGGCAAGTTCCGCGACTACATCGCGATCCCGAAGGCCAACGGCTACCAGTCGCTGCACACCACGCTGGTGGGGCCGTTCGGCACCAACATCGAGTTCCAGCTGCGCACCGAGCCGATGGACGTGGTGGCCGAATCGGGCGTGGCAGCGCACTGGCTCTACAAGGCCAGCGAGCCCGACAGCGCGGCGGCGCAGGACCTCAGCACGCAATGGCTGCAGTCGCTGCTCGACATCCAGCAGGAAACCCATGACGCGGCCGAATTCTGGGACCATGTCAAGATCGACCTGTTCCCCGAGGCGGTCTATGTCTTCACGCCCAAGGGCCGCATCATGGCGATGCCACGCGGCGCGACCGTGGTCGACTTTGCCTACGCGATCCATACCGACATCGGCTCGCATGCGATCGGCGCACTGATCAACCGCGAGCAAAGCCCGCTGCACACCGAGCTCAAGAACGGCGATGTGGTCGAGATCGCGACCTCACAGCATGCCAAGCCGAACCCGGCCTGGCTCAGCTTCGTGCGCACCGGACGGGCGCGCTCCAAGATCCGCCATCATCTCAAGACGATGGAGATCAAGGAGTCGCGCGAGCTCGGCGAGCGGCTGCTGCTGCAGTCGCTGCGCGCCGAGGGTATCGCCAGCCTGCCCGAGACCAGCGGCCCGACCCACGGCCTGTGGGACAAGCTGCTGCGCTTCACCGGCAACAAGAACCGCGACGAGCTGCTGGCCGACATCGGACTGGGCAAGCGCATCGCGACCATGGTGGCGATCAAGCTGGCCGCCCTGCTCGGCGAGTCCGGCCAGAAGCCCGATGTGCTGCTGATGACGCAGGAGCGCTACGCCGGCGGCCATGACCAGATCAGCCAGGGCGTGCTGGCGCTCGACGGCAGCGAAGGCGCCTCGGTGCGCTACGCGACCTGCTGCCACCCGATACCGGGCGACGCGATCGTCGGCTATCTGGGACGCGGCGAAGGCCTGGTGGTGCATACCGACGACTGCCCGGTGATCCGCAAGCAGCTGCTGCGCGACAGCGAGCGCTTCACCGAGGTCGAGTGGTCGGACGAGCCGGTGCGCTCGTTCGAGACCCGCCTGCTGGTGACGCTCAACAACGTCAAGGGCGCGCTGGCCAAGGTGGCCGGTGCGCTGGCGGCGGCCGAAGCCGACATCACCCATCTGGAAATGAGCAAGGAACCGGTGCTGTCCGACCTGGACATCCGGTTCACGGTGGCGGTGCGCGACCGCGTCCACCTGGCCCATGTGCTGCGCAGCCTCAAGCGCACGCCGACCGTGATGCGGATCGTGCGCGAGCGCCCGGACGACGACAAGGCGACGGCGCACTGAGCCAGCCGCATCGCTGCCGGCTCGCGCCTCAGGCGGCTGGCGCCGGGTAGCTGACCTCGAGCAGCTCCAGCGTTTCCCAGCCGGCGGGCGTGCGCAGTCGGACCTCGTCGCCCACGCTGGCCTTCAGCAGCGCCTGCGCCACCGGCGAGACCCAGCTGATCTGGCCTTGCGCGCTGTCGACCTCGTCGATGCCGAGGATGGTGACCTGGGTCTCGCTGCCGTCCTCGCGCGCATAGCGCACGGTGGCGCCGAAATAGGCCTGCTCCTTGCCATGATGCAGCGAAGGGTCGACCACCAGCGCGATGTCGAGACGGCGGGTCAGGAAGCGGATGCGGCGGTCGATCTCGCGCAACCGCTTCTTGCCGTACAGGTAGTCGCCGTTTTCCGAGCGGTCGCCGTTGCTGGCGGCCCAATGCACGATCTCGACCATCTTCGGGCGCTCGACGTCGAGCAACTGCAGCAGTTCGGCGCGCAGCCGGTCGTGGCCGGCGCGGGTGATGTAGTTCTTGCTGCCTGCCGGCAGCTTGGGAGCACCGAGATCCTCGTCGTCGTCGGCATCGGTTTCGCGGGTGAAGGCTTTGCTCATGCGCAAAGTCTAAGGGCGAAAAAAAACCTGCAACAAGGACTGTTGCAGGTTTTTTCATTGGTGCGGCTGGCAGGATTCGAACCCACGACCCCTTGGTTCGTAGCCAAGTACTCTATCCAACTGAGCTACAGCCGCTAAACCGTAGTCCGCCTTGCGACGGATGAAACTCTTCTCACGACAATCGCAGCCGTTGGCGCTGCGATTTACATATCTGGTGCGGCTGGCAGGATTCGAACCCACGACCCCTTGGTTCGTAGCCAAGTACTCTATCCAACTGAGCTACAGCCGCCGAGAACGAAATTGTAGCAGGATTTGCCACGCTTTCCGGCTTTTTTGCCGCCAGCGAGCAAAAGTCACAAAATCGCACCAATACCCGGATCAGCAATACGGTTGATAATCAGTCTCATTTACAATCAGGCAGCAGATTCCTAGAATCGCTCATCCCTGACCTTGATCCGGAGCCTCTTCATGTCTATCCGCACTCCCCTGCTCTCCCTGCTGCTGGCCGGCACCGCCCTGGGCGCCCAGGCCGCCGAACCGGTGCTCAACCTCTATTCGGCACGCCATTACCAGACCGACGAGGCGCTTTACAGCGACTTCACCAAGCAGACCGGCATCAAGATCAACCGGATCGAAGGCAAGGAAGAGGAGCTGCTCGAGCGGATCAAGAACGAGGGCGCGAACAGTCCGGCCGATGTGCTGCTGACCGTCGATGCGGCGCGACTGGCGCAGGCGCATGACCTGGGCCTGTTCGCTCCGGTCAAGTCCAAGCTGCTCGAAAGCCGGATTCCGGGCTATCTGCGCACCGACGACTGGTTCTCGTTCTCGACCCGGGCTCGCGTGATCGTCTACAACAAGCTCGACGTCAAGCCGGATCAGGTGCGCAACTACGCCGACCTGGCGCTGCCGGCGCTCAAGGGCAAGTTCTGCTCGCGTTCGGGCTCGCACCCCTACAACATCTCGCTGCTGGCTTCGGTGATCTCGCACGAGGGCGAAGCGAAGGCCGAGCAATGGGCCAAGGGCCTGGTGGCCAACTTCGCGCGCGCCCCCAAGGGCGGCGATACCGACCAGATCAAGGCCGTGGCGGCTGGCGAATGCGGCGTCACGATCGCCAACTCGTATTACGTCGCGCGACTGATGCGCTCGACCGATCCGGCCGATCGCAAGGTGATGGAGAGCGTGGGCGTGATCGCGCCGGACCAGAAGGGCAACGGCACCCATGTCAACGTCTCGGGTGGCGGCATGCTGAAGCACGCGCCGAATCCGCAGGCCGCGGTCAAGTTCCTCGAATACCTGGCCAGCGACCAGGCCCAGCGCTACCTGGCCGACGGCAACAACGAGTGGCCGGTGGTCAGCAGCGTCAAGACCAGCAACCCGGCGCTGAAGGCGCTGGGCGCCTTCAAGGTCGACCAGCTGCCGATCGGCCAGCTGGCGATGTACCGCACCAAGGCACAGATGGTGTTCGACCGCGCCGGCTTCCGTTGAAGCCGGAACGGGGCCTCAGCGCGGCTGCTGCCGCGGGCCCTTGCCGTCCATCGGACGGCCATCGGCCTGGCGCGCGTCGAGCTGCTTGAGCTGTTCGGGCGTCAGCAGCGCGCGCAGCTGGGACTGGAGCTGAACGCGCTGGAACAGATGCTGGGCCATCTGCTGGCCCTGCTCGTCGGCCAGGGCACGCGCCTTGGCAGCGTCGAAGCTGGGCGCGCGTGACAGCTGGTCGAGCTGCTCATGGCGGGCGCGGCTCTGGCTCATCTGCTCCTGCATCGTCTTGGCCTGGGCCTGCGTGAGCTCGGTCACCTGGGCGCGCTGAGCCTCGCTGAGCTGGAGCGACTGCAGCATCCTGGGCGACAGGCCGCCCATGTGAGCGCCCATGCGGCCCCCCATATGGCCGCTCATCTGACCTTCCCCAGCCCCCATCGGGCCATGGCCCATGCGACCGCCGTGATGGCCTTCGGTACCCGCCATGCCATGCATGCCAGGCCGGCCCTGATGTTCGCAACCATCACCGGCGGCCGGGGCAGCGGCCATTGCCGTCAGGCTCAGGGCGGCCAGCAGGCCGAGGGCGGTATGGCGCAGGATCGGGAGTGATTTCATGGTGAACCTCTGTAAGTGAAAGACAGCCTCATTGTTGCGGCCCAACGCGTTAACGGGTGTTAAGCCGGGGTAAATCCGCGTAAAGAGGGCTGCGGCAGCGACCCGGCGGGCCTAAGATCGGCAGCCATGCCACTCTCCCCCTTCCCTGCCATGAATGCCCAGGTGCTGCTGGTCGACGACGACATCGAGCTGGCCGGCCTGCTGCGCGACTACCTCGCGCGCGACGGCTTCGCGGTCGACTGCGCCCATGACGGCGAGTCCGGCGCCAGCGCGGCGATTTCAGGCCGCTATGACATCGTGGTGCTCGACGTCACGATGCCGGGGCTCAACGGCATCCAGGCGCTGAGCCGCATCCGCGCCAGCAGCCAGGTACCGGTGCTGATGCTGACCGCGCGCGGCGACGATGCCGACCGCATCGTCGGGCTCGAACTCGGCGCCGATGACTATGTGCCCAAGCCCTGCACCCCGCGCGAACTGGCGGCACGGCTGCGCGCCATCCTCAAGCGGGTGCAGGCCGGCAAGGGCGCTGGCACCGAGACCGCGCAGGAACGGGTGGTCGGCCAGCTGCAGCTCTGGCCCGGCAAGCGCCGCGCCGCCTGGCGCGGCCAGGCGCTCGAGCTGACCAGCACCGAGTTCAGCCTGCTGGATCTGCTGGCGCGCCATGCCGGCCAACCGGTCAGCAAGGAGACCCTGTCGCAGGAAGCGCTCGGGCGGCCACTGACGCGCTTTGACCGCAGCATCGATGTCCACATCAGCGGCATCCGACAGAAGCTCGGTCAGCTGCCCGACGGCAGCTCGCCGATCGAGACCGTGATCCGCCAGGGCTATATGCTGGTGCTGCCATGACGGGAAAAAGCACCGGCCGGCTGTTCTGGAAGTTCTTCTTCGCCTTCTGGAGCGCGCAGCTGCTGACTTCGGCCGGGGTCGGCGCGGCGGTCTGGATGCTGCGTGGCGAACGTGCCGATCGGCCGGCGCATCAGTGGCAGGCGCCTGGCACATCGGCACCGGCACCGGCACCAGCGCCAGTGCCCGCCTGGCGCGGCCCGGCCGAGCTGCGACCTGGCCTGCCGCCAACCGGCGCCATGGCCGGCGCGATGGCGGACCGGCCCCGCTCCGGCGCCAGGCCCTGGCTGCTGCGTCCGCCCTACCTGCCGCTGCTGGCGGGCGGACTGGTCAGCCTGATGTTCGCGGCTGCGCTGGCCTGGTATTTCTCGCGCCCGATCCGCTATCTGCAGCGGGCCTTCGAGCAGGCCGCCGCTGGCGGGCTCGAGGTCCGGGTCGGCCCGCTGCTGTCGGGCCGGCGCGACGAGCTGGCCGATCTGGGCCAGGCCTTCGACCTGATGGCGGGCCAGCTGCAGCAGTTGCTCGAGGGCCAGCGCCGGCTGCTGCACGATGTCTCGCACGAGCTGCGCTCGCCGCTGGCGCGGCTGCAGGCGGCGACCGACCTGCTGGCGCAGCAGCCCGAGCGCGCGGCCGAATTCATCGAGCGGATCGAGCGCGAAAGCGGCCGCATGGATCAGCTGGTCGGCGAGCTGCTGACGCTGGCGCGGCTCGATGCCGGCATTGCGCCGCGCCAGCGCGAACGGGTCGAGCTGGCCGAACTGGTGGCCAATGTGGCCGAGGACGCCGCGTTCGAGGGCCAGCAGCGCGGCTGCCGCATCCTGGTCGAGGGCAATCAGGGCGCGGTCCTGCACGGCGACCGCGAGCTGCTGCACCGCGCGCTGGAAAACGTGGTGCGCAACGCGCTGCGGCATTCGCCCGATGGCGGTACGGTGCGCATCACGAGCCAGCCCGAAATCCGGCCTGGCTGGCTCGAAATCCGGGTCGACGACGAAGGGCCCGGCGTGCCGCCGGCCGAGCTCGAGGCAATCTTCGCGCCCTTCATGCGCAGTGCCGGCGCCCAGGCCCATGCCGGTTATGGCCTGGGGCTCGCGATCACGAGCCGGGTCATGAGCTTGCACGGCGGACGCGCGAGCGCCGAGAACCGCGCCGGTGGCGGGCTGTCGGTGCGGCTGACCTTGCCGGCCAGCGCAGAGAAATGAGGCGCGCGACCGCCTACTTGGTCAGGATCAGCTTGCCCTGGCGCGTCTGCTGCAGGCGGTAGATCTGGCCCTGATGCAGGATCTGCAGCTCGCGCCGGCCTTGCAGCAGCAGCTGGCTGTCGAGCGGCTGCGCCAGGATGGAGCCGACCGGGTCGCTGGCGGCAGCATCCGCTGCCAACGCCGGTGCGACAGGCGACTGTCCGGACGGCAAGGCAAGCACTGACTCTGACTCCGACGCTGGCAAGGAGGCTGAAAAAGGTCGGGCAGACTCGTTCATGGCCGGGTCAGGAAGCCGATCTTGCCGAGGCCGGCGCGCTGGGCTGCGGCCATGGCCTGCGCCACCCGCTCGTAGCGCACCGCCTTGTCGCCGCTCAGGTGCAGCTCGGGCTGGGGCTGCTGGGCGGCGGCGGCATCCAGGCGGGTCTGCAGCTCCTGGTCGCTGATGGCGGCCTCGTTCCAGTGGTACTGGCCCTGGGCGTCGATCGCCAGCCGGATCGTGGCCGGGCGCTCCTGGCTCGGCTGGCTGGTGGCCTGGGGCAGCTCGAGCTGCACCGCGTGGCGGATCACCGGCACCGTGATGATGAAGACGATCAGCAGCACCAGCATCACGTCGATCAGCGGGATCATGTTGATCTCGCTCAGGACCTCGTCCTCGCTGTCGGAGTCGAATTTACCGAAGGCCATCCCGTCCTCCTCAGCCCTTGCGGGTCACCGTGACACGGGCGCCGGTCACGAAATAGGCGTGCAGGTCATGGGCAAAGCGGTTGAGCTGGTGCAGCACGCCCTTGTTGCCGCGCACCAGCGCGTTGTAGCCCAGCACGGCGGGAATCGCGACCACCAGGCCGAGCGCGGTCATGATCAGGGCCTCGCCGATCGGGCCGGCGACCTGGGCTATGTTGGCCTGGCCGGCGGCCCCGATGCCGAGCAGCGCGTGGTAGATGCCCCAGACGGTGCCGAACAGGCCGACGAAGGGCGCGGTCGAGCCGATCGAGGCCAGCACGCTGAGGCCGGACTGCAGGCGAGCGGTGAAGTCGTCGATCGAGTTGCGCAGCGCGCGCGTGACCCATTCGCTGACATCGAGGCTGTCGTGCAACTGCGCCGGCGCCTCGCCATCGAGGTGCAGCAGATGCCGGGTCGCGTCCTGGCCTTCCTGGGCCAGCAGGCGGAACGGGTTGTCGCTGCCGGCCAGCTTGTCGAGGGCGGTGGCGAAATCCTGGCTGTGCCAGAAATCATGGCTGCGGCGGGCCTGGGCCAGGTGGCGCCTGAGGTCGAGCGCCTTGACGATGATGACGACCCAGGAGGCGACCGACATGCCGAGCAGGATCAGCGCGACGGTGCGGGTGACCCAGTCGCCCTGGTTCCAGACATGCGCGAGGCCGAATTGCGTTTCCATAGACTTACTCCAAGACAAAATTGATCGGAACGTTGAACCACATGGCCTCGGCCACGCCACCGCGCTTGCCGGGCAGGTAGCGCCAGCGCAGCACGGTCTGCAGCGCGGCCTGGTCGAGCCGGTCGTAGCCGCTCGAGCTGCGGATCTCGGCCTTCGAGGCGCTGCCGTCGGCTTCGATCAGCACGCGCAGCACAACCTTGCCCTCCTCGCCGAGCCGCTTGCTCAAGCCAGGATAGGCCGGCCTGGGGTTGTTCAGGTAGTCGGCGCTCGAGCTCGGCAGCTCGACCCGGGCCGGGGCCGGGCTGGTGGCTGCAGCGGTGGCACTGCCGGTAGCCGCGCTGGCGGGCGCCGCAGCGGCCTGGGACGCTGGCGCGGCCGGCGAGCTGGCGCCCGCTGGTGCTTGCGGACTGGGCGCCTGGGTCGGGACCGCCGCCGGCAGCGCAGCGGGTGACTGCGACCTGGCAGGCGCCGAGGGAGTCGGGAGCGGCTGGGCAGTCGGCGGCTGTTGCGCCGGCTTGGCCTGGGGCCTGGCCGGCTGCGGCTTCGCGGCGGCAGGCCTGGCTGGAGCAGCAGCTGCAGCGGCCGAGGCCGGCTCGGGCAGCAGCAAGGCGGTCGTGACGACCTCGCCGGGCACCGGCAGTTCGGGTGGATCGGACAAGCCGGCCAACAGGGCCCAGAGGCCGAGCGCATGCATGGTCAGCACCGCCACCAGCACCGAGGCGTGGCGCCGGTGGCGGCCTGGCGAGGCAGTGGCCGGATCAGGCCTGCGGGCAGAGGGGGAAGCAATGGTCATAGGGTGTCGCCCTGTGGCGCGGGGACAGGCCGGGCCGCATGGAAGGGAGAAGCAGATTATAAACGAGAATCAATCTCATTCATGTTCAAGCTCCATAAACAGGAGGGCTTGAGGTCGGCCAGGCGATCAATGCCGCACAGGGCCAGCGCGGCCATGAACTCGTCGAGCAGCAGGCGCAGCACATGGGCGACCCCGGTGGCGCCGGCATTGGCCAAGCCGTACAGCACCGGCCGACCGACCAGCACCGCCTGCGCGCCCAGCGCCAGCGCCTTGACGATGTCGGTACCACGCCGGATGCCGCCATCGACCAGCACCGGGCAGGCGCCCTGCACGGCCTGCACGATGGCGGGCAGCAGCTCGGCGGTGGCCGGCAGGGTATCGAGCACGCGGCCGCCGTGGTTGGAGCAGATCAGGCCCGCCACGCCCAGGCTGGCGGCCTGGCGTGCGTCGTCCGGATGGGTGATGCCCTTGAGCAGCAGCGGCAGCGGACTGTGCGCCAGCAGCCACTCGACATCGGCCCAGGACAGGGCCTGGCTCAGCAAGGCCTGCAGGCCAACCGGCCCACCAGGCCCACCCGGCCCGCCTGCCGGCGCCGCAGGGCCGGGCAGCGCCAGCCAGTCGGGCGGCAGGGTGAAGCCGGCGCGCCGTTCGCGGTCGCGCACGCCGTTGACCGGGGCATCGACCGTCAGCACCAGCGCCTCGTAGCCGGCCTGCTGCACGCGCTGCACCAGCTCGAGCATCCAAGCGCGGTCACCCAGCCCGTAGAGCTGGAACCAGAGCGGGCCGCGCCCGGCATCGCCCAGCGCCAGCTGCGCCACGGCTTCGGGGGCGGTGCTGGTCTGCGCGCTCAGCACCAGTCCGGCACCGAGCGCGGCAGCGGCCAGCGCAGTCGCGCGCTCGCCATCGGGATGGGCCAGGCGCTGGCAGGCCATTGGCGCGACCAGCAGCGGGGTCGGCCAGCTTTTTCCGAGCAGATGGCAACTGAGGTCGAGCGGCTGCAGCGGTCGCAGCACCCGGGGCCGCAGCGACAGCCGGTCCCAGGCCTGGCGATTGGCGTGCAACGTGATCTCGTCGGCGGCGCCGCCACTGAAATAGGCCCAGACCGCGGCATCGAGCCGGCTTTGCGCGTGGGTCTCGTGGTCGGCCAGCGTGAGCAGACCGGGCGGCAGGTGCTGGCGACGCGGCAAGGAATGCATGGTGTCAGGCCGGGCTCAGGTGCTGGCCCATTGCCGCAGCAGGTTGTGATAGACGCCGCTCAAGGCGATGGTCTCGGCGCTCTCGCCATGGCGCTCGCGCAAGCGCAGCAGGTTCATGTCGAGCTCGAACAGGGTGCGGCGCTGTTCGTCGCTGCGCACCATGCTCTCGATCCAGAAAAAGCTCGCCAGGCGGGCACCGCGCGTGACCGGCGTGACCTCATGCACGCTGGTGCCGGGGTAGAGCACCGCATCGCCAGCGGCCAGCTTGACGCCGCGGCTGCCATAGGTGTCATGCACCAGCAGCTCGCCGCCGTCGTACTCGTCGGGTTCGGCCAGGAACAGGGTGCAGGAGACATCGGTGCGCACCCATTCCTGCCCGGCCCTGGAATGCAGCACCGCGCCGTCGACATGGGGGCCGTAATGGTTCATGTCGCCACTGTAGCGATTGAACAGCGGGTTGAAAATCTTGCGCGGCAGCGCGGCCGAGAAGAACAGCGGGTCGCGCTGCAGCGCGCCGCGCACCAGCTGCTGCAGTTCGGCCGCCTGCGGGCTGTCCTGCGCCAGCTGGGCATTGCGCTTGTGCGCGACGGCCTGGGCGCCGGCCGTGCTGGCGCCATCGGTCCAGGGCGCATCGTCACCGAGCAGGGTACGGGCGCGGGCCAGTTCTTCGGGGCGCAGGAGGTTTTTCAGGTGCAGCAACATGGGGACTTGAGCCCCGGCCGCGCGGCCGGAGCAGTGTTCAACAACAGGATCGGATCAGAACAGGACCTTGTAGCTCAGCTGGACCTGGCGCGCGGCACCCGGGGCATAGAAGCCACGGTAGAGCGCGTCGGCATACAGCTCGTCGGTCAGGTTGGTGACGTTGAGCTTGAGCGTCTGGTTGGCGTCCACGGTGTATTCGGCCATCGCGTCGACCGTGGTGAAGGCCTTGGCCGTGATCTGGCGCGCGCCCTCGGGGTTCTGTTCGCCACGGTAGTTCAGGCCGGCACCCAGGCGCCATTGCGGCGCGACGCGGTAGGTGGTCCACAGGCTGGCGCTGTGCTTGGGCGTCAGCGCCGGGCGGTCACCCTTGACCTGGGACCCAGTGCCTGCGGCGTTGAGCGCGACGTTGCTCTCGTCGATCTTGGCCAGCGGAATCCAGCTGTGGTTGTAGAAGATTTCCCACTTCGGCGTGATGCGGCCGGCCAGGTTGAATTCCATGCCGGTGGCGTGGCGCTTGCCCGACAGCAGCATCTGGCTGGAGGCACTGTCCGGGTCGGTGTTGCGCTCGTTGTACTTCTCGGAGTGGAACAGCGCGACGCCGAGCGAAGCCTTGTTGTCGAACAGCTCGAACTTGCTGCCGAGCTCGAAGTTGCGGCTCTTCTCGGGGTCGGTCTGGGCGGTCCTGGCGTTGCTGCTGCCGGCTGCCAGCGAGCCGAGCGCGAACTGGTAGCTGTCGCCCGAGGTGTTGTACGAGGTGCCGAAGGAGGCGTAGTAGGACTCGGCCGCATTCGGCTGGTAGAGCGCGCCCAGGCGCGGGCTGATCAGGTCGTCGCTGCGCTTGAAGCTCGCCGCCGGTGTGCTGCCGTTGGCCGGCGCATGGTAGGAAGCCTCGAAATGGTCCAGGCGCAGGCCGGCAATCAGCTTGACGGTATCGGTGAGGCTGACGGTATCCTGCGCATAGAGGCCGATGTTGCTGGCCTGGAAGGTATTGAGCAGCGGCGGCAGGCGGGTGTCGGCCACGCTGGCGCCGTCGTTCGGCGTGCCGACCTGGGTGTTGGGCGATGCGGTCAGGCCACTGGTGTAGCTGTTGTTGCGCTCGGCGTCCTCGTACGACAGGTCGACACCGGCGATCAGGCTGTGCTGCTTGCCGAAGGCCTGGAACTTGTCGCTGTAGTCGCTCTGGAGCTGGGTCAGGTCGCTGTAGCCGACCCGGGCCTTGGCGCTGCGGGACAGCACGCTGTTGGCGCTCAGGGTGTCGGCCGTCACGGCCACTCCGCCCGGCTGCTGCGCTGCCGGCGCGAAGCGGACCGCGCTGGCCAGCAGGTCGCGCTCATAGCGGCCGTGACGCAAGGTGGTCTTGAGCTCGGAGTCCTGGCTGAAGCGGTGCAGGTGGCTCAGGGTGGCGTAGCTGCTTTCGGTCTTGAGGTAGTCGCTGGCCAGTCCGTAGTAGTTCTTGGCCGACAGGGTCGGCTCGATCTTGCCGTCGGCCGTGAACCAGGGGTGGTTGTAGAGCGGCTGACCGTCGGTTTCGAGGTGATACAGGCCGACCGAGAACTCGTCACGCGAGCCGATGCCCCAGCGATAGCCGGCAGCGATGCCCTTCTTGTCGATGCTGGCGCCGTGGTTGTCGGCCTCGTGCGTCATCGCGTTGATGCGCAGCGCCGAGTCCTCGCCGGTCTTGAGGTTGAAGTCGCCGGTCACGCGCAGTTCATTGCCGCTGCCGACGGTGACATCGACCTCGTGCTGGTCCATCAGATAGGGCTGCTTGCTGACCTGGTTCACCACGCCACCGGTCGAGCCCTTGCCGAACAGCATCGAGGCCGATCCCTTCAGCACTTCGACGCTGCCGTGGTTGAAGGTGTCGCGCTCGATCAGCGGCGCGTCGCGCAGGCCGTCGACGTAGATGTCGCCGGCCTGGCCGAGCGAGAAGCCGCGCAGGCGCACGTCTTCCTCGCCGGTTTCGCCGGCCATGAAGGTCACGCCTGCGGTGGTCTTGAGCACTTCACGGAAATCGTCGAGGTTGCGGTCATCCATCAGCCGCTCGGTCATCACCGTGACGCTCTGCGGAATGTCGCGCAGCGCCTGCTCGCCCTTGCCAATCCGGCTGGCGGTGGTGCGCAGGCTGTTCTTGGCCTTGAGCTCGACCGGATCGCCCTGCTCCTTGACGGTCACGGTCGACAGCGTGGCCTCGCTGGCGGCAGGAACCGTCTGCGCGGCGGCATTGATCGAGCCGGCCAGCAGCAGCGCGCCAAGCGGCAACAGGGGCAGCAGCGGCAGACCGGAGACGATGGGGGCCTGGACTTCAGCGCGGGGCGGCTGGGAGGTCTGGAAACCGGGAGACAGATCGGAGCGGGCGTTGCGAGTCATGTTGCAGAATCGTTGGATAGATTGCTGGCTGGCTGGCAACGCCGGGACGCGCTGTGGCTGGCTGGATGGCGCGATTATGACATCAAACAAGAATCAATCTCATTCGCAAGCAAAAATTTCCCCTGCTCCGCTTCGCCCCGCTCCAGGGCGCGGGCGATGGCGCGGCGGATAAGGTGCGGGCTAGACCTTGCGGCCGCGGGCGATCTGGCGCGACAGCAGGATCAGCGGCAGCAGGCCGACCACGACGATGGCCAGTGCGGCGCTGGAGGCCTCGGCCAGCCGCTCGTCGGAGGCCAGGTTGTAGGTCTGGGTCGCCAGGGTGTCGAAGTTGAACGGTCGCATGACCAGGGTGGCGGGCAGTTCCTTCATCACATCGACGAACACCAGCAGGCCGGCGGTGAACAGGCTGCCGCGCAGGATCGGCAGGTGGACCCGGCGCAGCACCGCAAACTGGCCCGAGCCCAGGCTGCGCGCGGCGTCGTCCATGCTCGGGGTGATCTTGCCCAGGCTGCCTTCGACCGTCTGCAACGCCGCTGACAGGAAGCGCACCAGATAGGCATAGACCAGGGCCGCGATGCCGCCGGTCAGCAGCAGGCCGGGGTTGTGGCCGAACAGCTGCTGCCAGCCGGCCGCCAGCCAGTGGTCGAGCCGGGTCACCGGGATCAGCACCCCAACCGCGATCACCGAACCCGGCACCGCGTAGCCGAGCCCGACCAGCCGGTTCAGGCCGCGCGCCAGCCAGGTGCGCGACAGGCGCGCCGCATAGGCCAGCAGCAGCGCCAGGCCGACCGCCAGCGCAGCGGTCAGCAGCGCCAGCGTCAGGCTGTTGCCGGCCAGGTGGAAGAAGCGGCTGCCGAACTCGCCAATGCCCTGGGCCCAGGCCATGCGCAGCAGCAGGCCGGCCGGCAACAGGAAGCCCAGCAGCAGCGGCAGCAGGCACCAGAGCGCCGCCAGCCAGGCGCGGCCGCCCTGCAGCCGCTGGCCCGGCATCGGCCGGTTGCGGCCGGTGGTGTTGTGATAGCTGGCGCGACCGCGCGAATGGCGCTCGATCAGCAGCAGCAGCACGACGAAACCCAGCAGCAGCGTCGCGAGCTGGGCCGCGGCCGTGCGGTCGCCGAGCGAGAACCAGGCGCGGTAGATGCCGGTGGTGAAGGTGTCGACGCCGAAATAGGCCACGGTGCCGTAGTCGGCCAGGGTCTCCATCAGCACCAGCGCGACGCCGGCGGCGATGGCCGGGCGCGCCAGCGGCAGCGAGATGCGCCAGAACACCTGCCAGGGCCCCTGCCCCAGCGTGCGCGCCGCCTCCAGCATGCCGCTGCTGCGCTCGAGGAAGGCATTGCGCGCCAGCAGGTAGACATAGGGATAGAGCACCAGCGTGAACATCGCGGCCGCGCCGCCCAGGCTGCGCACGTCGGGGAACCAGTAGTCGCTGCGGCGCCAGCCGAAGGCCTCGCGCAAGGCGGTCTGCACCGGGCCGACGAACTGCAGCCAGTCGGTGTAGAGGTAGGCCAGCACATAGGCCGGCATCGCCATCGGCAGCACCAGCGCCCATTCGAAGACGCGCCGGCCCGGGAAATCATGCATCGCGGTCAGCCAGGCGGTGCTGACACCGAGCAGGATCACGCCCGCTGCCACCCCCAGGCACAGCCGCAGCGAGTTGAGGATATAGTCCGCCAGCACCGTGTCGACCAGGTGCTGCCAGGTCGCGCCGGTGCCTCCGGCCAGCAGGTAGAAAGCGATGCTGGCGACCGGCAGCGCCGCCAGGGCAGCGACCAGCAGCGACAGCTGAAGCAAGGGAGAAATGGGGCGCATGGTGAACGGAACCGGTTTTTAGTTGAGAATAATAATCGTTTGTTAACTATCCTTGCTGCCATGGCTCATCTGGACATTGTCAATCTCGTGCAACGCTACGGTCAGCAGACCATCGTGCAGGACGTCAGCCTCCAGGTGCAGACGGGCCAGATCGCCTGTCTGCTGGGCCCGTCGGGCTGCGGCAAGACCACCTTGCTGCGCTGCATTGCCGGCTTCGAGCCGGTGGCCGGCGGCGAGATCCGGCTCGATGGGGTCTGCGTCAGCCGCCCGGGCTACAGCCTGGCGCCCGAGAAGCGCCAGATCGGCATGGTGTTCCAGGACTATGCGCTGTTTCCGCACCTGACGGTGGCGCAGAACGTCGGCTTCGGCCTGAGCCAGGCCAGCGCGGCCGAGCGGCAACAGCGGGTCGAGCATCTGCTCGAGCGGGTCGGACTGTCGGGCCAGAGCCACAAGCATCCGCACGAGCTCTCGGGCGGCCAGCAGCAGCGGGTCGCGCTGGCGCGCGCGCTGGCGCCGCGGCCGCAGCTGGTACTGCTCGACGAGCCGTTCTCGAATCTCGACGTCGACCTGCGCGAGCGGCTCTCGCTCGAGGTGCGCGAGATCCTCAAGCGCGAGGGCGCGACCGCGGTGCTGGTCACGCACGACCAGAACGAGGCCTTCGCGATGGCCGACGTGATCGGGGTCGTCGCCGAGGGCCGGATCCAGCAATGGGACAGCGCCTACAACCTGTATCACCAGCCGGCCAACCGCTTCGTCGCCAACTTCATCGGCCAGGGCGTGCTGCTGCCGGGCCGGATCATCAACGAGCATGAGGTCGAGATCGCGCTCGGCGTCCTGCCGTCGGTCGATCCGGTCGAATGCGGCCGCAGCTGCGCCGGCTGTCCGAGCCGCAAGCCGTCCGAGTCCTGCGCGGTCGACGTGCTGCTGCGCCCGGACGACGTGGTGCACGACGATGACAGCCCGGTGCGGGCCAAGGTGGTCAACAAGGCATTTCGCGGCGCCGAGATCCTCTACACGCTGGAGCTCAGCAGCGGCGAACGGGTGCTGTCGCTGGTGCCGAGCCACCACAACCATGCACTCGGCGAGCCGATCGGCATCCGGCTCGACGTCGACCATGTGGTCGCGTTCAAGTCGAGCGCGGCCTGAGGCTCAGAAATAGCGCTCGAGCTCGGCAAGCTCTCGGATGAAGATTGCGCGGTCCTGCAGTGCCAGCGGCGCCTGCTGGCGTGGCAGCAGCGTGAAGACCTGCATGCCGGCGGTCAGGCCGGCCTGAACGCCGGGCAGGCTGTCCTCGACCACCGCGCAGCGCGCCGGCGCCACGCCCAGGCCGGCAGCCGCATGCAGGAACAGGCCCGGCTCGGGCTTGAAGCTGCCGACCTCGTAGGCGCTGTAGAGGCGCTGCTGCACCAGCGGCAGCAGGCCGGTCAGGCCAAGCGTGAGCTCGACCTTCTCACGCGGGCCATTGGTGGCGATGCAGAACGGCAGCGTCAGGCGGCGCAGCAAGGCCTCGGCGCCGGCCATCGGCGACAGCCCGCGGCGAAAGCGCTCGGCCATCGCGGCGCGGATCTGCTGCAGCAAGGCGTCGGCAAAGCCGGGCTCGTGGCGGCCGGCCTCGGCGGCCAGGCTGGCGGCGCAGTCGGCCATGCGCACGCCGCGAAAGCGGCCATGCAGGGCCTCGCGCTCCCAGCTCAGGCCCAACGCCAGGGCCTGCTCGTGCAGCACGTCGAGCCCGGGGGTTTCGCTGTCGACCAGGGTGCCGTCGGCATCGAATATCACCGCTTCAATTGGCTGCATGGTCAGGACTCCGGTTCAAATCACTGATGGTAAGCGCGGGTGCAAAAAACTCCGGGCATGAGCCCGGGGCTGGCGGCTGGGACTGGCCCAGGCTTGAGCGTCAGCCGCAGCACCAGCGGGCCGGGACTTACTTCTTCTTGGCCGGTGTCGCCGGGGTGGCAGCGGCGGCGCGCGCCTTGTCAACGGCGGCGTACAGCTCGTTGACCAGCGGCTCGCCGATCTGCTTGGTGTACTTGTCGACCACCGGCTGGGCCTTTTCCTTGATCTTGGCGCGGTCGGCGGCCGGCAGCTCGTTGATCTGCATGCCCTTGGCCTTCAGTTCGGCGATACCGGCGGCATTGCGCTCGCGCGAGATCTTGCGCTGGTAGTCGCGTGCCTCGTCAGCGGCGTCCTGCAGCAGCTTCTTCTCCTCGGCGCTAAAGCCGTCCCAGATCTTCTTGCTGTAGATCACCGACTGCGGGTTGTACATGTGGCCGGTCAGCGAGAAGTACTTCTGCACCTCGTACAGCTTGGCGCTGGTCATGTTGATGACCGGCTGGGTGCCGCCATCGACCGCGCCCTGCTCAAGCGCGCCGTAGAGCTCGGGGTAAGGCAGCGGCACCGGGTTGGCGCCCATGGCGCGCATGAAGTCGACGTAGATCGGGGTCTCGATGACGCGGATCTTCAGGCCCTGCAGGTCCTCAAGCTTGGCGATCGGGCGCTTGCTGTTGTGGAAATGGCGAAAGCCCAGTTCCCAGTAGGACAGGCCGACCAGGCCCTTGGACTCGAGCATGGCGTGCAGTTTCTTGCCGAAGGCGCCATCGACTACGGTGTAGGCTTCCTGCTCGTTGGCAAAGACGAAGGGGAAGTCGTAGAGGGCCATTTCCTTGACGACGCCAGCCAGCAGGCTGGAGTTCATCACGCACAGGTCGATCGTGCCGCCCTGCATTGCGGAAACCACCGCAGTGTCCTTGCCGAGCGCGCCGCCACCGAAGACGTTGACCTTGATCTTGCCGCCGCTCTTGGCCTTGACGATGTCGGCGAACTTGATGGCGGCATCGTACTGGGCGCTGCCGGCGCTGTTCTGCATCGCGAACTTGAGCGTACGCTCCTTGACCTGGGCGAAGGCCGAGCCGCTGAAGGCGACGGCGGCGACCGTGGCGACGGCGGCCGCCAGGAATTGGCGCTTGAACTGTTGCATCTGTCTATGTCCTGATGATTGGAAAACTAGGGAAGCCCCACCACCGCCAACCAGCAGGCTGGAATGACAGCGGCCTGGTCAGCCTTCGATTCGATGACTGGACTTTAGGTTTAAGCCGCTGACTTGAGGCCATGCGGCCTGCACATGAAGCTCGATCAACGAACACCTACGATCGATGAACGTTCAGTCATAGGGTTAGTCCTAGTATGCCCGAGGCCAGGCGGCCGTTTGACCGGGACGCGCCTGGCCCAGATTCAGTTCAGCAGACAGGCGCTGAAAAGTTCAGGCTGGCCCATGAAAAAGCCCGCGCTGCCAGGCAGTCGCGGGCCATGCAGTCCCGCAGCCGCGGGACCTGTGATGCAGCCAGTCTCAGGGCCTGGCGATGCCCAGCTCGGCCGGGTTCTTCTTGGCCACGCCGGCACCCTGGTAGAGCCAGGCGGTGGTCGACTGCCAGCGCTGGATGAACTGCTCGGCGCCAGCACCGCTGAGGTTCAGGATCGTGGTGCCGCGGCCAGCCATGAACTCGCGGTACTTGGGCGTATCGGCGGCCTTCTTGAAGGCCGCGACCAACTTGGCCTTGACGTCGTCCGGCGTCTCCTTGCGCACGAACACGCCATACCAGGAACCCCAGGGCAGGTACTTGGTGATGTTGCGCACCGACGGTGCATCGGTCATCGGCGGGATGCCCTGGTAGGGCTTGTCGCTCAGCACGCCAAGCGCCTTCAGGCGGCCGGCCTTGATGTGCTCGATCACGGCACCCGAGGCAATGAAGCCGATGTCGGCATGGCCGCCTTGCAGCGCCGCGATCGCCGGACCATCGCCGTCGAACGGAATCCGGATCGTGTCGAACTTGGTCAGGCTGCCGATCATGGCGTTGACGGTGAAGGGCACGGTGCCGGGACCGGCGGTGTACTGCTTGACCTTGTTCGGGTTGGCCTGGACATGGCTCAGCAGGTCCTGCATCGTGTTCCACGGCGCATCGGCGCGCGCCACCAGCAACACGGTGTTGGCGATGGCGGCGATGTTGATCGGGTAGAACTTGTCGTAGTCGAAATCGGCCGTGCCCATGACGCGGAACAGCGACTGCGGCTCGGCGCCCATCAGCAGGGTGTAGCCGTCGGCCGGCTGCTGCAGCACGAAGTTGGCGCCGATGGCACCGGACGCGCCGGGCTTGTTCTGCAGCACGATCTTCTTGCCGAGTGCTTCTTCGGCATAGGGCGCGTAGGCACGCATTGCCACGTCGGTGCCGCCGCCAGCACCCCACTGGATCACGGCGGTGACATCGCGCGCCGGGTAGGCCTGGGCGAAGGCGTTGGCGCCGATGCTGGCGGCGGCCACGGCTACCAGGGCTGCGCCCAGGAGCTGTCGTTTATGGTTTTGCATGGTTGTCTCCTGACGGGGTGGTTTTGCTGTTTGGCAGCAGTTTTACTGGAATGCCATTCCAGTTGAGATTCTATGCAGCGGCTACGTTTCAGTCTATGGATGAAAACCCGAACCTGCCGGCCCAGTCGCTGCGGAAAAAAGCCCGGGACAGGGCCCGGGCTCTGAGGCTGATCAACTGCGGCGCAGCAGCTTCTTCCACCACTGGGTCTGGCTGACCACGGTGAAGACCACGGCGGCCAGGATGATGGCCGACAGCGGGGTGGTGAAGAACTCGGTCACGAACAGGCCGACGTCGTTGCCGGTCGACATCATGGCCTGCCGGTAGCTGCGGTCCATCATCGGGCCCAGGATCATGCCCAGGATGACCGGGCCGACCTGGAAGCCGTACATCTTCAGCAAATAGCCCAGCAAGCCGAAGCCCAGCATCCAGTAGACATCGACCGGGTTGTTGTTGATGGCATAGGCGCCCACGGCGGACAGCACCAGGATCAGCGGCAGCAGCACCGGCTTGGGGGTCTCGACGATCTTGGCGAAGATCTTGATGCCGGTCAGGCCGAACACCAGCAGGAAGATATTGGCCAGGCAGAGCGAGCCGACGATGAACCAGAACAGGTGCGGGGTCTCGATCATCAGCATCGGGCCCGGCTTGAGACCGTGGATGTAGAGCGCGCCGATGATGACGGCGGTCACCGCATCGCCCGGAATGCCCAGCGTCAGCATCGGCACATAGGCACCGCCGACGGCCGCGTTGTTGGCCGACTCGGGCGCCACCAGGCCCTCGTAAGCGCCTTCACCGAAGGGCCGCGACGGGTTCTTGACCGTGCGCTTGGCATGGTCGTAGGCCATCAGGGCCGCGATGTCGCCACCGGCACCCGGCAGCGCACCGACCACCACACCGATGGTGGAGGTGCGGGTCGCCAGACCCAGGTGCTTGCGCACCAGGCTCCAGGACGGGATGATCTTGCTGACGTTCTGCTTGACCGCCTTGAGCTTGAGCTCGTGCACCTGCGCGATCACCTCGGCGACGCCGAAGAAGCCGATCATGGCCGCGATGTAGGAGATGCCGGCCGACAGCTGCAGGCTGCCGAAGGTCAGGCGCTGCTCGCCCGTCATCGGGTCGAGGCCGACACAGGCAATCAGCGCGCCGAGCGCGCCCGAGAAGATGCCCTTGGACAGCGACTCGCCCGACAGGCTGCCCACCAGCAGCAGGCCCCACATGGCCAGCAGCAGGTATTCGCGCGGACCGAACTTGAGCGCCAGCTCCGAAACGGCCGGGGCAGCGACGGCCAGGGCCAGGATGCCGATGAAGCCGCCATAGACCGAGACCACCGTGGTCAGGCCGATGGCCTGGCCTGCCTCGCCGCGCTTGGCCAGCGGGAAGCCGTCCAGGCCGGTGGCGATGGCCGACGGCGCACCCGGGATGTTGAGCAGGATCGCGCTGCGCGAGCCACCGTAGACGCCACCCAGGTAGATGCCCGAGATCAGCGCCAGCGCGTGGTTGACGTCCCACTTGAAGGTGAACGAGACCAGGATCGACACCGCCATCGTGACCGACAGGCCAGGGATCGCGCCGATATAGATGCCCGCGAAGGTGCCCGCTGCGGTCAGCAGCAGCATCATCGGATCGAGCCAGGACATCAGGAAATAGCCCAGGATTTCGGTCATTTGAGGAACTCCGGCAGATAGGGACCGACCAGGCTACCCGCAGGCAGCACGACCGAGAAAGCGGTCTGGAACACGACAAAGATCGCGGCCAGCACCACGGCGCTCACCAGCAGGTTGAGGCCGATGCGCTTGCTGCCCAGCACCTGCATCGACAGCAGCAGGAACAGGTAGGAGCCGAGCAGGAAGCCCAGGATCTCGAGCGTCAGCGCATAGGCCACGATCAAGGCCGTGAACAGCACCAGCTGCAGCGGCGCGAGCTTGCGCACGAACTGCTGGAAGAAGGTCTCGCCTTCGAGCTGAAGCCGGGCCTTGGCAGTCTTGACCAGGCTCATCAGGCCCGTGATCAGCAGCAAGGCGGCGCAGAGCATCGGGAAGACGCCAGGCGACGAGATCGATTCGAACTGGGAAATGCCGTAGGCCGCCCAAAGCATGAAGGCGCTGAGTGCCACGGCCAGGACCATGAAGGTCAACTCGCCGGGCAGCCGCGGATGGCTGGTGTGCATGAAATATGTCTCCTCTTGTAAGCCAAAGAACTGGCAGGCTGGGGGTACTGCGTTGACAAGATGCCCGGGACCGGCCGACAACGGATGTCAGGCCGGTCCCAGGCCAGGCCCGACTCAGGGCTTGGCGATGCCCAGCTCGGCCGGGTTCTTCTTGGCCACGCCAGCGCCCTGGTAGAGCCAGGCCGTGGTCGACTGCCATTTCTTGATGAACTTCTCGGCTTCGGCGCCGCTGAGGTTCAGGATCGTGGTGCCACGGTTGGCCATGAACTCACGGTACTTGGGCGTCTCGGCGGCCTTCTTGAAGGCCGCGACCAGCTTGGCCTTGACCTCGTCAGGGGCTTCCTTGCGCACGAACACGCCATACCAGGCACCCCAGGGCAGGTACTTGGTGATGTTGCGCACCGACGGCGCATCGGTCATCGGCGGAATGCCCTGGTAGGGCTTGTCGCTCAGCACGCCGAGTGCCTTCAGACGGCCGGCCTTGATGTGCTCGATCACGGCACCCGAGGCAATGAAGCCGATGTCGGCATGGCCGCCTTGCAGCGCCGCGATCGCCGGACCGTCACCGTCGAACGGAATCCGGATCGTGTCGAACTTGGTCAGGCTGCCGATCATGGCGTTGACGGTGAAGGGCACCGAGCCAGGGCCGGAGGTGTACTGCTTGACCTT